>Ga0316189_10000205_pt1 | contig 56758 bp, 55 predicted proteins | sample LowCovwburrow_MG_FD_204930 | JGI IMG/M metagenome (GOLD analysis project Ga0316189, IMG submission 204930) | Coastal sediment microbial communities from Maine, United States - Lowes Cove worm burrow | ecosystem: Environmental > Aquatic > Marine > Coastal > Sediment | place: USA: Maine...
TCGGAGAAACCGTCGTGGTCGTACGCGGAGACCGTCTCGAACTCGGTGAGCAGGGAAGGGTGGGCGTTGCGCACGACGACCCCGCGGTGTGCCCAGCGCAGCATATCCAGGTCGTTGGTGTCGTTGCCGACGGCCACGGCGTCGGCGGCCGACAAGCCGTGCCGGGCGGCCACCCACGCGCAGCCCTGGGCCTTGGACACCGCAGCAGGAAAGATCTCGATCCACACCGATGCATGGTCGAGCGGGGACGTGGTGCGCAAGACGGTGTGGGTCGGCAGGGACGCGGCGACGGCCTCGACGTGCACGCTGTCGGGCCCGTGGACCGCGAGGAGTTGCGATGCCTTTTGAGCCCACGGTCCCGCACCCGAGACCGCGTGACCATCGTACAGCGCGACGCGCCGCTCGAAGTCGGCGCACCCGACGGCGCGGTGGAACACAAAGCGGTGGTTGTCGGGCATGGGGTCGTGGACCATGAAGTCCAGTCCCATCGAGCAAAGAGCCTCAGCCGCGTCCGCCGATTGGCTCGGCTCCATGTCGATCGTGCGGAGGTACGTGCGCGTCTTCCAGTCGATGACCCCTGCTCCCGACGAGACGATGAGGTAGTCGATGGGTAGGTCGCGCGGCAAGACCTTCAGCGCGGAGAACCCGGACCGGCCCGTCGCGATGACCCGCACAACCCCCTGGTCGCCGAGCTTTCGCAGCGACGCGAGGTTGCGCGCGCTGATTGCCCCCGCAGGCCCTAAGAGCGTGCCGTCCAGGTCAGTCGCCATCAGTCGCACGCCGACAGTGTCGCGCACTCCTGTGGCCTGGAGAACCAGCAGCCGGTATCCTCGCGGGGTGCGAGGCGCGTGCAAGCCGAGCGGCGGGGGGGCCACCCGGTCGCTGTTAACCCTATTGCTTGGGCTCAACGTCGCGTGGACATCGGCGGCCCATGCGGCAACTGTGGGTCCTGAGCCCGAGGCCGCGGACCCGACGGCGGCGCCAGGCGCGGAGGCGGCGCCAGTCGGCGACGACGCGTCCGAGACCCCAGACGAGCCCAAGAACGAAGTTCGCGAGGAAGCGATCGCGCTATACCGCGCGGGCGCTTCGCTGTATTCGGCCGCCGACTATGTCGGTGCGATCGACAAGTTCACGCAGGCCCTGGCGCTGACATCGGGGGGCGAGGCCAGTTTCGATGCCGACACGCGGGGGTTACTGCTGTTCAATCTCGCGACGGCCCATGACCGCGCCTACAACGTCGATGCCGACGTCACACACCTGCGCCAGGCCAAGGAACTCCTCGAACGAATCGTGCGCGAGGGGGCGGCCCACGGCTACAGCGCCGCGCTGGTCGACCAGTCCAGCGAAGCGCTCGAGCGTGTCACCGCACGGCTCGATGAGATCGAGGCTGCGCAGGCAAAAGAGGAGGCTGCGAAGGCAGAGGCCGACCGCCAAGCCAAGGCGGAAGCGGAGGCGCGTGAAGCGGACCGCCCTGACCCAAACGCGGGTCGTGGGCTCATTATCGGCGGCGCCGCCATGACGGGGCTCGGTGTGGCGTCCTCGGCGATTTGGATCGCGGGCGTTGCGATCGGCTCGCGAGCGACGGGCGAGGTCGAAGATAGCGTGCTTCCCAGTGACGAGGAGGCACGCATCGAATCGATAGGCAGCGGAAAAACGGCCAACACGCTTGTCGTTGCGGGAGCGGTGGTCTCGGGGGTCCTGGTCACGACCGGGGTCGCGCTGCTCGTGGTCGGGTTGAAGAAGCGAAAGAATGCGCGCAGTCGACTTGCGTGCGCGCCCTCGGTTTCGCCGGGCGGGATCTTTGTCGGATGTGGGGTGCGACTGTGAACGATCGACGTGGTCTCCGGATTCTGGCCGCCGCTGCGCTCGTGGCGTTCAGCTGCTTCTCTGCCGATGCTGTCGAGGGGCTGCCCTGCAGCAGCGACGACGGATGTGGTGCGGACCAGTTTGATGAGTTTGTCTGCGTCGCCGGCTACTGTCGCGCCAATGGGACCGACGCTCTCGCGGGCTGTGGCGACGATGACCGCGTGCAGGGCGAGTATTGCTTCGACGACGAAGTGACCGTGTTTGATGGCATGGGCGTGGATTTGCGCGGCTTTGCGCTCGCCGACGTCGATGGCGACGACGACACGGATGTCGTGTTGTCGACGGAGGGCGGTCTACAGCTGCGGATCAACGATGTCCCCAGCGGAGCTGGATTCACGGAAGTCGCGATCGAGCTGGAGATCGAAGCCGAGGCGCTTGCGACGGCTTTCCCCGAGATCGATGTTCCCGACGAACTCCTGCCGATCCCAGTCGGCCCAGGCGCCATCGCAACGGGTGCGCTCGGCGACAACGGCTTTCCGGACGCCGTCTTCTCGGTCCGCGGCCTCGAGCTTCCACCGATTCTCGAGCCGCTTGCTGCACCGATCGTGACCCACCTCTGGGTGGGTCGGAACTCCGGGACGGTGGGCGATCTCACCGTTTCGCCGTTGCTGGTGACGCAGGGACTCGGCGGCAAGTCGATCGCGCACGGCGGCATCGTGCTCGCCGATGTCGATGCCGACGGAGACGACGACATGCTCGTGGTGTACGCCGAGCCCGACGACCAGACTGGGGATACCCTCGGTGCAATGTTCATCGCTTCGGCACCCGGCGAGTTCGCCGAGGGCTACGAGATCAGCACGGGCGGGGGCAAGTCACTGCCCTTGGTCGCCGACCTCGACGGCGACGGCGATCTCGAGGTCGTCGTGATCTCCGGGCCGCATGCGCACGCTGCGATCCTGAACGACGGTTTGCTGGACGCGTCCATCGCTCCAGCGCTGCTGGACCTCGACAGCGAAGCCAACAACGGCGCCCTGGGCGACATCGATGGTGATGGCGTGCTCGATCTCGTGGTCGGCTACATGAACGCCGAGCGGGTCGACCTGTTCCTCGGCGCTGGCGACGGCACGTTTGGGGACGCCATTGCCCTACCGTCGGTCGACGTCGAGGGGCTCGCCATTGCGGACCTGGATGGCGACGGACACCAGGACCTGGTGGTGTCCGACGGCAACAGCGTGTTTGTACAGGCAGGCTTCTCGACCACAGCGGTCGGCGCGCCCGTCGAGGTCATCGGAAGTGACGCTCGTTTTGTGCTGACGCTCGACATCAACGGGGATGCGGTGCCCGACGTCTTGGGCGAGGGCGGGGGCCGGGCACGGTTCTTCGTCGCCAATCCCTGAGCGGCCACTGGCTACACGGATTCGGGCTCTCCTTGCCGTCTCGGCGGCGGCGAGTCGGGGCGGCAGGCCAGCGGCTTGTCGTCGGCGGGCGTAAAGCACGAGCCTGAGACGGTCTCGTTGTCGCGACCCGAGAACGAACACGCATCGCCGCTCTCCTTGCCTGAGCACGCCTCGAGCGCCTCGCGCGGGGGTGGGGGGTGGCCATGGCCGCCCCGACCACCGCCTTCACCAGGAGTGGCGCCGCTGCATGCGAGAACCAGGGGCCACAGAAACGAGAGAGCTGCGTTCATCGCCAATCAGGGTCTGCCAGAAACAGGCCGAGTCGCCGGCCTCGCCTTTTCAAGCAGTTGCGAGCCACGCACGACTGCGATCTGCGAACCAAGTCTGCGGATCCCGCAGGTCTCCCTGGCGAGGCGGGCGCGTTACCCCGGCTCGCAGACGGTGTCGCCAGTGCCGCCGTCGGCAAGGCACAGGATGCAGGAGAAGCCCACACCGACCTGACAATCGGAGAGGTACATCAGGCCCATACAACCGTCTCGGTGGACGGGCGCATCCGCAGCACCGAGGAGATCCTGGTTGAGCTCGCTCAAGCCGTACGCAGCGCCGACCTGCCCGACGTAGCCGCGGTACAGCGTGCTGTCGAGCCCCTGGAGCTCAAAGACGCTCTTGAAGCTCTCCTGCGACGACGCCCGAGACAGCGCGCACTGGTGCACGGCCTGCCAAGTCTCCAGATCGTCGGCCAGCGTCGCCACGCCGCAGTCGAACGGCTCCGACTTGGATTGCTCCGCGAGCTCCGCCGTGACCTCAACGAAGTCGCAGTCGAGCATGGGTGAGTCGCCGCCGCCGGTCGTGTCCGACGTGGTCTCGCCCGTGGCGCTGGACGTGCTTGCGTCTGTCGTCTGGGATGTATCGCCGCCGGCTGTCGTCGGCCCGACACTTGTCCCTTCATCGTTTACATCCCCTGCGCTGGTCACTGCCCCGCTGGTCGTCGCCCCGCTCGCGCTGAGGTCGCCAGTGGTCGTGCCCGCAGACGTCCCGCTCCCATCGTTCCCGCTGCCTCCGTCGTCCAGGGACTTGGTGTCCACGACGCAGCCGAGCGTCGTGAGGGCAAGCGTCAGGCCAGTGAGTCGCGCTAGTGTCATTGCTGTCTTGGTGTCGCGACCTCGGTCGATCTATCAAAGAATCTCACGTCAGGTGCGGCGGGCCGTCGTGCGCCGTGGGATCGCGATGGCGGCGATGATACCGCCGGGCGCGCTCGAGCTGTCTTGGGAGGCGCCGCCAGAGTGCGCCGACCGGGCGGAGCTGCTCGGCAAGATCGAGCCGCTTGCGCTGGCCGCCTCCGGGCAGACCGCGATCGTCGCCGAGGGGCGCATCGTCACCCGCGACGACGGGTCGGGCTACATGCTGAACCTGGCGGTGGATGATGGCAAACGTCTCGACCGGCTGCATCTCGAACACGCAGACTGCGAAGCGCTCGCGCGTGCGGCGAGCCTCGTCGTCGCGGTCGCGATGGACCCAGTCGCGGTGGCCAGCGCGCTGGAGCCCGTCGTTGCGGAGCCTCGGGAGACGGTGATCCCACCGCCACCGCTCGAGCCGTGGGGCGGTGCCGAACCCGAGCCTCGCCCGAGCCCGCGGACGTCAGCGCCTCCCGCTGGAGTCGTGCACGCAGCGGCACGCGAGTCGATCGGCCTGGCACTTCGACCCGAGGTTTCTGTGGGCACTGGGATCCTCCCGGGTGTGGCGGGCGCAGGCTTGGGCCTCGCGTTGGTCTTCACGGGCCCCGCTACACAACGGCGCCCTACGGGGGGTCGGTGGCGCGCAGAGGTTGGGGCCGCGTACTGGTTTCCCCGCACCGCCGAGGTCGAGGACACCGCGTCCGGTGGCGATGTTTGGCTCGCGAGCGGCGTCGTGCGTGGCTGCTTCGTCGCCGGTCGCAGTCGGGTGCGCTTTCCGTTGTGTGGCGCCGTCGAGGTCGGGGCGCTGGGGGCCAGCGGCTTCGGCCCCGGGCTCGATGTCTCCAGCGGGGCCGATACCTGGGTGGGGGCGCCGATCAGCGGCTCCGTGGTGTGGGCGGCCACCGAGGTGCTGGGGCTGTACGCGGGCGTCGGAGCGGTCGTCGCGTTGCGGCGCCCAGGCTTTCACTTGGACACCCTCGGCCCGGTGCACGTAGCGGGCGCCGTCGGTGCGCGGGGGACGTTGGGGTTGGAGATGCGATTCTTTTGATGGCGCTCAGGTCTACGGCGCGTAGCTGGGTCCCCCTCGGCTGCGGCGCGCTCCGTACCCGTCGCTGAGTCGTCGTCACCGATCGCACGCGGCGCGGGTCTGGCCCGCGCCGCGTGTCAGCTACTCGGTGCAGTCGGCCAGCAGCTGGACTTCAGCGTCGCACACGCAGTTGTCGTCGCATGCAAGCTCATCACACGAGAGGCTCTCGCCACACGCCATGACGCTATCGAAGTGTTCGGGGCACGTGCCCCCACCGTAGAGCGCGATGTGTCCCAACATCCCGCACTCCACCGCACAATCGTCGTCCCGGTCACCCTCACAGGCGGCCGTGTTGGCACAGACGGTCTCGCAGCTCGAGAAGCACGCGGACGTCACGGCCGCCGCTTCGGCCCGACAAGGCTCGAGCGCGTCACTCCACAGCGGCACTGGTGTGTCGTTGACGTCGCACGACAAGGGGGTCAGGCAGGACTGCAGTGCGAGATACTCGTCCTCGCACGAACGCTCCTGCGCCAGGGTGGCCGTTTCGTCACACAAATCGATGCAGGCGGTCCGATCGATGTCGCCATCGCATTCGACCATCGTCGTGCAGCGCTGCGCGCAGACCGACTCTGCGCCGCCCGTCGTGTCGTGGCCGTCGCTGGAGTCCTGCTCCTGGGTCGCGGCCGTGGTGCCGTCTGGTGTGGCGTTGTCCTCGTCCACCGCCGGGCATCCGGTGCTCAGTACAAGAAGGGCGGCCAGGGCGGCCGCGCCGTTGCGTATCTGGTTCATGTCCGGGGAGTGTCGGCCGCTCAGGCTTCGATCACGTGCGCAGCTGTGGATAATTGCCACGCTGCACAACGCCACACCCCTACGAGCCGATGCGTCTCTGCCTTGCGGACGGTCGAGTACGTGACCTCGCGTCGGCGTACGTGATGGTGTGTCGTCCCCCACGGTCTTGTGTCTGGACATGCCTGTCGTCTCGGACCGGTCCGCCTGCCTGAACGACACGCTCGAAGCGTCGACAGCGATCTGCGGCGCCTAGCAGATGCGGCTCTACCAACGCAGATGGAGCTCGAGTTGGCCAAGCGCCTTAGAGGTAACGATCTCAACGTGCAACCGGTTAGGGTCAGCGCCGCCGGCGGCGATGACTCCCTCGAAGATCCCCTGCCAGGCGCACCGATAGCCCTGCGAGTCGAACAACAGGAAGTGCGCTTCCTCTAGGGTGACCACCGTGTAGTTGTCGTCGTGCTTGTCGAGTCGCGGGGTGCCGAGGTCTTTGTAGACCATCGGCCAAATGCGGGGAATGAGCTTGACCAGTCCCACGGGTGTCAGCCCAAAGATTCGCCGCGCGCCCGCCACAAAGCTCCGGAGTAGCGGGCTCTCAAAATGCCGCGCGACGGAGGCACGGAAAAACGCTATCGCCTCCTCGTGGCCGAGCAGTTCGGCCAAGCCATCGAGAAAGACCACGTCAGCAGCGAGTGGAATCCAGCCCGTCCGCCCGGGCTCGGTCAGCTCCGAGAAGGCCACCGGGCCAATGTGTTGCTCGACCCGGCCAACGAGACCCGGCTGGTGCACGTCCAAGAAGGCGATTGTGTCTTGCGCTGGCCCAGCGCGCACATACCCTGATTTCGAAGCGGTCAAAGTCGAGTGCGCGCTGAGGATACCCTGGCCCGGCCTGCGATGTGCTCAAAAGAGAGTGACTCTCTATGAGAGTGACGTCTATGAATGTTCCGGTTGTGGAGCAAACCGTCTGGGAGCGTGACGATGTTGCAGGAGTATCGGCATATTCAGTGGTCGCCGACTCCAGTCACAAAGGCGTCACTGGCTTGGGTCGACTATGACGACGACGGCGACCTCGATCTGTCGGTCGTCGACGGTCGCGGCGGGACCGAGGAGCTCGCCATCGATGAGAAGTCTTGCGGGAAGTTCGAGGTCGATCTGCGGTCGCGCCCGCCTAGCTGCAGTCGAACGCGCGGTGCCTAGTGGTCGCGCGGGACAAACGGGCGTGCCGCTACGATCTTCCAGCCTCCGCCGTCCCAGCGGAGCACGATCACTGCGTGCGCTTGGTTGGCACCGAGCGCCTCGGTGCCTGGTCCATCGAGGGTCTGCCGCGCGTCGACCAGCACCAGGTCATCGGCCAGCCACTGCACCCCCTCGACCGTCGTCGTCGACTGTGTCTGTTTCGTGGGGCCAGGGGACGCGTACATATCGTGGTGAGCGACCCGGCCCTCCACGCGTGTCCCTCGTGGCGTGACCGTCACCGCGTCGTCGGCAAGCAGAGCCGCGAGGGCGTCCGGGTCGTGCTTGTTCCAGCCCGCGTCGAAGGCAGCAATCGCCGCATGGACGGCTTGGCGGTCGGGCTCAGGCAGCGCTGTGTCGGCGCTGCGGGGTGAACTCGCACAGGCGAACAGAGCCAAGGGGAGGGCGACGAGGGACACAAGCTTGCACGCCGTTCGAGCGTTCATCTCGGGTATTGTTGTGCGATAGTCCCGCCAGGCGGACTAGCCCCCATTATCTGACCACACTGTTCGCCTGGTTGGACAATGCGGGCGAATTTGGCCGAAACTTGGCTCGATGGAGCCGAAGGAGACCCTCGCGTTCGTCACGGTCGTCGAAGAGGGAAGCTTCACCGCCGCCGCGCGGCGACTCGGATCGCCAAAGTCCACGGTCAGCAAGCAGGTCTCGCGCCTCGAGGAAAGGCTCGGCGTTCGGTTGCTCCACCGCACGACCCGAAAACTCCGCCTGACGGAGACCGGGCAGGCTTACTACGAGCGGTGCCAACCTGCGATCGCGGAGCTTCGCGCCGCGGAGCGCCTCGCTCAAGACGTCGGCGGTGCACCGAGGGGGAACCTGAAAGTCGCGTGCCCTTTCGACTTTGCCCGCGAGCGGCTCATGGGTTGGGTGCTCGAGTTCCACCGCCGATACCCTGACATCACCGTCGAGCTTGTGCTGTCTCAGCAGCGCTCGGACATGCTCGCCCAGGGCATCGACGTGGCGCTGCGCGGTGGCTCGTTGCCGGACTCGAGCTTCGTGTCGCGCAAGCTCTACGGCAGTGAGTTGCTGCTGTGCGCCAGCCCAGAATACTTGGATGCGCGCGGCCGCCCTCAAACCCTCGCCGAGCTGGCCGGCCACGACATGGTTTCGATGCCAGGGATGTCTGGGTTCAGGCTCGCCGGCCCGCGTGGACCAGAGCCACTGACCCTGGACCCGTGGTTTGTTGCGAACGAATGGGGCGTGCTGCGCCGGGTGCTCATCGATGGGGGCGGCATCGGGGCCAACATCATCGAGTGGGTCAAACACGACCTCCAAGACGGCGCGCTCGAGCGAGTGCTCCCGGACTACGGCTCGACCGAAGGGGGGTTCTACGCGGTCTACCCATCGCGGCATCACCTGTCGCCGAAGGTGCGCGTGTTTGTCGACTTCCTCGTTGAGCAGGTGGCGCTCCCCAACAATTCGTGACGCTGAGAGCATGACCTCGCACCGAGTATGCGAGCTGAGCACCTCAAGGGGTGACGCCAGGAGCCACGCTTGGATTGCGTGGCGTGGCTCCGGCGGTGTGCCTAGGGCGTTGGGTCTGCCCAGGTCCCGTAGGTTGTCCCAGACGCACAGATGCTCCAGATCCGCCCGTCGTCGCCAGTGCAGCCGTCGTCATAGCCGAAGTAGGCATCGCCACATGTGTACATCCCTAGTGGGCTCGGGCCGTATCCGCCGCCAGCGCAATCCGCAGTCTCGTTGAAACAAGGGGCTCCGTAGCACTGCTCGCAAGCCTCCTGTGCCTGTGTGGCGTTCGTGCCGACAGGGCCGTCCGCGACGCAGTACTGGGTAGCACCCGTTGGGCACGCGAAATCAGAGAGGTTGTAGTCGTGGCAGACCTCGTCCGGGCATGCGCCAGTGATCTGCACGTCGTCCACGTTCCACCCGGAGCACGTGAACGCACCACCGCTGTCGATGTTGTAGCCAATGCGTATCTGCATCGCGGGGTTGGCATACGCGGTGACATCGAAGGTTTGAAGGACCCATGCGGCGTCCTGAACCCCAGGGTTGCCCCCCGTCAAGAACACGTTCTGCCAGGCAGCGCCGTCCCAGACTTCGATCCGGTTCTGCATGTAGGGGGTGTAGTCACTGTTGAGCCAGCGCCACAGGGAGACCTCAACGGCGCCGCTGAATCCGGTCGTGTCCACAGGCGGGCTGACGATGTCGTAAAAGTCGTGGAGCACGTTGTTCAGATTGCCGCCGATCACGGCACCTGCGACGCCGTTGTCGCCGGTTGCGGTGTGGTCCGTGGCAGGGTCGCCGCCGCCGCAGCTGGCGCTATGGCCGACCGACGCCGCCGCCGGGCCGATCTCCCACTCGATTCCGAGGCTCCAGCCCGCCGCGTTGTCGGAGAAATCCTCGGTGAACAGGACTTCGACCGCGCAGGCCAACTCACAGGTCGGGGAACAATCGGGTCCGCCGTCGCACGCCTCCCCCGCGGCTGTGTTGACGATGCCGTCGCCGCACATGGAAGTACTGCAGTCAGCATTGCAGGCGGCGGATTCGCCCATGTCGTCGCAGTCCTCCCCGGCCGCCGCGTTCAGGGTGCCGTCGCCGCACATCGCGACGGTGCAGTCCGCATCACAGGCCGCGGAGTCGCCCATGTCGTCGCAGGCCTCGCCAGCGGTGATGTTGGTGATACCGTCACCGCACATCGAGACGGAACAGTTCGCGTTGCAAGCCGCGGATTCACCCATGTCGTCGCAGGCTTCGCCAGCGGTCATGTTGAGCACCCCGTCGCCGCAGCTGGCGTTGGTGCAGTCTGCGTTGCAGGCCATGCTGCGCCCGGCGTCGTCGCATTCCTCCCCTGCAGCCGCGTTGAAGATGCCATCGCCGCACATCGTCAGCGTGCAGTCCACGTTGCAGGTCGCAGACTCGCCACCATCGTCGCAGCCCTCGCCTGCAGCCATGTTGACGACACCATCGCCGCACATCACTGCGGTGCAGTCATCGTTGCAGGCCGCGGATTCGCCCGCACCGTCGCAGACTTCGCCCGCGGTTGGGTTGGTGATGCCGTCTCCGCACATCGCTGCGGTGCAGTCGTCGTTGCACGCCGCGGATTCACCCGCATCATCGCAGTCCTCTGTGCCGTTGACCTCGCCGTCGCCGCAGAAGGGGTCAACACCGTCGTCAGTGCTGTCGCCGCTGTCGCCGCTGTCGCCGCTGTCGCCGCTGTCGCCGCTGTCGTCGCTGTCGCCGCTGTCGCCATCCGCCGACGTGTCGACACCACTCGCGGTGATCGGTGTTGGGGTTCCGGTGGAATCGTTGTCGCTGCCTGTGTCACCCGTCGAGCCGCCGCCGGTGGAGCCATCGCCGGTGACGTTGCTGACGTCATCGCTCGGGCAAGCGGTCAGCAGGGAGGTGGAGAGAAGGCAAAGGCCGATGCATTGTATGTGCTTTGTATTCATGGGGCGTATGGAGAGCGAGAAATGGGCGCCTCCAGGGTATCGGGACAGAGGAACCCATCACAACGAATGTCTGGGTCCCTTTTCGGGCGACGTGCGCGATAACGCGTTCCCGCGGCCGCGCGCACGTTTCCTTCGCTCAGGGGCGCCAGCGTGGATCAGCTCAACGTTCTTTGAGGTGCGGAGCGGGCAGACGCTAAGCTGAGGCGTATGGGAGCATCGTTCTCGGGGATGCATGCGTGGTGCGGCGTGCTGGGCTTGTTGCTGGGGGGCGCGTGCGGTGGCGACGACGCAGTGTCTGAGGTCGGTGGAGGCGGCGGAACCGGGGGAGGCGCCGAGTCGACCAGCGGTGAGCCCGGTGAGCCCGACAGTGGCTCCACGGGCGGTGAGCCGATGGCTGACCCGATCGACCACGACAATTGTGGAGGCCTCGCGAATCATCCGACCGAGGTCGAAGACCCGAACACAGATCATTTCACGGACCTGTTGCAGGGGGCGATCGACGACAGCGGGTACGGCGCCAATGTCCGGATCGATCGCTCTCTGACCGTCGAAGGGTCCGACAACCTGAGGTTCTGCGCCGACCTCGTTCTGCGTGTCGGTTGGTTCGCCGTCGACGACTACCAGTGCTGGGACCATGGCACCGACGAGGCGATCACCGCCGAGTTCGCAAGCTCGATCGCGCTGTGGCCAGAGCTCCCGTTGTCGGTCGTCCCGCTCCAAGACGTGGAGGCGACCGCTGCCGAGTGCAATGCCGAGCTCGTCCACCCCTACGAGCCATGCAACTCGGGCGACGGATTTGTGCTGACGATGTGGTACGGCAGCGCGGACTGGGTGGATGACTGCCACCAACAGTTTGAAGACGCCGTGGTCGATCTTGTGACGGGCGAGCTGTTGCGGTGCGAGTCGGAGCTCGGCCCCGATAACTGCGACGACGACGGCTGAGCGTCGCGGTTGATTCGCGTTGTGGTGCCCCGAGGGCCGTCCTGCACAATCCGCGCTTTTCTTCCGGATCCGTGATCCGGTGGCAGGGCTCGCAAGTCTACGAAGGTGAGGCTGAAACCAGCCCACACCGCCCAGGACGGCTCGTGTTGATGCCCTTTGCGCGTCGTCACGGCCGCGACGCAACCATGCAACCCCGAAAACGCACCCCTTGGAGTTCCGTCCTGCTCGTCGCCGTCGGGATGGCGCTGACTGTCGGCTGCTTCGACCGCAACAAAACCAAGTTCGAGGAGGACCCCGTCGACCCCGCCGACAATGTCGAGCACTGCATCAACGTTGGCGTCGATGCGGCCTGCGAGGCGGGGCAGTTCTGCGACGCGTGCGAGGCCTCGAACCTCGGCTGCGTCGACGCTCCGCCCGCGGAGGTCTGCGAGGAGTCCATGAGCGGCACGGGCCCTAGTGGTGACACTTCTAGCTCCCCGACGGACCCCACCAACGACGGCTCAACCGATGGCCCCACCGACTGCGGCCCGAGCGTGTTTGGCAAGGCCCAGTTCGGCGCCGCCTGCTTCTAACCGGTACCCCAGGAACAAGAACATGACCCGTCCATTGTCCAATCTCAGCCTCTCAAAGAAGCTCGCAGTTCTCGGCGTAGCCGCGGCTGTGTGCACCCTTCCGTTGGTCGGAATCGCCGACGTTCCGAACACGTTTTCGGACGGGGACACCATCAACGCTGAGGACTTCAACGCGAACTTTGCGTCCCTGGACGCCGATATCGCCGACATCCGCGCGGGCGACATCGATGGCATGGCGGGCATAGGCAGCATCATCGCCCACACGACGCACGGCGACGGATCGACGAGCATCGACGAGATGCGCACGCGCGGATTTGCGGTTTGCGACGGCAGCACCCCCGACGCACAAGGTATCCGCGGTGCGGTCCTGCTTGGGGCCACGCCCGCCCTCAACGACAACGGTCGGTTCCTTCGTGGCGGGAGCAGCAGCGGCACGGCGCAGTCGGACACGACGGCCGACAACGGCCTGGCACTCGACGACCCAGGGCATCTCCACCGCTCCCGCGTTTCGGACGGGCCCGGCTTTTGCAATGCACTCGAAGGGCAGAGCAGCACCGAGCTGGCAGGGGTCGCTGCCGACTGGGACTACCCGGTCGATCACGGCTGCAACTACAACACAGACACGACGGAGACCGGGGTGACCCTGAGTTCGACCGACGCCGAAACGCGGCCGGTCAACATGAGTGTGATCTGGATGATTCGCGTTCGCTGAAGCAGCGTGTACTCGCTACGGTTCAGCGGACCCGACCATGACTGCGATGAACTCGCTCCCATGCTCGCAACTGTGCGGTCACGGCCGTCGCCTACCGTGACCGCATTGCGTGTTGTGTTTGACGGGCGCTACTCGGACTTGGCGACCACAAACTCGACGCGTCGGTTCTTCTCGTGGCACGCGTCGGAGTCGTCGGTACACGCGGGCTCAGTTTCACCAGCGCCACGATCGTCGATGGTCTGGGTCACGCCGCGCTCGCGTAGGGCGGCGACGACTGCTGCTGCGCGCCGTTGGGAGAGATCGAGGTTGTGGGCGTCGGCGCCCGTGCTGTCGGTGTGCCCGATGACGTGAACCGTCGTCAGCTCGGTATGGTTGCCGAGGGCCTGCGCGATATGGTCGAGAATCTCGGTGGAGTCGGCGAGGATCTCGTCGCTGTCCGTGCCGAACTGAATCTTCTGGTCGATGACGAGGTGGTCGCCCTCGATGTGCACATCGCTGGGATCCTCGGGGGCGGCTTCGGGCTCCGGCTCCGGGGCGGCCTCAGCGACGGACTCGGGTGCGGGAGCGGCGGGCGGCGGCGTGTCCTTTTTGCAGGCTGCGAGACTGAGCGAGGCGGTCAGCAGGAGGAACTTTGCGAAGTGCATGCCCGCGTTCTAGTCGGCAAGAAGCGCCTCGGGAAGTGAATTCGGCTGCGCACGGTCGATTGCCCCAGGCCAAGCCAGCGTGGTTTTGCATCGCGTGCGCGAGCGAACAAGTCCGTGGGGTTCGACCCGCGCCGACCTCCAATGTTCGAACGAATTTTCGAAAAAGGGAGAGGGCGCGTCCAGCGGCGGTTTGCACCCGAGCGCTAGCGGATCATGGCGCTCGGGTCTGGTTTTGCGAAGTCTTCGATGTCCGGCATCTCATGCGGCAGCGTTCGGCGTCGGGAAGGCTCCACGCCCGTCTTCCCGCCGATCGACGATTCCAAGCGCTTGGCGCCCTCGTAGAAGAACGTCAGCGGAACGACGACGCGCACCGACTGAGAGGGCGCGTCGTCGAACGTCTGCTCCGAGATGCGAGTGGTGACACAAGCGTTCCCGATCGTGTCCAACCCCTGCGACACCTGGGCGTCCGCAATGCGACCGCCTGGCCCGACTTCGATCGACAGCCGGGTTGGGGCGACGTCGCTCGGCTTACGCGCGTAGGCTCGGCGATAGCAATCGCGGAGATCGACACGCGCCGCTCGAACGGCAGAAAGGGCGGCCCTGCGTGCGAGCCGTCGGTCGGTCGCCGCGACGTCGTCGGCAACCCGTGCACCCAAGATTCGTACGAGCGGGCGTGGACCGTGGATCAGCCCATCAACCCCATTGGTCAGCACGAGACCCGCGACCGGGTCGGAGAAGCTCGAACGCAGCCGCTGCTCGACCCGCGGGTCGTCCAACGACGCGAGTCGAGTATCGCGGACCCGGACCTTGCGGACCAACCGAGGCGTGAGCAACTCGCCGCCATGGTCGTCCGTTGACGGCTCGCGCTCTTGGGCCGACGCCTCGGGATTGGTGCTGCCGTCGGAGCCCGTCACGGCGTAGTCCTCTTCATCCGGCTCGAGCGCCCGTTCGACTTCGTACAAGAGCTCATACACCTCTCCACGCTGCGCCTGTGCGTCTTTGCTGCCGCCCAGCAGCTGCTCATGCACGATGACGTAGCGGTCGAGCATCGCGCGGGCATCGGTCAAATGCGCCGCACGGCCGGTGGAGTTCCAGGCGAGCAGCTGCGTGTGTGCGACCCGAAGCACGAGTGCGTGTCGCAGGTCGTCCGAGGCCTCCGTCTGCGGCAACGCGAGCAGGGCTTGTCGGAACAGGGCGACGGCGTCCTCGAACCGACCGTCTCCGTATGCGACCTCTCCGATGGCATACAGCTGCCGGCTTTCTTCAGAGACTGCTGGGTGAGGCATGCTCGTGGTCCGCGGTGATTCACCGGATAGAGCCCCATTCGTCGTGGTGGTCGCACAACCAGTCGCCAATGTCGCTGTGAAGACCATCCATCCAATCGCTCGCATCGAACGCAATAACACCACAGGGTAGTGCACGCTTACACGAGCGAAACCCCGCCAGGGGATCCCCCCTAACCCGGATCCGCGACGCGCCAAGCGACCACTAATGGCAGCCCTTCAGCTCCCCTTCGATCGCCGGTCGGTACTTGTGCTTGGCGCCGCCTACCGTGGGTGTGCCGTGCCCGGGGAGCACGTGCTCAAATGCCAGCTCGAGTACCGAACGGACATCGCTGTGGGTCGGCGAGGCAAACTGAAGCCAGCCCGCGCCTACCGCGTGTGGCTCGAAGAAGCCGAACTTCTTCATCATGATCCTCGCGGGGAGATTGAAGTACTCGTCGGGCTGCGGCGTATGCTGCAGCGAGTCGCCCGTGATCAAGATGCCGCCGTCCCGCTCGAGAAGCACAACCGCCTCGGGTGGCTTCGAGGTGGAAAATATCTTGAGCTTCGCGCCCGCGACCGGCAGCGGGCTATCCTCCGAAAGGTAGGCATCGGCGCGCATGTAGTCTTTGCTGGGCGGGTCGTCGGTGTTCATGGAGCGGATGTAGCGCTGACCTTCGACGGCATAGACCTTGGCCCCGTATCGCTCGCGGTAGAACCCATCGTCGCGCCCGTGAAACCCGGCAATGCGCACGACGTTGGTCACCGCCCCAAGCGCGTCCAGCTCGGCGAGGCCTGCCTCGGACAACCGCATGGAGTTGAACAGCGTGAGCTCCCCCTCCGCATCGCGTACGATGGTCATGGTGCGGGTCATTTTCACGGGCATGAGCATCGGCATCTTCACGCCCCCGCGCACGAACCAGATTCCCTCAAAAATGGGCTCAATGGGGCCGTGGGGCCCCGCGGGCTTGTGTTTCATCTTCATGTACCGTGCAGACGAACGAGCGCACGGCGACCCGACATGATTCGAAAGAATTCAGATCGAACGTCGGGTTGAGGACCCGCCGCTCGTCTAAGGAACACACCGACATGTTGTACGCGATCCTGATCCACCAGCCTCCGGGTGCCGTCGACCACTTGACCCCCGAGGAGCAAGCGGCGTTGCTCGCCGACCATCGCGCACTGCAGGACGAGGCCAAGTCGCGCGGTACGTTTGTGGCTGCGACTCAGCTGATGGAGGCCTACTCCGCGACGAGCGTCCGCCGCCGTGGCGACAAGATCTCGATCGAGGAGGGCCCGTTCGCCGAGACGAAGGAGATGTTCATCGGGCTGTACATTCTCAACTGCGAGACCCTGGAGGAGGCGCTGGAGTTCTCCAAGAGGATCCCTCACGCAGACTACGGCACGATCGAGGTGCGCCCGGTCGAGTATCACGAGGACTCGGCAGGTCCGTTCGCGCAATGAGAGACGCGGGAGAAGCGGTCCGGGCCGCGTACCCGCAAGCGCTGGCAACGTTGACCCGTGTCCTCGGGTCGCTCGATGCCGCGGGCGATGCACTGCACGTTGCGGTCGAGCGCGCGCTCGTGCGTTGGCCACAGGAGTTTCCGAGCAACGCGGTGGCATGGCTCGTCGCGACCGCGCGCAACCACGCGATCGACCAAGTGCGCCGACAGGTTGTGCATGACCGTTTTGTGAACGCGGAGGCTCTCGCGGCACGGCCAGCGCCGTCCGCAGACGACGGCCTCGCCCCGCACCTGCGCGACGACATGCTGCGCCTGATCTTCACCTGCTGCCATCCGCGGCTCTCGCCCGACAGCCAGGTATCCCTCACGCTGCGCACCGTCGTCGGGCTGACGGTGCACGAGATTGCACGTGCCTATCTGGTCTCGCCGTCGTCGATGGAGCGGAGGCTGACGCGCGCCCGCATCGCTTTGCGAGAGGCCAAGATCCCCTACGAGGTCCCGACAGCCGACGAGCTTCCCTCTCGCCTGGCCGCAGCGTGTGCGGTCGTCGTGTCGCTGTTCGACCAGGGGTACACATACCCGGCGGATGCCGACCACCTCCGACCTGAGCTGTGCAACCTCGCGATTCGGCTCGCACGGCTGCTCGCGCGCATGTTTCCGCATGATGCAGAGGTCGCGGGGATGCTCGCCCTCTTGCTGCTGCAGCATGCACGGACGGCAGCACGGACGTCCGCGGATGGAGCCTTCGTGTCGCTGGAGGACCAAGATCGCTCCGCTTGGGATCAGACGATGATCCGCGAAGGGAGGGCCTTGATTCAACGGGCGCTGTTCCGCGACGACTTGGGCCCGTACCAACTGCAGGGGGCAATCGCGGCAACCCACTGCGCTGCGGCAACGTTCGAGGCTACGGCGTGGGGGGAGATCGCGACCCTTTATGGGCTCTTGCACGACTACCGCCCCACTGCGACGGTGGCACTCAATCGCTGCGTGGCGGTCGCCAAAGCCCAGGGGGCAGCCGCGGGGTTGGCGGAGCTGGAGGCGTTGCCGGCCGAACATCTCAGTCGTCTGGAGCTTCAGCATCGCTACTTTGCCGTCCGGGGACACCTGCTCGAGGAACTCGGCCAGATCGCCTTAGCCCGCGAGGCGTTTGCCGAGGCTGCTGCACTTCGGCCCGGCCCCGTCGAGCGCGAGTACCTCGAAGCGAAGCTGCGGGCGCTGCGTTCACAATGATTTCAGCGGCGGTGTCGGGTTGGTTGCGACCCGTTCGTCCACTGGGCATGAACAACGCAACCAAGACCGTACGTCTGTACCTCGAGGAGTTTGCCAAGGGTGCCGACGGGATGCCCGCCGCGATGGCACTGCTTTCCGATGACTTCGAGTTTGACGGGCCAATGCTCAAGACCCGCGGCAAGGCCGAATTCATCGAAGGCATCAAGGGCATGGCTGGCGGCACGCTGAGTTTGAATGTGCTCAAGCAGTTCACCGAGGGCGACGACGTTTGCTCGATCTACGAGTTCAGCCTCGGCGGGCCCGCTGTCGTGATGGCCGAGTGGTCCCACGTGCGCGGCGGGAAGATCGTGAAGCAGCGCCTGGTCTACGACTCGGCCCAGATGGCAAGCCCATGAGCATGACTGCTGCGCTCGGCGGGCTTCCCTGTCCCCGCGGGATAGGGGAGCCGGTCGGTGACCCGACATCCCGGTGCCCTAGGCGTGACCGAGAACCGTGAACATCGTTGTCCACAAGACGGTGATCGGGCGGAACGACGGCCGCATACCGCACAGAGACGCAAACCACTTTTCTCCACCGAGGTGAATGGAAAACGCCGCGGTTGCGACTCCTGGGGCGAGACGTCTCAGCCATGCACCGCACACTCATCGCAGTTTCGGCGAGCCTCTGTCTCGCCTCCGTCGCCTGTTCCGCCGATGATGAAGCGCTCGATGCCACTGGCGCTGCCGACGATAGCGCTGGGGAGGGGGCTGTCAGCTACTCCGCGGACGCGTGGGCCGACAACTGGTTCGCCGTGTACATTGGCGACCAGCTGATCGCAGAGGACTCCGTCTCCATCACCACCGAGCGCAGTTTCAACGCGGAGACGTTCAGTTTCGAGGCCACGCCTCCGTTCGTCATGAGCTTTATGCTCAAGGACTACAAGGCAACAGACTCCGGTCTCGAGTATATCGGTGAGCCCAATCAGCAGATGGGAGACGGTGGGTTCATCGCTCAGGTTCGACGCGATTCCGATGGCCAGATGGCCGCCGTTTCGGATGCGGGTTGGAAGTGTCTGGTGATCCACCAAGCACCGCTCAACAAGGAGTGCGAGCAGTCCACCGCTCCCGACGTCGACTGCCAGTTCAGCGCGCAGGAGGAGCCGACGGGCTGGAAGAGGGCGCATCGCGTCGCTATGTACGATGACGACTCACCCGCCGCACCACCGTGCGGCGCAAGAGTTGTAGCCAGCAAGCGGCAACTGACATCGGCCCGGGAAGGAATGCGCGACAACGGCCTGATACGGACCCCTAGCTGTGCAATATCGCTCTCTCTCCCCGCTTTTGGACGCTTCGTCGGGCGGTCTGTAGGTGTAGCGTAAGTGCTGGAAATGCCGTTCGCCGGTCGCTAGGCACCTTCCGTGCACTATGAGTCGGCATGGACACCGTGCCGCTATCGACGCCATCTGAACCCGAACGCAGACGGGCGCCCTTTGCTTCTGAGCTCCCAGACCTGCGGCTGCTCGAGGGCTGGCGGGCTGGCGATCAACGGTCTGGTGCGGCCCTCGTTTCTCGCTACATGCGTCCGCTGAGTCGGTTCTTCCGCAACAAGCTCCGCAACGCCGACGACGCCAACGATCTGGTGGGGGAGACGATGGTCGCCTGCGTCAACGGCAACGATGTCATCGAAGGCGCGAACTTCCGACGCTACCTGTTCGGCATCGCATTCAATCTGCTCCGCAAGCACTACCGTACGGATGCCAAGCGCAGGCGCGAGCTCAGCGACTTTGCCGACATCTGTGTGGGGGACGGCGACGAGTCGGCGTCGCCCGTCACGCTCATCGCCAAGCGCGACGAGGTGCGGCTGCTGGCGCGAGCGCTCCGTAGGATTCCCCTCAACCAGCAAATCGTGCTCGAGATGGCCTTCTTCGAGGGGCTGTCCGCGCTGGAGATCTCCGAGCTCACGGGCACGCCCGAGTCGACGGTTTACACGTGGCAGCGTCGCGGCAAGATTCGTCTGGCCGCCGTCATGCGGGAGCTCGCCGATAGCCGGGAGGTGTGCGACTCCACGATGTCATGCATCGAAACCTGGGCCGCTCAGGTCCGCGAGAGCCACGGTCGACCTGCCACCACAGCCTAGGTTCGGCCCGAGCATGCTCGAGCAGCGCAATCCAAGCGGGACGGAAACGGTCGCGGCGCATCGTCCGACCAACCCGCCGAGCAACGGGCTCGACTTGGCCACCGTGGACCACGAGGCGGCCCTGGCTGAGGTGCTCGCCGGACTGTTCGATCCCGAAGTGGTCGCCGAAATGGCGGTTCCAGCCGTGGGCCGGTTCGAGGTTTTGGGTCATATCGGCTCTGGCGGGATGGGCAGCGTGTACGAAGCCCGCGACCCCGAGCTCGATCGTCGCGTCGCCATCAAGGTGCTGCACGCGGACGCGGGCGATCCGGGCAAGCTGGTCGAAGAGGGCAAGGCGATGGCCCGCCTCAATCACCCCAACGTGGTGACCGTCTACGAAGTCGGCCGGGCCGACGACCGCGTGTTCGTGGTCATGGAGCTGGTCGAGGGCGACACGTTGCGGCGCTGGCAACGAGCGCGCGATCGATCCTGGCGCGAGGTCGTGGAGATGTACCAGAGCTTCGGGGCTGGGATCGCCGCCGCCCACGCGGGAGGATTGGTCCACTGCGACCTCAAGCCCGAGAACGTCGTGGTCGGCGATGATGGTCGGGCAAAGGTCACCGACTTTGGTATCGCCCGTATGCACCGGGTCGATCTGGTGACGGTTGGCGAGCGCGGGACGAGGCCCCCGGTCAGAGATACATCCACGCGGATGGCGGGGACGCCTCGCTACATGTCGCCCGAACAGTATGGTCCGGATGGGGTCGATCACCGGGCCGATCAGTTTGGCTACTGCGTGATGCTCTGGGAGGCGCTGTACCGCGTGCCGCCCTTCTCGGGTCGGACGGTCGCAGAGCTGGCCGCGCAGGTGACCCTTGGCGAGATCGAAACGCCCCCTGTCGGCGTTGCGGTGCCACCGTGGCTACGACGGATCGTCGAGCGCGGTCTGTCGCCCAATCGGGCCGAGCGATGGCCCGACATGCCAGCGCTACTCGACGCACTGGCGCGGGGGCGCGGCCGGGCGCGAACGCGGCGCGCGGGCTGGATTGCGGCGGGTGTCGGTGCGCTGCTGGTTATCGGCTACGGGGCGCACGAAATGCGTCAAGCGCAAGTCGCCGAGCGATGCGAGGCCGAGGGCGCAGCGATCGAAGAGATCTGGGGTCCCGCGCGCGTGGCGGAGGTGCGGGCGCGGCTCGTTGAAGTCGGGGGCGAGTCCGCTGAGACCACGGCCGACCGAGTGAAACGATGGCTCGACGAGAGCGCATCGGACTGGCGCGACGTTGCCACGCAGGCCTGCCTAACCCGAGAGCTCACGCCGCCTCGCGATGCTGAGGTCTCGGTGCGTACGGCGTGGTGTCTCGCCGATCGCCGGGCCGAGCTCGAGATGATCATCGAGCCACTCCGGGACCCGACGCGGTCGGTATTCGACAACGCGGTCACCCTGGTCGCCCACCCGCTCGACATGGAGGGCTGCACCGACCAAACCGCGCTTGCACGACTTGCCCTGCCCCCCGTCGAACAGCGCGACCGGGTTCGCGAGATCCACCGTCGGCGCCTGCGGGCGCAAGCGGCCAACGCGGCGGGAGATCGGCCAGAGGCCGAGCGCATCGCCAAGGCGGCGCTTGGCGACGCCCAGGCGCTTGGCTGGGCTCCGCTCGAGGCGGTCGTTCGCAGCACGGTCGCCGCGACGCTCCTTCAGTCCGGGCGCACCGACGAGGCCCGCAGCACCGCGGCTGAGGCCTACTTCTCGGCGATGACCCTGGGCGACCTACAGACCGCCAAGTCGTCGGCCGAGCAGATGCTCTACATCGAGGGCGACCTTCGGGGTGATCTCGAGGTCGCGCAGACGTGGGGCCGGCACGTGGATGTCTTGCTGGACAAACTCGATCAGCGGGGTACCCCGGCCGAGATCCAAAAACTCGTCCGACTGGCCGAGGCGCTACGCCTCAAGGGGCGCCGCGACGAGGCGCAACCGCTCATCGACGCTGCACTCGAGATCGTCACACGCACACTCGGCACCGAGCATCCACGCTACGCGTTTGTCCTGGGCGCCCTGTCGACCAACCTGCGGGAGCGCGGTCGAACCGACGAAGCGCTGGCGCACAACCTGAGGGAGGTCGAGATTTGCGAGGCGGTGTACGGCCACTCCCACCCGCGCACGGCCACCGCCTTGCTGGGCTTGGGCGCGACGTACAGTCAGGCGGCCCGCTACGCCGAAGCGAGTGTGGCCCTTCGGCGCGCGCACGCGATCTTTGTGCGTGCGGTGGGCCCGGATGGAGGGCGGGTGGCCATGGTGCTCGTCAACCTCGCAGGGGCTGAGCAGGCGCAAGGCAACGAGGACGAGGCCATTGCGCTCCTGCGCCAGGCGCTGGCGATATCCGAGAAGGTGCTGGGCCCGCGTCACGTCCGTGTGGGGATCGCCCTCAACAACCTCGGCAATGCCTTGAAGTCGGCCGGGAAGAACGAGCCGGCTCGCCACGCGTTTCTCCGTGCGCTCGACATCTTCGAAACCGAGCTCGAGTCGGATTATCCCCATGTCGCGTTTGTGGCCAACAACCTCGGTGAGCTGGAAATCGCTCTGGGTGACTTCGATGCTGCGGTCGGCTATCTGAAGCGCTCGCTGGAAATCCGAGAGCGGGAGCTCGGGTCCGACCACGTGCGGTTGCTGGCTCCGCTGGTGTTGCTTGGAGAGCAGCGGCTCCGTCTCGAAGACTTCGAGGGCGCACAAGTCTTCGGTGAGCGCGCGGCGAAGATCGCGGCTCGCGGCGAGGGGTCGGCGATCTACCGCTCCCGAAGCGAACTGCTGCTCGCTTCTGTCTCGTGGCCCGACGATCCTGCGCGTGCGCGTGCGATCGCGGAGGGCGTTCGCGCGGAGATGCTGCGCCTAGGAGCCGATGGCGAGCCGGGCGCGGACTCTGCGGTGCGATGGCTGGAGGCACACCCGGCACGGGCCGGGCAACCGATGCGATCGGCCCGCGAGCGGTAGCTGATAGCCAGTCTCGGAGTCGGCGCGTGCACGGTGATTCGGGCGCGGTTGGCGCGAGAGGCACGATTGAGCTCGAGGTGAGATTCTTTTGATAGATCGCGCCGCGTCGCGACATCAACCAATGTTGAGGACGGTTTACCGCGAGCACTTTGGATTTGTCTGGGCGCTCGTGCGGCGACTCGGCGTCGGCGAACGTGACGTCGAAGACGCGGTCCAAGACGTGTTCATCGTGGTGCACCGACGCCTGCACGATTTTGAGGAACGCGCAGCGATCCGCACCTGGCTGTACGCCATCACGATGCGGGTGGCAGCGAACTACCGTCGCCGCCACCGTCGCCGCGCCGAGCACGGTGACGCAGATCTCTCGCGCCTGGCGGCCCCGCCATCGAGCGATCCCGAGGCCCACGCGCGGCGGTCGGAGGCGGCAGAGATTCTCGACCGGTTGCTGAGTCGGCTCGACGAAAAGAAGCGTGCGGTGTTCGTGCTCGCGGAGATCGAGGGCCTGCCCGCTCCGGAGATCGCGAAGATCGTCGGGACCAACCCCCGCACCGTGTACTCGCGACTGCGGGCGGCGCGGGCTCGCTTTGGTACCGACCTCGCCCGGCTGTCGACCGATGGGGCCCCCGATCGCATGGCGCCCCAGTGGGTGCGCGACACGGCGGCGCAGGACCGGCCGCCGCACAACACCGACAAGCGCGTTTGGGCAGCGCTGATGCTGCGATTGCCTGGGCTGGGCACGGGCGGCGCCGCGGCATCGGTGTCGATGGTCAAAGCGGTCGCGGCGGCGGGCGCGATCGCGGTCGTCGCACTCGGGGCCCTCGCGACTGCGGGGCGGTACTGGGCGGCGGATGCGGGGGTCCGGCGACCCGCGATCGCTGCAAAGGAGAGCACGGGGCGCTCCGATCCTCCGCCCTCCGTACACGCAGCGTCGCAGGGGACGAGCGCAGCGGTAGCGGAGCCACTGGCTGTCGTGGACAGATCGTCGCCATTGCTCCCAACTCCGTCGTCCCCAGCCAGACGCTCCAACCGTAGGCGTGAGGCAGCCCCTCGGAAGACCGCCGCGGTTCCGGCTGCACGTCCAACCCAAGTCGAACCGGGCGATGCGCTGTTTCGGGAGCTGGGCCTCGTGGACAAGACCCGCCGGGCGCTGGCGGCGGGCCATGCCGCAGAGGCCCTTGCGATGTCCAGACAGCACGCCGAGCGTTTTCCCGACGGGAAGTTCCGCCGCGAAAGTGATCGCTCCCGCGTCGCAGCGCTGTGCGCACTGGGCCGAGAGCGCGACGCGGAGACGCACGCATTGCAGTCTGGGGTGCCGAAGGCCTGCGGTAGCTGATGCACGCCCCAGGACGGCTCGGCGGGGTCTTGTCTGCACAGTCGCATCGCGGCGCCGCGCGCTGGCAGTGCTGGCTGGGGCGCGGCGCGCTCGTGGGGTTCTGCATCGCGACCATGATGCCGCGCACGGCACCCGCGGGAACCGTGGCCGAGCAGCGTGCCCGATTGCCGCCGCCCGCCGAGTGCCGCGACTCGATCGTCGGGCGCTGGAAGTCGCACGACTTCAAGCGCCACCGCGGCATGTGGGAGATCTTTACGCTGGAGATCCGACGCAGCGACACAGACCCCAACAAACTGAAGGGAACGATCTCCAACCACTACTGGAACGGTGGGGAGAATGACGCCGAACCAGGGCTTGGGTGCCCGCAGTCTCTTCACGTCACGGTCTCGATGGACGCGGAGGGCACGATCACGGGTCCGGACATCCGCTTTGAGGGCGTGGGGGAGTGGCGACAGGACGAGGCGTGGTGCGGCGACACGGGGGCCTACGTGTTGGACGTGTTCGAGGGGCGCCTGGACGCGGAGCTGCAGGAGTTTCAAGCCGTGCTCAACGACGGGGTCGTCGCGATCAACGAGCGCACCGTGCTGAGGCGGATCGGATGCCTCGACGATGATGCTGCCCCCGCGGAACCAAAGGTCGTGGTGAAACCGCCAGCGTTCTACCCGCCCGAAGAACGCGAGGCGAGCGGCGGCTGCAACGGCGGCTGAGCCGTTGCAGAGCAGATCACGAGCCGGGCGGGGCGAGCACGAGCCAAGGATCGCTGCCCGCGTCGATGGTCAGCGCCAGGCCTTCTTTGGAGCTAAAGCCCAGGTTGAACTGCAGTCGCCCTTTGAGCACCGCACGGGTTCGGTTGGGGAGGTCAGACTGCGGGCGCAGGGCCGTCGCATCGGCCTTGGAGGCGTTGTGCATCTTCTCCCACCGCCGCTTGGCTGCGCCCTCGTTGCGGTGCGCGAGCCATCGCATCGCGAGCCGACGGAGGTCGGTGTCCTTGCTTTCGTCGAGCGCCAATGCCTCGAGCGCTGGGTTGCCAGAGGCTTCGTCTTGAAGGACGAGCTGATTGAACGCCGCCACCTCATTGTCGTCTGGCGCCAGTGACACAGCGGTCGTGACGGCCTCCCGCGCTTGATCGTGCTCGCCCATCTCCCACAACAGAACGGCCATGTTGTTGATCGCCATGGGGTCGCGGAAGTGCTCGAACAGAGGGTAGTAGGCCTGAACCGCCTGGTTGGCGTACCCGAGCTCGCCCGTGAAAGCGGCCTGCAACGCGAGGATGTGTGCCGAGGTGATCTGAATCTGGCGTGCAAGCGGGTGGTTCTCGTCGGGCCCGCGCTCGGGCCCAGCTGCCGCCGTTGCGTTGAGGGCCTCGTGCGCGAGCAACACAATGGCCGGGTCGTCCCACGTGAGGGCGAGATTGAGCAGCGCTGCGGACTGCCGCAGAAGCAACACGCCATCACCCGTCTTCGGCGGTGGTGTCTTGGCCGCGGCGATGGCCGTCGCTTTGTCCCGCATGAGTTCAGCCGCCGACATCACGAGGATGTACGCGTGTGTGCTTTTGGGGACGCGCTTGTACAGCGGGGTCGCCAAATCAATGGCCCCGAGCATCTCCTTGGCCAGCGCGTCGCGGTTTTCCTCGCCCAAGAGGGGGACGATACGGTCCGCGATGTCGAGCAAAGCGTGGAGCACCACGGCAACGTCGGCTCCGAGTTTCTCGTATGCCTCGACGTCGGCGCGCAGCTTGGCCAGCGGGGCCTTCAACGCCTCTGCCGCCGCCGCCTCGTTCTCGGCGAGCTTGGGAAGAATCTCGTAGAACAGCTGCGTCGCCCGAAGGCCGATCGCCAGCTCGTAGAACCCGGCCTCTTTGTGGTCGAGCCCCTCCTTGGTGACCAGCGCGTGGGCGCTTGTGGTGTCGAGGTCCCTGGCCACATACAGCCGTGCCAGCGTCGACATGACGCGTGCATCGGTCGGGTGTGACTTGGCCAGGTCGTCCAGAAGCGGCTTGGCCAGCTTGTACCGCTCCAGCTCGACCATCGCCGCTGTGTAGCGAAGCTGCGCGTCCAGTGCCTTGGAACCCTCTGCGTCGGCGGCTTGTTGTGCGGTCGCCCTGGTCTGTGCCAGCGACTCCAAGCGTGCAGCGATCTTCGGATCTGGCTTGGCCGTGTTGGCCGTGGTCGCGTCGGCCAGGGCCGCGTCGCCGCCTTCGAGGTCCAGCAACGTGTAGCAGCGGTACGCGACATCGGCGTGATGGGTGGCCGTCTGCGGGCTGGCAAAACGGAGCGCCAGCTGTGCCGCTTGCAACGCCAGGGCCGGGTTATCGGGCGCGAGACTCGGTGCAACCTTCGTCAGCTGCGCCGAAACCCGTTCGTCATCGGGCGCCGTCCGAAGCAAGTTGGCCAGGGCGTGGCGGCGCAGCGGACCCGCTCGCATCATCTGCGCCTGGAGCTGCTTGGCCATGCCCTCGATCTCGTCGATGTCTTCGTCGCCGCCCGCAGCGCGAGCAACCTCCACGAGCGTCGGGATCATCCGCGAAAAGAAGCTGTTCTCGTTGGCGAGGATCGGGTGGTCGATGATGGCGTACAGCGAGGCGAGCGCCACGTAGCCGCTCGCCCCCGCGCCGCCCTTGGCCACCCGCGACTCCATGACCGCGAGGCTTCGGGCAATCGCAACAAGCGCGCCTGGTTGCGACCACAGCGAAGCGGGATCCGCCCCCGCAAGTCCGTCGAGGGTTTGCTGAACCAGAGCATCGCCCTCCGCGGAGGTCGGGGTTTTTGCGAGCCCAACGATATCCACCGCCCACGCGGGGAGACCTTTGAGCAGGGGCTCCTGTGGCCCTGGATCGATGGCGTCGGCAAATGCTGCGAGCGCGTCGGCTCGGCTCGCGGGACCGGTGGGGGCGCCTTCGGAAGTGGACGACCCATCCGGTGCATCGGCCGCAGGTGCTTGTTTATTGCAAGAGCCCAGGCCGGCCAAGCCGAGCACGACGGCAACGCGCAACAGGTGCGAGGGAGATCCAGCGCGAAACACGGCCATCAGACTACCTGCTGTTTTGACCGCGCGCGAAAGCACACGTGAGAGGCTCTGCGACCGCAGCTGCGCGGTCGCGGTCTTTACGGGGGAACATCTCGGGGCCCACGGGAACTACCCAAAGGTGATGAAGAAGATCTCGACCCTTCTCGCCCTTGGTTTTGTGCTTTCCGCTCCTTCGACGAGTGTCGCCGCCCCCAAGTCAGGCGCACAGTTCCCGAACACGAAGATGCCCGTCCCGACCGCAAAAGCGAAGCCGAAGGCCAAGTCGAACAATAAGGGGACGACAAACGTCGGCGCTGGGACACACAGCGGCGTCGTCAAGTCGATCCTCGTCGGCAAGAACGGCCAGATCATCGAGTTGTACATGAAGATCTCGGGCTCGGTTCACACCCAGCGGATCAAGGGCTGCGGCGCCAAGAGTGCCGCCCATCCCCTGCTCACCTGGGTTTTCCAACAGCAGCGTCTTGTGCACATCACCAGCGACGGCTCGGGGTGCATGAGCAACGTGCTCATCCCTCGCTGAACGCAGCCGCCGCCACGGCCGGTCGTAGTCGGTACCGCGCGTGGTACCGTTGACGCCATGGCTCTACGACTCCGCCAGGGAGCGCTCGCTTGTTTGTTCGCGACCGCGACGTTGGGTTGCGGCGGCCCGGTTCCCCAGGACAAACTCGACTACATCGGGCACTGGGAAGGGGGCGGTGCGACCCTCGACATCGCAGCCGATGGTGGATTGAGCTACCGCCTGATCAAGGGCTCGTCGGAAACGGAGTACCAGGGGCCGATCCTCGAGTTTCGACCCGACGCTATCGTGATCGGCATTCCGGTCGTGAACTCGACGATCACGGTGCAGCAACCGCCGACGCTGGAGGACGGCGAGTGGTCCATGGTCACGGACGACGTCCGCATCTTCCGAACCCCGTAGCCACCTGCGCAGCCGTGCCGTCCACGACGTGCATTGGCCTGGAGCGACGCACGTCGGCTGGCTATAACCCGACGGATGTCCGCGGGAGAGCCGACGTACCTCAACAACGCGGGCACGAGCTGGCCCAAGGCCCCTGGGGTCGCGGACGCCGTCGCGCGCACCCTGGCCGCCGATCCGCGTGACTACGGTTCGATCTTCGAGGCGGCGCGGGAGCGTATCGCGCGGTGTCTGGCGGTCGGCGACGCGTCCGAGTTGCTGCTGACGCCCGGCTGCACGTCCGCACTCGCCACGATGATCAACGCGATGCCGTGGCGCGCTGGCGACGTGGTCGTGACCAGCGCGGTCGAGCACAAGGCGATGCTCGCTCCCATCCATGCGCTGGTCCGCAACGCGGGCGTAGTGCATCGCGTGGTCTCCTATCGCGAGGGGCCAGCGTTCGACCTCGACGCGCTGGACGGCATCCTGTCGGCGGGCAACGTTGGCCTGGTCGCCGTGACCGCGGCATCCAACGTCACCGGAGAGCGGCTGCCCACGGTAGACATCGCCGACCGAGCAAGGGTGCACGGGGTTGCGACGTTGGTCGACGCCGCTCAAGTTGTGGGGCTCACCCAAGAAGGGCTGCCCGCATTCGGGGCGGAGTGTGTCGCGTTTGCCGGCCACAAGGGGCCGCTTGCGCCGCAGGGGATCGGCGGACTCTGGGTGGCGCCAGGGTTCTCCGTCCGCCCTGGGTACTGCGAGGTCGGGTCTGTCGACCTGCCGGGTGCGGTTGCCATGGCCCACAGTCTGGAGTGGCTGCACGCCCGGGATGCGCCAGCGGCTTCGCCCGTGGAGCTGCGGGCGCGACTTGCCGAGGGGCTGCGCGCCCGCGCTCGGTGCACAGTGCTCGGGAGCGACACCCACACAACCGCGACGCTGTCGTTGCTTCACGAGGGGCTCCCCGTCGCGGAGGCCGAGGCGTACTTTGCCCAGCACGGCATCGTGGTGCGGGCGGGTCAGCACTGTGCTTCTGCGGCGCTCGAGATGCTCGGCGCACCCAAGGGCACGATTCGGCTGAGCTTTGGCCCCTTCAATACGCAGGCTGACGTCGAGGCGGTACTCCGCGCGGTGGATGCTGTGCCCTGACCCGGACTCAGCGCCCGCTACCCCGCCCGAGCGCCCCGTCGGATCGCAGCTGCGTCTTCATCCAATCGATGAACACGCGCAGTCGCTTGGTCACCATGCGTGCCTCGGCGTACGCCAGGCTGACGGGGACTGGCTCGTGCTCGAACTTTCGCAACACGATGCGCAGCTGCTTGGCTTTGACGGCGGGCGCGACCTGGTAGGCCAGGAAGCGCCCAAATCCGAGCCCGGCAACGCAGGCCTGGACCATGGGCGCGGCGTGGTTGCATCGCATGTTGCCGCGCACGGAGACCTGAATCTCCTTGCCCTTGTCCACGAAGCGCCAGTTGTCGATCGTGGACGTGCCCGTGAAGCGAACGCAGGTTCGATCGGCCAGATCGCTGGGGTGCTTCGGTGTGCCCTCGCGTCGCAGCAGCTTGGGGCTGGCCACGACGACGTGACGCATGTGTCCGACGGTTGTGGCGATCATCGTGGAGTCGGGAAGGCTGCCGATCCGGACGGCGACATCGATGCCTTCTTCGACCAGATTGACGACGCGGTCGAGCAAGATGAGGTCGACGTCGACACCTGGATACCGCTCGACGAACTCGGTGACTGCGGGCGCGACGTGCATCCCGCCAAACAGCACGGGTGCCGTGACGCGGAGTGCTCCCTTGGGCTCGGCGTGACCCGTGCGCATGAGTGCCTCGACCTCCGCCACATCGGTGACAAGCCGTCGGCAATGCTCGAGGTAGACCTCGCCCTCCGCGGTGAGCGACATCCGACGGGTGGTGCGACGCAGCAACACCACGCCGAGTGAGTGCTCGAGCTCCGCGAGCGTGCGCACCATCGTCGGGAGCGACTTGCCAAGGCTTCGGGACGCGGCGGTCAGGCTTCCCTGGTCGACGATCTCGACAAAGCTTCGCATCGCGCCAAAACGGTCCATCGCACTACTCTTCCATAAAACGGAGTAGTCATGTTCATTTGTGGGCATTTATCCAGTGCGAGAAATAGCTAGATTCGGCCCATGACGACCGCGAAAACCCAGGGTATCCACCACGCAGGCCTGACCGTGCCGAACCTCGCCGATGCAAAGCGGTTCTTTGAGGAGGCGCTCGGGTTCCACGTCGTAGGCGAAAAGCCGGAGTATCCCGCAGCGTTTGTGAGCGACGGTACCGTCATGATCACCCTGTGGCAGGCGGAGGAGCCAGACAGCGCCACGCCGTTCGACAGGCGGCGAGGCATCGGCCTGCATCACATCGCGTTCCAAATCGCCGAGGGGGAGACCCTCGACGGCCTGTGCCAAATGCTCTCCAAGCGGTCGGATGTGACGGTGGAGTTCGAGCCGGAGGCGCTCGGTGGAAGCGCGACCCACCACCTGATGATCCGAATCCCAGGCAACATTCGCGTCGAGTTGATCGCGCCCGCCAAGCACTGAGTTGGACATGGAGACTTCCGTATTTCACTCGGGCGAACAGCAGGTTCAGCGCCGACTCGGCGTGCAGGGGATCGAGGCGTGGGCGAGCACGGTGGTTCGGCCGTACTTGCCGGAACAACATCGTGCGTTCCACACGTCGCTGCCGTTCCTCGTTGCCGCGGCGCGCGATGCAGAGGGCAGGCCCTGGGCGACGCTCCTGGCTGGGGACTCGGGGTTTGTGACCTCGCCCGACGATCGCAGGCTTCGCATCGCGGCATTGCCCGTGCAAGGGGATGCCCTGGAGCACGCACTGCACGAGGGGGCCGACGTCGGCATCCTGGGCATCGACTTTGCGACGCGTCGCCGCAATCGAGTCAACGGGCGCGTGAACGCCGAAGGGGATGCCCTAGCGTTCGTGGTGGAGCAGAGCTTTGGGAACTGCCCCAAGCACATCCACTTGCGCAACTGGTCCCGGGTCGAGCCGACACCCGGAGAGGTCCTGCGGGGCGACACGCTGAGCGCAACGCAGCGGGCGTGGGTTACGGGCGCGGACACGCTGTTCATCGCCTCGGGGCACCGCGGCCAAGGGCAGCATGCGGCGTTCGGCATGGACGCGTCGCACCGCGGCGGAGAGCCGGGTTTTGTGGGCGTGACGAGCCCGTCGCGGTTGGTGATCCCCGACTACTCGGGGAACAACCACTTCAACACGATCGGCAACTTGGTGCTCGACGGGCGCGTCGGCCTGCTCTTTGTCGATTTTCGTAGCGGGAGCATGCTGCAGGTCAGCGGTCGGGCGACGATCGACTGGGACTCGGACGCGGTTGGAGCGTTCGCGGGGGCGCAGCGATTGATCGTCGTGGATGTCGAGGCCGTGGTCGAGACCCGGTCTGCGCTGCCGTTGCGCTGGGACGACGATGCCGAGGGCATGCGAGCGGCGCAGGTCGTGCGCACGGAACCGCTGAGTGCGGACGTCACGTCACTGTATCTGGCCCCCGCCGATGGTGCGCCGATCGACCCATTTTCCGCGGGCCAACACATCGCCGTGGGATTGGAAGTCAATGGTAGTCGGGTGACGCGAAGCTACTCGCTGTCGAACGCCCCGGGTGACGCCGTGTATCGGATCAGCGTCAAACGAGAGCCGCGCGGCGTGGCTTCGAGGGCGCTGCACGACGATGTTGCGCTCGGCGACTCGGTGCAGGTCGGCCAGCCCAGCGGGGATTTCGTGCTGCACGGCGGAGGCGCTGTCGTGTTGGTCAGCGCGGGGGTGGGGGTGACCCCCGTGATGAGCATGTTGGCCGACCTGGCCAACACACCCGATCGCCGCGTGGTGTTTGTGCACAGCGCCCGCGACGGCGCGCACCACCCGTTTGCAGACGCAGTACGTGGCCTGGCCGCCGCCAGCCCTGGCACGACAGTCCACGTGGCGTACACACAGCCGCGCCCCGACGACGTCGGCTACGACAGCGTGGGGCGCATCGATGAGGCACTCCTGGGTCAGCTGCAGGTTGCGGATGCCGACTACTACCTGTGTGGCCCGGTCGCGTTCATGGCTGGCGTGCAGGACATGCTCGAGCGCCTCGATGTCGCTCCAGAGAAGATCCACACCGAGTCCTTCGGGTGAATCTCCGGCCAACCACCCACGCGCGGCTACATGTCTGAGCCAAGGGCGAGCGCAATGCTGGAGAAGCCACGATCGCGCATCGGGATGAGTGCCTGGTACGCCTCGGACGCAAACATCGCCAACACCTTTTCCTTCGAATCGAACGCCATGACGAGCACCAGGGCGAAGGGCATTCCGTCTCCTACCCCGTCGGTGATCTTCAGGCGCTTGACGATGCTTCCGCCAGCGCCCATCAAGAGCGGGAGTGCACCCGTCAGATACTCTTTTTGCGCTTCGGGCTCATCGGGGTTGGGGGTGGCGGTGACGACCAGGGTGGTGGGATCGGACATGACTTGTGCTCGTTTGCTGAGGGGGTAGGGGTGGGTGCAGAACTGCTGCGGCTAGCCCGTCGCGCGCAAGGGGGGCCGCTCGTCGGCGGTCGGCGTCCAGCCCTGCTCGATGACCTCGCCGGTTTGCAGGTGCTGCTCGAGCGCGGCGAGCAGTCTCGTCAGGCTCGCGGTCATCATGCGGCGGAGCATGAGTCCGTCCATCGCCCGGCCCAAGAGGCCGAACTTCACGACGTAGCTGAAGGTCATCGTGAGCGCCGTGCCCCCGTTGGCGGTGGGCACCAACTCAAAGATTCCCTGGGCTGACTTCAGTGGCATGCTCGTGTCGAACACCTCCAGCGCGAGCCGCTGCTGGGGGACGACTTGCGTCACCCGTTCTTGGATGTGGTTGCCGTCGTACAGGCGGCAGTACCGCTCTGCACCGACCCCACTTTCGGGCGTCCCAGGGTTGATGGGAGACGACTTCACCGCTGCGCTCCAGCGGTGAACAGCGCCGAAGTCGTCCAAGGCGGGCCAGACAGTCTCTGGCGATTGGCTCAGCGTGCGGGAAACGGAGATGGTGGACATTTGCGGGCTCCTCGGGCCGTTTGCGCGGGTTTGCGAGCGCTGGAGGCCGAACCGTGTCTGAAACCTACTATGCTTTTTTTCGTCGTCGAGCCTCGAAAAGTGCGGTGGTCTAATGCAATGATGCATAGGTGAACTGGGACGATATCCGGATTTTCCTGGCCGTCGCGCGGTCGGGAACGACGACGTCCGCCGCCCGCCGTCTCGGGGTCAATCAGTCGACCGTCTCGCGCCGCGTCAAGCAGCTCGAGAGCGACGCGGGGGTCGCCGTGTTCGAGCGCCAGGCATCCGGGCTCCACCTCACCGAGGCAGGGCGAGAAATCGTCGAAGCTGCCGAGCAGGTCGAGGAGCGATTCGCTGTATTGGGACGGCATGTCTTTGGCCGCGACGTGCGGCTGACCGGCAAGATCAGGCTGTCGCTCCCCGACTTCATGGTCGTGTGCGTGGCGCCTATCCTCGTCGAGTTTGCCGAGGCCTACCCGGATATCGAGCTCGAAGTCAGTGTGGCCAATGCCCACGTGAGCCTCAGTCGCCGCGAAGCAGATGTGATCCTACGCCTTGGCGCCAGCGCCCCCGAGCACCTCGTGGGGCGAAGGATCGCCAAGACAAGCGTCGCGGTCTACGGCGCACCGCGCTATCTCGACAGGGTCGGCACGTCGGAGCTGCCCGCCATGGACTGGGTCCGTTGGGAAGAGGCATGGCGCCAGATTCCGCCCGAGCGGTGGCTTGATAAACATGTCGCACCGAACCGAGTCCGTGCGCGGGTGAACAACCAAACCACGCACACCGAGCTGGCCGCCGCTGGGCTTGGCGTCGGCTTTTACCTGTGTGGCACGGCCGACAACGACCCGCGCCTGCGTCGCATCAGCGACGCGTTCCCGTTCAATCTTGCGCTGTGGCTGCTGACCCACGAAGACCTGCGCGGCACAGCGCGGATCGCCGCGTTCATGGGGTTTGTGGGTGACCGCCTCGTAGCACAGCGCAGCGCATTCGAGGTCTGAACGCCGCGCCGATCGGCACGTGCACAGCGGGTTGTGGCAGGGAGCCTACGACCCCGTGACCCAGTCCGACGCCACGTCGCCCCAGGTGGTCCCGGGCTTGGCCGGGATGCCTCCAGCCGTCACCCAAACCTCCAGATAAGGATCGAGTCCGGGGCGGATCTTGAACAGCGCACTGGTCAGCTCGGCGTCCCAGTCCGCGCTCGTACAGCTGTCGGCGGCCTTTGCCAGTCCATCGACCATCGTGGTGCAGCGCTCGCCGATCGGAGCCTCGGCCATCGCGATGTAGGCATCCTTGATCGCGGCACAACTCGACGGCGCCTTGGGTCGCTTGCCCAGCGTCGCGCTTGAGTCTGGGTCCGCCATCGCATCGAGGGCAGCAAAAAGCTCCTTGGCCAGCTTCGGGTCTGGGTACTGTGAGGCCTTGGGCGGAGCGGCCTCGCCGACGACGATCACGGCGGGCGCAAGCCCCCCGATCTTGGCTGCAGCGTCGACCAGCGTGTGGACCTCGTCGGTAGCGACCTCGGACTCGATGTAGAGCACGAGCCGGGCCCCTGGCTTGGCCGGCTTTGCGGCAGCAAACAGGCGGGCGAGCTCGCCAGCGTCGTAGTTGGCCTCACCGTTGTCGGCGCGGACGCCAAGCGGACGGGCGTAGATGCGTATGGCCGCCGAAGTCCCGTCGTCCTCCACGCGACGGCTCGCAGGAATCACTCCCGAGGCGCGCGGGACGTCGACGCCGCCGCTGAGGTAGTGGACTGCGCACTCTTGCCGCAGGTCGGAGAAGGTCTCGGCGGAGGGCGGCGTGCTGCACGCGGCCACAAGCGCGAGGGACAGGATGGGGAACCAGCGGGTCATGGGCGGGCGAGGTACAGACTGTCGGGTACCGAGGGCCAACTGGCGAGCGGGGCGTTTACTTCCCGGGCGCTAGGGGGTGCGACGCAACCACCAGCCGACCGCGCCCCAGACGAGCAGCCCCGCTCCGACCGCGGTCAGGGCCAAGGCGCTGTGGGTCCCGACCAAGGGGACTTCCCAGATGAGTCCCAGCGCACAAAGCACCGAGCCAACGATGAGGTTGCTTTCCCAGGTTCGTCCGCGAAAGCGATCGCGTTTGGGCTCGAGGTCGCCCTTGTCGGCCGGAGCGTCTGTCCCGCGTTCGCCTCGCCCTTGCACGCTGCACGAGGATACACGACGCGCCGCTACCGACTGACACCCACCACTGCGACCCGGCTGTGGTCCTGGGGGTCGAAGAGGACCATCCCCGCCGATCATCGGAAACCGGCGGGCGGGGACATCCGCTTGCGGCTAGAAGCGGTCGAGCTCCATCACCTTGGCCCACGCCGCGATGAAGTCATGCACAAACTTCTCCTTGGCGTCTTCGCTTGCGTAGACCTCGGCCAGTGCGCGGAGTCGGGAGTTCGACCCAAACGCGAGGTCGACCCGCGTGCCCGTCCACTTCAGTGCTCCTGTGGCACGGTCGCGTCCCTCGTACACGCCCTTGCTGCCCGCCGATGACTTCCACTCGGTTCCCATATCGAGCAGGTTCACGAAGAAGTCGTTCGTCAGGGTCTCGGGACGGTCGGTGAACACACCGTGGGCGGACCCGTCTGCGTTTGTATTGAGCACACGCATGCCGCCGATGAGCGCGGCGGTCTCTGGCGCACCCAAGGTGAGCAGCTGCGCCTTGTCGACGAGCAGCTCCTCAGCAGGCCGACGATGCCGAGCATCGAGGTGGTTCCGGAAACCGTCCGCGGTGGGCTCGAGGACGCCGAACGAGTCGACATCGGTCTGCGCCTGCGAGGCGTCGCCGCGACCGGGCACAAACGGGACGTTGACGTCATACCCGCCTGCCTTTGCGGCCTTCTCGATGGCCGCGCAGCCGCCCAGGACAACCAGGTCTGCAAGGGAGACCTGCTTGGCCGGGCTCGCGCCATTGAACTCGACCTGGATAGCCTCCAGGCTCTGGAGGACCTTGGCCAGCTGCTTGGGCTGGTTTACGGCCCAGTCCTTTTGCGGCGCAAGCCGAACGCGCGCCCCGTTTGCCCCGCCGCGCATGTCGCTGCCTCGGAACGTCGAAGCCGAAGCCCACGCGGTCGATACCAGAGCGGAGATGGAATGGCCTGCGCCCAGGATCTTGGTCTTGAGTGCCGCGACATCGCTGGCGTCGATCGTTGTGTGCTCGGGAGCCGGGACCGGGTCTTGCCAGATCAACTCCTCGGTGGGCACCTCGGGGCCGAGGTAGCGGGCACGGGGGCCCATGTCGCGATGGGTCAGCTTGAACCAGGCCCGCGCGAACGCGTCGGCGAAGGCGGCTGGGTCCTTGTGGAAGCGGCGCGAGATCTTCTCGTATTCCGGGTCGAACCGCAGCGACAGATCCGCCGTGGTCATCATGGGTGCGTGCTTCTTCGACGGGTCGTGGGCGTCGGGGATCATGTGCTCGGGCGCCACGTCCTTGGCCTGCCACTGCGAGGCTCCAGCGGGGCTCTTGACCAGCTCCCACTCGTATCCAAACAGCACGTCGAAGTACCCGTTGTCCCACTGGGTCGGGTTGGGCTTCCACGCCCCTTCGATGCCGCTGGTCGTGGTGTGCAGGCCCTTGCCCGAGCCGAGCTCGTTCTTCCACCCCAGGCCTTGCTCCTCAATGCCCGCGCCTTCCGGCTCGCGGCCGACGAGGTCCGGGTCACCTGCCCCGTGCGCCTTGCCAAACGTGTGACCGCCCGCCACGAGCGCGACGGTCTCCTCGTCGTTCATCGCCATGCGGGCGAACGTCTCGCGCACGTCCCGGCCTGAGGCGACGGGATCGGGGTTGCCGTTGGGGCCCTCCGGGTTGACGTAGATAAGACCCATCTGCACCGCGCCCAAGGGCTCGGCCAGCTCGCGGTCGCCGCTGTAGCGCTCGTCGCCGAGCCACTCGGTCTCGGGCCCCCAGTAGATGTCTTCCTCTGGGGCCCAGACATCGGCGCGGCCGCCCGCGAAGCCGAACGTCGCAAAGCCCATCGACTCGAGCGCGACGTTCCCAGCGAGGATCATCAGGTCTGCCCAGGAAATTCGACGTCCGTACTTTTGCTTGATCGGCCACAGCAGCCGCCGCGCCTTGTCGAGGTTGCCGTTGTCGGGCCAGCTGTTGAGCGGCGCAAACCGCTGCGTGCCCGTCCCTGCGCCGCCCCGCCCGTCGTTGATCCGGTAGGTGCCTGCGCTGTGCCACGCCATGCGGATGAAGAGCGGACCGTAGTGGCCCCAGTCGGCCGGCCACCAGTCCTGCGAGCTGGTCATCAGCGACTCGAGGTCCGCCTTGAGAGCGCTGAAATCGAGCTCTGCGAATGCAGCGGCGTAGTCGAACCCATCATCCATCGGGTCCGACGCAGGAGCGTTCTGGTGGAGGATGTCCAGGTTGAGCTGGTTGGGCCACCAGTGCTGGTTGGCGCTAGACCCGCCGACCTTCTGCTGGTTGGGGCCGTGCATGACGGGGCATTTTCCTTCGGATTTCATGGCGGTTCTTTCCCTGCCCCTGAACCCTATGGGAAATCGACGCATGCCTCAAAGACATTGACAGCATGATTTGGATAGCCATGGGCTATAGTTGTCAAATGCTGCTGCCCACGCTCAGACAGCTCGAGTACGTCGTTGCGGTCGCCGACACGGGCCAGTTCGTCGAGGCCGCCAGGCGCTGTGCGGTGAGCCAGCCGTCGCTCAGCAAGCAGGTACGCGAGGTCGAGGAGCTGCTCGGTGTCGAGCTGTTCGAGCGGACGAGGCCACGTGTGCTGCTGACCGCGGTGGGGGAGGAAGTCGTCGAGCGTGCGCGGCGGCTCCTGGCCCAAGCGCGCGACCTGGTGGAGGTGGGCCGCGCTTCGTCGGGCGGCCGTACGGGCACGGTTCGCCTGGGGGTCATCCCGACCATCGCGCCCTACGGCCTCCCCGGGCTGCTCTCAAAGCTCCGCGGGCTTCTGCCCGACGCCTCGTTTGCGATCCACGAGCTGCAGACGGACACGCTGCTCGATCGACTCCGGGCGGGGACCATCGATCTCGGACTGCTGGCGCACTCGTTCGATGGCCACGGCCTCACGGGCGCCGACCTTGTCGTCGAGCCGTTTGTCCTCGTCGCGCCCAAGGACCACGCACTCGGCGTGCCCGAGTCGATCAAGCCCCACGACATCGAGGGGGCGAGCCTCATCTTGATGGAGGACGGCCACTGCCTGCGCGACCAAGCCATCGAAGTCTGTGCGTCGGTCGGCACGCCGCCGCCGACCACGGTCTCCGCCGCCAGCCTCTCGACCCTGACCCGCATGGTGGAGAGCGGCCTGGGCCCGACGCTCCTGCCCGCCAGTGCCCTGGCAACCGAGCTGCGGCCGGGCCAAGGCGTGACCGCCCGGAGCTTCGAAGGGCGGCAGCCGGGGCGCACGTTGACGCTCCAGTGGCGCGCCACGTCACCCAACGCAGCGTGGTTCACCGAGCTGGCCGAGGTGCTGCGGGCGCACTACGTCGACGCAAACGCTTCGATCCCCGAGGTCTGGGGACCCACGCCGACGATTCGCCGCGCAGAGTAATAGTCCTTCCCAAGTTCAGCCCCTAATCAGCAGGAGGCTCCGGGCGTACTGATGGGGAGCAGCGGGACTGATTCCCGCGGTCCCAAGAGGAACACCGACATGAACAAGAACATCTTTGCTGGGTTTGTCATTTTCATCGCTGCGGCCTGCGCGACGCTCGGTCCGCAGCTCACCCAGGCCGGAGACGCGAGCGTCGACTTCGTCGAAAAGGACCCAAAAACCGACAACCTGCTCACCGCGGAGAACTCCGTGCTGCTCGTGATCGACATGCAGGACGAGATGCTCGGCATGGTCAAGAATATCGACCAAGACGTCTTGGTGAACAACACCCGGGCCATCGTGAAAACCGCAAAGTTGTTTGGCGTGCCCGTGGTGGAGACGACGATCGGTGTCAAGCTGGGCGCCAACAAGCCCACCGTCGGCTCGGTCAAGAACGACATCCCGACCGGTGTTAAGAACATCGACCGCATCTCACTGAACGCCTGGCAAAACAAGCGCGTCGTGGACGCGGTGAAAGCCAGCGGCCGCAAGAAGGTCATCATCACCGGCCTGTGGACTTCCGGGTGCCCGACGTACACCACGCTCGATGCCCTCAATGACGGCTACGAGGTCTACGTGCTCTCGGACGTGATGGGCGACGCGACAAACGATGCCCACAACCGAGCGATGGACCGCATGGTCCAGGCTGGGGCTATTCCTTTCACCTGGGAGGGCGCGGGGGCGGAGATTCTCCGTTCCTATACAAATCCCAAAGCCATGCAAGACGAGGCCATCGAAGGCGGCTTACCGGGATCATGAAGGAGCACTTCTACCCGTTTGCGGGCAAGTACTAGGGACGCACGGACCGGAGCAGCGCGCGGGCCAGGTTCCCGTGTCGCTCGATCTTGAGGCCATCTGCACCGACAAAACCGGCCAGCCGAGAGAGCTCCGATGCCAACAGTGGGCCGGCCTTCGTCCGTCGTGCCCACCATGATGCACCACCGTGAACCACGCCTCGAACCCAAGCTGCCGAGGCCGCCGACATCCAGTCTACAATGCGGGGGTGACCCGGTCGGCCCTGTGCAGCCGACCCCGACTGTGATGATGGGCAGGCCTGCAACGGCGCCGAAACCTGCCGCGACCGGAAAAATAGTTGACGTCGATCACAACATCGCAGGTCAGCGTGGCAAATGGGCCTTCTCGGCCGCGGCCGCCTCCTTCTTGGCCTTGGCGCTCGCCTCCGCGCCGGCCACAGCCCCATTCCGCTGCGACTCGGGAGGGGCAGGTCACGGGTCTGCGCGCCGCCGCTGTCCGTCTGCGCGCCGCTCCGCAACGCCCGCCAGCACGGTGCGAAACTCCCGGACCAAGTCGTCACGCCGACCCACGGGCTCATACAGATCCAGGTCGATCCCGTCCATCCAACACGAGTCGACGGTCCAGATCACGATCAGCGTCCCGTCCTCGAACCGGATGCGGAACTCGTACTCGCACGCATCCCCTGGCGTCCCCCCAACCCACTTCCAGGTGGTGAAGAACGCCGCGCCTTTCCCAGCCTGCCAAGCTGGCGTGTCAAAGTGCGACTTCGGCGATGCGATCTCAACGACCGGAGTCGCGAGGTGGCGGGTCCACACCTCGAAGAACTTCTTGAGGACCTCGTTGCCCCGGAGGTCAAGCCAGCTCCCGCGGATCCTCGCACGGCGAGGCTTCCCGTCTGCAGTCAACGCCTGTTCCAGTGCACGCCAGCGCTCGATGACACAAGTCTCTCATACCCGGCCGCGCCGACTCGACGAGCCCGAAGGCAGTCCCGGCTGGCGGAGACACGTCGTTGGGAATGCCAGTCGTGTCGCGCGAGTATGCGTTGAGATGGACGGCGAACAAGCGACCGGTCGCAAAGACGAGATGGTCAGCATCTATGCCGCGCCGACGTTCGTGGAGGTCGAGTTGCTGGAGGCTGCATTTCGCGCCCACAGACTTCCGCACGTGATCCGCTACAAGGTGCGCTACTTGGAACCGACGTTCGCTGGCGACGAGCTTCGGATGTCGCGGTTGCTGGTGCACCGCTCAAGGCTCGCAGAGGCGGAGGCATTGCTGGTGAGCCTAGGCCTGGGCGAGAGCGACTCCGACTCCGACGCCGACTCCGAAGGCCCTACGCGGCGCGAACACTTCGAGGCGCTGCTCGATGCGGTTGGCACGCCCATCGCCGAGCCTCTCGACTTTGTGTGGTCCGTCGGCCCCGAACCATTCGGAGACTGGATGGCCGCGTCGCTCCCCGACCTGCTCGATCGATTGCCGCTCGACGCCGTGCTGGCAATGCTTGCGCCGCTTGACGCTTCCGGACGCGAGGCGCATCGGGCTTCACTCATGCTGGCCCTGGCCGACGCGCCTGCGACAACCCGCGGCGTGGTCATCGACGCACTGGACGGCGGTGGGAGGCCCGATGCGCTGTCGCTGTGGGCGGAGCTGCTCGCGGCTGCAGCCGCGCCCTGAAGCGGGTCTCCGTACCGCGCTTCAACTGCTCAGAATGCGGTGTCGTGATCCCCCGGGCGCCAGAACCCACGTTGGACGAGCCCGGGACCAAGCTCATGTTCGCCTCCGTGCAGATCGATCAGGCGTATCCGGTGCCGGTCGTCCGCGGGCGTTTCGCCGACGTCCGTGAGGTTGAGTGCGACAAGGTCCGAGTTGGGGGACCACAAGAACTCGCGGTGGATGGCGCACGCGGTCTCGAGTACGAACCCGCCGTGGCGATCGAAGAGGCGTAGCTGTCGTGCACGCTCATTGACAGGGGTGGAGTCGCATCGGTCTTCGCAGATGAACATCTCCCCATCGGGTGACCACTTCGGCGCCTGACACCATGTCGTCAGCGGCCGAGTCTGCCCGCTGCCGAGGGTGCGCAACCCGTACATGCCCTCGGTTTCAAACTGGACCGGCCCGACGATCAAAGCGTCTCCGGTGGGGCTCCAGGAGGCGCTTCCCCTGGGCTCTTGGTCGAACCGGGCGCTGCCATCGGCGTCGTCGATGAGCACGACGCAGCTCCCACCCCCGCAATCCCCGGACATCACGAGGATCTGGCCGCCGACGGGCGATGGGGTGATCGAAGCAGGAAAAATCCCGAGATCCGTCTCCCATCCCGCGTCCCCGTTCGTGTCGTACCGCGTGAGTCGATCGCCCTCGACGCGGTACAGCGCGAGTCCGTCCTGGGACCACGCGTGCTTCAGCTGGGCGGAATGGGTCAGTGCTTCACGGAGGGTACGACCGGCGAGGTCCCGCAGCTGCCAACGGTCCTCGTACTCGAACAAGATGAGGTCGCCACTGGGCGAGATACTCACTGCCGGCTCCTCATTCACGGAGAAAGACGCGAGCGACCGCGTCTCGTCCGATGCGACATAGCTGACGGTGTGTTCCTCCACGACGCCGAGCCCCATGCAGGTGTTGTTGAGCTGAACGGCTGCCGGTCCGTCGCGGTGCCAGCGAAAGAGGCTCTGGGATCCGTTGCAGCCCGGCTCCATAGAAAGCGGCGAGGCAGCGGTCAGGTCGTAGACGCTGTGCGAGTAGTTCGGCACATCGAGGGTGCCGCGATACATCACGCGGATGTAGCGATCGTCCGGAGCGGCATCCAGTGCCACGAACTCGGCTGCCCCCGGATGCGCTAGCCGTTCGGGCTCGACGTCCTCGCCCCTGGACAGCCACACGCTCAGGATCGAATCCGTCGCAATGACTGTCTTCCCTGCTTGTCCCCACACGGCACTGGACGACCGCGTCACGGGCTCGAACGCGAGCACGCGTCGGTCCCCGTTTGGGCGTACGACCACAAACCTGGCCTCCGCCGCGGATTCGTCCAGCATCAGGAGCTCTCCATCGGATTGCGTCCACGGCTCGGCGGGCGGCCCACACCCCGAGGCACTCAGCCCAACCAGACCAACGCGAGCCCATCCACCAATCCAAGCCACGGTGGCACGATACACCCGTGGGGTGATCCGAGGCTCGAGGCGCAATCGCCGAACGCCAGGCGCCGATGGTTCACTGCATTCCGTGCAGCCAATTTCGCGCATCACGAAGCGCGAGATGCAGGGAGCTGGAGTCGGGGGATCTTTGCGCCTCCGAGATCGCTGCTCTCGGCCCAGCCTGCGCCCGCTAAGCTGACCACCTCGCCGTAAACTCTTGCACCCGCACGCTTCACCCGGGCACGGTCGAGACGTTCGTGGCGAAGTCGCCAGATCCATGGACCACTGCGATACTCCGAACTGTGATGCGGGCGTGGATGTTGACGATGGTCACGCTGGCTGGCTGCCAGAGCCCACCCGTTGTTGGAGTCTGCGAGAACGCCGAGTCCTAGCTCCAAGCACGTTTGCACCTGGAGGTGCAGATCCGCCCGGCCGCATTTCGTTGAGATGGCTTTGCCGCGTGTCGTAGCATCAGCACGATGTCGATCTTGGACCGAGCAAAAGTGGTGGTGGATCTTTCGGAGGGCGAGTTCCTTCGCGTTGGATTTGCTGGGGACAAGTCGCCGCGCGCCGTCTTTCCGTCGATCGTGGGGTTCGACAAGAGCCCCATCAAGGCAGGCGCGGTGGTCGACTGGGACCGCTTCGGCACGATGCTCAAAGCAGCCCTCGAAAAGACCCTCAGAGTCTCACCGCACGACCACGCGCTCTTGGTGCTCGAGGCGCCGGTTCCCACGAAGACCAATCGCGACAAGCTGGCGGCGAAGGTCTTCAACGATTTGAGGGTGCCAGCGTTCCACGTCGCCAATGGCGCTGTGGCGGCGCTCGGCGTCTCGAAGCGAACGACCGGGCTGGTGGTGCTCTTGACCGAAGGTGGCGTCTACGCGACACCGGTCGTCAACGGCAAGCCGAACGCAAAGGCGACCCGGCGCGCGCCCTACGGGGGGCGGGAGGTAAGCGCGAAGCTGGCGTCGCTACTAAAAGAGCGGGGCAAGGGCGCGCCCGCGGGCACTTCGTTGGACTACATGCGAGACCATCTCGGGTACGTGGCCATGGACTACGACGAGGAGATGGCCAAGGCCGAGACCTCCTCGGATATCGAGCAGAACTACGAACTTCCGGACGGCCAGGTCATCACGATCGGGGCGGAGCGCTTCCGGTGCTCAGAAGTGCTCTTCAAGCCCAGCTTCATTGGCCTGGAGCAGGAAGGTGTCCACAAGCTGAGTCTTTCGGCGGTGAAGGCGTCCAGCGCGAAGCACCGTAAGGAGCTCTACGGCAACGTGGTGATGTCCGGTGGAACCACGATGTTCGCGGGTATCAGCGACCGCATGACCAAAGAACTCAAGGCGCTCGCGCCGGACAGTATGACGATCAAGATCATCGCACCGCCCGAGCGCAGATACTCTGTGTGGATCGGCGGCTCGATCCTCTCGAGTCTCTCGACCTTCGAAGAGATGTGGATCACGAAAGATGAGTACGACGAGGCCGGCCCCTCGATCGTGCATCGCAAGTGCACCTGACCGTCGCTCGTACCCACGGGGTGCAGGCGCTACCGACGTGCGAGCTGATGTTCGATGACCGGCGGGCCGCTTAGTTTGGAGGAAACGAACTGCCACGCCTCCCAGCTCGGGGGCGCGGTCCACCAAGGCGCGAAGCAACGTGTGCGGCACCATCGACGCAAGCGACGGCGGATCGCGAGTGCAGATCTTCATCGCGTGCGCCCGCGGTGTGGCAGGGCACGCGGCCCCTTTGCAGCGACCCTGCCGCGGTATGGTCCGGCGATGCAGCCCCCGTCCTCGCTTCCCGCCAAGCTCTCGGCCCCCACCGTCGTCAACCTCTCGGAGCGGGTGCCCGGGACCTACGAGCTGAAGGGGGAGATCGCGCAGACGGTCACGGTCGCGCTCGAGGCCGGACAGACGATGTGGGCCAGCAAGGGGGCGATCCTCTCGCATGATGAGGGCATTCGGTGGCAGCTGAAGATCCCCGGTGCAGCCGTGTCACGCATGCTCTCGGGCGAGGGGTTGGCGATGACCTACGTTACCGCCGACAGGCCGGGCGCGTCGGTGACCCTGTCCGCCAACCAGACCGGAAAAGTCGCGGTCTGGGATCTGGCGTGGGGCCCGGTCACCTGCACCTCGGGCGCATTCTTGGCCGCCATCGGTGAAGTCCAGATCGACGTGACGGTGACCCGCCGCGTCGGAGCGGCACTGTTTGGCGGCGCTGGGTTCCTGCTTCAGAAGTTGTCCGGGCAGGGGTTGGTGTTCATCCACGGCTCGGGCGACTTCTTCGAGCGCGACCTGCACCCGGGCGAGGCCGTGACGGTTTCGACTGGCAACCTCGCCGCGTTCGGCTCGGGCGTTGGCTACGACATCGTCGGTGTCGGCGGGTGCCTGAAGCTCCTCTTCGGTCGCGAGGGTATGTTCATGACGCGCATGACGGGACCGGGCCGGGTGCTCATGCAGAGCATGAAACGCCAGCGGCTCAACGCGCCCCGCGGTCAGCGCTAGCCCGGCGGTTGGATCGAGACCATGTTGCAGGACTCTCCGGAGAACACCACGATGTAGGTTTCGCTCAGTCCGCGATTGGGAATGACTCTTCTGTTCTCGCTCGCAACGGCTTGCCACGCTTGCCTCGTACGAGAGGCCTCCCGTGACTGACAACGTCGGCGATGGCCAGTGGTGTGTGTGAGCGATCGAGCGCCGCGAGGAACTCACGTAAGGGCCGCTCGCCTTCGCCAAGCACACTGTAGTCTGCACCGCGCTGTAGCTCCGGTTCCTTGCGTAGCATGGGGCCGCCCAGCACGATCTTGGACTCGGGTGACCACCCGCGGAGCTTTCGGACCGTTGCGACGATGTGCCGAGCATTCATCAAAAAGGTCGTGGAGATACCAATGAGTCGAGGGGGGTCCTCTCGCACGCACTGTTCCAGCAACGCGAAATTGTCGGGAAGCGTCAGGTAGTTGTCGATAGCTTTGACCGAACGGTCTTGTGCCGCACAGACGGTAGCCAGATCACACACGGCCAGCGAGGGCAGGGGCGGTACACGGAGAGTATCGCTCACTGTCAGCGTCGCCGGAACGCCAGAAGTGTGCGTTCGTGAGCCCCCACCTCTGCTTGATCGAGTCGCGCTGTTCCGCGTCAAAAGCCAGCGGGGTGCGGCTCGCTTGTTTGGGTCGCTCCCGCGGGCGTGGTGCATCACCCCGACACTCCGCGATCAACAATAGATCCAAGCCCGAGCCCACCGTGCCCTCTCCCGACTACGGAAGGCTAACACGCCGCCGCTGAAAGACCGGTGGGGGCTAGGTGCGCGTACAATGCCCAGGTGGCGGACGACCCCGAAAAGGCAGCACTGCGGCGCGAGGTGGCCTCGCTTCGTCACCAGCTCTCAGCATGCAAGGCGCACACGGCCGGGCTCCCGCGAGACGATGCGATTGCAACGCGCATCGACTACGCCCAGTACCCGCTTTCGGATGAGCAACTGGTGAGCATCACCGCCCGCCAATATGATCCAAAGCCGTCCTCATCACGTCCGGAGCTGCCCGTTCCCACTTCCAATGCGGCGCAACTCGAGGCGGACTTCGTACGTTGGGGCTACTGTGTGGTCGGCGACGCCGCCTCGGCGGAGCAGTCGCAAGCACACCGCGACGCGCTGCGTGCTCTGGCCGCCGGCGAGCGAGCACGCGGCGAGGCTGATGTGCGTTGCGGTGGCGCGTTGCAGACGGTGTATGACCTTCCCGCCCAGGGAGGCGTGCTTTGTGATTTGGTGGCGCTCGCCCCATCCGCTGCCCAGCACGCTCCGCTCTTGGATGCGTTGCTCACCAAGATCCTTGGTCCCCATTTCCACCTGGCGACCTCGCATGGCGCGATATTGCGCAGGGGCGCGGGCGCACAGCAGCTGCACCAGGACCAATCAATGGTCCCACTTCCCCACCCGCCCTATCCCCTGTTCTGCAACGCTCTGTGGTGCCATACGGACTTCGACGCGCTGACGGGCGGGACCTATGTCGTGCCCGGCTCCCACCGCGCGAACGCGGATCAGCCCCTGCCGCTGCTTGCTGAGGACAACGTGGTCGTCCTAACCGCACCAGCCGGTTCTTGTGTGCTGCTCGACAGCCGTACGTTGCACGCCCTTGGCGAGCGTCTCGTGTCGGGCGCGCGGCTCGTGACCCGCGCTCTGTATGCCAAGGGCATCATGCGCGCGTTCGGCTGGGCGCCCTCGCCGGACACGGTAAACGACTCTTCGACGCCCACGCTTCGACGTCTGCTTGGCGTCGATGGGTATTTTCCGTACCCCGCGGGGGGTCGGAAAAAAAACAACGATAGCGGTGACTGAGTCGTGGCTCAACGGCCGCACACTGGTACCGTGGGCGCCCCACGGTGGATCGAAACCGAGGGAGTCTAGGACAAACATGGCCAAACAAAGCGCAAAGGAATTCCTGGGGCGGCTTGCCCAAGATGCCAGTTTCCGCGACGCATTCGCGAAAGCGAAAGAGGCGGGAAACCACGGCTCCTTTCTGGACGATTCCGGTTTTCGTTTCGACACCGCAGAGCTAGAGCAGGCCCGCGAGGAACTTGGCCTGGACGCGGACGTCGAGGACGATCTGGGAGACGTCGTCGGCGGAGCTGGAGGCGATCAGAGCGCGCCCGGCCCGATCTGCGGTTGCTGAGTCCGCGGGCGCGCCAAACATGATGCCGGCCAGCTGAGTCGGCGAGTCGGAGCACCATGCGACGTCGGCCGCCAAACCAACACGTTGCCGCTGAAGTTCAGCGTGTCGCTGCGCTGTCTCCGACCCGGCCCTCCCGAGACATCGAATACTTCGCGCAGTGCGCCGAGGACCTGATCCTCGCATCGCTGCTGCGGGCGACGGACGAGGGTCGCTACAAAAGACGAGAGCTCCGCTATCTAGACGTTGGGGCCAACCCCCCATCAACGGAAGCAACACCTACCTGCTCTGCTGTCGAGCTTGACCGGCCGTTCCTCGAGCGGTTTCTGAAGCGAGAGGGCTACCGCCACGCCACCATCTCCCGCGTCATCCCGGTGCCGGTCCTGCCTCTGGATGCACTCATCGCGGAACACTTCGGAGACCGCGGTCCGGACTTGCTGAGCGTTGATGTCGAGGGTCTCGACTACGAGTCATTGCCCGTCAGCTCGAGGGGCGATGGTCAACCCATCTAGGAGATGATCGAGCTCGCCCGGCATCAGACGGTCGACCCCCCTAGCCCGCATCTGCTCGTGGGTTGGCCAAAGCGGCGGACCGGGCGGTCCGAACGCGCGGGTGTACTGGCGCATGAACTCGCGAGCGTCTCGGCGGGTCGGCCCTTCGCGGCTCGTGCGCGGCATGTGGTGTACGTGGGCCCCGAACGCGGCCTGGCAGAACGCGGCGTACTCCCGCGTGAACAAGAGGAACGCATGCCAGACCGCGTCCACCCCCTCGGACAACATGGCCAGGCGCGAGGAGGTCAGTGCACGCAGCGCAAAAAATCGCCTGAACTCGAAGATGGCACTGCGGTGGGACTCGGCGGTCACCTCGGGCTCATCCTTGCCGAGCCGTTCCTCGACAAACCAGAGATCGGCGGCCTCCAGCACAGTGAACACCCTTCGCTGCTCACAGGTCAGCGCATAGCTCGGCAGAACCTCCAACGGGCGAGCGCGCGCCGCGTCGATGACAGGCGCCGCGAAGAGTCCGGGATCTGCTGTTGCCTCATCCACCATCGGCGATCACGGGCTCCTCGCGCTTGGTCTCGTCGACGTCGGCTTCGCTGAGTCCCGCCACCGCATGCCACGGCACGATATCGCAGTTGCTCAGGGCCAGGGACAGATACTCGCCCGCGTCGTGAAGGAGGACACGCGATTCAAGCAGTCCCTGGACCGCGCCTTCGATCATCGAACGGTCGGCGTCGCCGCCGACCACGGATCCAACTTGCGCTTCGATCTGCTCCATCGTGACGATTTCGTCGCACGCCTCGTAGACCGCGGCTTGCAGCGGGTCGAGGCGACGCAAGTCTCCGCCCTCGCCTCCCCCCATCCGCGTGTCGCGTAGCACACCGCCCGCACCGTTCAGCGACCGATAGACCAGCATGCCCGGGTCGTCGGCCTTCTGCCATTTGCGGCACTGTGCGACGACGGCACCGGTGTACTGCGCTGGATCCACACCATTGGCGTAGTCGAACTCGAACGTGGAGCACAGGTTGTGCAGCACCGAGTCGTCAAACGGATACAACGTTCGGCTCACGGGGCAGGGCCGGATGTTCTCGAAGCCCATCGCCTCGGCGTGGTCAAATGCGGGAGAGAAACGTACGAGGTGCAAGGGGCCCACAAACGTTGGCGGGTCCAGGTGCGAAATCGCCTCGAGGATCTTCAGGATGCCGTCGTAGTCGCCAGGCTCCTCACCCGGAAAACCGTAGATGAGGTTCCAGCCCGCTCGTACACCCGCCTCACGCATGTGGCGGAGGCAGGCAACGCTCTGCAGCGCCGTGTTGCCCTTGCGGATGATCGCCAACACTTTGGTCGAGAAACTCTCGATCCCGGGCTGCGCCCAAAAACACCCGGCGCGGCTCAAGGCCTGGGCTTGGGCACGCGAGATATCCGCCTTGATCTCGCATGTGAAACGGTAGCGGACGTCCCCCGCTGCCAGCGCGGGCAGGACGTCCTTGAAGTGGCGCGGGTTCAGGATGGTGTCAACCAGTCGCAGCCGTCGCACACCGTGTCGGTCGAACTGCGCCTCCAGCTCACTCGTGGCTCGGTCGGCCGTCTTGACCTGGTACGCGGCCTTGTCCCCGAACAGCCCGCAGAAAATGCAATGGCTCTTCACCGCCCAGTAGCAACCGCGCGAGAACTCGGCGAGAAAGTAGGGCGGGTCGGCCGCCTGGAACGCGCTTTGTTGGTGCTGCTCGAAGTAGTCCGAAAAGTCGGGCATCGGAGCGTTGTCGAGCCGCCCTATTCCCTCGGGGTTACCGGTAACCGTCACTTCGCCGTCCTTGCGGTAGGCCAGACCGGGCACATCACCGAACGGCTCGCTCCGCAGGAAGTGCTCCGCGAAGCGGGGAAAGCTGCGGTCAGCCTTGCCATGGAACACCTGATCGATCCACGGGTACAGCTCGAGCATCGTTCGGCCCATGACGCCGTCGCAATTGGCCCCGCCAAAGACGATATCGAGCTCGTACCGTTCAGACAGCGTCTTGGACAACGCCAGTGAGGCTTGTTGCTGGGCGAACATCGACGAGAAGCCGACCATGCGATAGCGGTCCCAGTTCACCGCATTGAGACAGTGTTCTAAGAAGGGAACGACCACGCCCTTGAGCTTGAGGTAGTCCTCACGAAGCTGCCGAGGGAACTCGTCGAAGCGCGCCCCGAGCAAGAGCTCGGGATAGTCGCGCGCCGCGACGCTGTCGGGCCCCTGCAGATGTTGGGCAAAGAGCCACTCGCCCGCGCCTATCCAGTAGCGGCTCCCCAGCTCGTACAGCTCGTCGCCCGAGGACTCGAGTCCCAGCCGGTCGCGTTCAGCCCGGATCATCTCGCGAAACCGGAGATTGAAGTACACGACATCGGACTCGATACCCCGCTCCGCCAGATAGCTCTTGAGGAGGCTCGCGCCAAAGGCTGGGCTGTAGGTCCGCACCGTCGGCATGACCACAAAGCAGACGCGCCCGTGGATGGGCCCTGCCGGCGGCCGGGATAGCTTGGAAGCCTCCTGCGGGGAGAGGATCGTGAGCGACTTGTTCCGTGTCATCGCGGGATCTAGTCCGTGTGGGTCAACGACGTCGGCGGATGCGTCAGGTAGATGTCTCGAAGTTCGCGCAAACTGGAGGGGGCGGGAGCCATGCCACGAATGCCATACCCGCAAACGAACTCACCGCTGTCGACCACGAAGCCCGTCCCGTGGCACAGCTTGTCCAGGTCGCGAAAGCGCTCGGCGCGAATGCTTGGGTTGTTCAGCAGCGGGCACACGCCGACCGCCGCGGCCTCGGACCGGCGCAGCGTGGTGAGCACGTAGTGAAGTGTCCGGCCCGTTCCGACGACGTCCTCCAAGACAAGCACTCGCTTGCCCTCCAGGTTCAGCCGCTCCAGGACACCATCGGACCGCAGGGAAAAATCGCCGGAACGGTAGAACGACACCGAGCAGTTCACCCGGTTTGCGTCGGGAAGCCGTCGCGCGATGAGGTCGGCCCAGTGGCGTGCACCGGTCATGATGCACACGAGGACGTCGACCCGACCAAAGCTCGCCTTGAGTTCTGTGACAGCTTGTGCAGCACGCCGCTGGATGGTCGCGTTGTCAAAAAGGACGCCTCGCAGGTAGCGTAGCTCCGAAGTGTCCGGCTCTCGGAGTTGACCAACGGTGGCCATGTTCACACCACCTGCCTGGTCACGTCGACGGCCTTGTCTGTTCCGTTTTTGCCGCTGCCCCCCGGTCACGCCACGGAGCCTTGAGCTGCACAAGGTCTTGGCTCAGCGAGGTGCTGAATAGTATCGGTGCCAGCTGCGGAAGTCGGCTGCCCAACGCGTCGACAATGTCCAGCGTTCTTTGCTGCTCCGGCCACGCAAACCCGCGCGTGCCGTAGTCCTTCCGTTGTAGCGACCACTGGCCGCGTCGAACACTGGCGGGGACGAACTGCATCACCGTCCAACGCGCGACGCCTTCAGGGAGTGCGCCGCCGATCTCGACCAAGTCCTCGAGCGTCGTTGTTTCGAAGCATGGCGTGGTCACCAAGGTCGTGACGCCCGCCGCCAGCGAACGCTCGATGCTTTGCAGTGGTTTGTCCCACGTCAGCCCGCGCGAGCCCACGCCGGTGACCGCGGCCAGTTTTTCCGGCGCCGCTTTCACATCGATATCGACTGCGTCGACCAACGGAAGGAGTTTGTTGAGCTCGTTCGGCATCGAGCCATTGGTCATTAGCTGGATGAGACCACCCGCCTCGCGCACGGTCCTCGCGATTGCGGCTACAGCCTCCGTTGCCATGAGCGGCTCGGCCCCAGAGACAAGGATCGGATGGCCAAGCTCGCAGTGTCGCTCGACGAACGCCAACACTTGGGCGAGTTCGACCTCCTCTGAGTCGGGAAAGCGCTGCGCGCGGTCCTTGGCGAACCCACCCGTGATGCAATACGGGCACGCGTAGTTGCACGTGGCAAGGTTGATCAGCGCCCACCCTCGACCCAGGAACGGGCCGGGGAGCTCACATTCGAACCGGCCGTGCAGCAGTCCCTGTTTCAGCAACCACACGCCCATTCAGATCGATCTTCACTTGTGTGTCGGCCAAACGCAAGGGCGCAGGGGCCGAAGGCTCTGAATCCGCCGTGATCGTTGCGCCGTCCCGCAGACCTTGTCAGGAACGGAAGCGTGTAGGCGATCCGAAGCCGTAGTTAGAGGTTGGGAGGCGAGACCGAGTGCGGGCTCGGGGCGCACCGATCCGAGACGGCGAGCTCGTTGGGTCGAGACATCGATGGCGAAGAGACGGGCCAGCAGTTGCGCCCAGGCGATTCTCGACGGTGTCGCAGGACCCCGCTTCTTCAGGTCAACGGGACGCGCTGCAGTTTCTGATTTGGCTCGTCATCCACCGGTGGATCGGCCATCCGATCGGGGGCCAAATCGCGAATCCGGTCCCGGGCGCTGAGGTTCAGTGCGGTGCTGCGAGGAACTCATCGTAGAATTGCACATCGTTGTCGGCTGGAGACGGCGGGATGGAGGACAACGTCGTGATCGGGTGAGCGTCTGCGTCGAGCAGGATAGCCGCGAGCATGCGGTCGAACACGGGGTCGGGGAGGGCACGCCCGTTTGGGAATCCCGACGGGCGATCCAAATCGAGTAGGAGTGTGTCGGGGACCACCAGTGGGGTCAACACCGCACCGCACGCCCCCAGCGTGCACGGTAACAACCCTTGCGCTTCAATGTCATCGTCGAGCAGCGCATGGAGAGTGGCTGGGCTCGCGCTGATCGACCCCGTGGAGCCGGCGATGCCTCCGGTCGTCGAAGCGGTCGACGCGGTTCCGGGTTGCCGGCTTCCGTATTCGACGTCATCCGACCCGCAGCCAACGAGACCCACGACGACAGCCAGCCGGAGGCCGCGGCACAGCCTCATCGCTCCCACCTTCCGCTGGTTGCCCAGTGTCAGCGCCGCCGCGAACAGTGCAGCTCGAGCCGTGCGTCGCGGCGCCTTGCGTTGGAGGGCGGGCATGCCTGTGAGCATGCACGACTGCGTGCCGCGCTCGGGCCCAGGGCACAGACGATCACCAAATATCTCACAGCTCCTGCGATGTAGGACCGGCGCATACAAGTCGAAACTCTGAAGTTGGGGTTTGGTTGACTTAGGTCAGTCGCGCCCGGGACGTCTCCGCTGGGTGCGCTCCCTGCTCCCACTCGGCTTGCCGCCCTGGTGCCTCCGCCGGGCGTTCCGATGGTGCGGTATGCGGGCGTGTTCTCGAACGCTCACCATTTTGCGTGCCGCGGTTGCTCCTGCGGCGGCTCGGCGCCCGGAGCAAACCGAGCCTACGCAAACGAGACTGCTGACGTTCACCGGGCGTCCGGTTGATACAAGAAAGTCGGGTCCGCCGACGCCGTCGAAAGTTGCATGGGCTCAGCTGCTGGCCCGTGTCTTCGCCATCGATGTGTTGACGTGCCCGCGGCTTGGGTGCGGCGGCCGGCTCAGGGCGACGGCGGCCGTACTGCGACCGCGGGAGATAGCGCTGCTGCTGCACGGCGCACGCGGACCCCCCAAGCCGAGCCCTCCCGGCCAGCTTAGTTTTCTCAACTTCGACGCGTAGTCCGCCACCTTTACCGATGGCGGCGGGGGGTGCCGTGGTTGTCGCACGCCACCGGCTGCGGTTGATGGTGTGCCGCGAGTCCTCACCGGCAATCTCAACCGAGGATTGGGCCCCGCTCATCCGTTCACGTCACGGCTGCGCGCGACCTTCGCTTGTCCGGATGCGGCCGTCGAACTTGCGTTCGTCGGCAAGCTCAGCTCAGGCGAGATCTAGTCCTCTACAACCCACACGTGAGCCCCGCCGGCTTTCCTGGCGTACGCCCGGACAATCAAGCTCCGAACGGGGGCGTGTCGGTCAGTCGCACTGACCGGGGTACACGAGCCAGTGATCGGTGCCGACCCCGGTTTCATCGCATGCCGAGGTCACGACGAGGTCGGTGAGCCCGTCGGCCGTGAGGTCGGTGGTGGTGAAGTTGAATCCGAACGTTGACGAGCCGCATCGACCCGAGCCCCCGAGACTCGGGAACGCCTCCCCGGCCTTGGGCGTCGGTACTGCAGGGAGTCCCCACGTGGCCGGCTTGGACTCAAAGCCGCTCTCCCCGCCCGGGTATACGATCCAATGATCAATGCCAACCTCGGCGTCGTCGCAGGCCGACGTCACCACGAGGTCGGCACTACCGTCACCGGTGAGGTCGGTGGTCGCGTAGTTGAAGCCGGTTTTTGACGGGCCGCACAATCCCCCGCCTGCGAGAGTTGGGAGTGTCTCGTCGGCCAGCCCAAACGGCGACGCGGGGAGTGTCCAGCTCACCGGCTCGGCCGCGAATCCTTCAGCGCCGCCCGGGTACACGAGCCAATGGTCGGTTCCAACGCTCGCCTCATCGCACGCGGCCGAGACCACGAGGTCAATGGCGCCGTCGCCGGTGAGGTCCGCGGTCGAGAAGCTGAATGAGGCCGGAGTGGGCGTACACGGGAAAGACCCGCTGAGGCCGACAAACGGCTCGCTGAGCAACGGCGTGGGCGCAGGTGGCAGCGCCCACAGCGAAGGCTCCGATGCAAAGCCCTCGCTGCCGCCTGCGTAGATCAGCCAGTGGTCGGTGCCAACCCCAGCCTCATCGCAGGCCGAGGTGACCACGAGGTCGTTGACGCCGTCTGCCGTAAGGTCAAGCGTGGCGTAGCGGAAGTTCTGCGTCAGGCTGCACAGTGTAACGCCATTGGTCGTCGCAAAGGGCTCGATCGCCAGTTCGGGGGGCGGTGCCGGAAGCGTCCACTCCATGGGCCGCGAAGCGAACCCGCCCGAGCCACCCGCGTAGACGAGCCAATGATCGGTACCGACCTCAGCATCGTCACATGCGGATGTGACCACGAGATCGACGGCTCCGTCGCTATCGAGATCTCGCGTGGTGTAGTTGAAGCCCGTGGTCATGGACTCGCACAACCGCGAGCCGCCCAATCGCGCGAATGCCTCTTCGAGGAGTGGCACCGGTGGTGCCGGCAGGGCCCACGGCGATCCGTCGGACGAGAACCCGGATTCGCCACCGTCGTAGACCAGCCATTCATCGGTACCGATGCCGGCGTCGTCGCAGGCGGAGGTGATCACAAGGTCGGGCACGCCGTCGGCGGCGAGATCGAGTGTGGAGAAGTTGAAGCCCGTGCTCCTCGGGTCGCACTGACCGGACCCCCCCATGGTCGGGAACGACTCGCTCACCAACGGGGTGCCGGCCGCGGGCAGGGCCCACAGCGTCGCATCTGACCCGAAGTGGGTGGCCTCGCAGGGCGGGACCACGGGACCGTCGTCACCGTCATCCGACCCATCTTCGTCGCTCTCGTCGTCGCCTTCGCCTTCGTCGCCGGCCCCAGTATCGCTGCCTCCATCGGCACTCGTGTCGCCGGCAGAGTCGCCGACCGATTCTGTCGCGCCGTCTTCACTCGCTGCCGCTCCATCCGCCGGAGTCCCATTGCAAGCGAGGCAGGCCAGAGGGACGAGCCAGGTCATCGTTGCGCGCCTCATCATGCTGAGAACATACGCGGACAACCCCCGGTTCTCAAATCGGGCGCGGGGTGAGCCCAAGCCCGTGTCGAAGATCCGGCGGCACCTGTGTTGAGCCGAACGGCCTCCGCCCAGTCCTTCGGACCGGCGACGGGCCGCGCGACCGCGGTGTGGTTCCTGGCAGACCTCAGATGTGGGACAGGACGACCAGGGGAGTGGTCTCGGCCGGTGATGACTCGCTCGTTGCGCTGGTTGCCATCGCGAAGTCAGGGGCGCCGTCCTCGTTGAAGTCGCCGACGGCGAGGTCCATGGCGCGAAGGCCAGCCGGCAAGGCGAAGGTGGTGGGTGGTTGAAGCGTCCCGTCACCATTGCCGCGAAAGAAGCTCACCCACGATTCGTCCCCCTCGGTTGCGCGGGTGGCCACGAGATCGACGATCGCATCACCGTCGAAGTCGGTCAGCATGCAACGTGTCGTGAGCGACCCGTCGAGCTTCGTGATCGTCGACTCGCCGCCACCGCCGAGGAAGATCTCGACACTCGAGCCGCAGGCCACGAAATCGGGGCTCAGATCGCCGTCGAGGTCGCCGATCGCAACAGACAGGGGCGCATCAGTGGTCGGGAGCGTTGTCGCGTATGCGAAGGACCCATCGCCCGTCCCGTGGAACACGCTGAGACCCCCGCTGTATCTGTCGACGACAACGACATCGACAGCGGCGTCGCCGGAGACTTCGCCCACCGCAAGATCGATCCAGGCGCCACTCGTCTTCCCCCCAGCCGAGCCGAGTTCGTAGTCGATGTCTGCCTCCCAAACGAGCGTGCCTTCATCGGTTCCGCGGTGAACGACAAGTCCGAATTGGTTGGACTGGACGAGGTCCAAGAGCCGGTCACCGTCGAGGTCGACCAAGGCTGCCCCCCACCCGAAAGAGGTGTCCAACCCGTTGGGCACCAAGGCGAGGTCACCGTCGCCCAGCCCCTGGTAGAGGGCGCTCGTCCCTAGCCAGAAACTACCCACAACGACATCAGGTGGCCCGCCAGCGATGGCCCCGACGGCTACGCGAGCGGGTGTGATGATCTCTTCGTAGAACTCGTGAGTAGGATTCCCGAAGCCTCCAGCCCCGTCGCCTGGAACCACCGATGGGCCGCCCGCGGGTCCACCCGACAAGACGAAGTCTAGGTGGCCGTCCTGATCGATGTCCGCGATGGCGATCCCGATGCCGCCCGCGATCGTCTCGACCGCCTCCACCTGTTCGTAGCAAAACTCACCGGGCTCGAAGACTCCGTTGCTACACATCGGATCGAGATCGCCGTCGCCGGTGGTTTCGCTGGTGGTGTCGTTGGAGCCGGTGGTGTCGGCATCGCCGTTGGTGTCGGCATCGCCGTTGGTGTCGGCATCGCCGTTGGTGTCGGCATCGCCGTTGGTGTCGGCATTGCCGTTGGTGTCGGCATTGCCGTTGGCGTCTGCATCGCCGTTGGTGTCGCCACCTTCGTCACTGGTGCTCGTCTCGGTGTCGACGGCTGGCTCGCCAGAAGAGTCGCCACAACCGGCCGCACCCACACCCGTGAAC
>Ga0316189_10000206_pt1 | contig 56620 bp, 48 predicted proteins | sample LowCovwburrow_MG_FD_204930 | JGI IMG/M metagenome (GOLD analysis project Ga0316189, IMG submission 204930) | Coastal sediment microbial communities from Maine, United States - Lowes Cove worm burrow | ecosystem: Environmental > Aquatic > Marine > Coastal > Sediment | place: USA: Maine...
GGGTCGTGGGGTCCGACATCAGCCGGAAGGTCGTGGCCCACGCGCGCCGCGGCTGCTACGGCAACTCAAGCTTCCGCACGACGTCCGACACGATCCGGCGCAAGTACTTCAGGGAGCATGACGGAAAGCACTGCATTCGGGATGACATCCGTGGGCGGTGCTCGTTCGGGCAGCTCAACCTGCTCAAGACAGAGCGGTACGAAGTCCTGGGTACGTGCGACGTCATCTTCTGTCGCAATGTCTTGATGTATCTCTCGCCTCCCGCGCGGCAACGAATCGTCGCCGCGTTCTATGATGCGCTCGCCCCGGGTGGATATCTGCTCTTGGGCCACTCGGAGTCTCTGCTCAACGTGACCACTCGCTTCGACCTCGTTCATCTTTCCAAAGACCTCGTCTACCGGCGGCCGCTTTAGCCCATGTCCTCTCCCGAAAAGCTGCGCGTGCTCGTCGTCGACGACTCTGCGTACAACCGCCAGACGATCACCTCCATGCTGGAGTCGATCGACGACGTCACGGTCGTTGCGCGAGCGATGAACGGTACCGAAGCGCTGCAGATGGCGTTCGACGTCGAGCCCGATGTCATCACGCTCGATTTGGAGATGCCCGAGATGGACGGGTTCTCCTTTTTGCGGCTGCTGATGTCGCGTCGGCCGACGCCAGTTCTCGTGGTCTCCGGGCACTCTGCACGAGAGAACGTCTTTCGGGCGCTCGAGCTGGGCGCGCTCGATTTCATCGCAAAACCGAGCCGCGAAATCTCGCCCGACATCAAGTCGATCGAAGACGAGCTCGTGGCCAAGATCCGGATGGTCCGCCGGCTGTCGGCCGTACGGCTCGTCGACCGCGCGAAGTCTCTGGCCAAGATCGAGCGAGCCAACACGACGCCGATTCGCTTGGTGGAGCCCGAAGAGGCTGAGCCTGCGCCTGTCTCGGGGCCCGCGCCCGATGCCGTTGTCGCGATCGCAGCTTCGACCGGCGGCCCACCTGCGCTGCAGCAGTTGCTGTGCGGCCTTGAATCCGAGATGCCGATGGCGGTGGTGATCGCCCAGCACATGCCCGCTCGGTTCACGACGTTGTTCGCCGAGCGCCTGGACCGACTGGTCCCCGCGCGCGTGGTCGAGGCGACCGATGGGATGCCGATCTGTGCGGGTGTGGTTTACATCGCACCGGGCGCCGCGAACGTCGAGGTGCAGTACAAATCGCGCGGACTGTCGCACCCCGTGCTGCGGGTCGTGGCGCCAGAGCGTCCCGTACTGACACCATCTGGGGATCATCTGTTCACGTCAGTCGCGCGTGAATACGGGCCTACTGCGTGTTTGGTCGTGCTGACAGGCATGGGATCCGACGGACGCGATGGTGTGCGGGTTGGGCATGCCGCAGGTGCCACCATCATGGTTGAGGATCCAACGACGGCGGTGATGCCAGGTATGCCGCACTCGGCAGCGGAAACGGGATTGGTCCACGAGGTCCATCCGATCGAAGGCTTGGCCACCGCGATTACCTCGTTCGTGCGCCGCCATCGCAGCCGCGGTTGAGCGGTGGTATCTTCGCTGGCGTGAGTGGGGAAGACACCCCGGTGGTGCGAACGCTGCGGGAGCAGACAGAAGCGTTCCTGGCGGACTTCTTCGCCAAGGGCGAAGAACTCGTACGCGACCTCATCCAAGAAAATGAGCGTCTGCGCGGCGAGGCCGATGACGACGACGGCAAAGGGGCTCCGGGCCTCTCGCTCCCGCCACCTCCCGCCGCAGCGATGATCCAGCGCCTTGTCGACAAGGTCGAGGAACTCGAGGCTGAGTGCGTCGAGATCCGGCGACTTGCCGGCTCGATGGAGCAGGAATCGGGGAACTACCGCACTCGGCTCGACGACCTGGAGAACGAGCACTATCACCTGGCGGCGATGTACGTTGCCGGGAATCAGTTCCACACGTCGGCGACGATCGATGACGTTTTGCAGACCATTACCGAGATTTTGTTGAACTTCGTGGGTGTTGGAAAGTTCACCGTGTTCGGGATTGATGAAGCCCGACAATGCGCGTTCCCGCTGATGCGCGAGGGGGGAGAGCTGTCCGAGTGCAGCGAGTTCCCCTTGAGCGAAGCGGGGGGAGACGGCGCCGAGCCCAAGGGGCCGTGGCGGTCTCGCGATCCTCTCGCTCCGTCCGAGGGGGTGTTGACGAGCTTGCCGCTGGTGGCAGGCACGCGCTTGGTCGGCGTGGCTCGGGTCGAGAGTTTCTTGCCCCAAAAGAGTGATTTCGCGGACACTGACTTTGGCTTGCTGGAACTGGTATCCGAGCACGCAGGGGTGGGCATCGAAACCGCATGGATTCGGGCCCACGCACGTGAAGTACCCATGCAGCGTGCCGCAGTAGAGAATTTGGTGACGGGATGAGCGCCTCGAGGAGAGAAGCAGGGGGGCGCGTCAACGCGCTCGTGGTGGAAGACAGTCCGCCGATGCGCAAGATGATCGTGTTCGCACTGTCGCGGATCCGGGAGCTGTTGGTCACCGAGGCTGATGATGGGGTCGATGCGTTGCGTCGGATCGCGTCGACGAAGTTCGACATCATCATCACCGACATCAACATGCCCATCCTCGACGGGCTGAAGCTCGTCAAGCGACTGCGCGCCGATGAGGCGTACAAGGAGGTCCCCATCATCATCATCACCACCGAGGGTGCTGAAGAGGACCGACAACGTGCGCTGGCCTTGGGCGCCAATGCGTACATCACCAAGCCGATTCAGGCGCCGCAGGTCATCAAGCTCGTCCGGGAGACGCTGGGCCTGACCGATGGCCGCTGACCGGCGTCCGAGCGCGCGCGATTCGGCCGCCGCGCTCGGCGGGGCGGGGCGCGTGGGCGTGGTCATCACGGACTACCTCGCGCATTTGAAGGTGGAGCGTGGGCTCTCGGTGAACACGCTTGCCGCCTACGAGCGTGACCTGGCGGACTACGCCGAGCACCTCGGCGAACACGGCGTCACCGACCTGGCTGCCGTGGTCGGCGAGACCCTCGTGACGTGGCTGCAAACGTTGCCCGAACGAGGCCTTTCGGCTCGCTCTCAGGCGCGCAAGCTCGTCGCCGTTCGCGGTCTGCACAAACACCTGCGCCGCGAGGGACTGGCACCCATCGACCCGACGCGGGGCCTCCGATTGCCCAAGTTTGTCCCGCGGCTGCCCGAGCTGCTTTCGTTTGAAGAGGTCGGCGCGCTCTTACGCGCACCCGGTCTCGACACGACCGCGGGCCTGCGGGACACCGCGTTGCTCGAGCTCATGTACGCCACCGGCTGTCGGGTGAGCGAGGCGGTGGGCCTCGACCGGGCCCAGCTGCACTTGGACCGAGGCCTGGTGCTGCTGTCGGGCAAGGGCGACAAGGAGCGGTTTGTACCGCTGGGCGAGCCCGCCGTGGCTGCACTCAGCAACTGGCTGTCGGCGGGGCGCGTTCAGATGCTGGCCCGGCTCCGCAAGCAGAAGGGCGCTCACGTGTCTGCGGTGTTCATCAACCAGCGCGGCGGGAGGTTGACGCGTCAGGGCTGGTTCTCGCGGCTCCGGGCGCATGCCAAGGCGGCGGGCATCGCTCGTCCGGTCTCTCCGCACAAGCTTCGGCACAGCTTTGCCACGCATCTGCTCGAGGGCGGGGCCGACCTCCGGTCGGTCCAGGCGCTGTTGGGTCACGCCGACATTGCGACGACCCAGATCTACACGCACGTGAGTGATCGGCACCTTCGCGAGACGTATCGGCGCCATCACCCACGCGCCTAGCCAGAGCCGTATGCGCCGATCCGCCCGTGGTGCTGACAAAGCACCAATGGGGTGGGCCGTAGTACCTTTTGTTGCCCGGGCGCTTATGCAGGAAAGGCCGCGAAGCTGCATCCGACATGTCTGTTCAAGGACCCGCGCTTACAGCGCGATCCTGGCGCAATCCCCTCGGGAGGCTTGCAAAACTACTGCCTGCGAGACTAGTTTTAGCAGGTCGTCCCAAAAGACGGCAGGAGGGCAAAAGAAAGTTGAAACTCGACGCGATCAAGTTTGGTCTAACAACGGCGGCAGCATGCGCGCTCGCTCTTGTTGGTTGTAGCGGGGACGATGGCGAGTCGGAGACGACCGTTGCGGCGACCGGTTCAGCCGACGACGGTGGGACGGATAGCCCAGGGGACGATACCGGCTCTGAAACCGCTGGCGACGATGCCGACGACGGCGCTACGGACAGCCCGACGGGCGACGCGGACGACGGTCCGGTAGGGGTTGGAGAGGATCCCCCGACCTTCGATTGTGCGGCCGCGACAGGCACGCTGGACCAGAAGTTCGTCACGATCGGCGACGAGTTCAACGACATCGACCTGTTGGACGGGATTCGGGTTATCGACGGCAACCTCGATATCAACCGCACCAACTACAACAACCTGGATTTCCTCCTCTGCATTGAGGAAATCACCGGTGACTTGACGATCTTTGGCAACGACTTCCTGGTCGATGCTTCTGGCTCGAACACCATGACCGTCCTCGGCGGTGACTTCGTGTTCACCGAGAACAGCGTGATCGAGGTGTTCAACGGCATGACCGGCGTCAAGGAGATTGCGCAGTCCGCCGACCCGGACACAGGCGCGCCGATCTATCACTCCATCGTGATGAACCGGAACGAGACGATGGTTGAGATTGCCGGCTGGGACACGCTGGATCTCATCTTCGGCAACATCACCATCCGGGACAACCCGTCCCTCACGAGCATCGATGGCTTCAAGGGCTTGCTCGGGATTGGGTTCACCCTCGCCATCACGCACAACCCAGAGCTGTGCATTTCGAGCGTGAACTGCGTGGGCGCAGGAATCGAATCGCCGAAGGTGCCACCGGCGAGCTGGACGACGACCGCGAACAACGAAGGCTGCTAGAACCGGCGTCGTTCACGCACAGCCAGGCGGTTTCGGGGAGTGCAGCGCACGTTGCGCTCCCGCGGGACTTGCCTGGCTGTCTTTGTGTCGACACACTTGGACCGACTGGTCAGCCGTTTCTCCGCGTTCGCGGGCAAGCGCGTCCACCCCCTGTCCCAACTCACTGTGGGTAGCCTTCTCAACGTCCTCATTGGTTCCACGGCGATGCCCGCAGGCGTCCTCGTCGCGCTCTCCTCTCAGAATCTGCGGCAGGCGGGAATCTTCGTCATCTGCATGATCCTTGCGATCGGAGTGCACGAGTTCGCGCACGCGTGGTCGGCGCATAGGCTCGGCGATCCGGTTCCGGAGGGGCAGGGCCGGCTCACCCTCAACCCCATCGCCCACATGGACCCGATCGGCACGCTGGCGCTGCCGTTCATCATGGGGCTGGGCTTCTTCGGCGGCGGGATGATTTTCGGGTGGGGCAAGCCCGTGATGACGGAGCCGCGCAACTACACGCGGAAGATCACGATGCGGGCAGGGATGGCCATCGTGGCGTTCGCGGGCCCGCTGTCCAATCTACTGCAAGCGGCGTTGGCACTCGCCATCATGTACGGGCTCAAGCTCGGAGGCGTGATAGACGGTCGTACGTTCGCGGCGTCCGGGGCGTTTGATCATCCGCTGCGGCTCTATTACTACCTCAATCTAATCCTCTTCGCGTTCAACTTGCTCCCGATCCACCCGCTCGACGGCGGGAAGGTCCTCGCGTGGTTGCTCGGACCCAAGCACCAACACATCGACGACTTCATGCGGCAGTACGGCCCCATGATTCTGCTCGTGCTGATCATCGCACCGATGATCGGCATGCCGTCGGTACTCGGGTGGCTGCTTTCGCCGATCATCTCGGCGGGGCACAGTTCGCTCGTCGGCGTTCTGTCGTAGCGGCTCGCGGCGCAAGTCGCGGGACCGACGGAGGCTCTTGGTGACGGATACGGACGCACAAACCGCACCGCAGGGTGAGGCGCAAGCTGATCCCGCGGACGAGTCCGACGTCGACAGCGGCGACGGGGCACAAGCCGGCGAGCCCGATGCGGTGGGGCCTGACGTGGCGCAAGCGGCACCGCGGCCGCGGCCTGCTCTGCTCAACACGGGGACCGCTGAAGGGGTGTGCTCGGTGGAGCTCGACCAGTTCGAGGGCCCGCTTGATCTCCTCCTGCATCTCGTGCGCCGACACGAGCTGGATATCTTGGATATCCCCATCGCATTCGTTTGCGAGAAGTACCTGGAGTACATCGCGGCGATGCGGGGTCTCGACCTCGAAGTCGCGGGTGACTATTTGGTCATGGCTGCGACGCTGGCCTACCTCAAGAGTCGCGAGCTGGTGCCGCCCGAGCCGACGCTCGACACCGCAGAGGAGTCGGCCGAAGAGGGCCCGGACCCGCGCGATGAGCTGATCGCGCGCCTCTTGCAGTACCAAAAGTTCCGCGCGGCGGCCGATGAACTGGACCGGTTGCCCGTGCAGGGGCGCGACACGTTTGCGCGCGGCCAAACGGTCGAGCTTCCGCCAATGGATGCTGGCTTGGCTCCGATCACGCTGTTCCGCCTGGCTGAGGCCTATCACCGGGTGTTGGACCGCGCGCGCATCCTCAAGAGCCACGAGGTGGTCCTCGAGACCATCTCGGTCGGCGCACGGATGGGCCAGCTGACCGTCGTGCTCATCGAGCGCGGCCAGCTGGAGTTCGAGACCCTGTTCCTCGAGCGCGAGTGGTCCAGCGAAGAAGAGCTTCGCGGCATGCTGGTGGTGACGTTGATGTCGGTTCTCGAGCTTGTGCGGCTTGGAATCGCCCGCGTTTCGCAGACCGACGTGGGCCACGGAATCATGATCGAGCGGGCGGCGAGCGAGGACGAGGCCCGCGAGGCGCTTGCGGGTTACGACGAGGCGCTGAGCTTCTCCAAGGCCAAACCTGCGGAGCCAGAGCCGCCGCAAGAACCGGACCCCGCCGAGACGGCTCCCCCTCAGGCAGCGCCAGAGCCAGCGCCTCCGGTCGAGGTGGACACGGAGTCACCCGACGTCGACTGGGATCCAGATCCAGAGCTGGCTTCAGAACTCGCCGAGGATCTTGGGCAGTCACCGAGTCGCGAGCGAGAACCGGACGAGGCTGCACACGGGGAGGGGGTCGAGGCCGCTGAAGCGGAGCCGTCGGCAAGCTGGACAGCGCCTGGCGAGGCCGGGGAACCGTTCGAAGCGTCGGCGCGTGTCGATACCGCCGAGGCTGTGGATAACGCTGTGGACAAGGCTGTGGACAACCGGGCCGCAGCCGCCGCAGCGGATGTGTTGGCCAGCCATGAGGTGCCTGGGGCGACGCCTGCCTACGACACGCCAGATGGGCCTGAAGAGGATGCTTGTGCAGGGGAGGCTTCGCAGGAGGTGTCGTCTGAGGAAACGGCTTCCGAGGAACCGCCTGCCGCGGATGTGCCGATTTCGGAGAAGGCGTCCGCAGATACGGTGGCTGCCGAGGAAGCGGTGGCTGAGGAAGGTGCTGCCAAGGGAGCGCTGGCTGAAGAAGGTGCTGCCGAGGAAGGTGCTGCCGAGGAAGGTGCTGCCGAAGAAGGTGCTGCCGAAGAAGGTGCTGCCGAAGAAGGTGCTGCCGAAGAAGGTGCTGCCGAAGAAGGTGCTGCCGAAGAAGGTGCTGCCGAGGGAGCGCTGGCTGAGGAAGGTGCTGCCGAGGGAGCGCTGGCTGAAGAAGGTGCTGCCGAGGCGGAACAAGGCGCTACGGCACAGGTAGCGTCTGCTGCGGAAACGCGTGGCGAAGAGGCGCCGACGGACGAGGGGTCGACGGATGAGGCGCTGCCTGCCGAAGCTGCGCCGCTGGCATCAAGCGCAGACGTGGGGGGCGCAGCGCGCTTCGAGGGAGCGTCGGCCGAGGGCGGACCGCCGGGCGAAAGCGCCGAAACGACACTCGAAGGGGTCTCCGCTCGAGCATCGTCCATCGGGGAAGGAGGGGCCGCCCACGAGGTATCGGACGATGCGGTCCCAGACGCAGCGGTGCTTGAGCCTGCGTCCGACGACGAGATGACAGTCGTTTCCACGCTGGACGACCCCGAGACCCCGGCCACCGGGGATGGAGCCGCCGCCGAAACGTCGCCGGCTGGGCCCCAGGAGGCCGATAGCGACGGAACCGTTGCAGTCGGCGACGAGGGGTCGCACCCTCCGAGCCAAGGACCGGAGCGCGATGACTGAGCCAGATCAGGAAAAGCCCCGCAAGGGCCCCCAGCGGGACGTCGCGACCATCGCGGATCTGGTTTCCGCGCTTCGGTCTCAAACCGGGACCCGCGACGAAGAAGACGGCGACGAGACGGAGTCGGAGGCTGAGTCCAAGGGGGAGGGCAAGGATGCCACCGACCCGGCGGCGTCGGGCGTGAAGCTCTCGGACTCGCTGCCGATCGCGGCCGAGGACGACCTCTCCAAGGTGCGGGGAAAGGCCTCGCCGCGATTGGTGTCGATCATCGAGAGCCTGGTGTTCGCGGCCGAGCGCCCCTTGGGTGTTCGCGACCTCCGACGGATCCTCAAAGAGCCCACGGTCCGGCAGATCCAGCTGGCGCTGAAGTCTTTGCGCGGGCAAACCGAGGGGCGCGGTGTGGTCCTCGGGCAGGTGGCGGGAGGGTTCCGGCTGCGCACAAATCCCGACAATGCGCGGTACGTGCAGCGGTTGCTCGCCGGTCGACCTGCTCGGCTGTCGCGCATGCAGCTGGAGACTCTGGCTATCGTGGCGTATCGGCAGCCCATCACGAAGTCCGAGGTCGACCACGTGCGCGGGGTGGACTGCGGAGCGGTCCTCAAGCTGCTGCTCGAGCGCGAGTTGCTGCGGATCGTGGGACGGAAAGAAGAAGCCGGTCGGCCGCACCTTTACGGCACCACGGTGGAGTTTCTCGAGTTCTTCAACTTGATGAGCTTGCGCGACATGCCGGACTTGCACGAGTTCCGCGAACTGTCGGACGACAGTCGCGCCCACCTGCGGGAGCAGTACGGAGATGCAGCGCCCGAAGTCGAGGCCGAAGTCCTGGGCGGGCAGGAGCGCTTGTTCGACGCCGAGCAGGATGGCACCCCCGAGTCCGACTCCGAGTCGGCAGGCAAAGCCGCAGCGGACGAAAACACCACTGAAGGGGACACGGCGAATGATGTCGAGACCGATAGTGGCGCAGAGGGGGTGACCAACCCGGAGGCTACAGCCGATGGGGACGCAGCCTCCGAGGGGGAGACCGCGGATGACAACGCTGCAGTGCCGAACGCCGACGCTGCTGCCGCCGAAGGTGACCCAGCCGCCGAAGAAGAAGGCGCGTCGGCAGGTGACGCAAGCGCCGAGACGGACGCAGCCGAGGCGGACGCAGCCGCGGAAGGCGGAGTGGCCGAGACGGACGGAGCCGAGACGGACGCAGCCGCGGAAGGTGAAGTGGCACCCGAAGGTGACGGAGCCGAGACGGACGCAGCGGAAGGTGAGGCAGGGCCCGAAGGTGAGGCAGGGCCCGAAGGTGACGCAGCCGAACCTGACGCCGCAGAAGGTGACGTAGCGCGCGAGGGGGACGCAGCCGAATCCGACACCGAGGACGGTGACGGAACCGAGAAGGACGCCGCAGTGGAAGGTGACGCAGCGTCCGAAGGGGATGCAGCCGAGGACGACGCGGCGGGAACGGACGCATCCGATAAGGACGCATCCGACAAAGACGCATCCGACAAGGACGCATCCGACAAGGACGCATCCGACAAGGACGCATCCGACAAGGACGCATCCGACAAAGACGCATCCGACAAAGACGCATCCGACAAAGTCGCATCCGACAAGGACGCATCCGACAACGACGCAGCGGAAGGCGACGCAGCGTCCGAGGGGGACGCAGCGGAAACTGACGCAGTGGAAGCTGACGGAGCGGAAACTGACGCAGCGGAAACTGACGCAGCGGAAACTGACGGACCCGACAAGGACGCAGCGGATGGTGAGGCCGTCGCCGACTCCGATGCGGCAGCCGAAGGTGATGAAGGTGACGGTGGACCGGCCGCAGAGCCCGAGGCCGACGGCCAGGGGGCCGCGGCCGATGAATCGCCGGAGCCGGACGCTGCGGCCGAAGATTTACACGTGGGCGTCGACGACGACGATCCCAGCCCAGATTCGAGCAAAACATGACCGACGAGGAAACCGGCGTAAGACTGCAAAAGGTGCTTGCGCGAGCGGGACTGTGCTCCCGGCGTGGTGGCGAAGCGCTCATCGCGGAAGGGCGCGTCAGCGTCAACGACAAGACGATTACGGAGCCGGGGACGCGAGTCGATCCTGTGCGCGACGTGATCACGCTGGACGGCAAACCCGTGGAGACGGAGCAGCCGATGTACTTGTTGCTGAACAAGCCCGATGGCGTGGTGACGTCTGGTGAGCGGGACGTCGATGCTCGCGGTCGTGCGACAGTCGTCTCGCTCCTGCGCGGCGTCACGCAGCGCGTATTCCCCGTCGGACGCTTGGACTATCACACCCGGGGTGCGCTGCTGCTCACCAACGATGGCGAACTTGCGTCACGGCTGACCCATCCGCGCTACGGCGTCGAAAAGACCTATCACACCAAGTTCCAGGGGCGCCTGGACACCGAGCCACTGGACGCGCTGTCGACTGGCGTCGTGTTGGAAGACGGGACCCGTACCCGACCCGCCGAAGAGCTTGTTGTCGTGCGGGAGACGGAGGCCAACACTTGGCTGCAGCTGACGATCAAGCAGGGGCTCAACCGGCAGGTTCGCCGCATGGGTGAAGCGATCGGCCATCCGGTCCTCAAGCTCATTCGGGTCAGCTTCGCGGACCTGACGATCGACGGCCTCGCCGACGGAGAGTGGCGGTCGCTGACAAGCGTCGAGCTCGCCCGACTCAAGGAGCTGGTCGGGGTCCAAGAAGAACGCGCGAAGCCCGCTGCAAAGCCCGCTGCGAAGCCCGCCGCAAGTGGGGCCGCGAAACCCGCGCCGCGCAAGCCCGGCAAGTCCGATCCGTCGAGACGAGGCCCGCGGCGCAACTCACCTGGCCGCAAACCGCGCAAGCGCTAGCGGCTACAACCTCTGTACGACCTCGTGCACGACCTGTAGTGGCCCGTTTGACGCACTATTTGTCGCTTCGGCGGATAGACAAAAACGGGGTTGCTACCGGCGTCGACGCCTTGTAGGTTCCGGCCCTTCCCATGGCCAAGATTTCTCAGGTCCTGCGCGACGAAAAGCGCAACAAGCTTATCGACAAGTACGCCGCGCGGCGTTCCGAACTTCGAGCCAAGATCAAGGTCGAAGAGGATCCGGACGCCCAGGCGGAGCTTATCTACGCGCTCTCCAAACTCCCGCGAAACTCGTGCCCCGCACGCAAGACGCGACGCTGCCTCCTGACCGGGCGCAGCAGGGCTGTGTACCGCAAGTTCGGTCTTTGTCGCGTCGTCATGCGCGACCTGGCGCTGCGCGGCGATCTGCCCGGCGTCACCAAATCCAGCTGGTAGGAAGTAGGTTCGCGATGAAGAAGGGCGTACACCCCGAGTACCGCAAGGTCCTGTTTGTCGACACCTCCACGGGTGACGAGTGGACTGCGTTTTCCACCATGAGTTCCGGCGCCACGAAATCCGTGGACGGCGAAGAACTGTGTGTCCTCAAGGTCGAGATTTCGGCCAAGAGCCACCCGTTCTGGACCGGACAGGCCCGCGAGGTCGACGCTGAGGGTCGCATCGACCGCTTCCGTCGCCGCTACAAGGGCAGCAGCAAAGGCAAAGAAGCAGCCCCGGCGACCGAGGGCGGCGCAAGCTAGCCGCAGCCAGGTCTCTTGGCTAAGGCGAAAAAGCCACGCGCGGCAACGGTCCCCGCAGAAGCGCCATTTGCCGCAGGGCCGATGGCGGTGGACCAGGCCCAGTGCGCAAAGATTCTCTCTTGCGCGCTGGAGCGCGGCGGTGATTTCGCCGAGCTGTACTTTGAGTATCGCCGGGCCGCGTCCGTCTCCATGGAGGACGGCAAGGTCCGGACCGCGGGCGGCGGCATCGACATGGGTGTCGGTGTCCGCGTCGTCGTTGGTTGGTCTGTCGGATACGCCTACGCCGAGAGCCTCGAACCAGCGGAGATGCTGCGTGCCGCCCGGACGGCGGGCCAGATAGCGCACGGCGGCAAGCCGGTCGCACCCATCAAGATCCGACGCCGAAAGCTCGGCGACGTGTACCCCGCTGGGCGGGAACTCGTGGATGTCGACGGGCCAGCGCGTGTTGCGTTGCTCAGGCGCGCCGATCAGGCCGCGCGCAAGTACGACCGCCGCGTCAAGCGAGTCGACGCGTCCCTGGTCGCGGTCCACAAAGAGATCATGGTCGTGACCTCGTCGGGGCAGCTGTCCTACGACGTCCAGCCCATGGTGCGGATCAGCGTCTCGGCGGTCGTCAAGACGAAGAAGCGTAGCGAGAGCGGAAGCAGCGGCGGCGGCGGGCGACAGGGCCTTTCGTACTTTGACGATTGTCCGCCCGAGCATCACGGTGAAGAAGCCGCTCGCGTCGCGATCGTCAACCTCGACAGCCGTCCCGCGCCAGCGGGGAGCATTCCGGTTGTGCTGGCCCCGGGTGACTCCGGCATCCTTTTGCACGAGGCGGTTGGCCACGGCCTGGAGGCAGACTTCAACCGCAAGCGCACGTCGAACTACACCGACCAGATCGGCAAGCGAGTCGCGTCACCGCTGGTGACGATCATCGACGATCCGGCGATCGGTGGCTCGCGCGGGAGCATCAACGTGGACGACGAAGGTGTCGTGCCCAAGGCTCACCGCCTGATAGGCGACGGGGTGCTGCGCGCGTACATGCACGACCGGCTCAGCGCTAAGTTCTTCAACAAGCGCCCCACGGGCAGCGGCCGCCGCGAGAGCTTTCGCGAGGTGCCAATGCCTCGCATGACCAACACCCTGATGACCGCGGGCGAGGACGCCCCAGACGACATCCTGCGGTCGGTCGAGCATGGCGTGTACGCCAAGAAGTTCTCTGGTGGGCAAGTCAACATCTCCAACGGCGATTTTGTGTTCTCGTTGACCGAGGGCTACCTCATCGAAAACGGCAAGCTGACCGCGCCGCTCAAGGGCGTAAACCTCATCGGCAACGGGCCCGAAGCACTCGAGACGGTCAGCATGGTCGGTCACGACTTCGAGCTGTCGGACGGGATGTGGACCTGCGGCAAAGATGGCCAGTCTGTTCCCGTCGGCGTCGGTATGCCGACCGTCAAGCTCGACCGGCTCACGGTTGGTGGGACGGACGTCTGAGTGGCACGTACCAAGGCTTCTGAGCGCCTGCTGGCGTCGCTGTCCGACACGGCGGCGTTCACCCTCGAGACGCTCGAGGCCCAAGGCATCGAGCATGCCGAGGTGTCCGTGGGCGTTGGCAATGAACTTGAGGTCGGCGTCCGGCAAGACGAGGTCGAGCTCGTCAAAGAGGCGCAGTCCAGCGGGCTCTCGGTCCGGGTCATGCGCAACGACAGAGTTGCGACAAGCTCCACGACCGACCTGTCGCGAGACGCACTCACAGCGTTCGTCGCCCGCGCCGTCGAGATGGCGGAGATCAGCGAGCCCGATCCGCTGGCCGTTCCCCCGGAGCGTAGCGAGCTTACGCGTCGTTGGCCGGATCTCGACTTGTTCGATCCGCGGACAGACCGTATCGACGCCGAGCGCGGCATCAAGATGGCGCGAACCGCTGAGCGGGCCGCCTTGCGCAGCAGCAAGAAGATCACCGCGAGCGAAGGGGCCAGTTTCTCGCGCAGCAGCGGCCACTCCGTGCTCGCCACCAGCGGCGGGTTCTTGGGGCTGAGCGCGGGGACGTACCAGTCGCTCGTGGTGCAGGCGGTCGCCGATGACACGGGCGGCAAGAAGCGGGCGGGTTTTTACTGGACGGGCGGGCGATTCTTCGGCGAGCTGGAGCGGCCGAGCGCGGTTGGTAAAGAGGCTGCCGCCAGGGCAATCGCGACGCTGGGGGCCACGAAGATGGAAACCGGCGTGATGCCCGTTGTGTTCGACCACGAGGCGGCACGCGCCATCGTTGGGTTGGTCGCCGGCTGCGTGCTCGGCGATGCGCTGTATCGCCAGCGGTCGTACCTTGCCGAACGGATGGGCACGGCCATCGCGAGCAAACACGTGACCCTGATCGACGACCCCTTGATCGCTCGCGGCCCAGGCTCGCGGGCGTACGATGGTGAGGGGCGAAAGGTCGCCAAGCGGGTGGTCTGCGCGCGAGGGGAGCTCAAGAGCTTCCTCCTCGACACCTACAGTGCTCGCCGGCTTGGGCTGGCGCCGACGGGCAGCAGCGGAGGTGGGGGCGGGATCCCTCACTCCAGCACCAGCAATTTCTACCTCAAGGCCGGACGACGGGCCCCAGAGTCGCTCCTCAAAGGGATCCGGCATGGGCTGTACGTCACCCGCATGATGGGATTTGGCTTCGACCCCACGACGGGCACGTTCAGCCGCGGCGCCGAGGGCTTTGTCATCGAGAACGGCGAGAAGACCGTGCCGGTGTCTGAGATCACGATCTCCAGGAATCTCGACGATTTGCTGCTCGGCATCGATGCCGTTGCCAATGATCTCGAGTTCAAGACGTCCATCGCTTCGCCGAGCTTTCGTGTCGATTCGATGACCGTAGCGGGGAACTGAGCGTTTCTTTCGCCCTGCGCGCAGCGCGGCACCGCGGCGATGTGCGACCATCGTCCGGGGGAAGGCCGTGTCGGATCAGTCGGATCAGTCGGACAAGCCAGAGGCGGGGGTTATCCCGCGCGTACCGATGCCGGGCACTCCGCAGCCACGGCCAGCGGCACCCGTGCTGCCGCGCACAGATTCCCCAGTGGTCCCCGCATCCGGCATTCCCATGCCTGGGGTTGCCCCGACCGGTCCGCGCGCGGTGGTCCCGACGGGTCCGCGTGCAGTGGTCCCGCCCGGTCCGCTCCCGGTGGTGCAAACCGGCCCCATAGCCGTTCAGGCGAACCCGGTTATGCCGACGGCGGCGGGGGCCCCGACGATGCCGCTGGCGGAGCCGAGTTTTCGGACGACGCCGGGCGTTCCGCCACCCGCCTCACCCCCCATACCGAGCCCGAGCGGGTCGGAGTTCCCGGTTCGCGATACGAGCCAGGGGGGCAGTCACGGCGGAACGGGCCCGCGGGGCCTCACCAATACATTGCCCCCACCAACGGCGTCGCGACGCGCCTGGTGGAGCGCCTTCGGGGCGGCGGCCGGCGTGGTGCTCATCGTGGGGGTGGCTGCGGCCGCCATGCGCTCCGCACCCCCCGCACCGCCGGCTACCCCCGCGCCGGCCAACAGCCTGCCAGAGCCCGAGCTTGCCGAGCACTGGTGGCTGCTGGCACGGGTCAACGAGCCCGCCGACGCCCGCGCCACGGACTACACGGACCGCCACCGCATTCTCGACGGCCTCGCCGGAACACCGGCTGCAAGCCGCATCGATGTGCGTCGGAATCTGGTGCTGGACCTTGTCCAGGCGGACCAGACGGGGGCGCCCTGCGAGGTGATTGCAGGCGCGATGGCTCGGATCGAACACGCGCCCCACCGCTACTTTGTCCCCGCGCTCAACGCCCTCGTGCTGCCGACCGACGGGCCCGGGTGCTCGGGATTGACGGAGCGTCGCGAGGCGCTGCTCGCAACGATTTCGACAACGCCGTCCGGATAGTCCTAGCCGCCGAACGGCCGCAGCCCATTGGACGAGGTCGGTGCCGCAGGCTTCTTCTTTTTCTTCTTCTTGGTGGGTCGACGCTTGGGTTTGACGGCGGCGGGCGGCGGCTCGATGGGCTCGGGTACGACCGCGGGTTCGGGTTCAGGCTCGGGCTCCATCGCGTCGAGCAAGGTCATCCGTCGCCGTCCCAGATTGCCCTGACAGGCGGTGGTGCCCGTGGGGGGCGGGGCGGCGCTCAGCGCTTTGAGAAAATAGGCATCCGGCTCCGTCTCTATCGCCGTCAGCGCAATCGCGTAGGTGTCACACGGCGCCGGGGACTGGCCGGCCTGGACCAGGTCCAAGGCTACGGTGAGCCGCTGGTCCACCGCCTGCGACACCGCGGTGTCCTGCGCGACCCGGGCCAGCACTGCGTGGCGCGACTCGTAGTCGAGCGCCAGCGTCCAGTCGGGTTGGTTGACCAGATTGAGCAGGTCGCCGAGGTCTCGGTCGGCGGCTGCGGCGGCGGGCGCTGGGGAGGCCGGGTCGGCGGCAGGGGCGGGCTCCGCGTCTGGCCCGGGGACAGCCAGCCACCAAACCCCCGCCAGGGCCAGTCCCAAGCCAGCTCCGAGCAGAGCGCCGCGCATCGGTTTGGGACGCGTCAGCTCGATCTCGAGCTCGATCGAGTCTTGATCGACGGTCTCGCTCGGGCGTCGGGTCAGCGACGTGCCCTCGGCGCGGTGGGGCGCGCTCGGCTCGTCGGTGAGGCGCCGCATCCGCTGTGACGTCCACGCAGGCTCCAGCGGCCCGAACAGCTTCACGAAGTACTCGGCCATGCCGGCCGACGCTGTCGACAACCGCTGCGCACTCGCGAACCGCTCGAGGTCCTGCTGCAGCGCACCCGCCGTCGGGTAGCGCGCGTCGACATCAGGATTGAGACATCGCGCCAAAATGGCATCGAGCTCGGGAGGAATGTCGGCCGCTGCGCTCGACGGGGGTGGGGCGGGGCCCGACACGATCCGGTGCATGATCGCCAGGTCGTCGGCACCGCGGAACAGGCGTCGCTGGGTCAGCATCTCCCACAGCACAATGCCGAGCGAGAACACATCGCTGCGCCGATCGACCGGGTCGCCTCGCACCTGCTCTGGCGACATGTACGCCGCCTTGCCCTTGCGGACGCCAACCTTGGTGACCGAGGTCTGTGCCGAAGCCTTGGCGATCCCGAAGTCCACGACCTTGACGTGGCCGCCAAACGTAATCAACACGTTGGCCGGGCTGACATCGCGATGCACGATGTCCAGCGGGACACCGTCGAACCCGACCTGGTTGTGGGTGTAGTGGAGGCCAGCGGCGATGCCAGCAGCAATGCCGATGGCCTGTGCGCGCGGCAGCGGAAGGTGTTCCTGCTGCGACTTGCGCAGGATCTGCAGTAGGTCCTTGCCCTGGATGTAGGGCATCGCGAAGTAGTAGTCGCGCCCGGCTTTGCCGAAGTCGTACACGGGTACGACGTTGGGGTGCTCGAGCGTCGCGGCGAGCCGTGCTTCGGCCAGGAACATCTCGACGAAGTCCGCGTCGTCCGCCAGGTGCGGGAGGATGCGCTTGATCGCGACGACCTTCTCGAAGCCCTGCTCACCGGTCACACGACCGACGAAGAGCTCTGCCATGCCTCCACGGGCGAGGCGTCCCAGCAGCTCGTACTTGCCGATGCGTTGGCCGACGATGTCATCGTCGGGTGCACTGTCGTCCAAGACGGCCACGTCCGCTCCAGCCTACCAGCCACAAACGGTCCCGTGCAGAGGGCCGATCGGAGCCCTCAACTGCCGAGAACGTTGTTAGATGGCTGAACCGTCGGGGAGCCAGGACTCGACGAGCGGTGCGAGGACCTTCAGCAGGCGTGGGTGTAGGGCCTCGTCGGAGGCGACCACCCCCGCCGGATGCGTGACCTTGGGGCCGCGATAGGTCAGCGGGGCGCCCTGGACGTCTGTGACATGCCCACCGGCCGCGCGGATGAGGACCGCGGGAGCTGCCGTGTCCCAGGTCTTGGTGTGTCCGGGCGCCTGCACGTAGACGTCGGCGTCGCCGCGCGCGACGGCGGTCATCCGTACCCCGACGCTGCCCACGGCCGTCGCTCGGTCCGTCGTGACGCCGAGCGCTTTTCGGATCGCGTGCTGACGCGACAGCGGGGACATGTTCCCACCGATCAGGCGTACCGAGCCCATGTCCGAGTGCGACAGCCTCAGCGGGGTGGAGCGGCCACGGCCGACGCGGTGCATCGCAATGCGGTCGGCGCCGTAGTCCACCGCCCAGCTCATGCGGTAGGTCGCCGGCTCGTGCACAACGCCGAGCACGGGCACGCCATCGATGCACAGCCCAACCTGCACCGTCCAGCCCTCGTTGCCGCGGGCGAACTCGCGGGTGCCGTCGATCGGGTCGACATGCCAGCAGCGTTCGGCGTGGCGCCACTTGTCCTCCTCGTGGTCGTCGCTTTCCTCAGCCAGGACCGCATCCGACGGGAAGCGCTCCGCGAGTGCCGCGACGATCGTGTCGTTGAGCTCGGTGTCGGCGCGCGTCACGGGCCCGCCCCCGAGCGGCTTGTTCCGCATGTGGAGGAAATCGGGTCCCGCAGCAAAATACTCGAGCGCTCGCTTTCCGCACGCCTCGACGAGGTCCAGTACGAATGAAAGCTCCGCGTCGAGATCGGACATCTTGGGTTACTGGGGCGGCAGATCGTCGGCGAGCGCCTGTGCCAGATCGGTGTGTCCGGTGGCCATCAGCGAGGTGATCAAGCGTCGCGTCGGCTCATTGTAGTGCGCTGCGAGGTCGCCGGTAAACGGATGGGCGGCGGACAAGGAAGGGGGCCCATCCATGGGCCGGAGGCGGCCCAACGCGGCCCGATGCAACTCGACGATCTCAGCGGGCAGCGGGGGCGGGGCGGTCGCGAGGCTGGGCGGCGGCACGATGCGCCACAGCACGCCCTCGGGGACGCGGTTCAGGTTCGCGCTGGGGCGAGAGAAGTTGTTCGCCAGGTAGATGGGTGTTTGTGCAAGATCGGGCGACTGCCAAATCGCGCCCATAAGGCGTACCGGCTTGTCGACATCGGGCAGCGACGGCCATGAGCGTCGAAGCATTCGTCGGTACCACGAATGGCTCAGGAGCGAGGCGTCGATGTAGAGCACGTCCGGTCCCTCGCCCAGCACGACCTGGGCGTACAAGACAGGGAACGTGCGGTGGTCATCGGTGCCGAAGACGACCGAACGAACGCCCGGGGTTGGGGTCCGCAGCAGCGCGACCGCGTAGTGCTCGACAAACGTATCGCTGCTGGCGACGCCTCGGCGTCCGGTGTTGTAAACCTGCTGGCCGACGAGCGCGGTCGCCAGCAGCGCGAGCAGTGTTTTTCGCCGAGCGTCGCTTGCCCAGCCGCTCACGGGCCCCAGCGCGACGGCCAGCGGGATGGAAAGCACGAGCAACGACAGCAAGTCGAAGCGCTCGAGGATCCATGCGCCGAACACCCGGGTCGGGTCGATGTTGTGCAGTGCGGGGAACCCGACCACGGTGGCGAGTGCGGTGACCATCAACCCCCACCACGGGCCGCGGGCCAGCGCAGCGGGACGGCGCCAACAAGCGAAGCCGCAGATGCCAAACGTGAGTACGAGGCCGGCCAGCGGGGCGGCGGTGAACCCCGCGGTGAGGGCGGAGCCGAGGGAGCCAGCAGTTCGCACCCACTGATCGGTCACCGTGACGGCTTCTTGGTGCAGGCTGAGCTGGAGCACCCCGTAGTCGGCGCGGGAGATGTGGTGGATAAGGCCCGAGAGCGTCCCGGTGTCTCCCCAGCGCCAGTGCCCGCCCGATCCGATGGCGAGGGTGGCCATGGCGGTGAGGCCCAGCGCAGATCCTGCGATTCCCTTGGCGCCAGCGCTGACCAAGGGAACGAGCCAGCGATCCTGCGGCTCGCGGGAGGGCCACGCGGCGCCCACGGCCAGCGGCACCAGGAGGACGGCGGTCAGGTGATGTGACACGGCAAGTCCGAGGACCAGCCCCAGCACGAGCGGAGAGCACTGTCGCTTCGAAAGTGCCACGCGCAGCACGATGGACGACATCAGCAGGTGCGGCCCCCAGACTTCGCTGTCGCAGGTGTGGACGACAACGACCGATGCGGTACCCAGCAACGCAACGACGAACGTGGCGACGCCGGCCCCTGCGATGCGAACGAGGATCGGGTGCAAGAGCAACCAGGCCAGACAACCCGCGGCCGCGCAGGGGAGCGCCGCGGCGGTCGCGGGCGGCACGCCCATGGCGTGGAACAGCCGAGCGGGGAATCCCAAGATACGCATCCACGGATAACCCGATGGATGTGGAACTCCGCCGTCCAACATGATCGTGGCGAACTCTCCCGCGTCTCCGGGTTGGACCGAGCGCGGCACCGCCCAGATCATCACGGCGATGAGCAGCACTGCGACCACCAGCAGCATCCATTGTTCATGGCGCCGCGGCGTGCCGGATCCGGTGTCGGAGCGAGCCAACGCCGCATCATAACGTGAGCGGGAGGCAGCGCCCCTGGGGCTGCCGACCCGAGGGAGCCGGACTGGGGTGGTCGCTATCGGGAGAGCAGATCGTCCAGTGCCAGCATCCACGCGCCCGAGGGCGTGACGACCCAGCTGCTGGCCGACATTCGCGAGGTGAGGGCTTGTCGCAGACCGTCGTTGTCGGTCGACAGCGCGCCCTGCGGTATCACGCGGCGCCACTCGCCATCGGGGGTAGATGCGCCCAATACGCGAGACCCTTGCGGCCAGGGGGCGACGACGATTCTCCGCTGCACGCGATCCAAAATGGGCTGCCACCACGGGTTGACGCAGTTGCACAGCGCTTCGAGCGTTGCTTCGTCCCAGCTTTCGGCGACGGTCACCTCGATGCCGGCCGCGAGCTTGGGCCCGGATGGCTCGTCGCTGCGGGAGGTGACCGAGGGCCCCGCCGGGATCGCGCGTTCGAGCTCGCGGATGTCGGCGACCGTCCGTCGCAACTCCGCCAATGCCGAGGCGCCCGAGGGCCGCAACGACGGGTCTGCCTGCGTCAGCTGCCGTGCGAGGGCAAGCTCGGGGACGTCCGTCTCCGGGATGGAGGTCGACAGGGAACCCAGAAGCAGGGCGCCCAACAGCACGCCCACCGCGTACAAATCGCTGGCGACGGTCGGCGGCGCCTGCATGCCCCGCAGCTCCGGTGCCGTCATCCGGACGATCTCCTCGAGGCTGCCCGTCTGGGTCGCAGCGAGGCCCGCGAGGTGGTGTGCGCCGAACGGGCCGAGGATCGGGCGGCCCAAGGCATCGGTCACGAGTGAACTGGGCAGGAGCCAGCCGTGGACGAGGCCGCGGCCGTGTGCGGCGACGAGACCTTCGAGCAGGAACGCGATCAGAGCGCGGGCGCGGGAGGCTCCGCCCAGCATCCCAGGCGGTCGGATCATGGCGCGAAGGCTCGGCCCCTCCGCCCGCGGCAGCACGACCAACCCGGCCTGTTCCTCGATGCGAAGCACCGGCCGGATCGAGGGGTGCCCGATCGACGTGGCGGCGCGGCACGCCCCAGCAAACTTGCTGATCGCCGCCTTGACCTGCGGGTCGGGGGCGACGGCATGGGGCTGGTCGGCCAGCAACATGTGGATCTCGACCTCGGCCAGCGTGACGCGGTCGAAGCCCACGTAGGCGGCACCGGTGAGTCCGGCCGCATGCAGGCCCGTGACCCGATAGCGGCCCGGCAGCGCATCGTCTCTTGCGCGCACCCCACTGGACTCCAGCACCATCTGTGCCGCGAGGTCGTGCCCGAGCGATCCAAGCGCGCGCGCCAGCAGCGAGGCCGACTCGGGCTCGTCGCCCTCACGCAGACGGGCCTGCGCGAAACGGGCGGCTCCCTCGGCGTCTCCGAGATCCCAGTACAGCTTTGCGGTGAGGGCCAGCAGGCTGCCCGTTGGCTCGTCGCCGACCGCGAGGATGAGGTCCAACGCTTCGCGGGCGAGTCCTGACTCCGAGAGCAGGCGCGCGGCCCCGGCGGTATCCCCCGCGAGCGTCAGGGCTTGCGCCCGGGCTACGGGGTCGGCCTTGCGCGCTGCGAGTACACGCTCGACCTCCATGTGACGGCGACGCGACCGCAACAGCGCCAGCCCTTCGTCTTGCACAGTGGCGGGAGCCGAGGCGAGCTGCTCGACAGCCGCATCGAGCAGCTCCGGGCGGTCCGCCGACAGCGAGCAGCGCAACGCGTCCACGACCCGGCCCGCGACGCGGTATGCGTTGTACGCGGCGCCAAAATCCCAGATCTGCTCGAGGACCCAGCCCGCCAGTGCGGGCTGCTCGTTGGCCAGGCACTCCTGGGCGACGGCTTCGTGCTCTCCCTGCGCGAGCCTTTGGCGCTGGGCATCGGTCAGCGCTGCGTCCGGGCGCGTGGTGGGGTCGGTGCTGCTCACGGCGCGCCAGCCCCGTCACTCCCACCGGATTCGGCCGCAGGCCGGAGGGCCTCGACACTGGGCGTGGGCAGCGTTGACGGGTCGGCTTGTGCGGCGCGAGCGGGGTCGGCCAGTGGCCCGACCAACCCCAGCGGCGCCCACCAAAACAGAGACAGGGCCGCGGCTTCGGCTGGACCACGACTGATGAGGACCATGCCTGCCGCCGCGAGTGCCTCGCGCGGACGCGCGAGCGCCTCATGGACCAGGTCGGCAGGGACGGCGTCGGGGCACGACTGCGCAAGCCGCTCGGCTCGGCCGGCGGGCTCGCCGAGCTCACCGTGCTCGACCGTTGCGGCGAGCGCGACGCAAAGCTGCTGCTGCGCCCTGGCGATCGCCAGGCGGGCGGCCGCGGGACGCTCGGCTGCGATCAACCCCGAAACCGACAGCGCGAGCGTGTTGCCCGCGGACGCCATACGGGCAGACGGCAGCCCGAGGGCGGCGGGAACCTCTTTGCGTCGGGTCGCTCGGCTCGGCAGGACGACGCCGTGGTCGAACAACCTCAGCACGAGTTCGGCGTCGGTCGCTGGCATCGCGAGGGCAGCGCCTCCCGCCGCGCAATCAAACGCGGCCCCGGCCAGCACGGGATTGTCCTTGGCCCACGCCGCCAGGGGGGCCCATGCGGCTTGGCAGCGCTCGACCGTCACCGGCGTCGCGGCTGCCGTGTCGCCGTTTGCGGCCGGCAGTCGATCCCGCATGCGTGACAGACGTGTCAGCAGCAACGCTATCTCCGTGGACAGCGAAGCACCCGTGAAGGACACAGACTCGTCGTCTGTCAGGCGACGATCCAGCTCCTTGCTGCCGAGACGGTCCGGCAGGCGCTGGACGGCGTCGGCCGCCACGCCGCCCGCGACGGGCCCCTCCCACGTGCCCGTACGAGCGTCGGGCAGGACGGGCGCAATGCTCTGGAGTCGGCTGGCAATCGCAGCTGTCCCCTCGTGGGCGCTGGCGATGGCCTTGGCCCACGTCGCTGGGGTTTCCTTTCGCTCACGCTCACCGCTCAGTGCTTCGGTCGCGGTCAGGCGTTGGGTCAGGGCGTCGAGGTCCTCGAGGGCGGCGGCGAGCGAGGCGGCACTCGTCGCGCCGAGCTGCCCGGGCGACAACGCGAGTTCCTTGCCGAGATCGTCGATCGCCTGCGCACAGCGGTCACAGGGGAGTCCCCGCCGCAGCCGTGCTTGGATCACATCGAGCAGCGCGTTCGCACGGGTCGCAAAGGCCGTGGGGTCGCGTCTGAACTCCGGCCGGTCGTTGAGATCACGGCGGACTGTCTGCAGCCCGATGGACATGAGGTCCCGCCGCATCCCGTCTTGGGGGGACAGCGACTTGCGCTCAATGCCCCGACCTTCCAGCAGGGCAGCATCAACGGCCATCCGCACGACGGCCCGAGAGGCCCGACTCAGTGGAGGCGCTGCGAGTGGGCCGTGGCCGAGCGCGGCATTGGCGACGGGGTCGGCCAGCGCGAGGGCCTCGGCGCCCGCCTTGGTGAATCGCTCCAGCGCCGCGCCGTGGGCCGCTCGGGCGAAGTCGGCATCGTCGGTGGCGTTGACGTCGGCAGGTGCGGCTGCCGGCGGCGGGGCGGCGACGTCGTCGCTCCCGCATGCGGCGACCGTCACGAATGCTGCCGCGGCCAGAACTCGCACAACGGACGAAAGACGGCGCACGTCTACAGGCCCGGGGCGGGGTAGGGGGCCACCAGCTCGTTGACCTCGGCGGCGATCTGGCTGCAGAACGTGTCGTCGGGCGCGCCTTCGGTGCGGGCGGCCTCGGTGACGGCACGGTGAATCAGCGACGCGACGGGTGCCATCGTGTCGACCTTCATGCCCCGTGAGGTCAGGGACGAAACGCCCAGGCGCAGGCCGGACGGGTCCCAAGGCTTGCGGGGGTCAAACGGGATCGAGTTGGCGTTGAGCTCGATGCCGCAACGGTTGAGGGCGCGGGCGGCCTTCCGTCCCGCGATCCCTTGCGCGGTGAGGTCGATCAGCATCAGGTGGTTGTCGGTACCACCCGTCACGAGCGTCAGCCCTCGCTCGACCAACGCATCCGCGAGCGCGGCGGCGTTGGTCACCACCTGCTTGGCGTAGTCCTTGAAAGCGTCGGTGGATGCTTCGAGGAACGCGACGGCCTTGGCCGCGGTCGTGTGGTTGTGCGGGCCGCCCTGAAGGCCGGGGAACACAGCCTTGTCGATGGCCTTGGCATGCGCCTCCTTGCACAGGATGAGCCCGCCGCGGGGGCCGCGAAGCGTCTTGTGGGTGGTGGTCGTGACCGCGGCGCAGTGCGGGACGGGATCGGGGTGGACCCCGCCCACGACGAGGCCGGCGATGTGGGCGATGTCTGCGACCAAGTGCGCGCCGACCTCGTTGGCGATGTCGGCGAATGCCTCAAAATCGAGCGTGCGCGGGTAGGCCGAGTGCCCGCACCAAAGGAGCTTCGGTCGGTGCTCCTTGGCCATCGCGCGAACCTGGTCCATGTCGATGCGGTGGTCCGTTTCGCGGACCCCATACTGGACAGCGCTGTAGTAGATGCCGGTCGCGGAGACCTTCCAGCCGTGGGTGAGATGCCCGCCTGCCGGCAACGACAAGCCCATGATCGTGTCGCCGGGTTCGCACAGGGCCAACAGAACGGCCAGGTTCGCGGGAGAGCCCGAGTAGGGCTGCACGTTGGCGTGCTCGGCCCCAAACAGCGACTTGGCCCGCGCGATGGTCAACGACTCCAGCGGGTCGATGAAATCCATGCCTTCGTAGTAACGCTTCTCGGGATATCCCTCGGCGTACTTGTTCGTCATGCTCGACGCGGAGGCCTGGAGCACGGCCGATGAGACATAGTTCTCCGACGCTATCAGTCGCAGGCTGTTGCGCTGGCGCTTGTCTTCGCCTTGCAGCAGCGACCAGACCTCGGGGTCCGCATCGGGCAGGGCTTTGTGCGACGAAGGGGCGGGCATGCGCGGGAGCATAGCAGCGATGATGGGTTGCGCGGCCACAGGTCCACGCGGCTATGCTCCGCCCCGTGACGGGGGGCGGGCGCGCACAGACAGGGACGGGCAGCCGAGGCCCCAGAGGAACCGCAGGACCTGCGCGCACCGAGGCACGGTGGGTCCGATGCTACTGGCCCGCCCATGAAACCGGGCCGCGAGTTGTCGTTGTCGACGCCTACGACTCCTTCACCTTCAACCTTGTGCAGATCCTGCTGCAGCTGGGGGCGGTTGTGGATGTCGTTGCGTGCGACACGGTAACCCCCGCGCAGGTGCTCTCGCTGGGGCGAGCCGAAGGGCGACCGGCCACGCACTGGGTCTTGTCGCCTGGGCCAGGGCGCCCCGAAGATGCGGGCATCGTGACGACGCTGGCCCGCGATGGCGTCGCCGATGAGATCCCGTTATTGGGGGTGTGTCTGGGCCACCAAGCGCTGTGCCAAGTCCATGGGGCGCGCGTCGTGCCCGCCCCGCGAATCATGCACGGGAAGGTCAGTACGATAGCGCACGACGCGACCGGGCTCTTTGCAGAGATCCCCAAGAAGTTTGTCGCCACGCGCTACCACAGCCTCACCGTCGCGGCAGACTCCCTGCCGCCTCAGCTGCGCCCGGTCGCGTTTGCCGACGATGGGACGTTGATGGCGGTTGCGCATGCTCATCGGGCTGCGTTCGGCGTACAGTTCCACCCCGAGTCCGTGCTGACCGAGTACGGCCCAGCGCTCCTGCAACGCTTCTTGGCGCAAGGAAACACCGCGTGACCTCAACCTCCCCACCTCCTGCCACCGCCGAGGCCATGCGCCAAGGGTTGGCCGCGTTGGCGCGCGGCGATGACCTGGGCCGCGCTGCCATTGAAGCCGTCTTCGATGAGATCATGGGGGCGCAGTGCGATGACGCTCAGATAGGCGCGCTGCTGATGGGATTGGCTCAAAAGGGCGAGACCAGCGACGAGCTTGCGGGTGCTGCGGCCGCCATGCGCCGCGCGGTCGTGCCCGTGCGCTCGCAACGGACGGACCTGCTCGATACGTGCGGGACAGGCGGGAGCGGAATCCCCAACCGGAACGTCTCAACCGCGGTCGCGTTGTGCGTCGCGGGGTGCGGCGTACCTGTGGCCAAGCACGGCAATCGCGGGGCGACCAGCCGCAGCGGGAGCGCGGATGTCCTGGAGGCGCTCGGGGTCAACGTTGCTGCTGGCCCGGTCCAGGTTGGCCGCTGCCTCGATGAGGTCGGGGTCGCGTTCCTCTTTGCGCCGCGGTTGCACCCCGCGATGCGGCACGCGGTCGGCCCGCGTCGCTCGCTGGGGCACCGCACGATTTTTAACCTGCTGGGCCCGCTGACCAATCCCGCTGGCGCTACACGTCAGCTTTTGGGGGTCTACGACCCGTCCCGCCTCAACGACATCGCCCGCGCCCTCGGGGCGCTGGGCAGCTCGCGGGTCATCGCGGTCCACGGCTTTTTGGCGGGCCAAACGGCAGACGAAAAGGCGCCCCCGGGCATCGACGATTTGTCGACCGAGGCGCAGTCGTTGGTCGTCCAGTGGCATCGGGGCGAGCTGTCGCGCCACGTCCTGCGCCCCGAGGATGCCGGCCTACGCGCCGTGCCGATGGCGGGGCTGGCCGGAGGCACGCCTGCGGAGAACGCCGACGCGCTGGTGCGGCTCCTCGAAGGCGAGCAGAGCGCGTATCGGGTGGCCGTGCAGTACAGCGGCGCGATGGCTCTGGTGGCGGCGGGCGAGGGCGATATCGGCGAGCTCCGCAAACACGCGATCACCATTGGCGAGGTTTTAGACGACGGTCGGGGCAAAGCGATGCTCGACAAGCTCATCGCCGTCAGCAACGAACCCAGCTCGGAGGACGCATGAGCGGTTCGACCAAGAACTCGGTCCTGGACCAGATAGTCGCCGCCAAGCGGGCCGAGCTCTCGGTGCGTCGCGGCGAGGCGCAGCTGGACGTCGATGGTGTGCTCGCCGACGCCGCCCCGACACTCGACTTTGCGGCCGCACTGCGGGCGCCGCCATCGCCTGGCGTCATCGCAGAGTTCAAGCGCGCCTCCCCGTCTGCCGGCGATATCGCCGCGGACGCCGACGTCGCGACCGTGGTGCGCGCCTACGAGGCCGCGGGGGCGAGCGCGGTGAGCGTGTTGTGCGACCGGCACTTCAAGGGCTCGATCGACGATCTGGCCGCGGCGCGGCAGGCGTGCGGGCTCCCGCTGCTGTGCAAGGACTTCATCATCGAGCGCTCGCAGATTCTCGCGGCTCGGCGAGCGGGGGCCGATGCAATCCTGCTCATCGTCGCCGCCTTGCCCGTGCCGACGCTCAAGACGCTGATCGACTTTGCGCGGCGCGTCGGGCTCGAGGTGCTGTGTGAGGCCCACGATGCGCACGAGGTTGATCGTGCGATGGCGGCGGGAGCGACCGTCGTCGGGGTCAACGCGCGCTGCCTTGCGACGTTCGAAGTGGATCCCACGCTGCCGGTGCGCCTGCGCAAGCTCGTCCCGCCATCGTTCACGTACGTGGCTGAGTCCGGCGTCGCAGATGCCGCCGACCTGGCTACGCTGCGTCAAGCGCAGGTCGACGCCGCGCTGGTGGGGAGCGCCCTGATGCGCGCCGCGGACCCAGGCCAGGCACTCACCGAGCTGTTGGCGCTGCCCAGCTGAGGTTCCGTGGTGGCGGTCGGACTCAAGATCTGTGGCGTGGTGGACCCCGCGGACGCTGTCTTGTGCCACGACCATGGCGTAACCGCTCTGGGGCTCAACTTTTGGCCTGGCTCGCGACGCTGCGTCACGGCCGAGCAAGGCGGCGCCATCGCAAGTGCGCTGGCGGGCCTGGCGACCGCCCCGCGCCTCGTGGGTGTCTTTGTGGACGAGACGCCTGCGAACGTGGCCTCGATAGCCGCCCGCGTGGGGTTGGACGCGATTCAACCCCACGGCGACGCCGACCCCGCCCCCTACGCCGCGCTGGGGATCCCGTGGATTTGGGTCGTGCGCACGCGGATCGACCCGGCTGATTTGGTGGTCCCCGATCCGGCACCCGACTGGGTGCTTGTCGATGCCCCGACCCCACATTATGGCGGTCAGGGCGTGCGCGCTGATTGGGGCTGGGCCCGCGACGTCGTCCGTGCCCTCGCGCCGCTCCCGGTGTGGCTGGCGGGCGGGATTCGAGCCGACAACGCGGCGCAAGCCATCGCCGCGGTCCATCCCGCAGGCCTCGACATCGCCTCGGGGGCCGAGCGCACGGGCCCAGGCGCCCCTCGTAAGGATCCGGCTGCCGTCGCCGCGCTCGCATCGATCTGCGGGGCGCACGAAATAGGCTACAACGGAACACAATGAACGAGGCTGCGCTCGAGTTTGGCGCCTACGGCGGACGCTATGTCGCCGAGACCTTGATGCCCGCGGTGGCGGAGCTGGGTGAGGCGTGGCCGGCGGCCTGGGCGGACGCCGACTTTCGATCTGAGGTCGCCCAGATCCTTCGCGAGTACTCGGGCCGTCCGACTCCGCTGTCGCCCGCGCTGCGACTCGCCAAGGCGCTGGGATGTCGCGGATCCATCTATCTCAAGCGCGAGGACCTGGGGCACACCGGGTCGCACAAGATCAACAACTGCATCGGCCAAGTCTTGCTCGCGCGACGGCTCGGCAAGACGCGGATCATCGCCGAGACCGGGGCCGGCCAGCACGGGGTCGCGACCGCGACCGTCGCTGCGTATTTCGGCCTGCCGTGTGTCGTGTACATGGGCGCCAAAGATGTCGAGCGCCAGGCACACAACGTCTTTCGGATGAAGCTGCTGGGGGCCGAGGTGCGCCCCGTGACCGCGGGGGCCGCGACGCTCAAGGACGCCATCAACGAGGCGCTGCGTGACTGGGTCGCAGATTCGGCCCAGACCCACTACGTCATCGGAAGCGTCATGGGGCCGGACCCGTACCCCACGATGGTGGCGGACTTGCAGCGGGTGATCGGCGAGGAGGCGCGCGCGCAGATCCTCGACCAGCACGGTGCGCTGCCCGATACGGTCGTCGCGTGCGTGGGCGGCGGCAGCAATGCGATCGGTATCTTCGGCGCGTTCTTACCCGACGCTGGGGTCGCGCTGCTCGGCGCAGAAGCGGCGGGTGACGGGCTCGACGGCAAGCACGCCGCAACGATGGCCAAGGGCAGGCCTGGCATCTATCACGGCATGCGAAGCCTCGTGCTGCAGGACGGGGACGGCCAGCTTTGCGAGGCGCACTCGATCTCCGCTGGGCTCGACTACCCCGGGGTTGGGCCGCAGCACGCGATGCTGCGCGACAGTGGCCGGGCGCGGTACGTGTCGGTCACCGATGCAGAAGCTCTGCAGGCGCTGCAGCAGCTCGCGCGCACCGAGGGCATCATCTGTGCGTTGGAGACGGCCCACGCGTTGGCGACCCTCCCCGCACTCGTGGCGGACAAGCCCGAGCAGTGCATCATGGTCAACGTCAGCGGGCGCGGAGACAAAGATATGCACACGGTGATGGACGCCCTTGCGCTCGAAGGAGCCACGTCGTGAACGAGGCTATCGCGCGTGCATTTTCGACGGCGGCGGGCGAGGGCCGTGCCGCCCTGGTCGGATACTTGACGGCGTACGACCCCGACGGCGAGGCGTCGCGCGACAGGATTCTCGCCGCGTGTGAATCGGGGCTCGACGTGCTGGAGCTTGGCGTTCCGTTCTCGGATCCGGCCGCCGACGGCCCGGGGGTGCAGGCGGCGATGGTCCGCGCACTGACGGCGGGGGCGACGCTGGAGCGCGTGTTGGAGCTCGCCGCGCAGGTGCGGGCCCGGTGGCCTGGGCCTATCGTCCTGTTCTCGTACGCCAACCCGCTTGTCGCCGCGGGCGGTGACGCGCTCCTGGCCCGTGCGGCCGCGGCGGGGGTCGATGGCCTCCTGGTGGTCGACATGCCGTTTGAGCACGCCGCCGAACTGCGAGACCCAGCCCTGGCGCGGGGAATCGACTGGATCTCCCTGGTGGCACCGACGACACCTCCGGACCGCATGGCCAAGGTCGTGGCGACCGGCACAGGTTTTGTGTACGCGGTGACCTTGGCGGGCGTGACCGGGTCACGATTGGACGCCGCGAGTCCCGAGCTCGCCACACGCATGCAGAGTATCCGCGACGTGTCCGCCGTCCCCGTGGCGGCTGGCTTCGGCATCGCGACGCCCGAGCAGGCCCACGCGTTGGCGCCGCACGTCGACGGTGTGGTTGTCGGTAGCGCCCTGATAGCTGCCGGACACAAGGGACTCGGCGCGCTTTCGGACCTCACGGCTGCACTCAAGGCAGGGTGTGTCCGTGCGGGGTGAGCGTGGGCTACGGCTGTCCGAGCGCGAGGCGGGCGTTGGCGATGGCCTGGCGCAGCGTCGGATCTTGGACCGATTCCATCGCGTCGATCGTGGAGCGTTCCGGCTCGGCGGAGAGCGCAGGCGGTGGTGGCGGTGGCGGGCGCTCGCTGGGCGGGATGACCTGAATCTCACCCACGCGAAGTCGCAGATCCTTGATCTCGATCCCGTCGGCCGCGCGGCGCAGACGGCCCAGCAGGTCCGACCGCAGGTAGCTCATCTCGTGCAGCCATTGATTGTCCACCACGTGCAGCACGACGGTCCCGCGCGCAGCGATCGCGGCCGGCCATGCGACCCGCTGCATTTGCACGGGGACAGCGCGGCTCCAGGCCAGCTGAACCCGAGTCAGCGCGAGGCGTTCGTCCGGCACGAGTCGGCGCAACGCGGCTTCGGCGAGCGTCGCGGCGGGCTTGGACTGGCCATGATTCTTTCGGCGTCCGCGCCATCGGCCGCCGCCGCGCGGCCCCGCTTTGCCCGTATTGTTCGGCTTGGCCATCAGCGAGACCCCGCGACGCCGCACATGGCGGGGAGTGAGGTCTTGTGTCCGTAGACCCGCAGCTGGCGAACGCAGAGCACGACTGGGCTCGAGCATCGCACGCCTGGCTCCGAGGGTGGGGATGGGTTGCGTTGGGGCTTGTCGGCTTGGGCTGCGCCCCCAAAACGGGGTGGGAGCGCACGGACCAGCGCGCTTGCGCCCCGGATGCGCCCGCGACGCTCTGCGTGGACGCCGATCCCGACCGGCCGCTCAAGGTCGACCTCGGGGGAACGACGCTTGTCGCAGGCGAGTGTGCCGTGGCTCCAGAGCCAGACGCATCCGGACGGCTCGGCATCGTGACCACGGACGGCGCTGGGCAATCCACCAAGCATCGGATCCGGATCGCGCGCTCCACCATGACTCGGGTGGCGGTTGATGGCGAGGGGGAGCTCACCCTCGTCTCGCGCGACGCTTGCGATGCGAGCGTTCCAGCGGCGCGTTAGCGCAGCGCGACCGCAAAACGCCGCCGCCGTCGCGCCTCGGCCTCATGCATGGCCTGGCGGGCTGGATCTGCCGCCTCGGCTGCACTCCGGATCCGCAGGGTATGCGCCGACGGATTGCCTCGCGCATCCAACAGCGCCAACAGCAGGGGGAGGGCGGCCCGCACCGCGTCCCCGCGGGTCCGCGCGGCGGCGTCGGCTGCAGGGGCCCTCGCACTCTCGATGACTGCGGCGAGTGCGTCCGGGCGCCTACGCAGCACAAGCACGGCACGCGCGGCGGCATAGATGCGGGCAAAAGGCGGCTCGGCGTGCGCCGACGCCACGAGCCACGCCGTTGCGTCGGCGGCGAGCTCCTCGGTGCGACTGGGACCCGCGTTGTTCGGAACGACCGTCCCCGGTCCCGTCTGCGGGAGCTTTTCGCGAACCAGCCGGAGGCGGCGGGCGACCCGTGGGACCAGCTCAGCCCGATCGGCGCGGTGGAGGGCATCGGTCAGCACGCGCTCGAGTGTCACCAAGCCGGGGCCCTCGGGTGAGCGCGCCGCGGCAACAATGTGCTGCACGCCTCGGTCGACCAGGCCATGCCAGGCGAGTCGTTCAATCTCGGGGAGCAGCGTCCAGACCGCGGCCGTCGTGAGGCGGTTTGCAGAACCCGCACTGTCCTTTGTACGGCGCGCATCAATCCGCGCTGCCGGGCCAGAGCGCTGCACGTACTCTCGCACGCGGCCACGTTCGATGGTCCCGCGCGCGGCTTCGCCGAAGTGCGGCGTGGTCTGCAGCGCGACGAGCGTGTCCAAGAGCCCGTCCTCAACCTGCGAGAACACGGGAGCCAGGCCCGGCACTCGGCGACGCCAGTGCGCGTTGGCCATCACGCGGCCGTGGTGCATGCCGAGCGTCGCCAGCAGCTGAGGGAACGGCGCAAGGGCTTGCCCCCGGGCCGCGCCAAGTTGTTTGAGGGCCTGGAGCACGACCTTGGCCAGGTACGCGCGCGCGCGCGTGCGTTGTTCGTGCGCGATGCCCTTGGCGTACAAGAGGTCGCGAGCCTCTTGAGCGTGTCCGACGACGGCCGCGTCGACCGGGCTGACGTTGGCTTGCTCTGGCCGAGGAATAGGCGCCCCGTCGGCGGGCGTGTCGGTACGCACCCCCGAAACGAGACCGGCGAGCGCCGCGAGTCCGGGGTGTGCCGAGAGACGCGATTGGGCGTACGCGGCCTCAACCGGGTCGGCCACCGCCAGCAAAAACGCCCGCGCCGCCAAAGGGGGCAGGGGCGTCTCCGGGCACAGAAAACCGAGCAGTACCGCATCATCCCCACCCGCGGTGGCGACGGCGGCGAGCTCGTCGCACGACTCGGGAAGCGCTGTGGAGGGCGCCGCTGCTGTCTCATCCGTTGCGACGGCTGCGCTCGCGGGGGCGTCGGCCGGCTCCGCTTGCGGGGGAGTCGGAGCCGCGGGGTGCAACGCGACGAGCGCGATCAGACCCGCGAAACCGGCGAGCATGCCGACGCGGAGGCCCACGCCGCCTCGGCTGGGTTGGGTCACCGCGCCACCGGAGACTCAGCGCTCGACGAGCCGACGGATGACTTCGCGCAGCCGGTGCACGCCGCCCATATCGCGCGCCAGGAACTCCAAGCCAACCCCGTCGGGGTTCTCCGAGTTCCGCACGACCGCGAGAACTTCGAGCGGCCGCTCGCTCCCAGGCGGCATGATCTCAATGATGACTTCCTCGCCCCCGGTCGGTGGCTCACCTGTCAACAGTAGCGCACCCCCTTCGGAGATTTCCGACAGTGCGGCCATCGCGAAATCGGTGCTGCCTTGGCGACGCCACCGGACCTCGACCATCACGGGGATGCGGACGTGCCGTCGCCGTGCGGTCAGCTTGGCGCGGCCGTGCCCGACCTTCTCGAGGAACTGGAGCTTGCCCCACTCGGTGCCGGTGCACAGCAGTACGCCACCAGCGCGCACGCGCAACCGGGGGCGCGCCGAGTGCCACTCGCGTCCGATAGCGCGCACCATCATCTTGCCGGGCAGCGCCGGGAAATAGACTTCGAGCAGCACTTCCTCGCCCGGATCGAACGAGTCGGTCGTGAAGACCGTCAGTGCGTTGGGGTCGCCCGCCGCCGTCAGAGACTCGGAAAATGAGTCTGCTGAAGGGTAATGGCAACGAATTTTTCGCAAGGTGAACTACGTCTCCGTGGACAGGTGGGCCGCACAGTAGCACACACCGTAGGCAAAGGCGCGCTCCTGCGCATTGGCCACAGAACGGCCCCTGGCGCCCCGCGAGAGGGGAAACCGCCAGGGGCAAAGCTGCGCGGGCCGGCTCGATCGCGTCGCGAGCCAGCGTTTGTAATAGTGCGCGAGGTGACCAAAACCGAGCCGGACGCAGGGGCGCCCGAAGGCCGCGACACGCCGCGGCCGTTGGTCCTCATCCCCACCTACAACGAGCGCGAGAACCTGGAGCTGGCGCTCGCGGCCACGTTTGCTGCGGTGGAGGGCGGACCACGCTACGAGGTCTGCGTCATTGATGACGCCAGCCCCGACGGCACGGGGGTGATAGCGGACGCGGCTGCGGCCGCCGACGATCGGGTGCACGTGCTTCACCGCGCCGCCAAGGAGGGCCTTGGCCCCGCGTACCTGCACGGGTTTCGCTGGGCGCTGGAGCACCCGCATCGTTTCACCCACATCATCGAGATGGATGCGGACCTGTCGCACGACCCGCGCTACCTGCCGCATCTGCTGGAGTGCTGCGCGTCTGGAGCCGACGTTGCGCTGGGATCGCGTTGGGTGCCGGGCGGCGGCATCGAAGGGTGGAGCATGTTCCGCCTTGCGATCAGCCGCGGGGGGAGCCTCTACGCCAGGACGATCTTGGGCGTCGACATCACCGACCTGACGGGCGGCTTCAAGTGCTTCCGCCGCGAAGTGCTCGAAACGTTGCCGCTGGGCCAGGTTCGGACGCGCGGCTATGGGTTTCAGATCGAGATGACCTATCGCGCCCTCGCGGCGGGGTTTGATGTGCGGGAGGTGCCCATCGTGTTTCCAGACCGCAAGTACGGCGCATCGAAAATGTCCATGAAGATTTTCTTTGAGGGCGCGAGCTCGGTTTGGAAGCTGCGCATGGAGCTGCCCCGCAACCGCTTGCGCAAGGGCGGTGCGGGCCGATGACGACGATGGTGTGGATGTCGGATCGGGGAGAACCGGTCGCGGCGCAGGACGCCAAGGTGAGCGTCTTTGACCGCGGTTTTCTGTACGGTGATTCGGTGTACGAGACGATGCGGACCGCGGGGGGACACCCGGTCGAGCTGCAGCGTCACCTCAAACGATTGCACGCCAGTGCGGCGGGGATCGGTCTGTCGTTCTCGTTCTCCGACACTGAGATAGCGGACGCCATCGACCAGACGCATCGCGCGACCGGCAACGAAGAGAGCTACGTGCGCGTGGTCGTCAGCCGCGGAGCGGGCCCGATCATGCTCGACCCGCGCTCGGCGGAACCGATGCTGGTGATCCTGGTGCAGCCGCTCGCACTCCCCGCCACGGCCCTGTACACGCGGGGGATCTCGGCCATGGTGGTCGATGTGGTGAAGTCCGCTGGATCGGGCGTCGACCCCGGAATCAAATCCGGCAACTACCTACCCAACATCCTGGCGTTGCGTCAGGCGCTCGCCTCCGGAGCCGACGACGCGATCATGCGGGGTGAAGACGGCGCCATTTCGGAGGGGGCGACCGCGAATCTCTTTGTCGTGACCGACGGCATGCTGGTGACCCCGCACCTGGCCACGGGGCTGCTGGCTGGGATCACCCGGGCGGCTGTGTGTGAACTCGCCGCCAAGCTCGGGGTACCGCTGGCCGAGCGCCGTGTGGACCCCAGTCTGTTGACGCAGGCATCCGAGATGTTCTTGACCAGCTCGGTCCGCGGGATCATGCCGGTGACCAAGCTCGACGGCGGTGCGGTGGGCGATGGCGCCGTGGGGCCTGTCACGCGGCGACTCATCGACGCCTACGGCCAGTACATCGACTCGTGGGCGCGTGGCGACGACGCCTTGCGCGGCTGACGAGCCGCGGTTACCGTCGCCGCCCCGCCAGCCCTTGGCGTGGCGAAACGAGAGACCAACACCGTGATTCCGCTGCAGATCTGCCAATTCCTCGGCAACGAGACGATCGACGCCTACTACGGAGAGCTTGCGAGCAAGGAAGTGCGCGCGGTGCTCAAGGCTGGCAATGCCAGCACGAGTGTGCCGAAGACCGCGTACACCAAGTCCTCCCGCCTCAAGGCGTGGCGCAAGCGTTTCGACGGCGAGTTCGCCGACGGCAACACGCAACTTGCCTTGGCGCTGCTCATCGAGTGGCTCATGCGTCATCACCGGACGATGCTCGTCGACTACCTCGACTTCTTGGAGGTCGAGCACAACCAGGGCGAGACAGACGAGGACTTTTGCGAGACCAACTCGCCCGAGAAGCTCCGCGAGGGCGCCGACATGCTGCTGGGCAAGTACACCCCCGTGCACGTGGCGACCTACCTCCTGCTGGTCGGCCACCTCCAGGAGTCGGATGTCTTCGACCAAACGCAGAGCCTGCTCGAGGCCCTGGGCGTGTCCGCTGCGGACGCGGGCAAGTATGTCGCCGACCACATCGAAAAACATGGTGTGGCGGGGCCAAAGGCCGCGGCGTCCTAAGGACCATCGGTGAGCGCGCGTGACATTGAGCTGCCCGAGCTCGCGTTTGCGAGCCCGCGTAAGCTTCCGCGCGCAGGGTCCCTGACCGGGCGCGTCGTCGTCCTGGACATCGCCTTTGCGGCGGTCGGCCTCGGCAAGGGGTTCGACAAGATCACGGGCAAGTTCATCGAGCAGCTGGGCCCGCGGTTGGCGATGTGGGTCGACCACCACGACCACCCGCTGCACGAGCAGTACGCCGCCGATGAGCGCTTCTTGCTGCGCACCAAGGCGCAGCACGGCGCGTGTCCCGAGATGATCACGCCCGAGTTGGTGCGGCAGGCCGGTCCCGTCGACACCGTGCTGTGTCACTTCGATCTTGATGGGCTGTACGCCGCAGCCAAGTGGATCGCGGGCGGTCACGAGCCGTACGCAGGCGCCGACGACGACGCGCGTGCGGTGGACACCCGCATCGGCACGCCCGGTCCGCTGGCAACCCGCATCGACAAGGCCCTGCGTGCGCACTGGCTCGACCCGACGCTCAAGCTCCGCGTGGTGCGGTTCTTGGTCAACGGCTGCCGCCCGGGCATTGAGTCCGACAGCATCGATGAGGCTGCCGCAGACTTCGAGCGGATGGCAGCTGCGGCGGTTGTGCTCGCCGGGGACTACACGATCGACGGCGGTGTGGCGTACCTCGAGGTGCCCGCGGATGCGCCGCGCTTCGACAAAACCGACCTTCTCCTGCTCGGGCAGCAAAAAGCCGTCGTCAGCGTCGTGCTCGACGCGGGCAACGCGACGATCGCCGCGCCCTTCGAGAGCGGCCTCAACTTCGTCGAGCTGCTCGACATAGGCGGCGGGATGCCCACGCGGGTCAATATCCCGAAGAAGCGGCTCGCCGAGGCCCTGCAGACCATCCGGGCGACGCTGGCTGAGCGCGGGCTGGCGTAGGGCTCAGGCCAGGCTCGCGAAGCCAATCTTGCCGTAGTCGTCGTGCTCGGCTTGCAGCCGCGCGATGAGCTCGGACTGCCCCTCGGCGTGGTAGCTGCTGCGCACCAGCGGCCCGCTCTCGACGTGGTGCACGCCCGCGTCCAGGGCAAACGCCTTGAGCTCGGCGAACTCATCGGGGTGTACGTAGCGCGCGATGGGAAGGTGCTTTTGGGTCGGGGTGAGGTACTGCCCCAACGTCAGGATCGAAAGGCCTAGGTCGGCGACCTGCCCGATGACCTCGCGGACCTCATCCATCGTCTCGCCCAGGCCGAGCATGAGCCCCGTCTTGGTCAGGGCGCCTCGCTCCCGCCCGCGGGCGAGGACGGCGAAGCTGCGGTCGTACTTGGCCTGAACCCGCACCTCCTTGGACAGTCGCGGCACCGTCTCGAGGTTGTGGGAGAACACGTCGGGCATCGCATCGATCACGGTGTCGACGTCGTCGACGTTGCCCTTGAAGTCGCCGACCAACACCTCAACGGACATGGCCGGAGCCGCTTCGTGGCACGCGTTGAGGGTCTCGGCCCAGATCCGAGCGCCGCCGTCGGCAAGGTCGTCGCGGTCGACGGAGGTGATCACGGTGTGTGACAGCGACAGACGCGACAGCATGCTCGCCACGCGCTGTGGCTCGCCTTCGTCGACGGGCAGGGGGCGACCGGTCTTGACGCTGCAAAAGCGACACGAGCGCGTGCAGATGTCGCCCAGGATCATGATCGTGAGCGCGCGGTTGTTCCAGCACTCGCCGATGTTGGGGCAGCCTGCGCTTTGGCAGACGGTGTGGAGCCCCAGTTTGTCCACCTGCTGCTTGACGTCGCGGTAGCCCTCGCCGCCCGGCATGCGCACGCGCAACCACGACGGGTGTCGCTTGCGCTTGGCCGGCTCGGTGGAGTCCGTGGGTTGGCCCGCGATAGGCAGCGATTGGCGCATCACGGCTCACTTACCACGGCGCGGGGCGCCGTGCCGGTCACAGCACCAGGCCTTCGCGCACGTGATCGTGGCCTTGGACTTTGACGAGCTCTGCGAGCAGCGCGTCGCTCGCTTTTTCGGGAAGTCGGACATCCAACGTCACGAGCAGGTCGCCAGCATCCTTGCCGCGCGGCTTCACGCCTCGGCCACGCAGCCGCAACGTTTGCCCGTTCTGCGAGCACGCGGGGAGCTTCAGCGACACGGGCCCCCAGGGGGTCGGCACGTCGATGGGCCCGCCGCTGAGCGCCTCGAGCGCTGTGACGGGGACGGTGAGCTTGAGGTCGTTGCCGCGGCGTGTCATCCGTCGGCCCGCCGCCACGCGCACCGTGAGCAGGATGTCGCCCTTGGGTTGGCCATCACCCCCTTGGCCGCGCAGCCGCAGCTTGCCGTTGTCGGGCATGCCGGGCGGGACCTTGACGTCGAGCGTGCGTGCTTCGCCGTCGGCACCTTCGATGCGCAGCGGCACGGTGACGCCGTGCAGTGAGTCCATCAGCGAGACGCTGATCTCGCCCTCGATGTTGGCGCCGCGGCCGCGACGACGACCCCCGCCGGCCACCCGCCCCCCGCCAAAGAGCCGCGAGAGCAGGTCGTCAAACGAGGTGTGCTGCGCCTGGCTGACGTCATCGAACATCGGCCCGAGGTCCTCGGGCGGAAAACCGGGCGCCGTCGCGCGCTGCCGACGGGCGTTGTTGTAGGCCCGGGCGCGCGCGGCGTCGAAGTTTTGGGTGAGGCTCATCTCCCCGAACTCGTCGTACAGCGCGCGCTTTTTACTGTCGCCGAGGGTCTCGTAGGCGCCGTTCGCCTCCTTGAAGCGCTCCTCGGCGGCTTTGTCGCCGGGGTTACGGTCGGGATGGCTTTCGCGGGTGACCTTGCGATAGGCCTTTTTCACATCGTCATCGGATGCGCCCCGGTCTACCCCCAACACCTTGTACAGGTCTTTCACGTGGGTCTCATGATAAGTCGGCGTGTCATGCGCGCAACCTCGACCCCCAACGCGGCGCCAACGGGCTCCCCGATGGCTTGTGGGGCCCCCAACAGTGTGGCATCTGAGGGAAACGTGATGCCCGAGGCAACAGAGCACAATCAACTGCCTGCCCATCCCTGGGCGGAGTTTCTGACCCGGGTCGCCAAGCCTGCTCGTTACCTGGGCGGTGAGGAGCAGCACGTTCGCAAGCTCCCGATGTGGTCCGACGGGCAAGCGGCAGCCGACGTCGGCGACGACATCGCATGCACGTTCGTCCTGGCATTTCCCGATCTCTACGACATCGGGATGAGCCACCTGGGCACCAAGATCCTCTACGACCTCGTCAACAAGGCCGAGGATCTGGTCTGCGAGCGGGCGTTCTCGCCGTGGCCCGACATGGAGGCGGAGCTTCGCAGCCGTGGGCTGCCGCTTATCAGTCTCGAGAGTCACCGTCCCTTGTCCGCGTTTGATGTGGTCGGGTTCTCGCTGCAGTACGAGCTGAGCTACTCGAACGTCTTGCTCAACTTGGACTTGGGCGGCATCCCATTGCGGACCGCCGACCGAACCGAGACGTGCCCGATCGTGATCGCGGGCGGCCCCACGGCGACGCACCCCGAGCCCATCGCGCCGTTCATCGACGCGTTCTTGGTTGGCGAGGCCGAAGAGGTTCTGCCGGAGCTATTGCGCACGGTCGGCCGCCTGCGACGCGCGGACGCGTCACGGTCTGAAGTCCTCGCCGCGCTCGCTCGGTTGCCGGGCGTCTACGTGCCGTCGATGTACCGGGTCGAGGTCGATCCGCGTACAGAACTCTCGGTTGTCGTGGGACGAACCGAAGCCGGTATCGCCGCGGGCGCTCCGGAATCGGTCGGACGGGTCTGGGTCCGCGACCTCGACGCGTTTCCGTTTCCGAGCCGATTCCCGGTGCCGTACGCGGAGGCCATCTTTGAACGAGCTGCGGTCGAGATCACGCGCGGCTGCACCGAGGGCTGCCGGTTTTGCCAGGCCGGCATCATCTATCGCCCGGTGCGTGAGCGCAGCCCAGACGCGGTCATCGAGTCCGTGCTCGACGGGGTCGACGCCGCGGGCTACTCGCAGACCAGCCTCACCGCGCTGTCGACCGCTGACGTGTCGTGTATCGACCCGTTGATCAAGAAGCTTGTCCCAGCCCTGGCGGAGCGCAAAGTCGAGCTCGGGGTCGCCAGCCTGCGCGCCTACGGCCTCAACGGCGAGCTGCTCGACGAGATCCAAAGCGTTGGAATCTCCGGGCTTACGTTTGCGCCCGAGGCCGGCACCCAGCGGATGCGGGACGTCATCAACAAGAACGTCTCCGAAGAAGACATCGTCGCGTCCGCGGAGCGGATCTTCGAGCGCGGCTACGACCGCATCAAGGTCTACTTCATGATGGGCCTGCCCACGGAGACCGAGGCCGACGTCATGGGGATCGTCCAGACGGGCGAGCGCCTGCGCGGGGTCGCCCAGCGTATGGCCAAGAGCCACGACCTGCCGCGCGTGCCTTCGGTCACCGTCTCGGTGAGCCAGCTGGTGCCCAAGCCGCACACGCCTTTCCAGTGGGCCGCGATGGACTCCATGGCGGACCTGCACAGCAAGGTCGCCATGCTCAAGCAGGCCGCCAAAATCGGAAAGGTCGGGCTCAAGACCCACGCCGTCCAGGAGAGCTGGCTCGAGTGCTTGTTTGCGCGCGGCGACCGGCGCATGGCGGCGGTGCTCGAGCGGGCCTACCTCGCGGGCGCGCGCTTCGACGGTTGGCGTGAGGGCTTCTCCTTCGACCGTTGGCTCGATGCGCTCGAGGCCGAAGGGGTCGCCCCCGAGGTCTACACCCGCACCATCCCCGTCGACGGCCGTGTTCCTTGGGATCACATCGACATTGGCCTGGAGCCTGGGTTCCTCGCGGCGGAGTGGCGCAAGGCGGTAGGCGACAGGGTGAGTCCACCGTGTGGCAAGCCCGCGGGCGCGAAGGTCCACCACCGAACGCTCGACGAAGCCAACGCCGACGCGCGGCGCCTGGTCTGCTACGACTGCGGCATCGCATGCGACATGACCGACATGCGCGCGGAGCGAATCGAAGCACTTCGGACCCTCGCAAACTCGGAGACACCCGTCGTCGACACCGAGCCTGCCGTGGCGGCGGCTCCGACGGACCCTGACCTCGTCCCGGTGACGAGCTTGGTGGGGCGTTTGCCCAAGTCGAATCAAAAAGATGGGAGTGCGTTCAAAGAAGCGGCGGAGGCTCCGTTCTCGCGCCTGCGACTGCTGTATTCCAAGCAAGGGACGGGGTGCTTTTTGGGCCACCGTGACCTGCTCCGGATCCTCCCGCGGATGTTCCGTCGGGCGCGTGTGCCTTTGGGGTACTCCCGCGGCTACAACCCCAATCCCCGCATGACGTTTGGGCCGGCCCTGGCGCTGGGCCACGCCGCCGACGAAGAGGTTGTGGACGTCGATGTGCTGCTTGCCGACAGCGCGGGCGACATGCTCGGGGAGTGGACGGCGGCCGACCGGGAGACGCGTGCCGCGGAGCTGGTCGCCAAGCTCGCCGCGGTGGCGCCGCCCGGCCTGTCGATCGTCAGTGCCCGACTTGTCGAACCCGATGAGGTACGGCTCGGCAAGCTTGTCGCCGCGGCGGACTACGTGGTCCCGCTGCCCAGTGACCTGGCCGAAGCCGCCGCGGCAGGACTGGCAGAGAAGATGGCCGCACCGATGGTGATCGAGCGCGACATCCCGCCGAAGAAGAAGCGGACCAAGAAGGGCGGCCGGACGCTCCGCCGCTCGGTCGAAATCGATATCGGCGCGGTGCTTCGCTCCGCCGAGGTTCGGGATGGTGCGCTGCACCTGTCGCTGGATCTCGACGGCTCGGCGACCGCCCGTCCGCGCGAGGCGGTCAAGGCGTTGCTGGGGCGTAGCGTGCCGGACCATTGGATTCGCAGGCGCCGACTGCTGGCACGGCGGGGCGATCGCCTGGTCTCGTTTGCAGACCTTGGCGTGGTCCACCGTCCCGCGGAGCCAAAGGCCGCATCATGAAACGTGAAAAGTCCCCAGCGGCCACGGCTGGCAGTGAGCCGCGCGCCGACAACATGCTCGAGACGTTGCTCGACGATGCTGCAGGCGCCGCCCCAGCGCCGGTTCCCGCTGCGCCCGCCTGCGTGATGGGGGAGTGCATCGACGATCGGCACCCGACGCTCATGGGCCGGGTCCTGGTGCGCTGGACGGCGCCGACCGGGACAATGGAGCGGTGGCTGCCTACGCTGCAGGCGCTCCCGATCCGTGTCACCGATCGCGTGCTGATGCTACGGCCCGAGGGGAGCCCGGAGTTTGTTGTCACCGGGGTGATCGATGGCTTTGCGCATCGCGAGCCACCCCAGCGCACGCCCGCCGGGACGCTCGAGATGAAGCGGGACGAGGTCGTCCAGCTCGTCGGCGTCGACGGCAAGCCGCTCCTCGAGGTTCACGACAGTGGCGAGGGCCCCGTGCTGACGCTCATGCGCGACGACGTCGAGCTTGCCGTGCCGGGTCGCTTGCGATTGACGGGCGAGCGCGTCGAAGTGAACGCGACGCAGGGCGACGTCGACATTCATGCCAGTGACGACGTCCTCGTGCGCGGCGAGATGGTCAAGCTCAACTAGAGCGCGTCATAGACGCGCTCTGGCGCGGGAGCGCGTCATAGACGCGCTCTAGCGCGGGCCGCTCACAGCGGATTGCTGAACTGCGGGGGCTTGCCCCGCATCGCGGCTTTGACCCCGATGGCGGAGGCACTCTGCGCCAGGCTCTCGGCCGCGCGCACCTCTTCGATGGCCGACCCTTCAGCAACCGAGGCGCCGTTGGCGTCGACGATGGTCGAGGCCAGCAGGGCACGCAGGTCGGCGTCCAGCGGAACGCCCGCGGCGTTCGTCGTGGCAACGTCGGTCGACACGTCAACCTTGGCGCCCTCCTGGCGGAATGCGGGCATCGGCGTTTCGCCGCTGGCCAGCGACGCAGCCAGCGCCATGCTGGCGCCAGCGATCTCGCGGAGCGGGACGACGTCGGTGACCGCGCCCCACGTCTTGGCGTCATCCGCGGCGATGATCGTCCCGGTCAACAGTGCTTCGTTGAGCGCGGGCCAGTGCGCCGCGTCGATGGCTCGGTGCAGGAGGTGGCAGCCGCCGAGACCCGGGACGACCCCCACCGTGGTCTCGGGAAACTGGAGCCGGGCGCCCGCGCCCGCGATCCTTGCGTGGCAGTTGGCGACGAGCTCTAGGCTGCCCCCGAGCACGCGCCCCACCAGGGCGGCGACGGTAGGCTTGCCGGCCCGAAGCTTGGAGAGCGTCTTCTTCCACCGCTGGATCAAGGCCAGCGCGTCGTCTTGCTTGCCGAGCACGGGGGCGAAGGCGCCCAGGTCGGCGCCATGGCCCGTCTCGCGCAGGTACGTGCCATCGGGCGCGATGACGATTGCCCGCACGGCATCGTCGGCTGCCAGCTTTTCGTACGCAGCGTCGAGCTGGTCGACAAACGTGTGGCTGAGGGTGGCGCGCTTGAGCGACAGCAGGCCCACGCCATCGATCACGGCGGTGCTGACGTAGATGTCGTCCCAGGGCGCTGCCTCGGCCGTGAGCGCTCCGACCGGAGCGACGGCGTCGGCGTGCGTCACCTCGGTGCCTTGCACAAACTCCGTCACCAAACGCTGCGCTTCGGCAAAGCCGAGCTGCGCGACGAGGGCAGGGGTGCCCGTGCGGAACGCCAGCGCGTGCTCGCACAAGAAGTTGAGGGCATCGAGGTCGGCGACCTTATTTTCGACCATGGCTGCCGTGAGCGACAAGAGCATGCCGAGCATCCGGTCGCGGGCGGGGCCAAACTTCTCTGGGGGACACTTGGCGCCGCGCTCGTAGGGCCACTGCTTGGTGGGGTCGGCGATGTACGGCTGCCAGACCTCGGGAATGGCGTACATCGACGAGTCCACCTCGCCACCCATCAGCTCCATGCAATGCGCCGAGAGGTAGTTGGCACCCGCGATAAGGTTGTGCACGAAGAACGGTGCCGTGCCGAGCGTCTTTTTGCAGACGTCGTCGACCTGGGCGGGCGAGAGCCCCAGCGTGTCGTGCAGCCGCACCGCCTCGAGCATCATTCCGCAGAAGATCCGATCGGCGGCAAAGGCGGGCGCATCGGCGACCCGGATGAGGCTCATGCCGAGTCCACCGAGGAACTTGGACATGGTCTTCATCGTGTCGCGCCCCGTAATGGCGCCGCGTGAAGGGACCTCCCACAGCTTGTTGGTCAGGTGCGGGAAGAACGGGTGCATCACACCGCACCGCTCGGCGCCCTCAAGGCCTTCGAACAGCACGGTCGATGGGTAGCCGCTGGTGGCCGAGAAAATGAACGCCTCGGGGTCGCGAGCGCGGACCTGGCGGTAAAACGCGTGCTTGATGTCCAGCCGCTCTGGGATGGCTTCGAACACAAATCCAACGGGCAGCTCGCTCGGGATGTCGTCGATGCCGCCCTGCACGATGTGGATGTTGGCGAGGATGCGGTCGACCTCTTCCTTGGAGAAGTGGCTGCCGTAGGCCTCGGCGAGGCGCTCTTTGCTGTCGTTGACCTTGTCGGACAAGTCCAGCGCGACGACGGGGACCCCGCGCGCCGCCATCAAGCGGCCGAACTGCCCGAGCTTGCCGAACCCCACGTTGCCGCACGCGCCCGCGACGACCAGTGCGCGCACGGGTGCGTCGTCGCTTCCGGGCTGAAAGATCGGGCGGACGGACTTGTCACTGAGAGCCGGCATGCGCGGGAGAATACGGGTCGTGGGCCAGCAGACCGCAGTGCCTAGAGATTGAGGAACCCCACAAGTTCGTCGCCGCCGATATAGCGGTTTGCGCCTATGGCGCGCAGCGACCACGTTCGCGAAGCACGAGTTTCCGGGCTCGGAACTCGGTTCGTCTGGCTTGGGTCTGGGCGAGGCCCGGCCCAGCCGCCGCGTGTCTGTTCGGTCGCCGCAGGGGCTGCAAGGGCCCGCAGCAGGCCCACAACCGCAATGCAGGGCCGTTGCTGGCCTGAGACTTCTTGCGTAGAGTCGGGCGCTCTGTGGCTCGACGGCCACCCAACACCACCAAAGAGAATCCGATATGAAGCTCAGCTCCAAACTGTTCGTTAGCGCCTTTACGGCCCTGACCTTCGTTGCCATCCCCGCCTGCGAGGACAAGAAAGAGGACAAGAAGGACGCGAAGAAGGACGCGAAGAAGGACGAGAAGAAGGACGACAAGAAGGACGACAAGAAGGACGAGAAGAAGGACGACAAGAAAGAGGCCGACGGTGGCGCAGCGCCGGCCGACGCCAAGGCCGACGGTGGCGCGGCTGCAGCCGACGGTGGCGCCGCTCCTGCCGATGCCGCCGCGGGCAGCATCGGGGTGAAGGAGTGCGACGACTACATCACCAAGTTCGGCAAGTGCATCGACGAGAAGATGGAAGGCCCCGCCCAGGAGAGCGCAAAGAAGACGCTCGCCACGTCGACCCAGACCTGGAAGACCCTGGCCGCAACGCCCGCTGGCAAAGAGTCGCTGGCGACCGCGTGCAAGACGTCGGCTGAAGCCATGAAGGCGACCTGCGGCTGGTAGTCAACGTCCTGCTGGGCTCAATGGGCCCAGTGCGCACGCGCAACGAAACCGAACACCACCGGTGAGGTTGCAGGTGCAAAAGGAGCGGAACCCGCGGGGGTTCCGCTCTCTTTGTTGGTTGACCGAGATCTCGCGCGCTGACGGCCGCAAAAACACGGATGCACCCGGCGTGACGGAGTCGCGAACTGCGCGCTCTTGGCCCCAGAGGAGGCGTCCTCGGCGGCATCAGCGCGTTTCTCGTGGAAGCCCAAAGTGCTCAAGAATCTCTCCCTCCCCGCGTGGGACCGCGAAATTCGGCAACTACCGTCCTTCGGGTTGGGATGCGCGTTCTTCGCGTCGGCACCCGCCCGACGGGACTCGCGCCCACGATTCGTGAAAGCGCGCGGGATGGCGTATCCTGCCCCGGCGAGCCTCAGCCTGTTCTGGGGACTCAGCCGCACGGGGGACACACCCTCGTCATCAACCGGAGACACACCACATGAAGTTCAGCAAGGCAATTCTCGTCGCGTCGATCACGACCGCTTTCGCCATCACGGCTCCTGCTTGCGATGACAAGAAGAAGGACGACAAGAAGGCGGACGCGAAGAAAGACGACAAAAAGAAAGACGACAAGAAGGAAGAGAAGAAGGAAGAGAAGAAGTAAGCGTTTCGACGCACTTCAACTCATTCTTGAAAACCGGAGGGGCGCGTTGAGCGCCCCTTTGTTTTTGGTTCAGAGTTTTTGCCGCAGGGTTCTGGGTCGCTCCCGGAGTGCCCCGAGTCGTGTTCCCGGGCTAAGGTCCGCCCGATGCGAACCGATGGACGTGCCTACGACGATCTGCGCCCCTGCACGATCGAGCCTGGCTTCATCAAGACGGCCGCTGGCTCCGTGCTCATTGCCACGGGTCGAACCCGGGTCATCTGCACGGCGAGCGTTGAGCCGCGTGCGCCCAAATGGGTGACCTCCGGCGGGTGGGTCACCGCGGAGTACTCGATGCTTCCTGGGGCCACACGGCCACGCGGGCGCCGTGACCCGGGAGGCCGCGGCAAGGAGATACAGCGCCTCATCGGGCGCTCGTTGCGGGCCGCGGTGGATCTCGAACGACTCGTGACGACAGACGGGGGGGCGCTTTCGATCGTCTGTGACTGCGATGTCATCGAGGCCGATGGCGGCACCCGAACGGCTTCGATCACAGGCGCCTTCGTGGCGCTGTCGCTTGCCGTGGCGGAGCTGTGCAAGAGCGGCCGAATGGCGGCCTCCCCGATAGAAAAACCGGTGGCCGCAGTGAGCGTTGGGATCGTGGCGCCACCTGCCGGCGGGGATGCCGTGCCGATGCTCGACCTTTGCTACGTGGAGGACAGCGCGGCGGTGGTCGACCTCAACGTCGTGCAGCGTGGCGGTGGTCTCGTGGAGGTGCAGGGGACGGGAGAACAGGGCGAGTTTTCGCGAGCTCAGCTGGATGCGATGTTGGACTTGGCCGACCGCGGCATCGCTGAGTTGGTGGGCAAGCAGGAGGCAGCGCTCCGATGACCAAGGCAACGGGCTCGCGTACTGGCGGCATCCGTCTCGTCGTGGCGAGCGGCAATGCACACAAGGTTTCTGAGTTGGCGGGGATGCTCGGTGACGCCCTCGGCCGCGGCACATGCAACGTCGTGGGCCTGGCCAAGTGCGTACGGAAGTACGGCCCGGTCCCCGACATCGAGGAGACCGCCGCCGACTTCGTGGGCAATGCAGCCCTCAAGGCGCAGGGGATCGCGGCTTGGCTGCACGAGCGCGGTGAGCCCGGCGGCACGCGCGTGCTGGCGGACGACTCGGGAGTCTGCGTGGACGGGCTGGACGGCCGTCCGGGCGTGCTGAGCGCGAGGTTCTGCGGCCACCACGGCAGCGACGCAGACAACAACGCCAAGCTGGTCCAGGAGCTGACGGCGAGGGAGCTGACGGAGAGCCCCGCTCACTACGCGTGTGTGCTCGCGCTGTGCCGCGTCGACGGCCGCGCGTTGCCCGGAAGCAATCCGCTGATGACCTTCCACGGACGGTGGGATGTCGTTGCTCGCGTGACCCCGCGCGGCGACGGTGGATTCGGCTACGACCCGCACTGCTGGCTGCAGGACGCCGATCAGACGGTCGCTGAGCTCACGGCGGAAGCCAAGGCCAAGCTGTCCCACCGAGGGGCTGCATTCGGAAAGCTGGTTTCGTGGTGGAAACCAGGTCGAGTTGTGCGTGCCAGTCCGGCAAAGGACTGCTAGAGTCCCCGCGAAATCTCGGGGCGTGGCGCAGCCTGGTAGCGCGCCTGGTTTGGGACCAGGAAGTCGGAGGTTCGAATCCTCTCGCCCCGACCGGACCGCTCGGCACTTTGGCCGAGCGGTCCTTAGCGCCCATAGCTCAGCTGGATAGAGCGTCGGCCTTCTAAGCCGAATGCCGCAGGTTCGAATCCTGCTGGGCGCGTTCACGGCCAGCAATGCATGCAGCGCTCGGTGTTGCTCAGCCGAGCGCGAGCGCAGTGGCCAGCCGGACGTAGAGATCGACCAAGGGAGCGATCTCGTGAAGCCGATTTTCAAAGGTCTCGTCGCTGCGGGCCACCCGGGTCAGGTCCTCATGGATCCCGCGCTCGATGCTTGAGGCATCGCCGACCTTGACCGCCTGGGCGATCGCGCCCGCGACATCTGCCCCAAAGCGGGCGATAGCGTTGTCCAACTCCCGTCGACCCTCCAAGAGCCGCTTCTCCAGCCGCGTCGAAAGCGGCTCCCCGACATGTGTGGCGGACAGGACCCGAGCCACGGTGGCGGTGCTCGCCTTGTCGCGGTCGCGCCAGGCCTCACGGTGCGCCGCGACGCGCTCGAGCAAGCGGGTGTGCGCTTCGCGAATCGATGCAGGGGAGGGCACCATGCATTCGACATACCCAACAACGAGCGGGCTTCGCCAGTATCGGTGCGAAACGCGGAACGCTGTGGCCCGCCGCGGTGGCTCTAGTCGCATGGCTTTTTTTCCCGCGACTTGTCCACGATTGCGGGCAGTCCAGCGTCGGCGCGGCGAGATCGCGCCGTTGGGGGACGTGGACCCCCAGCGCGGGCCAATCCTGAGCCCCAGTTAAGACGTGCTGATAACCGTGAACACTGTCATTACCGCAGGTGCAGGAATGACGGTTTTTGAGAGCGTGGCATCGGTCAACTCGAGCCTGGCGTCGGTGGCGCGAGTCCACCAAAAGTCGTCGATATCGCGTCGTACGGGGTATTGGAGGCCAGAACAGCATTCTTGCAACCTTGCCGGACCTCCACCCGTCGACTACGGTGGCGGCAGCCAATGGTAGGGCTTGAAGCGCAAACTCGGTATGGGTGGAGGTCTTTCAGACGCTCCGCACGGTTCACTGCGACCTGCGCGGGTTTCGCAGCGATGGTGGCACTCACGCCCGGCTGCTACGGCGGTCTCGCAGAAGAAGACCTGGCCGACGACGGGGTTGGCGATGGTGAGGACGGGGGTGGAGATGGCGAGGTCAGCAACCCCGACAGCCTCTGCATGGAAGGGCCAAAACCCGGTGTACTTCCGCGCGCGGTCCGGGTGACCCACAGCCAATACGACGCCATGGTGATCGACTTGTTGGGGCTCGACACGACCCCCTCGGACGCCTTCTTGGCGGACGTCGCGGTCGGAGGCTTCAGCAACAATGCGCAGGCCCTCGGGGTGACGGACCGGCTCGCCCGCGACTACCGACGGTCGGCCGAGCTCATCGCCGAGAACCTCGCGGACAACCCCGACAAGCTGGCCGCGCTGCTGTCGTGCGACCCGAGCAGCATCGATACGGCCTGCGCCGAGGAGTTCATCCGCTCGTTTGGCCGCCGCGCATACCGGCGACCGCTGACCAACGATGAGCTGGAGGCCTTCGGCAACGTGTTCTTCTCGGCCGACGGCCTGTACGAGACGGGTGCCCCGTTCGAGCAGGGGGTGCGGCTCGTCATCGAGGCCGTTCTCCAGTCGCCGCACGTGCTGTATCGGATCGAGCTGTCGTCCGAGCTGTCGCCCGACAGCGAAGATCTGGTGCCGCTGACCGGCTACGAGATCGCCACGCGCTTGTCGTTCTTGCTGTGGGACTCGACGCCCAGCGACGCGCTGCTCGACGCGGCCGAAGCGGGCGAACTCGATGACGCCGAGGGCGTGCAGGCATGGGCCCGCGCGATGCTCGACGACGAACGCGCCACACGCCCCGTCCTCGCCTTTCACGAGCAATGGCTCGAGCTCGACGGGCTCGACGACATCCAAAAAGACCAGGACCTGTTCCCCGGGTTCCACTCGGGCATGTCGGTCGCGTTTCGCGAAGAGACGGAGCGGTTCATCGAGCGCGTAGCCCTTGAGATGGACGGCACGTACGCCGACCTGATGACCTCCAACGTCTCGTATGCCAACTCGGATCTCGCAGTGGTGTATGGGCTGTCGGGTGACTTCACCGGTGAGCTGGTTGAGGTGGAACTCGACAGCAGCGAACGCGCGGGCTTGCTGACGCAGGCTGGATTCCTGGCCTCGCACGCCTTCTCGAACGCGACATCACCGATTCAGCGCGGCGTCTTTGTGCAACGCAAGCTGCTGTGCGCTGCCATTCCCGACCCTCCGGGGGATGTGGACACGACGCTCCCGCCGCCCGACAACAGCGCGGTGACGACGCGCGAACGGGTCACGGCCCACACCTCGGCGCCTGCGTGCAGCGGGTGCCACGACTCCATCAACGCTCCAGGCTTTGCGCTGGAGGGTTACGATGCGGTCGGTCGGGTTCGCAGCACCGACAACGGGGAGCCGGTCGACGCGGCATCGACGGTCATCATCGGGTCCGACATGGTGGACGTCGACGGCGCCGTCGAGCTCGCTCATGCCATCGCGCAGAGCGAGGTTGGGCAGCGTTGCTACCTCGTCAACTGGTTCCGGTACGCCAACATGCGCACCGAAAACCCGGACGATCAGTGCACGATCAACGGCTTGCACGAGCTGATGGTCGAGGCCGACTACGACATCAAAGAGCTGATGGTCGCGATGACGCAGACGGCAACATTCCGCTACCGCTCGCCGCTGGAGGTGCAGTAATGCAACCGTTTTCCCGACGTAATCTCCTTCGCGGCGCGGGCACGGTCGCGCTCGGTTTGCCGTTCTTGGAGGGACTCGCTCCCAAGAAGGCCAAAGCCGCTCCGGGCGACGGTAAGGGCCGGCTGTTGATCCTGTTTGAGTGCAACGGGGTCGACACCGCGCGGTTTTGGCCCAACCAGGCCGGAGGCACGCTGCAGTCGTCGAGTCTCACGGGGACGGCGATGGAGTCCCTGGCGCCGTTCGCAGATCGCTTGCTCGTCCCCCGCGGCGTGTACGCGACGCCTCGCTTCACGGACGGCACGCCGGGCGACGGTCACATGCAGGGCATTGCCCACAAGCTCACCGCGGAGCCTATCGGCGGGTCAGGCTTCGCCAACGGCGTCTCGGTCGATCAGGTCGTCGCGTCCCAGTTCAACGAGGGCGGCAAGCCAGCGCTCTCGCTGCGGTCGGGCCCGGAGAGCTCTGGTGTCGCCGCGTACATCTCGTATGCCGAGGCGGGAGTCCCGTCGGTGGGCGAGCTCAACCCGTGGCTGGCCTACCAGGACATCGTCGGTCTCGGCGGGCTCGATGAGCTCCAGCTGGAGCGCCTGGTTGCACGCCGCGAATCGGTGCTCGACCTGGTCGGCGGCGAGTTTGACTCGCTCATGGCCAACAGCAAGCTGTCGCAGCACGATCGCAGCAAGCTCGACATGCATGCCTCGGCGATTCGCGACCTGGAGCTCGACATGATCGACGGCGGCCTGGTGCCGTGCGAGTTCGATGCGTCGACCGCCGACTCGTTCGAGCAACTGCACCAAAGCGGCCTGCTTGGGTACGACTCGTACTTCCACTTTCAGACCGAGGCGCACGTACGCCTGATGGCGCTGGCGGTGGCTTGCGGGGCGACCAATGCTTCAACCCTGCTGCTGGGCAGCGGGGCGTTCGGCCCGACGTACCAGTTCGACGGGATGAACCACCAGTACAACCACCACAAGTTGTCCCACGGCAATACGCAGGACGACGACACGGGATCGACCGTGGCCGGGTTCGAGGACATGATCCACGACATCGACCGGTGGACGATGCGGCAGTACACGCTGCTGTTGGAGCTGCTCGACGGCTACACCGAGGCCGACGGCACCCTGCTCGATAACTCGATGGTTGTGTACGTCAACGAGCTGTCCAACGGGTTCTTCCATACCGACAGCGACTTGCCATTCATCGTCGCGGGGAGCTCGGGCGGCATGCTCAAGCAGGGCGAGTACATGGAGGTGTCCCCCTCGGGCGAGCCGCTGACCAAGTTCTGGACGTCGATCCTGAACGCGGCAGGGGTTACGGCCGAGGACGGCGGCCCTGTCACGCAGTTCGGCAACATGACGTACGGCCAGCCGGGCCAGCTCGACAATCTCTTCGCGACCTAGGCGGGCAAGCTCCGCCTGGTTCAGCCGAGCGGTTCAGCCGCGGCGGGCCAGCTGGCCACACGCGGCGTCGATGTCGTCGCCGCGGGGCGTCCGGACCTGGACCTGCAGGCCCGCGGCTCGGCACACGCGCACAAACGCATCGACTCGAGCGGCGCCCGGTCGCTGGTATGGGGCGTCGGCGTGCGGGTTGAACGGGATGACGTTCACCAGCGCCGAGATGCCCTCGATGAGCCGGGCAAGGCGCCGCGCGTCGGCATCGGTGTCGTTGACGCCGGCCAGCAACACATACTCGAACGTCACGCACCGCCGCTTGGGGGTCGGAAGGGCGCGGACCGTCTCGAGCAACGTGGCGATGTTCCACCGCGTGTTGATAGGCATCACCTGATCGCGGACCGCATCGGTCGTCGCGTTGAGTGAGACGGCCAGTCCGACCTCGTCGGCGAGGCCCTCACGGGCGAAGCGCTCGATGGCGGGGACCATGCCTGCCGTCGACACGGTGATGCGGCGCCCCGCAAGTCCGGCACCAGAGGCGTCGGTCAGAATCGAGATGGCACGGCGAACCTGCATGAAGTTGTGCAGCGGCTCGCCCATGCCCATGAACACCAGGTTGGTGATCCGCGGGGGGTAGCCGGCAGCGTCACGCTCGTCGGCCAGCAGGCTCTGCGCCTGATAGACCTGGTCCACGATCTCCCACGTTGCCAGGTTCCGCGTGAACCCCAAAGACGCGGTCGCGCAAAAGCGGCACGTCAGTGAGCACCCGACCATCGAGCTGATGCACAGGGTGAGGCCGCGCCCCGGGTTGGGGATCAGCACCGCCTCGAGGACGTCGTCGGTCGGCGTGACCAGTCGAAGCTTGCGGGTTCCGTCCGTCGAGGTTTGAACCTGGTCGACCGTCAGGGCACCAACGGTGGCTTGGCTCGCCAGCGTGTCCCGCATGGCCGCGGGCAGGCTGCTCATGTCTGCAAACTCGCCCGCGCGGTGCTTGTGCAGCCACTCGAACAGCTGAACTGCGCGGTAGCGCGGGCCACCGAGATGCTCGGCGGCCCATGCGACCAGCTCCGTTGCGGGCAGGTCTTTGAGGACGGGCTGCTCAGGCTTGGGCAACCCGCGCTGCGGGGGACGGATCGCGACCAATGACGAGGTCATGTCCAACACCCCGCAGACTCGCAGTGCGAGCTACGAAAGCTCCAAGCCGGAGAAGAAGTAGCCCGTCTCGAACGCGGCCGTCTCGGGGGCGTCGGAGCCGTGCGAAGCGTTGCGCTCGATCGAGGTGCCGAAGTCGCCGCGGATGGTGCCTGCCGGCGCGTCGGATGCGTTGGTGGGACCCATGAGGTCGCGCCATGCCTTGATCGCGCCTTCGCCTTCGAGGACCATCGCGAAGATCGGGCCCTCGGTCATGAAGGTGCACAGGTCGCCGAAGAACGGACGCTCCTTGTGGACGTAGTAGAATCCTTCAGCCTGTGCACGGGTGAGGTGCAGGGTCTTTGCGGCGACGAGGCCCAGGCCGGCGGCCTGAATCTTGTCGACGATCTTGCCGGTGTGGCCGGCGGCGAAGGCATCGGGCTTGACGAGCGCCAAAGTGCGTTGCGTGCTCATGATCGCGGCGACTTATCCACTAGACCGGGACCGTGTGCAAGCGCGGCCCGGCCGCCCCCGCGGAGCCGGCCGCAAGCACGCTGTCCGCGCGCGGGGAGATCGGACCCGATCGGCCGGCCAAAAGCCTGCGCTTTTGTCCGCGGAGTCTCACCAACACCCCGCAGGACCCTCTGAGCGTCCTCGGCCCCGGTTCTCGGTGATCAGGGGCCCTGCTACGGTCGCTGGTCATGCCGCCTGAAACCGGTTCGGCCGATCCCACGGACTTCGCGCACCTGCATCTGCACTCGCAGTTCAGCCTGCTCGACGGCGCGATTCGGACCAAGGACCTGTGTCGGACAGTCCACGAGCGCGGGATGTCATCCGTCGCGGTGACCGACCACGGCAACATGTTCGGTGCCGTTCAGTTCTACGAGGAAGCCAAGAAGTGGGGCGTCAAGCCCATCATGGGCTGCGAGGCCTACTTGTCCGACGGGGACATGGACGCGCGGGCCGATCGCAAGAACTACCACATCGTTCTGCTGGCCAAGAATCAGATCGGGTTCGCCAACCTGCAAAAGCTCGTCAGCTTTGGCTATCTCAAGGGGTTTTATTACAACCCGCGGATCGATCGAAAAATCCTTCGCGAGCACAGCGAGGGACTCATCGGGTTGTCGGCCTGCTTGTCGGGGCACGTCTCCCGACTCTTGCTGGCTGGTGAGCGCGACGAAGCCCGCGCGCGCGTGCTCGAGTACAAGGACATCTTTGAGCCTGGCGCCTACTACCTGGAGCTGCAGCCCAATCGCCTGGCCAAGCAGGAAGAGATCAACCCGCAGCTGGCCCAGCTGGGGCGCGACTGCGGCGTGCCGTTGGTCGGCACGAACGACTGCCACTACGTCGACCAAAAAGACGCACCCGCGCACGAGGTTTTGATGTGCATGGGGATGGGGCGGACGTTGGACGACCCCAAGCGGCTCAAGCACGACTGCAGCGAGTTCTACATCAAGACCCGCGCGCAGATGGAGCCGTACTTCTCGCAGTATCCCGAGGCGCTGGAGAACACGGCCCGCATCGCGAGGATGTGCAACGTCGAGCTCAATCTCGGCACGCCCGAACTTCCTGATTTCGCGCTGCCCCCAGGGGTCGAAGAGGACCTGCCGGGCTACCTGCGCAGCGTGACGGAGCGCGGCCTCATGGCGCGCCTGGCTCAGATCCGAGCGCGTGGGCGTGCGGTCAATGAGGAGGCCTATCGCGCCCGGCTGGACTACGAGCTGCGCGTCATCGAGCAGATGAAGTTCCCAGGGTACTTCCTGATCGTGTGGGACTTCATTCGCCACGCGCGTCGCATTGGGGTGCCCGTAGGCCCGGGGCGTGGGTCCGGTGCGGGCAGCCTCGTGGCGTACTCGCTGCAGATCACCGATCTTGACCCGCTTCAGTACGACCTGCTCTTTGAGCGGTTCTTGAACCCGGAGCGGGTGTCGATGCCTGACTTCGATATCGACTTTTGCATGGACCGCCGCGACGAGGTGATCCAGTACGTCTCCGATCGCTACGGCGAGGATCACGTCGGGCAGATCGCGACGTTCCACTCGCTCAAGGCGCGCGGCCTCGTGCGCGACGTGTGTCGCGTGATGGGGTGGTCGGTCTCGGAGACCAACGACCTGGCCAAGCTCATCCCCGAGGGCCCCAAGGTGACGCTGTCGGCCGCGATGGCCGACCCTGCGCCCCTCAAAAAGCAGGCCAAGAAGGACCCCGCCAAGGCGGGCAAGCTGCGCGATGTCATCGCCATCGCCGAAGGCGCCGCAAAGCTCCGTGAGCGCGCCAGCTCAGACCCGAGGGCGGGCCGGGTGCTCGAGGTCGGACAATCGCTCGAAGGGCTCAACCGACACGCGGGGATGCACGCCGCGGGGGTGGTGATCGGCAACCGCCCGCTGTGGGAACACGTCCCGTGTTTTGCCGCCGACGGCCGCATCGTGACCCAGTACACGATGGTCGACGCCGAGAAGGCCGGCCTGGTGAAGTTCGACTTCCTGGGCCTCAAGACGCTCACCGTCATCGCCCACGCGGTTCGCATCGTCAACGAGGGGGCGCTGTACACCCCGCCCGAGGGCGGGGACCCCGAGTTCGACTTGGACAAGGCCCCCATGGACGACAGCGGGGTCTTCGACATGATCTCGCGTGGCGACACGACGGGTGTGTTCCAGCTTGAGTCCAGCGGGTTTCGCGAGCTGCTCGGTCGGCTGCGGCCGGACTGCTTCGAGGACATCATCGCTGCGGTGGCGCTGTACCGACCCGGCCCGCTCGAAGGCGGCATGGTCGACCAGTTCATCGAGTGCAAGCACGGGCGCCGCAAGATCGAGTACCCGCACGAGCTGCTGCGCGACGTGTTGAGCGAGACCTACGGCGTGTTTGTCTATCAGGAGCAGGTCATGCAGGCCGCTCAGGTGCTCGCCGGGTTCTCGCTCGGCTCTGCAGACGTCATGCGTCGTGCCATGGGCAAGAAGAAGGCCGCCGAGATGGACAAACAGCGCGCGCTGTTTGTCGTCGGGTGCGAGAAGGCCAACGGGATCTCAGAGAAGAAGGCCAACGCGGTCTTCGACCTCATCGACAAGTTCGCGGGCTACGGTTTCAACAAATCGCACTCCGCCGCGTACGGCCTCATCACGTACCAAACGGCCTATCTCAAGCATCACTTTCGCGTCGCGTTCATGGCGGCGCTGATGACCTGCGACAAGGACAAGAACGAAAATGTCGTGAAGTTCATCGCGGAGTCACGCAGCGATGGCATTGAGGTCCTGCCGCCCGACGTCAACGAGTCGGGTCGAAACTTCTCGGTCGATGTGCACGCGGAAACGGGCGAGCAGCGGATCCGCTTCGGGCTCGGCGCGGTCCGTGGCGTCGGCTCCAACGCCGTCGATACGCTCCTCGAAGCGCGCGAGGAGGACGCATACACAAGCATCTACGAGCTGTGCCGCCGGGTTGACCTCAAAAAGGCCAACAAGCGCACCGTAGAGGGACTCATCAAAGCTGGTGCCTTTGACTCGGTCTCAGGGGGTCGCGGTCGCGCCCAGCTCGCGGCCGTCGTTGAAAGCGCAGTGGATCAGGGGCAGCGAGCCGCTCGCGACCGCGCCAGCGGCCAGCGTGGCTTGTTCGACCTGCTCGCGGCCGAGACCAGTG
>Ga0316189_10000207_pt1 | contig 56590 bp, 48 predicted proteins | sample LowCovwburrow_MG_FD_204930 | JGI IMG/M metagenome (GOLD analysis project Ga0316189, IMG submission 204930) | Coastal sediment microbial communities from Maine, United States - Lowes Cove worm burrow | ecosystem: Environmental > Aquatic > Marine > Coastal > Sediment | place: USA: Maine...
TTGTCTGCGGGTTCTGGTGCATTTACCAGGATTTGAGCAGAAAGAGGAGCAAGAGCCAACAGCGAAAAAGCCACTAGGAACATCTGGATGTGGAACTTTGATGTAAGTTTCATAAGTAGTTAAAGTTTTTGTTCAACGTGTTTTGCTGTTTGATTTGGGGTTGAATTCGTTTTGATTTTGGTCGTTAAACGATCTTAATCAGGTCTGTACCAATCGCTCAAAACTATTCAAGAACAAATATGTTATTTAATTACTCGGCTAGAAACTTATTGTTGTAGCGTATCACAAATATGTTGTGAAACGGTGTTATTTGTATGCTAGGGTATTTGATACCCTGCAATAGCTGCATTTTTCCTACCTTTGCACTTCTTAAAAAAAGTCAAATGAGTGAAGCTCCTAAATCATTGAATTTCTTAGAACACATCGTTGAGGAAGACCTTAAAAATGGGTTCCCAAAAGAACAATTGCGTTTTCGTTTTCCGCCAGAGCCTAATGGTTATTTGCATATAGGCCATGCCAGTTCAATTTGCCTCAATTTTGGATTGGGATTGCGCTATAATTCCCCTGTAAACCTTAGGTTTGATGACACAAATCCGGCAAAGGAAGAACAAGAATTTGTAGATGCCATAAAACGGGATGTTCAGTGGCTTGGATACGAATGGGATACCGAACGGTATGCTTCTGATTATTTTCAACAATTGTATGATTGGGCATTGGTACTCATTAAAAAAGGAAAGGCGTATGTAGATAGTCAATCCTCTGAAGAAATGGCTTCCCAAAAAGGAAGCCCGACCGAACCGGGAACGCATAGTCCTTTTCGCGATAGAAGTATTGAAGAGAATTTGGAATTATTCGAGGCTATGAAGAAGGGCGATTTTAAAGAAGGCACGCATGTACTTCGCGCAAAAATTGATATGAGCTCGTCTAATATGTTAATGCGGGACCCTATCATGTACAGAATACTGCATAAGGCACACCATAGAACAAGTACCGATTGGTGTATTTATCCGATGTATGACTGGACCCATGGTGAAAGCGACTATATAGAACAGGTTTCACACTCTTTGTGTACTTTGGAATTTGCCATGCACCGCGAATTGTATGATTGGTTTTTGGATCAAGTATATGATGAAAAAAAGGTAAGACCCAAACAACGGGAATTTGCTAGGCGAAATTTAAGCCATACCGTTGTAAGTAAACGAAAACTGTTGAAATTGGTGGAAGAAGGTGTTGTGAATGGATGGGATGACCCCAGAATGCCTACCATTTCAGGATTACGAAGAAGAGGCTACACACCTGAATCCATTAGAAACTTCGCTGATACCATAGGAATTGCCAAACGTGAGAACTTAATAGATGTTTCTATGTTGGAATTTCATGTACGAGAACATCTAAATAAGGTGTCACCAAGGGTAATGGGTGTTTTAGACCCGATTAAGGTTGTGATCACCAATTATCCTGAAGGGGAAGAAGAATGGTTAGAGGCTGAGAATAACCCTGAAGATGTAGCTGCTGGCACGAGGCAAGTTCCTTTCTCCAGGGAAATTTATATTGAAAAGGATGACTTCAAAGAAGAGGCCAATCGTAAGTTCTTTAGATTAAAATTGGGTGGTGAAGTACGATTGAAGAATGCCTACATCATTAAAGCAGAAAGTTGTACCAAAGATGCTGAAGGTAACATTACGGAAATTCAGTGCACTTATGACCCAAAGAGCAAAAGCGGAAGTGGCACAGAGGAAAGCTTGCGTAAAGTGAAGGGAACCTTACATTGGGTTTCTATAAAACATGCTTTGGAGGCTGAAATTCGAATTTATGACCGTTTGTTCACGGATGAAAGCCCAGATACACATAAGGATAAGGATTTCATGGAATTTGTGAATCCGGATTCTTTAAAAGTAATCAAAGGTTTTTTAGAACCCAGTTTAAAAAATGCGAAAGTTGAAGATCGTGTTCAGTTTCAACGATTGGGTTATTTTTGTGTGGATCCAGATTCAACTTCCGAAAAATTGGTTTTCAATAGAACGGTTACTTTGAGGGATACTTGGGCCAAAATCCAACAGAATAACTAAGATTGATATTTCTTATCGTTAAAAATATATCAATCGGTATTATCTATAAAAAACAAGTGGTTTTAAAGGGCTTTAAGAGATTTTCTATTATGAGCAATGCTTTCCTTATACCCTTTGCACAAAACTTCGTAAAGCGTCCTTATATGAAGAAATGTCTTGAAATCAATAGATTTCAAGAATAAATTCAATTTTCACTATAATTGGAATAAAAAAATCCCTCTTAGTTTTAATTATGGGGGATTTTTGTTTTGATGATTAAAGCTCCAATTACTTTTTAGGATGCTTCTTTTTCATTTCCTCTCCGATCATATTACTTGCCGTAAAGGAGGCAACCATATTGTTCAACATATCACTTCCAGCTTGTGGGGAGTTCGGTAACAAAATCAAATTGGTATTGGTTTCTTCACCGATGGATTGTAAAGTATCATAATGCTGGGTCACAACAATCAAAGCAGAAGCTTCCTGTGAATTTATTCCCACTTTGTTCAAAACCTCTACAGATTCTTCAAGACCCCTTGCAATTTCGCGCCGCTGATCTGCAATACCCTGTCCTTGCAATCTTTTACTCTCAGCTTCAGCTTTGGCTTTTTCTACAATGAGTATTCGAGCAGCATCACCTTCAAACTGCGCTGCAATTTTTTCACGCTCGGAGGCATTGATCCTATTCATGGCCTCTTTTACCTGCGCATCGGGATCAATATCGGTAACAAGGGTTTTTATGATGTCATAACCGTAATCCAACATGGCTTCTTGTAATTCAGATTTTACCGCTATGGCAATATCGTCTTTCTTAACGAAAACATCATCCAACTTCATTTTGGGAACTTCAGCACGCACCACATCAAAAACATAAGAAGTGATTTGATCATGTGGATATTCCAACTTATAAAAAGCCTCATATACTTTTTCCCTAATAACTACATATTGTACGGACACCTTTAGTTTAACAAAGACATCGTCCAATGTTTTTGTTTCAATGATTACATCCAATTGTTGTATTTTCAAACCCAACCTGGCAGAAATACGATCAACAAGTGGAATTTTCATTTGTAGGCCAGATTGACGTATGCTATGGTATCGACCAAATCGCTCAATAATGACTGCTGTTTGTTGTTTTACGATGAAGAAAGATGAAAATAAAATGATTAGTCCAAAAAAAATAATCGGTATAAGAATAAAATTACCCATGGTATATAAAATTTAGTTAGGGAATGAATTTACAAAATCGCTTTATATTATCTGTAGGAAAATGGGGCCAATTGTTACAAACATGTAGCTTAAATTATTGAAACTGCCTTCTGGATTCTTGATATACTTTCGGATTTACCAATCATGCCCAAAATATCGAACAGATGGGGTCCCTTCATGGCTCCCACAACAACTAAACGCAGTGGAGGCATAACTTTACCAAAAGAAAGTTCTTTTTCGTTGATCCATTCCTTTACCAATGTTTCTACATTTTCAGAAGAGAAATCTTCAATATTTTCCAAGACACCGATAAGGTCGGTCAGTATTTGAGGAGTATCCTCCTTCCATTGTTTACGCACTGCTTTTTCATCAAAATTAGTGGGAGATTCAAAGAAGTACTCACTTAATTCCCAAAAATCAGATACAAAGTTTGCTCGCTCCTTGATCAAGGTAACTACCTTTTCTACATAGTCATCATGCTCAGCGTAGCTAGGAATAGCTTTGTTAGCCAGGTCTAATCGAAACAGATCAGCCAACTCACTGTCAGTTTTCTTTTGTAAGTATTGATGATTGTACCATTTGGTCTTTTCAGGATCAAAGCGGGCCCCTGCCTTATGTACGCGTTCCAGGGTAAATGCCTGCACTAGTTCTTCCAAGCCAAAAACTTCTTGTTCTGTACCAGGATTCCACCCTAACATTACCAAAAAGTTGATTACTGCTTCGGGAAAATAGCCCACTTCACGATAACCTTGTGAATCGTTCCAAGATAATGGGAATACAGGGAATCCCAACTTTTCACCATCACGTTTGCTCAACTTACCTTTTCCAACGGGCTTCATAATCAAAGGAAGGTGTGCAAATTCGGGCGCATCCCATTCAAATGCCTCGTAAAGCAATTGATGCAGTGCCAAGGACGGTAGCCATTCTTCCCCGCGAATAACATGGCTTATCTGCATTAAATGGTCATCCACAATATTGGCCAAATGATAAGTGGGCATACCGTCGCTCTTAAAAAGCACCTTATCATCAAGGATGTTGGTATCTATCTCCATATCGCCTCTAATAATATCCTTAAGGTGTAATTTTTGATCTTGGGGAGTTAAAAAGCGTACCACGTAATCTTCTTTGGCATTAAGTTTGGCATTGGTTTCTTCAGCTGATAACGATAAAGAATTGTTTAATTTCAACCGGTTGTGCCAGTTATATATAAAGGTCTTTCCGTTGGCCTCATGGTCTTTTCGGTGAAAGTCCAACTTCTCAGGAGTATCAAAAGCGTAGTATGCTTTCCCCCTACTTATTAATTCGTCTGCATATTGCTTATAAAGTTGTTTGCGTTCACTTTGGCGATACGGTCCAAAACCACCGTCTTTACCAGGCCCTTCATCAAAAGGTATCTGACACCAGTCCAAAGCATCGATAATATACTGTTCGGCTCCGGCAACATATCGGTTTTGATCGGTATCCTCAATACGTAATATGAAATCGCCGTTGTGCTTTTTGGCAAATAAATAATTGAACAAGGCAGTACGTACGCCACCAATGTGTAAAGGACCGGTTGGACTGGGGGCAAATCTGACTCTGACTTTTTTAGGCATAGTTTAAAAATTGAAATGCAAAGGTATAAAAAAGGCAGTCTGCTCTACCTTAAAGATTGATTTCTTGTGGGGCAACTACACAATGTGTTCAGGAAAGAACTCCCTTTAATAGTTAACCGCTCTAAGAGGTTTTCATTTCTGCTGGAATTCTTGGGTTCATTATTTTAAACCACAGCGGGGGCAGAAATGACATAACCATTGATGTAGGATAACCATATGGCATTTGAGGTGAAATATCATAATAGTCCAAAAGTTGATATTTCTTCGATGATTTATAATGATGATCGCTATGTCTGGTGAGTTCATATAAAACAATACGACCAACAACATGATTGCTATTCCAGGAATGCACTTCTTTTACACGTTCATAGCGCCCAGAAGGCAATTTCTTTCGTAATAAGCCATAATGTTCTATATAATTTACAGTTTCCAGCAATAAAAAACCTACAATTGCTGCACTTAAAGCGAAAAGCAATCCGGTTGGACCAAATATTAAAAAGACTAACATCAGATATAATGTTTGAATTATCAAATACCAAAACATATCGTTTTTTGGAGAAAACACATGGGTGCCGTTCTGTTTTAGGAGTTTACTTTGCAATTTCCAAGCGCTTATGTATTGTCGGATCACTGAGGTAAGCCAAAACGAATATACTGTTTGGTTGTATTTTGCTGTCGCTGGATCTTCAGGTGTGGCGGCATGTAAGTGATGACCAAAATTGTGCTCAATAAAAAAGTGCATGTATAGCGAAGGCAGTAGTAACATTTTTCCCAAATAGCGCTCCTTTGTCTTTAGTCTATGACCCAATTCATGAGCGACATTAATTCCGTTTGTACCCAAAACAATGCCTAATGAAAAGGTTAACCCTATTATTTCAAAAGTGGATACGCTTTGCGTTGATACTAGCCAAAGCGCGTATGTCAACAGACCGTAAACTATAGGTACATTTAGATAGAGTAGCCAGTCAAAAAGCACTTTGTTCTTTTTTGTCTCTCGTTCATACTGGTTGATGTTCGAACTATCTTGGGGTAATAGCATTTCCAAAACAGGAATGATGACAAAAGCGTAAAAGGGAGTAAAAAAACTCCAGTATCCTTGATAATAAATGCTGATAACTGCGGATATAGGCAAAGTAAATGCGGCGAGATACTTTAAATCTTTCATCTTTTACCTTTTAACAATATTTTGCCAACTAAGTTTGATTTATCATTTATCTTGGTATTAAATATAGCCCAAATTGCAAACGTATCACAACATACTTGATAAATTAAACCACTTTACAAAAAAGTATTATACCAAAATGCTTATAAAGGGTGCTTTGTTATTCTTGGTCTTGGGACTTTTGTTTTTGCTTGTGGTTTTGGGTGTTGAGTATTTTCTATGGTTGAATTCCAACGGAAGGATGATACTCTTTTTCTGTTTTATTTTAGTAGGCCTGTTCTTGTTGTACAGATTTATCTTTACCCCCCTACTTTATTTGTTCAAAGTAAAAAAGGGAATAAGCAATAGGGATGCCTCGTGGTTAATCGGAAAGCACTTTCCTGAAGTAGAAGATAAATTGTACAATTTGTTGGACCTGGCGGATGATAAAAACCAATCGGAATTATTATTGGCCAGTATAGAACAGCGATCAAAGACCCTTAGTCCTGTACCGTTTACAAAGGCCGTTGATTATAGGGAGAATCTTAAGTATGTAAAGTATTTGATAATACCTTTTGTACTTATTGGTTTGGTTGGATTAACAGGAAATTTGGGTCCCTTCTTCAGTTCTTACGATAGAGTGGTCAATTATGATTTGGCCTATGAGCCACCTGCTCCTTTTAAGTTTGAATTGCTGACCACAACGCTGTATGTCTTGGAGGATAAATCGTATACGATTTATGTAACTACCAATGGTGATGTACGTCCAGACGCTGTAAATATTAGGATTGACGATAAAGAATTAGTACTTCAACAAGAAAACGGCAATTATAAATATACTTTTACACCACCATTGGAAGAATCCGAATTTCAGTTCTTTTCGGGAAAGGTGCAGTCAAAAATATACCGTTTGAATGTATTGAAAACGCCAGTTATCCAAAATTTTGAATTGGAACTTGAATATCCAAATTACCTGAATAAAGCGTCAGAATCCTTGAAGAGTACTGGCAATGCAATTTTGCCGGAAGGAACCAAGGTTTCCTGGAAAGTTGTAGGTGAAAATACGGATCAAGTGCATTTAATCGAAAAAGATACCGTATGGAATTTTAATAAATCCAATAAAGAGTTCTCACTCTCAAAAAGAATTTATAACAACTATGATTATCAAATTTCAACATCCAATAATAATGTAGAAAATTATGAAAGATTGGATTATCGATTTAAGGTTATAAAAGATGCTTACCCTACAATAAAGGTTCAACAGATTTTAGATTCTTTAAATCCTAATACGTCTTACTTTGTGGGTGAGTCTTCGGATGATTATAAATTAACCAGTATAAAGTTGGTTTGTTATCCGGAATCAAATCAGGACGAAAAGCAGGTTGTAGTAATAAGTAAGCCTAATTCCAATTTCAATCAGTTTTATTACACTTTTCCATCAGGTTTAATGCTCGACGACAGCGCAACATATTTTTATTATTTTATTTCAAAGGATAATGATGCGATACATGGAGGTAAATCCGTAAAGAGCCGAGTGTTTAGCAGCAGGTTATTGAATGAGGATGAATTACTGAACAAAGATCTGAAAACACAACAGGCCATAATAGGGAATATGGACAAATCTTTGGAAAAGTTCAGGGAACAGCAGAAGACACTTAATGAAATAAACCGGGAACAAAAGGAGAAAGAACAATTAAACTACAATGACCAGAATCAAATAAAGGATTTTCTTAAAAAACAACAGGAACAGGAGGGTCTGATGCAAAAGTTCAGCAAACAATTAAAAGAGAATCTAAACAAGGCAAATGAAGACGATAATTTGAATAAGTTGTTGCAAGAACGACTTGAACGACAAGAATTGGAGGCCAAGAAGAATGAAGCGCTGTTGGAAGAGCTAAACAAGATTGCTGATAAAATTGATAAAGAAGAGTTGACGAAACGATTGGAGGAATTAAGTAAGAAGCAACAGAATAGCAAACGTAATCTGGAACAGCTGCTTGAACTTACTAAAAGATATTATGTAACGGAGAAAGCAGCCCAATTGGCCAGTGACTTGAACAAATTAAGTGAACGGCAAGAATATTTGTCCGAAATAAAACTTGGCGAGGATTTTTCAAATAAGGAACAGGAAAAATTAAATGAGGATTTTGAAAAGTTATCAGAGGAATTGGATGAACTAAAAAAAGACAATGAGGATTTAAAAAAGCCATTGGACCTTCAAATAGATAAAGCCAAAGAAGAGTCAATCAAACAAGACCAAAAAGATGCTTTGGAAGAAATAAATAAGCATCAAGGTGAAGAAGAGTCTTCTGAATCGGAGTCCAAAGAACAAAATGAGGCTACTGCCAAGCAAAAACAAAAATCGGCTGCTCAAAAAATGAAGGAAATGGCTGAGGAGTTGGATGAATCCTCATCAGGTGCCTCCGGAGGTTCAACCATAACTGAGGACGCGGAGATGCTACGTCAGATATTGGATAATCTGGTTACCTTTTCTTTTAAACAGGAAAACTTGTTTGAGGCCATTGAAGCTTCAGATTTGGACGTGGCAAACTTTTCAGCGACAGTAAGAAAACAAAATGCTTTACGCAGTCTTTTTGAACATGTCGATGACAGTTTGTTTGCCTTGTCTTTAAGGCGTGCTGAACTTTCTGAATTTGTAAATGAGCAAATAACCGATGTATACTATAATATAGATAAGTCTTTGGAAAGCATTGCAGAAAATCAAATGTACCAAGGAGTATCTTATCAAAAATATGTCTTGAACGCAAGCAATAATCTGGCAGATTTTTTAGCAGATATTTTGGATAATATGCAAGAGAGCATGCAATCTGGATCGGGTTCGGGAAGCAGTCAAGAAGGGTTTCAGTTACCTGATATTATAAAAGGGCAAGGAGAATTGAAGGAGAAGATGGACGGGATGGGCCAATCAGAGGGAGCTAAGCCACAAGAAGGAGAAGGTGAGGGCCAAAAGGGGAAACAGGGTCAAGAGGGTGAAGGGGAAGAGGGCTCTAAACCTGGTAAAGGAAAGAATGAAAAGGAAGGTGAAGATGGCGAAGGCGGGAATGGTGATGGTCAAGGCAACGATGGGGATCAAGGCCAACCTAGTGAGGAAGAGTTAAAGGAAATTTATGAAATTTACAAGGAACAACAAATGTTGCGCCAACAGTTGGAACAGCAATTGATGGATATGATTAATGAAGGGGATAGAAAGCTTGGTGAAAAGCTAGTTAGACAAATGGAGGATTTCGAGAATGATTTGTTGGAAAATGGTGTTACCCAAAGAACAAGAAACAAAATAAATAACATAGCGTACGAGTTGTTAAAGCTTGAAAATGCTACCTTAAAAAAGGGCAAAAAATCGGAACGGGAAAGCAATACAAATGAAAACTCTTTTCAGAACCCAATACTTACTAAGCCCTCAGCACTAGATAATTATCGAAATGAAATTGAAATATTAAATAGACAAGCACTACCTTTGCGCCAAAATTTTCAAAACAAGGTCAAGGAATATTTCAAAAGTAATGATTGAATTCTTTCATGAAGGTGATTTTAGGTTAAGTTCTTTAGATAATTATTCCCATTGGATTAGTAGGGTAATTGAGTCTGAGGCAGCTTTACTTGGTAATATTAACTATATCTTCTGTGAGGACGAGTACTTGCTCAAGATGAATCAAAAGCACTTAGACCATAATAACTATACTGATATTATCACCTTTGATTATTCAGATGGAGAAGTTATAGGCGGGGACATTTTTATTTCAACCGAAAGGGTGGCAGACAATGCCAGTATTTTCAACAGAACTTTTCAAGAGGAGTTATTACGCGTAATGGCGCATGGTATTCTTCATTTATTGGGTTATAATGATAAGACCAATGAAGAGGTGATAGTGATGCGAAACAAAGAGGAAGAAAAGATTAAATTGTTCCACGTGGAACAAAATTAGGAACTATGTTTGGAGAGGAATACGATGTAATAGTTGTTGGTGGAGGACATGCTGGGGCTGAAGCCGCGGCGGCGGCTGCTAATTTGGGGTCTAAAACTTTGTTGGTCACAATGAACCTGCAGACCATTGGGCAAATGTCATGTAATCCTGCTATGGGGGGAATTGCAAAAGGGCAGATTGTACGCGAAATCGATGCTTTAGGAGGTTATAGCGGAATTGTAACTGACAAGTCCGCTATTCAATTTAAGATGTTGAATAAATCAAAGGGGCCCGCAATGTGGAGTCCGCGTGCACAGAGTGATAGAATGCGTTTTGCAGAGGAGTGGAGAATGGCTTTGGAGAATACCCCTAATGTGGACTTTTATCAAGAAATGGTAAGTGGACTACTTTTGGAAGGGGATAAGGTTGTTGGTGTAAGAACTTCGTTGGGTATTGATGTAAAAGGAAAGGCGGTTGTATTGACAAATGGCACCTTTTTAAATGGATTGATTCATATAGGTGAAAAACAATTTGGTGGAGGACGGGCAGGAGAAAAGGCCGCCACTGGAATTACGGAGCAACTTGTTGGTTTAGGATTTGATAGTGGAAGAATGAAAACAGGTACGCCACCTCGTGTTGATGGCCGGTCTTTGGATTATTCAAAAATGATTGTACAGCCTGGTGATGCCGTTCCTGAAAAATTCTCTTATTTGAACACCCCTGTTTTAACCAAACAACGCGATTGCCACATGAGCCATACCAGTAAAGTGGTTCATGATTTATTACGTGAAGGTTTTGAACGGTCCCCTATGTTCAATGGTAGGATCAAAAGCATTGGCCCAAGATACTGCCCATCAATAGAGGATAAAATCAATCGATTTGCCCAGAAGGATAGCCATCAATTATTTGTGGAACCAGAAGGATGGAATACGGTAGAGGTCTATGTCAATGGCTTTTCTACTTCCTTACCGGAAGATGTACAATTTAAGGCTTTAAAATCAGTGGTCGGCTTTGAGAATGTTAAGTTCTTTAGACCAGGATATGCTATTGAGTATGATTATTTTCCTCCGACACAATTAAAACATACGTTAGAAACCAAGTTAATTAATAGCCTTTATTTTGCAGGACAGATAAATGGCACGACAGGTTACGAAGAAGCCGCTTCCCAAGGAATGATGGCTGGTATAAATGCACATTTAAAGAACAACGAAAAGGAACCTTTTATTCTAAAACGGGATGAAGCATATATTGGTGTTTTAATTGACGACCTTATTACAAAAGGAACGGAAGAACCATATCGCATGTTCACTTCACGAGCTGAATACCGTACGCTTTTACGACAAGACAACGCAGATTTACGACTTACCCCAAAGAGTCATTCGATTGGGTTAGCATCAGACGGGCGATTAAAACGTATGGAGGAAAAGGAAAGGAATTCCAATGCATTCGTTCAATTTTTTAGAAACACAAGTGTAAGTCCTGAGGATATTAACCCAATATTGGAAAGTGTTGATTCTGCCCTGGTAATACAATCAGATAAATTGTTTAAGGCGTTTTCAAGGCCTAAAGTGACCATGGGCCACATGATGCAATTAGAATCGGTTTCCAGTTTTGTAAAAGATAACGAGCTGAACCGAGAGATCATGGAACAGGCAGAGATACAAGTAAAATATGCTGGATATATTCAAAAGGAGAAGAATAATGCGGACAAATTGCACCGACTTGAAAACGTTAAGATTCCAGATAATTTTGATTATTCGAAATTAAAATCACTCTCTTTTGAAGCCCGGGAAAAGCTCGACGCAATTCGCCCCGTGACCATCTCCCAAGCTTCGCGGATAAGTGGTGTATCACCTTCTGATATTAGCGTTCTTTTGGTTTTTATGGGGCGTTAAATTGGTGTGTGTTCCACGTGGAACAATTTCTAAACTAAAACGGCCTAGGGCTCTCATTCCGAATATTAAGCGGAATCTTTATCCATTGGGATTTGTAATGGATAAAAGAATAGAATGGCTTGATTTTTGATGTTTACCATAATATCTAAACTGGCCAAAAATGAAATCTTTATTGCCCATCGCCATTTCGTTTTTTTTTCTTTCTTCCTGCATTCCTTTACGGATAGCTCCGAATATTGCTGATTATAGAATTACCAAAGGAGCGTCTTTTAAAAAGCATTTGCCCCAACGGGAAATGTTTGTCTTTGAAGATCCAAAAGACGCTACCCATTTCTACCATTATGTGGATACAAAATTTCAATTGAACAATGAGAATGTGTATGATGACGTTCCCTTTGCAATCGATGGGCAGCAATTTTTCTTTTCTTTTTATGAGGTTGAAATCCCAGACAAGACCATCAACTTATTTCCGATTGTTCTTGATGTATTCACAAATGCGGCATTGGGCAATGAGGATATGGATCCTTATTTCTCAGATGGGGATGCAACATATTCGAGAGTGGGCAATTGGTATATCGCCATTGAAGTTTATAGTGATATCGAAAAGGATTGTTTGCATATGGATTCGCTTTCACGGGAAGTAGTTTTGGAGTATCTTCGGACTCTCAAAAAAGAGTATTTGTCTACCCATAATTACAATGAAGTCGTATTTAAAAACTAAGGATTATGCTGTTACCGGGGAGGAGTTTGAACTTCTTTACGACGAATCCTTAAACATGTTGGTTACCAAACCACAACCTCAGAATCTCGATAAATACTACAAGAGTGAAAATTACATTTCGCATACCGATGCCAGCACGACCATTATTGACAAGATCTATCAAACTGTAAAAAAACACAGCCTTAGGAAGAAAGTCGGGCTAGTTCAAAAATATTGTTCTAACGGTAAAACACTGTTGGATGTGGGTGCTGGAACTGGGGATTTCCTATTAACTGCTAAAAACAGGGATTGGGATGTTGAAGGGATAGAGCCAAACCAGAATGCCAAAATACGCGCACAGGAAAAAGGTATTGATTTGTACCCAACTTTGGAAAAACTCCCAAGAAAGAAATATGATGTAATTACCCTTTGGCATGTTTTGGAACATTTGCCGAATCTTGATGACCAGATTGATAAACTGGTTGCTTTATTAAATGAAAAAGGAACCCTTGTTATTGCCGTTCCTAATTTCAAATCATATGATGCGCAACATTATCAAAATTTTTGGGCGGCCTATGATGTTCCCAGACACCTATGGCATTTTTCAAAAGAAGCCATCGAGAAATTATTTTCTGAGCATGGTATGAAAGTAGTAAAAGTAAGACCCATGATTTTTGATTCGTTCTACGTTGCCATGCTTTCAGAAAAATATAAAACAGGCAGGCAGAATTATTTCAATGCTTTTGTGATAGGATTACTATCTAATATAAAAGCTTGGAGCAGCAAAGAGTATTCTTCCCATATATACATCTTAAAAAGAAGATGAAAGCTGTTATAAGGCGTTTTACGGGCTTTTCTCTAGCCAGCACTAGTACAGCTTCCGATTGGCAAAAAACTCGAATTATAAGCATTTTATGGATTGATTTTTAATAGCTTTAAACAATGCTCCTCTAATATTTCAATAAATAATACTTATAGTAGAAATATTATCAATGAAATTCAAATTAACATACTCCAAGACAAAAATGCAGTAACCTTTTTGGTTCAGTCATAAATAATGGAATAAAAGAGATAGTTTTAAAAACCTTTCCTATTTTTGCGCAATTCAAAAAATAATTCTTTTTCAAGAAGGAAATTTAAATCGTATAAAATGAAAAAATTAGTATTGGCAGTTGTGGTATTAATGATGGTATCTTGCCAACAAGAGAAAATCGGTTATGTTGATAATGTAAAGTTGATGGATGACTATCAAGAAAAAATAGATATCGAGGCCAAATACAAAACTAAATTAGAGGCTTTTGGCAAAAAGAAGGATAGTATTTCCCAAGCTTTTCAAATTGAAGCCCAGGCTTTTCAAGTGAAGGCACAGAAAATGTCGCAAACGAAGGCCCAGGAAGAATACGCTGTTATTCAACAAAAGGGTCAGTTCATGGGGCAACAATTGCAGCAAGAAGAACAACAATTGCAATTGGAAGGTCAAACCGAAATGGATAGCCTTGTAAACAAAGTAAAGAAAGAAATCAAAGCTTTTGGCAAATCGAACGCCTACACCTATATATTAGGCGGCGGCGATGGTGGTAGTGTGTTATACGGTACTGACGCCAATGACCTGACCGCTCAAATCACGAAGATTTTAAACGACAATTACAAGAAGTAAGTACTTACAAAGTTGTCTTTCCTGCGACCAATGATGAACTTGTTTCAGTAAGACAGGAATCTAATTACCCTGACTAACCGTCGGGGTTTTTTGTTTTAAGATTGTAGCAAATAGACCAATAAAATGGCAGGTACAAAGTATATGGCAATGGTTCTTGCCCCATCATAATCCTTTGCCATTCGCTGACCAAAAAGCAACATCAATAAAGCAATACAAGCTAAGATCGCCCCATAGAATGCCAAGGTGCTTTCACCAGAAACAGTAATTTGATAAATACCAATCGCACACAGCACACCAGCGACCATCTCAATAATAAGAATGATACCCAATAGCAAAGGCACCATATTTTTTAAAGGACTTTCTGCAAAATGTCCTTTAAGCCATGAGAGGTTTCCGTTCCAATCCACAATCTTATCCAGTCCGCTTTGCATAAATGTTATCACTAAAAACATTAAAAGAAGAATTTCGGTTGCGTTATTCAATAAGTGTTCCATTTCGGTGGTCTTAGAAGTCGGATTAATTTACTAGCGGGCTTTCTTTTTTATGCAATAAGCGCGTTAATTTTATAGAAAGATCGGTAAGGATTATTTTTGAATTCCCATTACGCTCAATATGGTAGATGGCATCCTCCAATTCCGCTACAATGGGCAAAATATTATTTTCGTGAATAAAAGGAGCGAATTTTTCCAATTGGAATCCATCGACATGAATCCGCATAAATGCCAATTCGCTAACATTAAAATTGATAAGCATGGCTTGGCGCATAACCGCAATGCAATACTGTAAAAATTTCTTTTGTGTTTCCCTTCCGGTCTTCGCAACTTCCTCGGCCCAGAGTATAAGCTCATGAATTGCCGCTTTATTTCCCTTGGCTTTAAAGGCGCTACGCACCCATTGCACAAACCACTTTTCAAAGACCAGATCTTCCGAATCGTTGTTCATTAGATCCAACGCCTTATTAAAATCACCATTTGCCTCATGTGCCAAACGCAATGCTTCTTCACGGACGAGTCCTTTATCCTCCAATGCTTTAGCCATGGAGTCTTCGGCAAGAGGCGGAAAGTGCAAAATTTGACAACGGGATTTAATGGTCTGGATAATTTGTTCCTCATTTTGGGCAATCAAAAGAAAAACCGTTTTTTGAGGCGGTTCCTCAATCAGCTTTAGAAGTTTGTTTGCTGTTGCGATGTTCATTTTTTCGGCCATCCAAATCAGCATTACCTTGTAACCACCTTCATAGGATTTCAAGGAAAGTTTTTTGACAATATCGTGCGCCTCATCAACCCCTATTTGTCCTTGTTTCTTTTCAATCCCAATCAAACGATACCAGTCAAAGAGATTTCCATAGGGCTGTTCTTTAATGAATTGTCGCCATTCCTCCATATAATGATTGCTCACTGCATGGCTTTTTACCTTCTCTGAATTTGAAACGGGAAAGGCGAAATGCATGTCAGGGTGCGAAAGGGCATCACACTTTATGTTACAAGCTTGATTTTGTCCGTGATTTTCAGCATTTTGGTTGCCACAGATAATATATTGGGCATAAGCCAAGGCCATTGGCAAGGTGCCCGAGCCTTCTGGACCCACGAAAAGTTGGGCGTGGGGAATACGCCCTGCATCAGCACTCGAGGCCAAATGTTTTTTTATATGGACAAGCCCTAGAATCTCCTTGAACAACATAAGCCAAAGATAGTTTTTTTGGACAAGTAAATAAATGCTGCAAATCGGGTAAATTATGGGTCCCTAATTTATATCAGAAGCCTATAAATCTTTACCTTTGCCTTTCATTTAAAGACAAGTACCATGATGACCATTGACGATTTTAATTTTGAGAACAAAAAAGCATTGATCAGAGTTGATTTTAATGTGCCATTGGATGAAGAATTCAATGTTACCGATACAAATAGAATCGAAGCTGCAAAACCCACAATAATCAAAGTTTTGGAAGATGGCGGCAGTGCGGTGCTCATGAGTCACTTGGGAAGACCAAAAGGGCAGGGAAATGAAGCCATGTCCCTTAAACATATTTGCGGCAAAGTTTCAGAAATTATTGGAGTACAAGTAAAATTCGTAAGCGATTGTGTAGGCGAAGAGGCAGAAAAGGCTGTTGCCGAGTTACAGGAAGGCGAAGTTTTGTTATTGGAAAACCTTCGTTTTCACAGTGAAGAAACATCCGGGGATGTTGCCTTTGCCAAACAGCTCTCTAAATTGGGCGATATTTATGTAAATGATGCATTTGGGACAGCGCATAGAGCCCATGCGTCTACGACCATTATTGCCCAGTTCTTTCCCGGTCAAAAATGCTTCGGGTATTTATTGGCCAAAGAGATTAAAGCGATTGAAAAAGTAATGCGTACAGGCGAGAAACCTGTTTTGGCTATTTTGGGCGGTGCTAAGGTGTCCTCAAAAATCACCATTATTGAAAATATTTTGGACAAGGTTGATCACCTTATCATTGGCGGTGGAATGACCTATACTTTTGTCAAAGCCCAAGGCGGGAAGGTTGGCGATTCTATTTGTGAGGATGATAAAATGGATCTTGCATTGAGTATACTAGCCCAGGCAAAGGCAAAAGGTGTTCAGGTTCATATTCCTGTAGATGTTTTGGCCGCGAATGATTTTAGTAACGATGCAGAGACACAAATTGTTGATGTAGATAAAATACCAGCTGGCTGGCAAGGTTTGGATGCGGGCCCAAAAACTTTGGAAATCTTTAAGGATGTTATTTTGAAATCCAAAACCATATTATGGAATGGTCCAATTGGCGTTTTTGAAATGGAAAAGTTCGCCAAGGGCACGATCAGTGTAGGTAATTTTATTGATGAAGCTACTCAAAAAGGTGCTTTTTCCTTAGTTGGCGGAGGTGATTCTGTAGCAGCGGTCAAGCAATTCGGATTCCAAGAAAAAGTAAGTTATGTTTCTACCGGTGGTGGGGCCATGTTAGAGAGCTTAGAGGGAAAAACATTACCAGGAATAGCTGCAATATTAGAAGGGTAAGGGCGTTATCGATTAACGGGTCTTTCGTTCCAAAACAATACTTTAAGTATATATATTTTATTCTTTCAAAAAAAAATACGATTTTCGTTAGTCCCAGTAAACTAAAGAAGGTCCTATGTTTTCATTTAAAGATTCATTTTTAAGCATAATCTTGATTGTGCTAATGATAATTCCGATGACTGCCCAAAAAGCCTTAAATGGTGCAAATGAGGGGGTCAAGGTAATAGAAACCAAGGATATTCCCTTAGACACGCTAGCCATGGATATGGAGGGAGTCAAGCAAATGGAACTCCTGGAATCTGTAAACCCAATTAACGACAATACTTTGCCCGTCATCGCCGTAGGGGATAAAAAAACCTTTGATTTAAAGGATATTGAAATTGCCGCGAAATATGATAGTCTTTGGATGAAGGAATTGTATGAGAGTGCGGCCCTTTATGACGATATGTATAATGAGGTAGTTCATTTAGACCACAATCTTGTTACGGAAAGCACGCTGAATACCGATACCCTTAAATTGCGATTGGAAAGGTTAAATCAAAAGACCCCTTTCAATGTTGTATACAACCCTTCTTTAGAGAATGTGATAAAATCTTTCTTGGTTCGTAAGCGAGGATTAATTGAAAGAATGTTAACTGTAAGTCAATTCTATTTCCCGCTTTTTGAGGAACAATTGGACAATCATGATATTCCGTTGGAAATGAAGTATTTGGCCATTGTTGAATCTGCATTGAATCCAAAGGCAAGATCAAGGGTGGGTGCTACGGGCCTATGGCAATTCATGTACGGCACTGGTAAAATGTACAACTTAGATGTAAGTAGTTATGTTGATGAGCGTAGTGACCCCATTAAGTCTACAGAAGCCGCTTGTAAATACCTCTCTAAACTCTATACTATTTTTGGCGATTGGGATTTGGCATTGGCAGCATATAATTCTGGCCCGGGAAATGTGAACAAGGCTATCAGAAGATCAGGCGGATACAAAAATTACTGGAACATTCGTAGAAATCTTCCACGTGAAACAGCAGGTTACGTACCCGCATTTTTAGCTACAATGTATTTGTTCGAGTATGCGGAGGAACACGGGATCAAAGCACAGAAAGTTGACCGAACTTATTTTGAGACCGATACCATTCATGTAAAAAGCCTAATCACCTTCGACCAGATTTCTGAACTAGTTGGCATAGGCACGGATGAACTGAAGATTTTGAATCCTTCCTATAAGTTGAATATCATACCTTATGTAAAGGGCAAGGATTATTCATTGAGACTGCCAAAGGCAGCAATGGGTAAATTTGTAGCGAATGAAGAAGCTATCTATGCTCATGTTAACCAGCAAATAAAGAGCAAGGAATCGCCGCTACCCCAATTGGTCAAGGCGGACAACCGTATCAGATATAAAGTTCGTAGTGGAGATTATCTTGGGAAAATTGCAGCCAGATATGGTGTTGGGGTGAGCCAGATTAAAAGATGGAACGGATTAAGAAGCAACAACCTACGCGTTGGTCAACGATTGAACATCTACTCTAAAAAGCCGGTGATGAGCTCTAGTATCGCTTCAAAAAGTGTAAAATCAGCTTCAAATACTGCAATTGTGGCGGGTGCAAAGGTGCACACAGTGAAGAGTGGGGATTCCCTTTGGACCATTTCAAGAAAATATCCTGGAATTAGTATCGAAAATTTACGGGAATGGAACGGTATTAGTGGTAACAATCTAAAACCAGGCACAAAATTGAAATTGTGCGATTGTTCATCGTAAACCAAAATTACCTATGAGACATTTTAAGTTACTATTTGCTCTTTTCTTGGTCATCATTTTATCCTGCAAGGACCAAGGCAAAAAGAGTTACCTACCTAATTCTATTGGCGCAATTAACACATTGATTGTGGTCATGGACAATGAGTTATGGAAGTCAAATGTAGGGGATAAGGTACGTGAGCATTTTGCCGCGTCCACGCTGGGATTAACAATGGATGAGCCCTTGTTTACAATCATCCAGGTTCCACCAAATGTATTTTCCGGGACAGTGCGTAATTCTAGATCTGTACTATTTGTACAAAAAGACACTATGAATTTGGCCCATATCAAGACCGATATGTACTCAAAGCCCCAAAAGGTTGCTGTAATCAAAGGGTTTACGGAAGTTGAATTAATGGAAAATCTGGATAATAAGGCCAACGAGATCATTTCCACGTTTAAAGATCTGGAAATTAGCGAAACACAAAATAGATTTTTAAGGTCGCTAAATAAGGATAAGGGGATCAATGAAAAATTTGGGGTAACCCTAAATATTCCCTCGCTATATAAAGTGGTAAAGCAAGAAGATCAATTTGTTTGGGTAGAGGGGCAAATACAAAAAGGGACAGTTAATTTAATAGTCTATGAAATGCCTTGGGATAGTTTTACCGTCGATTCCACCTTTGTTAAAGACATTGTTCGCATGCGCGATTCAATAGGAAGCCTATATATTCCCGGACCGGATGTTCCTGGTAAAAGAACGCATTTACGTACAGAACCGGCATTTTCACCTTCTGTTTTCCCGGCAGAAATTGCAGGTAGGAAAGCGGCAGAGGTTCGTGGCTGGTGGGATGTTAAAAATTACCCCATGGCCGGGCCGTTTCTAACCTATATTGTAAATGATAAGGAAAACAATAGAAGAATGGTGGTTGAAGGTTTCACCTTTGCCCCAAATACGGAGAAGCGTGATTATATGTTCGAATTGGAAGCCATTATGAAAACACTAAGATTTAACAAGTAGTCTAGAAAAGTTTTAGAAAACAGAAAGCCCCGTAACATCTAATATGCTACGGGGCTTTTACATTTTATCGTAAGTCTTAGAAATTGCTGAAACCAAATCCGGTTGAAACCCTAAATACAAATGCATAAATAACAATTGCAAGTAAAGCAAAACAAAACCATGAAAAGACTTTAAAATATCTTTTGATAAATAAATTGCTCCAGTTTCTAAAAGCTTCAAAATAAATGTCTTTTAAAAGTAATAGTTTTCCCATACGCCCATTAATTAAGTTTATTGTTACTGCAAAATAGAGGCTTTTCCAAGTTTCGTTCTAAAAAAGTGGATGAAATGACACTTAATTGGGTTGATAAAAAAAGCAAATTGTAAAAAATCCGTGAACTGCAGGATTATTGGGCTGAAAGGTTATGCGAAATGCTTTGTTTGGAATTTGCCTTTAGTATTTTATGTATATAAAAAAAGCGCCCATAAATGAGCGCTTTTAAAAGTAAGGTTGGTTTAAATACTTAATCGAATGCGAATCCTGTGGATACTCTAAAAACAAATGCATAAAGCATTATTATAAAGCTGGCTATGGCAAACCATGAAAAGGCTTTGAAATAGGTTTTAACCATGGCATGCCCCAGGTTTTTAAATGCTTCCAAATAAATTTCTTTAATTAACAGTACGTTTTTCATGTTGTTTGGTTTTAGGTTAAATAGCGCCCCTTAGGTATTATATACAACGGATAATCAAGTATTTAGGTGCTTTATGGGTATTATTTGTTGTAAAGAACAGTGAGGGTGTTGTGAAGGTTGAAAACGGGTATAAAAAAACCACGATTCAATGAAGAACCGCGGTCTCAAATTATATTTATATACTCCTTTTCTACATTTCTACAATAATAAACTCGGATCGTCTATTCAGTAAATGTTTGGCCTCGGTACATCTCACCCTACCATTACATTCATTGATCAATCTTTCCTCGCCATAACCAATTGCGCTTTGTATGCGGCTAGCATCAATTCCTTTAGAAATTATATAATTCTTGGTAGATTTAGCACGTTTATCTGAAAGGTACTTGTTGTATACCCTCGTTCCTCTTGAATCTGTATGGGATTCAATCTTGATGACCATGTTGGGATACTCGACCATAACTTGTATTAATTTATCAAGCTCTTCCGAAGCATCTTTTCTGATATATGATTTATCGAAATCAAAATAGATCATTTCAGTTTTCAGTTTGCGTATGCCATCCTCAACCGCTATCATTTCTTTTAATCTTCTTAATGCAATTTCGGTATTGACAACTTCATTGTCCCTTGTTGAAACTGATACTTCCTCATCAAAGTAATCACTTCGGGTTGTTCTAACCGTATATTTAGTGTTGCCATCCAAGTCCTCGAAAAGGAAACTGCCATCGTCCTCAGCAACCATCTCTTTTAATTTGATGTTATTTTCATCTAAAAGGGTGACTAGGGCTTTGGGCATTATATCTCCACTAACGAGTTCTGTGACCACTCCGGCAATTGCATTTAAGTTTTCAGGCACTTCTTCGACAACCAACCTTTTAAAGGAATAGATGTCATCATCACCTTTACCGCCTCTTCTGTTTGATGCAAAAAAACCTTTCTGATTCTCTTCATTTACAATATAGGAGAAGTCATCTTTATTACTGTTGATGGGTTGTCCAACGTTCTTAACTTCAAGGAAGCCTAATTCCTCATCAATGGCAGCTTCGAAAACATCCAACCCTCCAAGACCAACATGCCCATCTGAAGAGAAATATAATTTCTCCTTGTTAATAAAAGGAAACATTTCTTTTCTTTCGGTATTAATACTAGGACCTAAATTTCGTGGATCGGAAAAAGTGCCGTCACCATAAACTTCAACCACAAAAATATCAGTCAAACCAATACTTCCTGGCATATCAGACACAAAATAGAGCAACTTACCATCAGGGCTTAGCGCCGGATGACCTGTTGAATAGTTATCACTATTAAAAGGCACTTCAACAGCTTCACTCCACTCCCCGTTTAATTTATCGGATCTATAAATCTTCAAATGATTAACCCCTTTTTTATCCCTTTTTAATTTCTTTCCATAATTGTTCCTTGTAAAATACATGGTTTCATTGTCAGGGGAAAAAGTTACTGATGCTTCGTGGTATTTGGTATTTACTTTTCTTGAGAATTTAATAGCATCCCTTAGTTCTTGTGATTCTTCATTGATCTTTGCTACATATAAATCAAGATAGGGCTGATCGTTCCATTTATACCGTCTGGTATTAAAAACGGATGTATCGTTGGCTGAGGCATACACGACTTGATCTTCGTTATGAAACATGGGTGAAAATTCTGAATACTTAGAGTTAATCGCCAGATTCAATACGTCGAAATCTTGTTTTGAGTTACGCAATTCATCCAATATTACTTCAGTTGGCAGGGCATTTTGTCCATTTTTTTCAGAAATGGAAGCGGTCGGATTTTTCATTTTTCGACTATATAGTCGCATTAACCTTTTCGACCTAGCGTACTTCCCCGTTCCTTTAAGGGAGTGTGCGTATTTAAAGATATTGTCGGCGGACATATCGTCCTTATACTTTTCATATAGGATATTATACCAATGATAGGCTTTTTCCATATTGGTATTAAAATAATGGGAATCCCCAGCTTTTTGTATAATCTCGAAGGTATAGTTTTCTTCACCTTGATTTAAGACATGCTCATATAGTTCTGCCGCTTCTGCATACCACATTTTACTAAAGTAACTATCTGCTTTTTCAAGTATCCTACTATTTTTTTGGGGTTTATTGGTCTTTTTGGATTGACTATGCTCTTCAACTTTATTCGACTGGATTTCTGGAACCTGAATGGCTACAGCTAACTGTTCTTTTATGGGTTGATTTTCCACCTGCAATATCCAAACCTTACCATTGAAAGAACCATTGAAATTCGATTTGATTGGAATTATGGCATTTTCCCAGTTTTTGTGGTATTCTATAAAAGTATAGTTGAGGTTGTTCTTGGAATTTGGAAAGTAATCGGCTTCAAATCCTTTTCTCTTTAAGCCATTTGCCATTTTCTTGGCATTGCTTTCATCCCCGTAGACACCAGATATGATGTAATAGCCGTTTTTTACTCCTTTTAAGTCACTCAATTTCCTTGTGGAAATATCGTTCTCCTTAGCTATCTGTAAAAATGATTTTTGACTTATTTCAACGGTCTTTTCCTGAATTGGGTTACTTTCTACATGTAAAATCCACACCTTACCTTTAAAGGAGCCATTGAAATTTGATTTGATTGGAATTATGGTATTTTCCCAGTTTTTGTGGTATTCTAAAAAAGTATAGTTGAGGTTGTTCTTGGAATTTGGAAAGTAATCGGCTTCAAATCCTTTTTTCTTTAAACCGTTCGCCATTTTCTTGGCATTGTTTTCATCCTCGTAGACTCCAGATATAATATAATAACCATTATTTACTCCTTTTAAGTTGCTAAATCTCCTAGTTGAAATATTATGTTCCTTTGCTGTTTTCAAAAACGATTTTCGTTCAACGTTACGATGTTGCTCATTTTTCCCAAAAGTAGCAGCAGAATTTATGGCAACTTTGGTACTATTGGTCTTGTCAAGTTTATTGGCATCTAGTTTAGATTCGCTTTGGGCGCTCAATATCCAAACATCATCCAAGAGTTTTCCATTAAATTGATTGTTACAAGCCTTAATGGCGTTTTCCCATTTTTCATGATAGTTTATATAAACATAATTCAGGCCATTTTCAGCTACTGAAATGTAATTGGTCTCGAAACCCTTTTTCTTTAACCTGTAAACGGCCTTTTTAGCATTTGCAATTTCTCCAAAAACACCGGCAATAACGTAGTATCCGTTTTTCAGTCCTTTTAAATCCTTAAACTCCCTTTGTGGTATATTGTTTTTTCGGGCGGCCTTTACAAATGCCGAAGGTGTTGTAGTAAGTACCGTTGCCCTAATATTGCCCCCCTCCAATTTATTGATATTAGATACATTGGCCTTAATATCAATAGGGCGGGGTTTAGTATATGTTCGAGCACTAAGACTCAAAGTCAGTGATAAAAAGCAGTATGTTAGAAGCTTTTCTGCAGTTATTCTCATGGTTTTAAAGCTAGAGTAAGAGTGTGGGTATAAACGAAAACTATCCTAGGTGTAATTTGTCTATAAAAATCCTTCACTAATACCATTTAACGACGAAACTAGCAGTTCCTATATGGTATAAATATTTTTTGTTGTGAAAGTGATGTTTTTTGTCGTGTAATGCTGCTTTTTGTCGATGGACACTAAATATTTAGGGGGATAGGCAAAGCCCGGAATTGGATGAAAGAGCATATAATCATATCGTTTTCAGCATGAAACCTTGGCAAAAACAATAATAAACCAAAAGGTATAAATTGATTATAATGTAAAAAAAACACCCAAAAAGGGTGTTGTAATACAATTTTATTTGAGGATGCTATTTTTCGTTGTTTTCCTCAATATTTTCATCTTCCTTGGAAGCATCTTTGAATTCCTTAATACCACTGCCAAGACCACGCATAAGTTCTGGAATCTTTTTACCACCAAATAAAAGAAGTACAACCAGAACAACGATTGCTATTTGCCATGGCCCTATTGCTAAAAATATATGTGAAGCTGTCATAATTTATGATTTTATGGATTACAAAGGTACTAAAAACTTATTAGTTTGCTGTTAATATTAACGTAAGAGCTTTTTTTTAATTGCATGAACTGGATTTCAATATAATTCGTATCTAAATGTAATGTGGATATTATTGATATGTAATAAAAAAAGCTATTTAAAATTGAATACTAAGTTTATCTTTGCTTACAATGGCTAAAAAAGTAAAAAAAAGAAAGGATATCAAAAGAAAGCTGCTTCATAAGTATCGCCTGGTAATCCTTAATGAAAGTACTTTTGAAGAAAAAATAAGTTTTAAATTAAGCCGATTAAACGTTTTTGTTACTGGATCACTTTGTATCATTGGTTTAATTGGACTTACGATATTACTTATTGCTTTTACACCTCTTCGGGAATATATACCTGGGTATTCTTCCACCAAATTAAAGAGACAGGCTACGGAACTTACCTATAAAACGGATTCACTTGTAAACACCCTAAATTATACCAATAGGTATTTAGATAATATTAGAATGGTACTTAGGGGCGATATTGAAAATACCGAGATTAATCGGGATTCATTGTTCGAGCAATTTAAAATAGATCCTTCAAGTGTTGATTTGAATCCGATTAAAGAAGATTCCCTACTAAGGGCAGAAGTGGCTTTGGAAGACAAGTATAATTTGTTTGAAAAAAACAGCGACAAGTCCAACCTAGGGTTATTCCCACCCTTAAGTGGTACTCTTTCTGAAAAATTCAATAGAGACATAAAACATTACGCTGTAGATATTGTAGCTCCAAAAGATACCCCAATAAAAGCGGTAGCCAATGGTATTGTCATTTTTGCCGAATGGACATCAGAAACGGGTTATGTAATTATATTGGAACATAAAGACGGACTTTTGAGTGTATATAAACACAATGGGTCTTTAAGCAAATCACAAGGCGAGATCGTTCGTGCAGGAGAAGTGATTGCCTCGGTTGGAAATACGGGTGAATTTACGACTGGACCCCATTTGCATTTTGAATTGTGGGATAATGGAAATCCTGTGAACCCATTGGATTTTATAGATTTTAAGTAATGAACCCGTTATGTCAATAAAATCGTATGCTGCTAAGATTTTCGCCAGGCGTGTAGCCAGGAAAACTGCTAAATGGGTCAACAACCCCCTAGGAACCCAGGATAAGGTATTTAACGAACTGATCAATACCGCAACCAATACGCTTTTTGGAAAAGACCACAAATTTGGAGAAATATCCAACCATTCAGATTTTGTAAAAAACGTACCTATCCGGGATTATGAAGAACTCAAGGACTATGTGGAAAAAGTTGTAGCCGGGGATTCTGATATTCTTTGGCCTGGAAAACCGGTGTATTTTGCTAAAACTTCCGGGACAACTTCTGGCGCAAAGTATATTCCGATTACAAAAATGTCCATAACACATCAGGTTGAAGCCTCAAGGAATGCTATTCTCAACTATATTAATGAGACGGGAAATGTTGATTTTGTAGATGGAAGATGGATATTTTTACAGGGAAGTCCCGAACTCGACGAGAAAAACGGGGTAAAACTGGGCAGACTTTCGGGGATTTCTGCACATTATGTGCCCAATTATCTTCAGAAAAATCGACTGCCCAGTTGGGAAACCAATTGTATCGATGACTGGGAAACCAAGGTAGATGCCATTGTTGATGAGACCATAAATGAGAATATGACCGTAATAGCGGGGATACCCTCGTGGGTACAGATGTATTTTGAAAAATTAAGTATAAAAGGCAATAGAAAAGTTGGCGAATTATTTAAAAACTTTCAATTGTTCATTTACGGTGGGGTAAATTATGAACCCTATCGAGCCAAATTCGAAAACCTGATTGGCAGAAAGGTAGATAGTATAGAGCTATTCCCAGCGAGTGAAGGTTTTTTTGCGTATCAAGATTCGCAAACCGAAAAAGGAATGTTATTGCTCTTGAATTCAGGAATTTTTTATGAATTTGTAAAAGCGGATGAATTTTTCGATCAAGATAGAAAGCGGCTTACCTTGAAGGATATTGAAATCGGGGTGAATTATGTAATGATTATTTCTACCAATGCGGGATTATGGGCCTATAATCTAGGAGATACCGTTCAGTTTATTTCTTTAAAACCCTATAAAATAATAGTCTCAGGGAGAATCAAGCATTTTATTTCGGCCTTTGGGGAGCATGTAATTGCCAAAGAAGTAGAAGAAGCCATGCAAGAGGCGGTGCAAGCAACTGATGCCAGGTTAACTGAGTTTACAGTTGCCCCGCAGATAACTCCAGAGGGCGAAGAACTCCCCTATCATGAATGGCTGGTGGAATTCGAAAGAATACCCACAGACATGGACCATTTTATTCAAATTTTGGATACTTCCTTACAAAAACAGAATAGCTATTATTTTGATTTGATTGATGGTAAAATACTACAGACCTTAAAAATACAGCCAATAAAAATCGGTGGATTTCAGGAATACATGAAGTCTATTGGTAAATTGGGAGGGCAAAACAAAGTACAGCGTCTTTCAAATGACCGTAAAGTAGCCGATGCCTTATCAGTGTTTTCAGCAGCGGACTAGATTACATGTTTTACTTGAGGCTACAGATTATTTTTCATGAATATAAATTGTAATTTTGCATGAACTTTCTGTATGAGTATAAGACCTAATACCACAAGAGCGCAAGAATCTACCAATGCCATTGAGCGTTTGTACATTACCATGCGACACTTATTCAACCGTGGGTTCTATAAACCAATGGGTATTTCAGGAGAAACCTTAAGAAACGCCCTATTACAATTGAGCCCTGAGATTTATGGTTCAATAACCGAAGAAAAAACCGAATTAAACGGACTTGTCTATGTTTTGGAACGTCTGCCAGAAGGGATAGAACAATGCAGATTTATCAACCTCACCTCTGACGAAGGCTATGATAAATCACATTTTGACCCTATAATTCCACCTAAAAGAAGAAGAAACTGTTATCGAATCGATGAGGAACAGATGAATATTGAGATTACTCGGGGTCGCTCCGATATCTATGATATTCTTACGCATCTTACGTTTTTGTTCATCGAATCATACAAAATCTCCAAGCGTGTACTTATAGAAGACACTGATAAGACCATCCGCGACTGGGACAAACTTGAATCAGCGGCAAAAAAGCAAAAACTTACACAAGCGGAGCGCGAAGTTGCATTGATACATACAGCAAATATCTTAAACCGATCATTTGAGGAGGTATTGGAGTTTTATAAGAAGTTTGGGACTAAAAAGAATCCGGAGAGGTTTCTACATATTATCTACTGGATGGGTAAATTGGCTATTGAAGAAGAAGTCACCGGAAATAAAAGGGCAATAACCTTTACTTCGCTTTTGCGCGAAAGACTGGGGCACCACATTCATGGGGAACGCTGGGCCAATACCATTAAAGAAGTAATGGCAAAAAACAATTTACTATCCAGACCGGTGCATATCATTAGCGCCAATATGCATAGCGTAATGAATTCCCTGTTTGCTAAAAAGGCATTGGCCAATGAATATCCCAATAATGGTTCCTTGGAAATCTATAAGGCCTTGAGCTCTCCTCGAAATATTGAGTTACAGCAAAAAGTAAACGCAATGGCTAAGAAAAATGGAATGATTGCCATTGACGATGTTTCGGGCACCAATATTGACGTTCAGATTTTTGATATGGGCAAATTGGGCGAAGATGCCTGTTGTTACGATTTAACAAAGAGTATTCCAGATGATGAAAAACCTATTATCTTTGTGATGGACTACGCCTTTGGGGAACAGGCCTATGAAACCATTGATGAGTTATTGAAGCCCTATAAGAGCAAGAAAAAAGGGGATGTTTTTCTCGATGTGGCCTCGATTTCGATTATGGGAAAAGCAGGTATTTTGGAAGGGGGCAAAGGCGATTTAATGATACCTACGGCACATATTTTCGAAGGAACGTCTGATAATTACCCTTTTAAAAATGAATTATCAGCAAAGGATTTTGAAGGATATGGATTAGAGGTTTATGAAGGTACCATGGTAACAGTTTTGGGAACATCCTTACAGAATAGGGATATTTTGAAATTTTTTCATAAGTCCACATGGAATGTCATTGGTTTGGAGATGGAAGGGGTTCATTACCAAAAAGCGATACAGTCGGCTTCAAAAATCAGGAAGAGTATCCGCGATGATGTAAAAGTAAGGTATGCGTATTATGCATCGGATAACCCTTTGGAAACCGGAAGCACTTTGGCATCGGGCGGATTGGGAACTACGGGGGTAAAGCCAACCTATTTAATTACAGATAAAATATTAAAACAAATTTTTAATTCTTAAGCGACAATGAGTAACCAAATACCACAGCAAACTCCGCCACCATCAGATGAAATAGATTTGGGACAATTGTTTCAAATGATTGGTAATGGCTTTAAAAGGATTTTTAAATCTTTACTTAGGACATTCTTATATCTAAAGAAAAATGCCATTGTTTTAGGAGGCTTGATAGTCCTAGGTGCTGCCATAGGTTTTGGGCTTAACCAATTTGTGGATAAGAAAATGAAGACAGAGGTTATTGTTAAACCTCAAATGGAAAGCAAAAACTATTTGTATGATGTGATCAATGAAATCCAAGCGAATATAAAGGCAGAAGACACGGCATTTTTCTCAAGTATTGGTATTGCTTTATCTGATTTTGACGGGTTGGAAGTTACTATAAGCCCAGTTAATGAAAATAGGGAGAGTAGCGAAAGTGAATTTAAATATTTGGAATTGCTTCAAAGTTTTGAAAACACAGAAGCAATTGCTGACATTGTTAGGGCTGAATTACAGAATAAAAGCTCTTTTAACCATCGAATCACCTTTTTTTACAAAGATGCAAAGTCGGGACAGCAGTTTGCAAAAGGTGTGATAGCGTATATTAATACCAATGAGTATTTTGATGATTTGATAGCAGTGTATAGGGAAAATGCGACCTCTCGAATAGAGCAAAACATACAACTTTTAAAACAAGTAGATGAAATAATTACCAGCTATGCCAAAAAAATGGGACAAAAAGATGAAATGGTCGGTAATGATAGAATTGTTCTGGACAATCAGGAAACAGTTAATATTACTGGCTTATTTGGTCTTAAAAACGGTTTAATTAAAGATATTGAATCTAAGCATTTGGAACTGGAACAACGTACGGATCCAATCAAAATCATAAATTTCGGAAAGCCGCAACAAATGATAATGCCTCTTTTTAGAAAAAACATTGTTCTTTTCCCAACAATATTGATCGGGATGTTCTTTTTATTCTCCTTTTTAAAATATTTAAATAGAAAGGCATTGGAAATGCAGATATAATGGCAAATAAAAATATACTTGTCACTGGTGGGGCGGGCTTTATTGCTAGTAATTTCATTCCTTTTTTTCTAAAGGAAAATGCAAATTACACTGTAGTCAATTTGGATAAACTTACCTATGCAGGAAACAAGGATAACCTAATTGAATTAGAAAATAACGATAGATATAAATTTATAAAAGGCGATATCTGCAATGCTGCTTTGGTTCTGGATATCTTTGAAAAGAATGAAATTAATGGGCTCATTCATTTTGCAGCGGAATCACATGTAGATAATTCCATTGATAATCCCGAAAATTTTATAAGAACAAATATCAACGGCACTTTTGTACTATTGGAAATGGCTAGAAAGTGTTGGATGGACGCACCCCATAAGTACAAAAAGGGATTTGAAGACGCCCGTTTTCATCATATTTCTACTGATGAGGTGTATGGTAGTTTGGGAAATAAAGGTTTCTTTAACGAGAAAACAGCGTATGCCCCAAATAGTCCCTATAGCGCGTCTAAGGCAGCATCCGATTTTTTAGTGAGAAGCTATCACCATACCTACGGACTTAATGTTGTAACCAGTAATTGTTCCAATAACTATGGGCCAAAACAACATGATGAGAAACTGATACCCACTATTATTCGAAAAGCCCTGGCCAAAGAATCCATTCCTATTTATGGAGACGGGAGCAATGTTAGGGATTGGTTGTTTGTTGAAGATCATTGTAAGGGCATTGCTACTATTTTTAAAAATGGTGAATCGGGGGAAACCTATCTTTTAGGAGGTAGTTCAGAAAGAACAAATATGGAAATAGTAAATTCCATATGCGAGATTTTAGATGCTAATTATCCTAAAAGGGATGGTAGTTATAAGGAACAGATAACTTTTGTAAAAGATAGGCCAGGTCATGATCTTAGGTATGCCGTCGATTTTGCAAAAGTAAAAAAAGAGCTTGGGTGGTTCCCAAAAGAGGATTTTAAATCGGGATTAAAGAAAACAGTAGCTTGGTATTTAAAAAAGTATACTTAACGGAATTTTAAGCAGTATTGTTCAAAAAAAGTTCAAAACATTTTAAATTAAACTTCAAAATAACGTTAACAAATGAAAGGTATCATATTAGCAGGAGGCTCAGGAACCCGACTTTATCCTATTACATTGGTAATGAGCAAACAGTTGTTGCCTATTTATGATAAGCCCATGATTTACTATCCCCTTGCCACTCTTATGTCCGCTGGTATTAAGGAAATCCTTATCATAACCACTCCGAAGGACATGGGTTTGTTTAAAAATCTTTTGGGAGATGGATCGCAAATGGGGTGTGCCTTTAGTTATAATTCACAAGAAATTCCTAACGGACTTGCGGAAGCATTTATCATTGGGGAGGAATTCATTGGATCTGATAAAGTTGCCCTTATTTTGGGAGACAATATATTTTATGGCTCAGGTTTGGCGGAGTTGTTACAGGCCAATAATAATCCTCAAGGGGGCATTATCTATGGATATCACGTGCAGGACCCCGAGCGTTACGGGGTTGTAGAATTTGATAATCAAGGGAAGGCCATAAGTATTGAGGAAAAACCTGAGCATTCAAAATCGAATTATGCCGTCCCTGGCATTTATTTTTATGATAATGATGTTATAGCAATTGCCAAAGAAATGCGACCAAGCAAACGAGGTGAATTGGAAATTACCGATATTAATAAAGCGTATTTGGCTAAAGGTAAATTGCAGGTCAGTATTTTAGATCGGGGCACCGCTTGGTTAGACACAGGTACCTTTGCCTCTTTAATGCAGGCCTCACAATTTGTAGAGGTCATTGAAGATCGACAAGGGCTTAAGATAGGGGCTATAGAGGAAGTAGCGTATAATATGGGTTATATTGACAAGAAACAATTACACAAGTTGGCTAAACCACTTTTAAAAAGTGGTTACGGTAAATACTTAATGCAATTAAAATGATAATTAACCGTATAGTCCCCTCGAGTGCAAGCCAGAGGTTTTTTTATTAGATGAGAAATGAGATTTAAAGAGGCCAAACTTAAAGGTTGTTTTATTATTGAACCTACCATATTCAAGGATGATAGAGGGCTGTTTTATGAGTCCTATCAGAAAGATGAATTTGAGAATCAGCTAGGGGAAAGGATTAATTTTGTTCAAGACAATGTATCAGTTTCCAAAAAGGGAGTTTTGCGTGGTTTACATTATCAGAAAGGGAATCATGCCCAGGCTAAATTGATACAGGTATTAAAAGGCGAGGCCTTGGACGTTGTGGTCGACCTGCGAAAAGGAAGCAAAACCTTTGGAAAACACTTTAAGTTAAAAATATCCTCAGCAAACAAAAAGTCAATTTTTATACCAAAAGGTATGGCTCATGGTTTTTTGGCATTGACTGAAGAAGTGATCTTCACCTATAAGTGCGACAACTACTATAATCATATGGCTGAAGGCGGTATTGTGTATAATGATATAGACTTAAATATAGATTGGGAAATATCGGCAGACAAAGCAATTCTTTCGAAAAAAGATTTATCACTTCCAGCATTGAAAGATTTGAACCTATGAAGCGAATTTTGGTCACTGGTGCATCTGGGCAATTGGGATTGAGCATTCAAAAGGTCCATAAGAAGTATACTGATTTGGATTTTGTATTCATGAACTCCAAGGAATTGGATATTACCAATTTAAAAATGGTACAGGAAATATTCGGATCTGGTCATTTTGATTTTTGTATTAATTGCGCCGCCTATACCAATGTGGACCAAGCAGAGAAGACCCCTGAAAGGGCGTTTGAAGTAAATGCGGAGGGAGTTAAGAATGTTGCATTAGCGTGCAAGGAACATAATATAATTTTGATACATATCTCAACCGATTATGTTTTTGATGGGGAAAGAGAAACCCCTTATTACGTAAAAGACCAGCCCAATCCTATTAATGAGTATGGCAAATCCAAACTTTTGGGGGAGCAGTATATTCAACAGATATTGAAAAAGTATTATATAGTTAGGACCTCATGGTTATATTCTGAGTTCGAAAAAAACTTCTATAAGACCATATTAAAGAAAGCACAGACTGAAAAGGTAATCTATGTAACAGACAAGGAAATAGGTTGCCCAACCAATGCCAATAATTTGGCAAAATTTATTTTGGAAGTAATGGTCTTGGGGAACAAAAAATATGATATTTATCATTTTACTGATGGTGAGGCAATGACGTGGTTTGATTTTGCCATGGTAATTCTAAGTGAAAATAATTTAGAAGGGAAAGTACAAATTGTTAGAGGCAAGAAATGTCGTACTTTTGCCAAAAGACCAAAATCAAGCGTTTTAAAATAATAAACAATAAAGAGTAAATGGATTTTACAGGTAAATCACTATTGATAACGGGAGGGACCGGTTCCTTGGGAAAAGCATTAACTAGTCATATCTTATCGAATCATTCAGAAATTAGAAGAATTATTATATTTTCTAGGGATGAGCAGAAGCAATTTCAAATGGCTCAAGAATTCCCAATAGACAAGTTTCCTCAAATTAGATTTTTTATTGGTGATGTTCGTGATAAAGAACGGCTAACAAGAGCATTTAAAGGTGTGGATTATGTAATACATGCCGCCGCCATGAAACATGTGCATCTGGCAGAATATAATCCAGAGGAATGCATAAAAACAAACATTGGTGGTGCTCAAAATGTGGTAGATGCATGTTTAGCAACTAATGTTGAAAGAGTAGTTGCATTGTCTACAGACAAAGCATGTGCTCCAATTAATTTGTATGGTGCTACTAAATTGACGTCAGATAAGTTATTTATAGCTGCGAACAATATTAAAGGGGATAGTCCAATTCAGTTTTCTGTGGTTAGATATGGAAACGTTATGGGCTCTAATGGTTCTGTAATTCCCTTTTTTATAAATAAAAAGAAAGAAGGGAAACTGCCAATAACAGACCCTAATATGACACGCTTCAACATTTCACTTCAAGGGGGAGTAGATATGGTTATGCATGCATTAAAATACGCATGGGGCGGGGAACTTTTTGTGCCAAAGATTCCATCATACGGGATTATGGATGTTGCAGAGGCAATAGGACCGGAATGTGAAAAACCTATTATTGGGATCCGGCCAGGGGAAAAGGTTCATGAAGAAATGATAACCACTTCAGATGCTTTTTATACCCACGATTTAGGAAAATATTATGTTATTTTACCTGCAACTCATAAATGGCGATTAGAAGATTTTATAAAAGAGTTCAATGCAAAACCGGTATCTTTGGATTTTAGCTATAACTCTGGTGAAAATGAAGAATGGGAGACCATAGAAAGTCTAAGAGGCTTAATAAAGGAGCATGTAGACCCAAATTTCGTAATATAATGCAAGTAATACCATATGGAAGGCAGAATATTCAACAGGACGATATTGATGCTGTTGTTAATACATTGACTTCAGATTTTTTAACTCAAGGACCAAAGGTTAAGGAGTTTGAAGACAAGTTTGCAGAATATGTTGGGGCAAAATATGCAGTAGCGGTAAACAATGCAACTTCTGGTTTACACTTAGCTGTTTTGGCTTTAGGATTGAAACCTGGAGAGCGAGTCATTACCACACCAATAACATTCGCTGCCTCTGCCAACTGTGTTAGATATGCTGGTGGGGAAGTTTGGTTTGCCGACATAGACCCAAATTCGTATTTGTTGTCTTTGGAAAACACTAAAAAACTTATTGAGAGTAAACCCAAAGGGTTTTTTAAAGGAATTATTCCCGTTGATTTTGCGGGATTACCAGTAAACTTAGAAGAGTTTCGAGAATTAGCAAATAATCATAATCTCTGGATTATAGAAGATGCGGCCCACGCACCGGGAGGCTATTTTACAGATTCAAAAGGAGAACAACAACAGTGTGGTAACGGTAGCTATGCAGATATAGCAGTGTTTTCTTTCCACCCAGTTAAACATATTGCCTGTGGCGAAGGCGGAATGGTCACAACTAATTCCAAATCTTTATTTAATAAACTATCTTCTTTAAGAACTCACGGAATCACCAAGGAAAACATGTCCGAAGACCATGGAGGATGGTTTTACGAAATGCAAGAACTTGGGTTTAATTATAGGCTCACAGATATACAGTCTGCCTTAGGAATTACCCAACTTGCAAAAAATAAAGCTGGTGTAATTAGAAGAAATGAAATTGCCGAGGCATATAAAAAAGCTTTTAAAGGCAAAATTAAGTTTCAAATTTTACCAGAGGGGACAGTAAATGCACACCACTTATTTGTTATTGAAGTAGAAGACAGAAAAGGATTATACGACTTTTTAAGAACTAAAAACATTTATGCTCAGATTCATTATATCCCAGTACATAGGTTGCCCTATTATAAACAAATGGGTTATGGAAGTGCAGATTTAAGCAATGCTGAAAGTTACTATTCTAAATGTATTAGTTTGCCCATGTATCCAAGTTTATCAAATAATGAGCAAGTATTTGTTATAGATAAGGTACTAACATACATTAATGGCTAATTTAGCAATTATACCTGCAAGAGGCGGAAGTAAACGGATTCCAAAAAAGAACATAAAAGACTTTTTAGGTAAACCAATTATTGCGTACTCTATTGAGGCAGCAATCCAATCGGGACTTTTCGATGAGATTATGGTTTCCACTGACGATGAAGAAATTGCAAAACAAGGGATAAACCATGGGGCTAAAATACCATTTTTAAGAGACATTAAAAATGCGGATGATTTTGCTGTTTTAGCGGATGTAATAGAAGAAGTTATAATTAAATATAAATCTAAGGGAATGGTGTTTGAAAATGTGTGTTGTATTTTACCAACAGCCCCTTTTGTAACATCAAAAAAAATAAAAGAAGCCTACAAGAAGTTGGCATACAATAATTTTGATAGTGTTTTTCCCGTACTTGAGTTTTCCTTTCCCATACAGCGATCACTTGAAATAAAAGAAGATAAAATAGTAATGGTATGGGAAGAGTATCTTAACTCGCGCTCACAAGATTTAGAACCTAGATATCATGATTCAGGACAGTTTTATTGGTTAAAATCCTCCTCTTTTTTAAAAGAGAAAAAGCTATTTACAGCTAATTCAGGGGCACTTATAATTTCCGAATTGCACGCACAAGACATAGACACAGTGATTGACTGGAAACTCGCTGAAATTAAATATAAACTCATGCTTAATGACCAAGAAAGTAATCTTTAGAGCAGACGGAAGCTCAACAATTGGATTAGGTCATTTATACAGATTATTTAGTCTGGTTGAAATTATTAAAGACACATTGGATTTTGTTTTTTTAACCCATGAAACTTCAATAGATTCTGTAATACCAAAATCCTATAATAAAGCAATTATTCCAGAAACTATTAAAATAGAGGATGAGCCAAAATGGCTATGCACTAATTTTCCGCCTGAAGAATATATTATAGTCGCAGATGGTTATCAATTTATTGCCTCGTATCAAAAAGAATTAAAAAACATAGGATATAATTTAGTGTATATTGATGATTTATCAAAAGAGCACATGTTTGCAGATGTGGTTATAAATCATTCACCATACATACAAGAAAAACATTATAAAAAAGAAGCATATACAAAATTAGCTTTAGGAACACAATACGCATTACTAAGACCTCTTTTTTTAAACCAAGCAAAGCAAAATAGAAGCATAAAAACAATTGATAGTGTGTTTGTATGTTTTGGAGGCGCAGACCCATTTAATCTAAGCTTAAAAGCTGCTCAGGCACTTTTACAAATTAGCTCTATAAAAAAAATACACGTTGTTTTAGGAGAGGCCTATAAACATCAAGAAATTTTTGCTTTAGAAAAAACTTATTCTATTAAAATAAAAACCTATAAAAACCTATCGGAAGAACACCTTTTAAAAGTTATGCGACATTGTGACTTTGCAATTGCACCTGCAAGTACTATTTTATATGAGTTATGTTGTGTTAAAATGCCAATTTTAAGCGGCTTTTATGTAGATAATCAAGAATTGATTTACAAAGGGTTTTTAAACAATAAAACTATTTATAAAGGTGATAACATGAAAGACTTTCAAGTTTCTGATTTTGTAAATAGTATTGAAACTATATTAAAAGTGAATAGCTTTGATCAGCAAATTAAAGCGCAAAAAATATTATTTGATGATAAAATTGCATCAAGACATTTAAATTCAATTAAAAACTTATGTTAACACTTGGAGTGCTATGTAGTGGAGGATTGGGTTTAGATACGTTATCAAAAATAGCTAAAGAACACCCGATTCAGTTTGTTTTAACTGACAGCAATTCTAAGGTAATTATTGATTTTGCTACAAAGCATAATATTCCGTTTTACTCAGGAAACCCAAGAAAAGGTAAAGGTTTTAATTTTATAAAATCTTTTAGTACAGATGTAATTGCATCTATTAACTATTTGTTTTTAATTGAAAAAGATATTATTGATCATTCAAATGTTTTAACATTTAATATACATGGGGCATTATTGCCAAAATATAGAGGTAGAACACCACATGTTTGGGCAATAATAAATGGGGAAACTAAGGCAGGTATTACAGCGCACATAATTGATACAGGTTGTGATACAGGGGAAATAATACACCAAATAGAAATTCCTATTGAAACTGAAGATACAGGAGCTATGATGCTTGATAAATATGCCAGCGAATATTATCCATTAGTTAAAAAGGTGCTTTCTGATATTCAGTCAAACAAAATTAGACTTCGAGATCAAAACGAAAGAGAAGCTACTTACTTTGGCAAACGAACACCTGCAGACGGGGAAATAAATTGGAATTGGTCAAAAGAGGAGATTAGAAATTGGGTAAGAGCGCAAGCAAATCCTTATCCAGGGGCCTTTACCTTTTTTATGGGCCAAAAAGTAATAATTGATAAAGTTTCTATTTCTGGGGTTAAAACAACTAAGGATCAAACGAATGGGGAAATTATTCTTGATAGCCCTAATATTGTTGTAAAGGTCAAGGATGGAGCTTTAAATTTGGATTTAACAAGAACTGAAAAGCGTACTTTTTCTAAAGGAAAAATATTTAGTAATGAAGATAGGAAATAAAGAAATAGGAGGAGATAACCCCTGTTTTATAATAGCAGAATTATCCGCAAATCATAATGGGGATTTAAATGTTGCGATTGAAACAATTAGGGCAGCAAAAAAAACAGGAGCGGATGCAATAAAATTTCAAACGTACACTCCGGATACTTTAACCATTGATTGTTACAACGAACACTTTAAAATAGGTGGAGGCACACTTTGGGATGGAAAAACATTGTACGAGCTTTATGGAGAAGCCTACACCCCTTGGGAGTGGCATAAAAGGTTGTTTGAAATAGCGGAGGAAGAAGGATTAATCTGTTTTTCATCTCCTTTTGATTTTACTGCTGTAGATTTTCTTGAAGAGTTAAATGTTCCTGCTTATAAAATAGCCTCTTTCGAAATTCAAGATATTCCATTAATAGAATATGCCGCATCAAAGGGGAAACCCATTATTATATCTACAGGAATTGCGGAAGAAACAGATATTCAATTAGCGGTTGATACATGCAGAAAAGCAGGGAACCATGAGATAATCTTGCTAAAATGTACTTCGTCTTATCCAGCACCTTTAGAATTAGCGAACTTAAATACTATTCCAGATTTAAAAAAGCGTTTTGGTGTTGAGGTAGGATTTAGTGATCATACCTATGGTTCTCTTGCACCAACAGTGGCAACAACCTTAGGTGCAAAAGTTATAGAAAAACATTTTATTTTGGACAAATCTATTGGAGGGCCAGATGCCGATTTTTCCTTGGATATAGAAGAATTTACAGAACTAGTTAGTAAAGTTAGAGATACGGAAAAACTATTGGGAAAAGTATCTTATGAAATTTCGGAAAAAGTAAAGAACAATCGGAAATTTGCGAGATCGTTATTTGTAGTAAAAGATGTTAAGGAAGGAGAACTAATTACAGCAAATAACGTTCGTTCTATTCGCCCTGGTTATGGCATGCACCCTAAATATTATAATGAAATATTTGGGAAAAATTTTAACCAGAATTTGGAAAAAGGTACTCCACTCGATTTTAAACATATTAATAATTAGGAAAAAAGTTTAAAAGTTATACCTTGAACATTCTGTAATAATAAATTAACCACTAACCCTTTTATTTCTCGCCAAATTGAAAACTTCAATTTATAATATTTTTTTTAGGGGTTTTACTTTGGTTTCTAAATTCACTTTTATTCTTTTCCTAGGAAAATATTCTGTTGACGAAACTAATCTAGGAATATTTGGCATGCTTTCTACATCTTTGGCCTTGTTAATTTACATCATAGGTTTTGATTTTTATGTATTTAACACTAGGGAGATAATTGCTTCCAAAAAAAATATAGTTGACAAGATAAAGAATCAATTAGTTTTTCATCTTTCGGCTTATTTAATTGTAATTCCTATTTCATTATTCCTGGTCTTCAAGTTAAATTTCTTACCATTAGAATATTTATGGGTTTTTTTATCATTGTTGATTTCAGAGCATCTAGGGCAAGAACTATATAGGCTTTTTACAGCACTTGAAAAATCAATAATTGCTAATGCAATGCTCTTTATTCGATCAGGGCTTTGGATTTGGGTTGTAATATTTGATTTTTTTGTATTGAAAAATGAAATGGATTTATATAAATATGTAATTATATGGACCTTATTTTCTTACCTGTCCTTTTATATTTTCTTCATTTTACTAACCAAATCTATTAGAATAAAAAATCTTAAATATACATCCCCAGATTGGAAATGGATTGGCATTGGTCTAAAAACTGCGAGTGTTTTTTTTATCGGCTCTTTGTCTTTTCAAGTGATTCAATTTTCAGATAGGTTTATGATAGACTATTTTTATGGTAAAAAATTAGTTGGTATTTATACGGCTTATGCTCAATTTACGAATGCAATAGATGTTTTTACATTTAGTGCTATTACAATGGTAGCTTATCCAAGATTATTATCATCATTTTCTAATTATAAAAAATATAGTGAAATAAAAACGAAATTCACAAAACAGCTTATGGGGCTTTCCCTTATTCTTATTGCAATAATTTATATAGTTTGCCCTTATATTTTCAAGTTTTTGGATAAGGAAGCCTTTCTCAATGAATTGCCTACTTTTTATCTGCTTTTGGGAGGTGTTTTCTTACTGATTATGTCTAATGTTTTTCATTATGACTTATATGTGAAAAAAAAGGATAAAATAATTCTGAAAGTTGCCGTGATTGGAATGGTTGTAAATGTTATATTAAATCTAATTTTGATTCCAAAGTATAATATTTTTGGAGCTTCTTTTGCAACCTTAATGTCCTTTCTTTTAATATTTGCAATGAAATTCTATTATAGTGTAAATTTCCATAAAAGATGATAATATTTGATTTAATAAATGATGAGGCACCGCTTTTTATCAAGGCAATAAAAAACCTTATTGATGACAGGGTTATTTCCCGAAATGATGTATTAGGGGTTACGGAGGGGAACAGATGGAAATTAGAGTCTAAATCCTTAACCTGTTCAAATAGGTTACATTTTTTTGATGAATTAGATAAAGGGAATATCAATATTAAAGAAGAAGTAAAGCGAATATCCAATGAATATAATAATTTCAATATTTATGCCTGTGACCGCTATTTGACACAAAAAAATAGGGCATTTCAAGAAAAATTTCTAGTATATACTTACTTGTTTTATGAGAGTTTATTTAACAAGGATATAACCCATTATTTCACAACGGGGATCGCATATACTTATAACTTGGCTTCTTATCAGGTTAGTAAGCGTTTTAATGTAAAACATATTTCATTCTATGGCACTAGGATTGGTAATAGGACAGCAATTTCGATGGATGTTTCCAATACATTTAATGAAGTAAATAAAATGTATAAAGAATTTGCCTTGGACAAGGTCAATGACAAGATGTATTTTCCAATCAATGAATTTGTAAATAAACCTATACAACCATCTTATATGAAAAATGCCATAAATGCATCAACTATTAAGATGGTCTTTATTACTGAGTTTTTTATAAGATTTAACAAATTCTATTTTAAAGAAAAACATAAATACGATCTTTTCACTCGAAATCCATTCGAATTAGGAATATTTAAGCTTAAAAAGATACTTAATGCTCAAAAGATAAATTTATTGCATAATGCTATTTTTGAAAAAATTGATAATGCTGATAATTACTTTGTTTTCCCATTACATATGCAACCCGAGGCAAGTACTTTAATTTTATCACCGTTTAATGTAGATCAGAAATCCACCATAATAAATATCAGCAAAATATTACCCCTGGACACTAAACTTTATGTAAAAGAACATCGTAGTGCTCTTGGTCAACATAGCCTAGCATTTTATAAAGAGCTTAAGAAATACCCGAATATAAAATTGATTTCCTACAAAGAAAACATGTTTGACTTAATCAAGAACTCTAAAGGAACAATAAATCTGTCTAGTACAGTAGGATTTGAATCATTGATGCTTAAAAAGCCATCTATTGTATTAGGCGATGTTTTTTATAATGATAGTGGCCTTACATTCAAAGTCAATTCATATTTGGATTTAGAAGAGACCATTAAACAATTAAACAAAAAGGATTTTAAAATAATAACATATTTTGAGAACTATGAAGCTAGATTGGCATATTACATTTATTGTTTAGATAAAAACTCATACGATTTTGAATTTAATGTCGCTAAATTAGACACAAAAGAAAGGGTGCTGCGGGCAGAAAACATTCTTGAATTTAGTGAGTGTATTAAGAATCTCGTAAAATAGTTTATGGGGCCATCAATTTCAAAACAAAGTATTTTCTTTATTGTGTTTACCATAAATGCATTGTTATATGCTCTTGTTTATTTTTATCCTCTTAATGATTTCGGAGAGCCCCAAATACCAAAGTTTATAAAACTGATTTATGACCTAATTTTAGTTATTTCCATTTTTTTATTTGGGTTTAAAAGAAAACTGAATGAAGTTCAGATATTTGGATTTATTTTTTTAATGGTAATACTTGTTGTGGGAGCTTTTCATATCCCACACACATCAATTACGGATTACCTGCATTATTCTGTCCGTAATATTTTTTTTTATAGTCTTTTCCTTTTTGTTGATTTTCCCTCTAAAATTAACATTGTTAAGTTTCAGGTGTTTCACGAAAGGTTGTTTAAGTTCATATTATATTTTGGATTAACATTATTTATACTTCAAAAAGTGGGAGTAAGAAATCCATTTGGTTTTCATGAGTGGATGTGGGAAAAAAACAGATTAATTACATCGTGGCTAAATCCAAATTCTTTAGGGTTTTATTTGATATTTTATCTATTCTATTTTTACTTTAAAAAGAATAAAGTGACAGTATTTTTAGGATTGATTGCCGCTAGTATCTTTCTTTCAGGGTCATTAACAGCAATTTTAGGTGTAGTTTTTTTTATTGGATATTTGGGTCTAAAATTTCTAACGTCAAGGAGGCTTAAAGGTTCATATGTATTAATTATATTAATAGCGGTTCCCATATTTGTTTATTTAATAATTAGCCTAGGTGCATTTGACTATATTTTGTTTAAAATAGACATTCTCTTTGTTCAAAAAAGCAAAATACACACCTCTGTTTCTGCCCGAGTGAAGAATATAATTGATCTTATAAATTATTTTTCAATAGATAATATTATTTCCATATTAATTGGGGATTTTGATACTTCGACATACCGAAGACTGGATAGTCAATATTTGAATATATTTTATAATTACGGTTTGATTGGGCTTCTTTCTTACTTTTGTTTTCAGGTATCCATTTTAATTGAGCTAATTAAAAATCCATCAGAGTATTCCAAGGCATTTATTGCTTTTAGCTTTTGGCTGTATCTTATTGCATTTAATTTAACAGCATATTTGTATAGGCCAAACCTGGTAGTGTTTTATTTTGTTATGCTGGTTTTTACAATGTCATTAGGCAAGCAAGCATCAAAAAACCAAGAGAAAAATATATTTGAATTTTGAAAAAGAACATTTTACAGGATATAGATAATATAAAGGAAAAGGAAAGTGTTCTGAATAGGTATAATTTAAATGAGGTTCTAATAGGTTTGACTCTGTTCTTTTTGCCAATATCTCTTAAGCTTAATTCTATTTGTTTAATTCTTTTTTTTGTCTATAATTTATATCTGCGGATAAGGTTTAAAACTTTTTTTGGGATACAATTTTTTATTGTAGGAATTGTTTTTTTTATTATTCAGTTCTTAAGCTTTTTTTTAAGTGAGAATATTGACGAAGCGATGAAAAAACTCGTCTTATTTTTGTCATTTCCTGTGTTGGCCATTTTGTTCCCAAAGACTGAGATTCAAATTGACAGGATATTTAGATATCTTTTATATGGTGTATTGATCATTATGGTCTATGCATTTATGAGAAGTGCTTATGAGGTTATTTTTTTAAATGTACGATTTGATTACGGAAGAGGCCCGGAATTACTATTAAAATATACTCCTCATCATGCTTATTTATCTTTGTTTATAATAATATCTATTTTGGTTTTAACCTATCAAATAGGAATGAACAAAATAAAATCAATTAATGTTTTAATTATCCCCGTTCTTTTTCTTTTTCTTTTTATATTGCCTTCTCGTACTGGACTGTTAATAGCTTTTTTGATTTTACCAGTATTCATGTTTATTTTTCTTAATAGGAAATATAGTGTAAGGCAACTTTTTGTTTTATTGTTAGCGCTAGTGGTTCTATCCTTAATAGGACTTTCCATAGATTTTACTAAAGATAAATTGTTATATGCTTTCTATGAGTTTTTAAACATTCCAACAGAAGAAAAACCTTTTTATGGAATAACTACAAGACAAAAGATTTGGGAGTCTTGTATGTATCTAATACCCAGAACTCCAATTTTGGGTTTTGGTATTGGTGATATTCAAGAAGTGCTCAATGTTCAGTATCATATCCAAGGTTATAATGAAATCATCAATATTAATGCCCACAATCAATATTTACAAAACATATTGCAGTATGGCGTAATATTGTCATCCATTATTGTAGCTCTATTTTTTATGGTTATAAGGAAATTAGCATTAAGAAAAGAATGGCTACTATTCTCCATATGGACAATTACTTTATTATTTTTTGCTACTGAAAGTATGATGAATCGACAATGGGGGGTTGTTTTTTGCACTATTTTACTTACACTCTCTTGTTATAAGTTGAACTTAAAAAAGTTTGAAAGATTTTTTAATGGTAAATTTGCCCATAAAAATATTAATGAATAAAACTTTGAAGACAGCAGTGATTTTTGGTGGCTCCGGTTATATTGGATCGTACCTTCTGGATTCTCTTTTAAGGAATAAATTATTCGATTGTTTTTATGTTTGTGATATTCTTGAGCCAAAATTTTGTCCAGAGGTCCATGCAAATAAAAATGTGGAATTTGTGAAATTAGATGTCAGGAATAATATTAAAATTGATTTCATTGACATTGACAAAAAGAACAGCTGGATTTTCAATTTTGCGGCAATACATAGAGAACCTGGCCATGGGTATAGTGAATATTTTGACACTAATATTCCAGGTGCAGAGAATATTAATGAATTTGCTAGGATAAAGGGTATAAAAAATATTTTTTTTACTAGTAGTATTGCACCTTATGGTCGCTCTTTGGAGGAGCGCAGCGAACAATCTACATTGTATCCCGAAACCGCATATGGGATTTCTAAGGCTTTAGCAGAAAGGATTCATCAAATATGGTTGGCAAAGGACCCATCAAGAAGACTAATAATTGTTAGACCAAGTGTTATTTTTGGGCCCAAAGACCCGGGCAATGTATATAGAATGATCAATGCCCTGAAAAAGGGAACTTTCGTGCTGCCTAATGGCGGTAATATTATTAAAGGCTATGGCTATGTATATGGCTTAGTTGAAAGCATGATATTCACCATGCAAAAAAAGGAAGGACTTATTATTTATAATTACGCAGAATCTCCTATAGTTCCTTTAAAGGAAATGGTTAATATTGCTAAAGAAGAACTGGGATATAAAAAACCAACTATAAAAATGTCTGTCAAAATGTTGGCCTTTATTGCTTTTTTTGTGCAAAAAGGATTTAGAGTAATCGGAAAAAGATCTGACATTCATCCAATTAGAGTTAGAAAGGCGGGTTTTCCAACCAATATAAAACCGCAATATTTAATAGATATGAATTTTAATTTTAAGTACGATTTTAAAAATGCACTGAAGCATTGGAAATCTATATCACCAGAAGATTTTAAATAAATGAAAGTAGCTATTGTACATGAATGGTTAACAGTTATCGCGGGCTCAGAAAGTTGTTTTAAAGAATTCGCCGCCTTATATCCTGAAGCTGATATTTTTGTTCTTGTTTCTGATGAAAAAAGTTTAGAAAAACTTAATATTGATCCATCTAGAGTAACCAATTCTTTTATTCAAAAACTGCCTAAATCAAAGACAAAATGGAAAAATTATTTGCCTTTATTTCCATTTGCCATTGAGCAATTTGACTTATCAGGGTATGATTTGATAATTTCGTCTTCCCATGCCGTAGCTAAAGGAGTAATTACCAATGCAAATCAAACACACATTTGTTATATTTATTCTCCAATAAGATATGCATGGGATTTATACCACCAGTATCTTGATGAATCCAATTTAAAGAAAGGATTTAAAGGCCTCATAGCCAAGTTGGTGTTGCATAAAATTAGAAAGTGGGATCGTACAACAGCCAATAATGTAGACGAGTTTATTCCTATTTCTAGATACATTGAAAAACGAGTTTGGAGAACTTATCGCAGAGAATCATTCAAAGTTATTTATCCACCTGTAGCTGTCAATGAGTTTACGTTAAAAGAAGATAAAGAAGACTTCTATTTAGCAGCTTCAAGGCTTGTTCCCTACAAGAAAATAGACCTAATTGTTGAAGCTTTTGCCAAGATGCCCGAAAAGAAGCTAATAGTGATTGGAGATGGCCCAGACTTGAATAAGATAAAAGAAAAAGCAAAGGAGAATGTAACGATTTTAGGATATCAAAGTTTCGAAGTGCTTAAAGACCATATGCAGCGCGCCAAAGCTTTTGTTTTTGCTGCTGAGGAGGATTTTGGAATTATACCAATTGAAGCACAGGCTTGTGGTACACCAGTTATTGCGTATGGAAAAGGAGGGTCGTTGGAAACAGTTAAAGGAAAATTTGTGGATCAGCAAATTGAAGCGGATGATACTGGGATTTATTTTGAAAAACAAAATATTGATTCTTTGGTCGAGGCCCTTTCTTACTTTGAGCAGAACTATTCCAAATACAATGCCGTAAAAATCAGAAACTTTGCGCTTACATTTGACAAAGAAATTTTTAAACAAAATATTAAAGAAACATTTGCTGAAATAATAGAAAAACATAAAAAATGAAAAAGGCAATAATTACTGGTATTACCGGGCAAGATGCAGCATATTTGGCAGAGCTATTGTTGAGTAAGGGATACAAAGTTTATGGGACCTATAGAAGAACGAGCTCTACGAATTTCTGGAGAATAGAAGAGCTTGGGATAGAAAACCATCCTAATTTAATTCTGCTGGAGTATGATTTAATTGATCTTTCGAGTGCTTACAGGATTATATCTGAAGTAGAGCCCGATGAAATCTATAATCTTGCTGCCCAAAGTTTTGTGGGAGTCTCTTTTACGCAGCCCATTGCAACAGCACAAATAACAGGGATAGGGGCTATGAATCTGTTGGAGGCCATTAGATCTATAAACCCAAAAATCAGATTTTATCAGGCTTCAACATCAGAAATGTTTGGAAAGGTACACGCCATTCCTCAAAATGAGGACACCCCATTTCACCCTAGAAGTCCCTATGGAGTAGCCAAAGTGTTTGCGCATTGGGCGACCTTGAATTATCAAGAATCGTACAATATATTTGCTACTAGTGGGATTTTATTTAACCATGAGTCACCCCTAAGAGGCAAAGAATTTGTAACTAGAAAAATTACTGATGCTGTTGCTAAAATTCATTTGGGCGAACAAGATGAATTGGAATTGGGTAATATGGACGCCAAAAGGGATTGGGGATATGCTAAGGAATATGTTGATGGTATGTATCGAATGCTACAAATAGACGAGCCTGGGACGTTTGTATTGGCAACAAATAAAACCCAAACAGTTCGGGATTTTGTTTCATTGGCATTTAAAGCCATTAATGTTGATATTACATGGAAAGGAAAAAATGAAAATGAAATGGGAATTGATGATAAAACAGGAAAAACTTTGATTAAGGTCAACCCTAAATTCTATCGTCCAGCTGAAGTTGATTTACTCATTGGAGATGCCTCAAAAGCTAACGAAAAATTAAATTGGATACCGCAAACAACCTTAAAGGAATTGTGTGATATGATGGTTAAAAAGGATATTGAAAGAAATCAAAATGGAGGCACCTTTTAAAGAAAGAGTTTTTATTTCAGGCATTGATGGTTTTTCAGGTGTACACTTGGAAAGAGAAATGATAAAACATGGCTTTACAGTCTTTGGAAGTACATTTTCAGGACCCACAAAAAAGAATCATTTTAAATGCAATATATTAAATAAGAATGAATTACGAACAATTCTAAATCAGGTCAAGCCAGATTATCTAATTCATTTAGCGGCAATATCTTTCGTGGCATCGGAGAATATTCCTTTAATGTATGAAACCAATATACTGGGCACATTAAATATTTTGGATGTATTAATTGAGCAGAAAATCAAGGTAAAGAAAATCATTGTTGCAAGTAGTGCAGCGGTATACGGCAAGATCGGCAATGAATTATCAGAAGAAATGCCACCAAAACCAATAAACCATTATGGGAATAGTAAACTTGCCATGGAAAATATGGTATCGAATTATTTTGATAAATTTAATATTATTATAACTCGACCATTCAATTATACTGGAGTAGGTCAGGAAAGTCATTTCTTGGTTCCTAAGATTATTAGTCATTTTAAGACAAAAAAAGCAGTTATTGAATTAGGCAATTTAGATACTTTTAGAGAATACAATGATGTAAGGTTCGTGTCTCAAACTTACATAAACTTATTAGATTCCACCTTCAAATCAGGAGTAGTTAATATCTCCTCAGGGAAAACTCACAGTATCAGTGAAATTTTACATGCCATGGAGAGAATTACCTCCCATTCAATAGAAGTAAAAGTCAATGAAAAATTTGTTAGAAAAAATGAAATAAAAGAACTGAAAGGTTCAACTTCTAAACTAAAAACAATAATTAACAAAGAGATTATTTCTATTTCTTTGAAGGACACATTAAAGGAAATGTATCTTAATTAGCATATAACCAGTATTTCATGACCAATAGTGGTCGCTTGTGCATAGGATTTGTATAATAACATTTAAAGATTATATTTCTTTTTTTAAAAGTATATTTGGTCTAGACCAAATTTTCTTGGTAAATCATAATTTGTGTTTTTCAAACAAGGCAGATATTCAGGTTTTATTATTCCCATTTCTCACGGGATTGATTTATTAGTGATAAACCTTTTGGCGTATTTGCTTCCAATTCAATTTCAGTTCCCTTTACTTTTTCATTCTTATATTTCCTTGGCTTGGATTATAATATCACTCAAGACAGAGTTCTATGAAGTATACCGTTATACAAAGGTTGCTAATATTCTAAAGCACTTATTTACCCAATTCGTTTTCTTTTTCTTGATTTTATATGCTTTTATCGGATTCTTTAAACAGCCTATTATCAGTAGATTGGCCTTGGCTCAATATTTTGCATATGTTTTTATTGTCGTCTCTATATTAAAGTTCTTGAACTATGTGCTTTTAATGAAATATAGAGAGCGGATAAAAGGAAACATTAGGAATGTGGTTGTAATTGGAAAGAATAAAATGACGAATCAACTAATAAATGTTTTTAAGGACAGAACAGAGTTTGGGTACCAATTTAAAAAGCAGTTTTGTCCCAAAAAAGAGGATTTTGATATTAGGGATTGTCTGGTTTATATTGCAAATAATAATATTGACGAAATATACTGCTCGGTATCGGCTCTTCAGAACGAGGAACTGCTAACATTCATAGATTTTGCCGACAATAACCTAAAGACTTTAAAATTTATTCCGGACAATAAAAATATCTTCTCCAAAAAACTAAAGTTCGAGTATTATGATTATGTGCCTATTCTTTCATTGCGGGATATACCACTTCATAATCCTATAAATGCCCTATTAAAGAGAACCTTTGATGTTGTTTTCTCTCTAGTTGTAATTTTTGGACTGTTAATTTGGATTGCACCCATTTTGGCAATTTTGATCCGCTTGGAATCAAAAGGCCCTGTATTTTTTATACAAAAAAGAACCGGAGCGGATAATAAAGAATTTCAATGTTATAAATTCAGATCAATGGCCATGAATAGTTCTGCAGATGATAAACAAGCTGGTAAGAATGACATGCGGGTTACAAAAATTGGTAGATTTATTCGAAGTACCAGTATTGACGAATTACCTCAGTTTTATAATGTTTTGTTTGGGAATATGTCTATAGTTGGCCCTCGTCCGCATATGTTAAAACATACCGATGAATATGCCAATAAGGTAGACAAGTATATGTTACGCCATTTCGTAAAACCTGGAATAACAGGTTTGGCCCAAGTAAAAGGATACCGAGGCGAAATTGAAACGGATAGTGATATTCTCAATAGAATTAAATTTGATATTTTTTATATTGAGAACTGGTCGTTCTTTTTAGATTTAAAAATAATCGTACAAACAATGTTGAATGCTATTTCCGGGGAAGAAAAAGCATATTAGCTTAAAATTTAATATATACAATTTCGGAATTAAATTCCGAAATTGTATATATTTGAATTATGATCAAAAGAGAAGCTGCCCAAGAGCTAAAAAATTTGGCCAACCAATATAAAGCAATCGCGGTAATAGGCCCAAGGCAATCTGGAAAAACGACTTTGGTTAAGCAGGTTTTTAAGAATAAACCTTATGTGAGCTTGGAAAATCCAGATATAAGGGCATTTGCTTTGGAAGATCCTAGGGGATTCTTAAAACAATATTCCGGGGGGGCAATATTGGATGAGGCCCAAAGAGTGCCACATTTGTTTTCTTATCTTCAACAAGTTTTGGACGAATGCAATAAAACTTCCCAGTTTATCATAACGGGTTCAAATAATTTTTTACTGCAACAAAATATAACGCAAAGTTTGGCAGGTAGGGTAGGATATATACACCTGTTGCCCTTTTCAATTGCGGAATTAGGGAATAATGTGCCTAAAACACTGAACGAAATATTACATAAAGGATTTTATCCGCCACTCTATGACCAATCTTTTGAAACAGCAAAATGGTTTTCCAATTATATCAGGACTTATGTAGAGAGAGATGTAAGACAACTAAAAAGCATTGAAAACCTTGTTGTTTTTGAACGGTTTTTGCGCTTATGTGCTTCTAGGGTTGCGCAATTGCTCAACAAAAACTCCTTGGCTGTTGAGGTGGGCGTAGACAGTAAAACCATTGAGTCCTGGATTGGGCTTTTGGAGGCAAGTTTTATTGCCTACCGTTTAAAACCACACCATAAGAATTTTAATAAACGCTTGGTTAAAATACCAAAATTGTATTTTTACGACGTAGGTTTGGCATCTGCGTTACTTGGCATCCAAAATCCTGAACAGTTGGATTTACACCCTCTTAAGGGAAGTCTTTTTGAAAATATGGTTGTAATGGAAATATTAAAGGATAGATACAATAACGGGAAGTCCGATAATTTATACTTTTGGAGAAACAACGCGGGAAATGAAATAGACCTTATTTTGGATGAAGGTCTTACCCTTATTCCGTTAGAAATAAAAATGGGGCATACAATTACCAAGGATTATTTTAAAGGAATTACCTATTGGAACAATTTATCCAATACCAATTCGGGCTGTGTGGTGTATGCAGGAGATGAATATCAAAGTAGAAGTAATGGTATAGAAATTGTACCCTATGACAAGATTCATCAACATATAAAAAATTAAAATTATTTTGAAAAAAGTTTTAATTACAGGCGCTGCAGGATTTTTAGGATCACACCTTTGTGATCGCTTTATAAAGGAAGGTTTTTATGTGATTGCCATGGATAACCTGATTACGGGCACGCTAAAAAACGTTGAACACCTATTTCCTTTAGAGCAGTTTGAGTTTTACCATCATGACGTTACCAAGTTTGTGCATTTACCTGGTAAGTTGGATTATATACTCCATTTTGCCTCTCCTGCAAGCCCCATTGATTATTTAAAAATACCTATTGAGACCTTGAAAGTCGGGTCCTTGGGTACCTTGAATTTATTGGGAGTGGCGAAAGAAAAGAACGCAAGGATTTTGGTGGCTTCCACTTCAGAGGTCTATGGCGATCCATTGGTGCATCCACAGAGTGAGGATTATTTTGGCAACGTTAGCCCTATAGGACCTCGGGGAGTATATGATGAGGCCAAACGATTTATGGAGTCGATTACTATGGCCTATCATCGTTTTCACGGTGTTGATACACGTATTGTCAGGATTTTCAACACCTATGGTTCACGTATGCGGTTAAACGATGGCCGGGTGGTGCCAGCGTTTATGGGACAGGCACTAAGAGGCGAAGATTTAACAGTGTTTGGTGATGGTTCCCAAACGCGCTCTTTTTGCTATATAGATGACCAAGTAGAAGGGATATATCGCTTACTGATGAGTGATTACACCGACCCCATTAATATCGGGAACCCGCATGAAACCACTATCATGGAATTCGCACAGGAAATAATCAAGTTGACTGGTACCAACCAGAAAATTATATTGAAACCATTACCCAAGGATGATCCTACGCAACGTCAACCAGATATTACACGAGCCAAGGAAATTTTAGGGTGGGAACCTAAGGTTGGCCGGGCAGAGGGTTTAAAAAAGGTCTTCGAATATTTTAAGTCACTAACCCCCGAGGAACTGCAAGATAAAGAGCACAGGGATTTTTCTGGTATTGCATAGATTATTAGCTTTCAAGATGTATTTTTGCGCAAACGTTGAATTATGAATATCCTTATTCTTGGATCAGGAGGCCGGGAACATGCCATAGCATGGAAACTCAAGCAAAGCCCTAAACTCACTAAACTTTTTATCGCACCCGGAAACGCCGGGACTGCTGAGATCGGCACGAATATACCAATTGGTGTAAATGATTTTGAAAGTATAAAGAAAGCAGTGCTTTCCGAAAGCATTGATATGCTGATTGTAGGTCCTGAAGATCCATTGGTGAACGGAATCCATGATTTTTTTCTTAATGATTCCGATCTTAAGGATATCCCTGTAATCGGACCCCAAAAGGCCGCTGCAACATTGGAAGGGAGCAAGGAATTTGCTAAGGAATTCCTTTTCAGACACAACATACCAACCGCTGCCTATCAAAGTTTCACTGCTGATAATTTAAAAGAAGGGTATGCGTTTCTAGAAACATTGAAGCCACCTTATGTTTTAAAGGCTGATGGATTGGCCGCTGGGAAAGGCGTTCTTATCCTTAATGATCTTCAAGAAGCTAAAGATGAGCTAAAAACCATGTTGATCGATGCCAAATTCGGCAGTGCAAGCGCCACTGTGGTTATTGAGGAGTTCTTGGAAGGGATTGAGCTAAGTGTTTTTGTATTGACCGATGGCAAAGGATATAAAGTATTACCAACTGCCAAAGACTATAAAAGAATAGGTGAAGGTGATTCAGGGTTAAATACAGGAGGTATGGGGGCCATATCCCCCGTTCCTTTCGCGGATAAGGTCTTTATGGCAAAGATACATGAGCGAATAGTTAAACCTACCGTAGAAGGACTTAAAAAGGACAATCTTCCTTATAAAGGATTTATTTTTATTGGGTTGATAAAAGTAGGGGATGACCCCTTTGTTATAGAATACAATGTTAGATTGGGTGATCCAGAGACCGAAGTGGTAATACCAAGGATCAAAACAGACTTGGTTGAGGTTTTTCAAGCTGTGGCTAACCAGTCATTGGATGCAATCGACTTGCAACTTGATGAACTAACGGCAACAACAGTTATGTTGGTGTCAGGAGGATATCCTGAGGCATACGAAAAAGGAAAAATTATTTCCGGATTTGAAGATGTTGAGGATTCAATCGTATTTCATGCCGGTACAGATGGCAAAAACGGGAAAGTGGTAACCAACGGTGGTAGGGTAATGGCCATCACTTCCTTCGGAAAGGATTATAAGGAAGCATTACAAAAATCATATCAAAACATCAAAAAGATACATTTTGATAAGATGAACTTTCGAAAAGATATTGGGTTTGACCTATAAGTAAGAATGGGAAGTAATCGACTTGTCTTCCTCATTATTGTCATTATACTTTTTAAGTTGTAGCATCCAATAAACAAATGCCACTATACAAATGGCAAAGAGTATCCAGTTAACGGTATTGGCTACCCACCAGTTTTCCATAAACCTAAAAAAATCAAAAGGCCAAAAAAGTCCGTTTACGAATAAATCCTGTATGGCTTCAAAGAATGCTCTCATCTTATAGTATATTTACGACACAAAAATATAAAAACCCAAGATGATTTCAAGCATTTTTGGAAAAACAAAACCAATAAATTATATAATAGTACTTACTTTTTTGTTTCTGTTCTATTGGTTGGTCCATTTTTTTCTTTTTCAACGGGTTTATGGGTATGAGCAGTTAGTATGGCAGGTTGTTGTATTGGCAGTATTACTTTTTACTTTTTTTATAGTCAATTTCGTTGTTGTAAGGAATAAATTGACGGGTGCCAACTCGTATACCATTCTATTTTTTGCACTTTTAATGGTCATTTTTCCTGAAACCTTAACGGACAATAATTCCGTTCTCTGCAATTTTTTCTTTTTGTTGGCCATAAGGAGGCTTATTAGCATGAGATCCTTAAAGAATTTGAAAATCAAGATTTTTGATGCCTCTCTTTGGATTATGTTCGGAAGCCTTTTCTATGATTGGGCGCTGTTGTATCTTTTGGTTGTTTATATCGCAATCTATATCTATGAACCAAAGAATTTTAAGAATTGGATTGTACCGTTTGCTGCTTTTTTTGTGGTGTTCATGATCAGTTATTGTTTCCTGATTTTGACCCACAACCAAGATTTCTTTTATAGACATTATCAATTTTCAATAAAATTTGACGCTGATTATTATTTGAACTGGGCTAATAGTTCTAAGCTCATTATATATATCATTCTTTTTTTTATGCTATCAATCTTTGCATTTTTAAAGCTTGGGAAGTCGGGTGTTGGTAAAATTGTTACCACACGTCTAATTGTGTTTTCCTTTATTATAGGACTGTTTTTGAATGTCATGATTTCGACAGAGAATTTGCATCCTATTCTACTTACTTTTTTCCCAGCAGCGGTATTAATGACAAATTATGTGGAATCGATCAAGCGCGATAACCTAAGGGAAATTGTATTGATGTTTTCTATATTTATCCCTTTTATGGTATTCTTATCTATCATGATTGTAAAGTAAATAAAAGTATCTTTGCATTAAAACAGTATCAAATGTTCAGTTCTTTAGCCAACCGTATTTTTCAGGAAAGTATTTCTAAATATCACCAAATTGATAAAGTAGACCAGCCTTTTGAAAACCCATATTCCATGGGTGACATAGCACACTTGTTGTATCGCAAGAATTGGATTGATACCGTTCAATGGCATTATGAGGATATAATCCGAGACCCGGATATTGATCCGATTGCGGCGTTGAAGTTAAAACGGCAAATAGATAGTAGCAATCAGGATAGAACAGATTTGGTAGAATATATTGACAGTTATTTTCTTAAGAAATACCAATCGGTTCAATTAAAGGACAATGCTACCATAAATACTGAAAGTCCGGCCTGGGCTATAGACCGATTGTCTATTTTGGCGCTCAAAATTTATCATATGCAAGAAGAGGCTAGTCGTACGGATGCCTCCCAGGATCATATTGATAAGTGCAGCCAAAAACTGAAGGTACTCCTTGAACAACGTATGGATTTGTCTACTGCCATAGACCAATTGCTAAATGATATTGAGACTGGCAATAAGTATATGAAGGTCTATAAACAAATGAAAATGTACAATGACGACGAATTGAATCCCGTTCTTCGTGGCCAAAAGTAAAATCTAGCTTTTATAATGGGTAATAAAAAACACCTTTTGGTAATTCGTTTGTCCGCCATGGGTGATGTTGCTATGACCGTACCTGTTTTAAAATCGCTATTGGATTCCTTTCCGGATCTTAAAATCACAGTACTCACCAAGGAATTTTTAAAACCCATTTTTGAGGGATTGGATAAGGTTACTGTTCATGTTGCCGATGTAGCTGACCGTCATAAAGGTATAAGTGGACTTTGGAAACTGTACAAGGAACTTCAATCTTTACAGTTAGACGCCGTAGCAGACTTACACAATGTACTTCGAAGTAATATCTTAAAACAATTTTTTCGCTTGGGCGGAATTCCATTTGCGCAAATTGATAAAGGAAGAAAAGAAAAAAAGGCCTTGACCGCCGAAAAGAATAAGGTATTTGCCCCATTGCAATCGACGCACCAACGTTATGTTGCTGTTTTTGATCAATTGGGGTATCCATTTTCATTATCCGAAGCTAACTTCTTAGAGAAAAGAATATTGTCAGACAAGACCTTGGAAATTGTTGGCAAAAATACCCGAAAATGGCTGGGAATAGCTCCATTTGCGGCATTTTCAGGAAAAATGTATCCACTGCAATTAATGCAAGAAGTGGTGCAAAATTTAAATAATACCAATAAGTATAAAATATTTCTTTTCGGTGGAGGTGCCAAAGAAAAAGAGCTTCTTGAACTATGGGAAAATGATTGTCAGGAATGCATCAATATAGTGGGCAAGTTATCTTTTGATGAAGAATTGGCCTTGATTTCAAACTTGGATCTTATGCTATCTATGGACAGTGGCAATGCACATTTGGCCGCCATGTATGGGATTCCAATAATAACTCTTTGGGGGGTAACACATCCGTATGCTGGGTTCTATCCTTACGGACAAGATCCTAATAATGCCTTATTATCCGACAGAAGTAGCTTTCCCTTTATACCAACATCCATTTATGGGAATAAAGCTCCCAAAGGCTATGAAAAGGTAATGGAGACCATAGATCCTAATACAATCCTTAACAAAGTAGATCAGCTATTGAATAAATAATAAGATTCTAGTTAAAACGTGGATTGTATTACCTCAATAGATTTAAAATAATGCTTTATTTGTGCCATGAAACGGTATTTACGAGCACTAGGGGTGCTTTCCACCATTAGTGTACGCACGCCTAAATATGAGCTCATTAAGAGTAGAGCAACACCTTCAGCATCTACGTGCCTATCAACAAATCCATTGAATTTACCTTTTTGAATGGCTGAAACCAAATTGACTTCCCATATCTTAAGGATTTCATTCAGATGTTTCATGATTCTTTCATTCCTTCCGTTAAACTCATTAATGAAGTTATTCAAAACAAAGCCATAATCCATCTCATTATGAACTGCTGTTTCCAAGGCATTTTCGAAACAGTTGGTGATAAGTTCCAAAGCATTCTCATGACCTTCAATCGGCTCAATAAGCATACTGTAAACTCTACGTACAACTAAATTCT
>Ga0316189_10000208_pt1 | contig 56491 bp, 41 predicted proteins | sample LowCovwburrow_MG_FD_204930 | JGI IMG/M metagenome (GOLD analysis project Ga0316189, IMG submission 204930) | Coastal sediment microbial communities from Maine, United States - Lowes Cove worm burrow | ecosystem: Environmental > Aquatic > Marine > Coastal > Sediment | place: USA: Maine...
TGGTGCCCGTGCACGATGTTGGTGTGCACGAGCATCGCGTGTTCCTCGCGATGGAGTTTATCGACGGGGGCACGCTGCGCCCGCTTCTGGGCGCTGAGCGGCGGCCGTGGCGCGAGTTGCTGCCCGTGATGATCAGCGCCGGCCGTGGCTTGGCGGCGGCTCATGATGCCGGCCTCGTCCATCGCGACTTCAAGCCCGACAACGTTCTGGTTGGTGACGAGGGCAGCGTCAAGGTCACCGACTTCGGGCTCGCTCGTGAGACCAAGCCTGCCTTGGGGCGGGCGTCCGTTGCTTCGGCCGCCGTCGGATGGTCACCGCCGGCCGACGGGCCGCGCCTCGATGTTTCTGGAGCTGGGAGTGCAGATGCTCTGGGCACGCCCGCGTACATGGCTCCCGAGCAACACTTCGCGCTGCCCACCGATGCCAAGACGGATCAGTTCAGCTTCTGCGTCGTGCTGTACGAGGCGCTCTATGGGCAGCATCCCTACAAAGCCGCCAGCATCTCGGGCTACGCGCTCGCCAAAGCCGAGGCCGAAATTGCCGAGGCGCCGCCATCGGCGGGTGTTCCGCGGTGGCTGCATCAGATCGTTACGCGCGGGCTGAATCCAGAGCCCGAGGAGCGTCATCCTTCGATGGCGGCATTGCTCGACGCACTCGCGACCGATGTCGACGCAATACGGCGCCGTCGGCTGCAGACGATCGCGGCGGGCATTGTGGTCGTGGGTGGGGTTGGCCTCGCCCGCCTCGGTGGTGGAGGTGACCCGCGGTGTGGTGATCTCGAGCGCCATCTCGACGGCGTGTGGGATTCCAACGCGCGCACCCAAGTGGGTGATGCCCTCCGAGGGGTAGGCGTTGGCTTTGCTCAAAGCACGCTGGAGCGCGTCAACGCTCACTTGGATACCTACGCCGAGGCGTGGGTGGTGCAGCGCAAACAAGCGTGCGAGGCGACCCACGTCACCGGCGAACAATCCTCCGCATTGATGGACCTCCGCATGGAGTGTCTCGACGAGCGCTTGCAGGCTCTGCGCTCCGTTGTCGGCGTGCTGTCGCGGGCGGATGCCACCGTCACGCAAAACGCCGTGCACGCGGTGGCCGGCTTGCCTCGCCTTGCCGACTGCGCCGATACAGCTGCGTTGCGCTCGGAAGCGGTGCCGCCCGACCCCGCCATCGCGCAGGACGTTGCGGTCGTTCGCGAGACCCTGGCCCGCGCACGCGCCGAGCAAGCGACCGCCCACTACCCGCTGGGCCTGGAGCTCACGACGGACGCTGCCCAAGCGGCGCGCAAGCTGGGGTACGCGCCGTTGCTCGTCACGGCTCTACAACGCCTCGGTCGGTTGCTCGCGGACAATGGCACCGACGATGCAGCGAAGGCGGCATACGAGGAGGCCTTCTTCCTGGCGGTCGAGCACCACCTCGATGAAAGTGCCGCTCGGGCGGCGGCTGGGCTCGTCGTGGTCGTGGGTCGAACCCTGTCGCGCCCCGCCGAAGGGCGTCGGTGGGCGGACCACGCGTTGGCACACGCACGGGCGGCGAACGAGCCGATGCTGATCGTCGCCGTCACGCATGCGCTGGCTGGCGTCGCGCATGAAGAGGGCAAGTACGACGAGGCGCGCGCGCTCGCTTTGGAGGCACGGGAGCTGCGAACCAAGCACGCGGGGCCGGGCAACCACGGCGAGCTCGGCTCGCTCAACCTGCTGGGTCTTGTCGAGTCGGACTCCGGTCATCCCGAGCAGGCGCGGCGCTACTTCGACGAAGGGCTCGAGCTGGGTCGCGAGCTGCTGGGCGCGGATCATCCCGACCTGGCAAAGACGATCAACAACATGGCTCGCCTGTCGCTGCGCAGCGGCGACATCGACCGTGCGGCGGAGGCCTTTGAGCGCGCTCTGGCCCTACTGTCAGAAGCGCTGGGGCCGCAGCATCGCAACGTTGCGCAACTTCAGAACAACCTCGCAGCGGTGGCTTTGAGGCGCGGGCAGGCCGATGAAGCGGCGCGCCGCTTTGAGCTGGCGCTGCAGATCTGGGAGAAGGCGCTGGGCGGTCAGCATCCCAAGGTTGCCGATGCCCTCAACAACCTGGCGGTGGTGGCGTCGGAGCGTGGTGAGTACAAGGCCGCCGTCGACTACGACGAGCGAGCCCTCGCCATTCGCAAGCGCACGATGGCGCCCGACCACCCCAACATTGCGCAGAACTACCACAACCTCGCCGAGAACTTTCAGCACCTCGGCCAGCTCGAGCGCGCACTGGAACTGCATCGCAAGGCGCTCGTCATCTGGGACGAGAAGCTGGGCCCCAATCACGATGCCGTCGCAGGCGCGCTGACTGGGGTGGGCGCCGACTTGGTCCTTCTGGGGCGGGCCGACGAGGCGGTCGAGCCTTTGGTCCGAGCGCTGGGAATCGGCGATGTGGCAAAGATCGATGCGGTCGACCGTGCACACACGCGCTGGTACCTGGCGCGCGCGCTGTGGGACGCGGGCGACAGCTCAGGCAGAGACCGTCCGCGCGCAACGAGCTTGGCCACCCAGGCTGCCGATGCCTACGAGGCCAGCGGCGAGCTGAGTGACGCAGCGGACGCACGCGCCTGGCTCGCCGGGCACTGAGGCCCCGGGGCTTCCGGCAGCGCTGCCGGTAGCTCAGCTTGGCGCGCGTTGCAGCGCCTGAACCCACATGCGGGCGAAATCCTCTGCCGAGTTGAACAGCGGAGTCATGTCGCGCGGGTCGAGACCGACGTTGTCGAGGTCCTGCAGGAAGTCCGGGAGCATCCCGTAGTGCGCCACACCATCATTGTTGATGTTCCAGGTGCGACGCAGCGTGGAGCCGCGGCGTAGCGGAGCATTGTTGGCGGCGCCGCTCGAACCGCGGTCGTAGGTGACCGGCCTGCCCTGGCCGGAGCAGCGGTTGCCGTCGAGCCTGGAATCGGCCCCGAACCGCGGCCCGGGTGGGACGACCAGTCCGTTGATGTCCGTGCCCAGCGCGACGCCTGCACCCCCCATCTTCTCGAGCGTGTACAGATAGTTGTTGGCGAAGCGCCGCGAGGACCCGCCGCAGCTGTTGGCGATGTTGGAGTGTGTCCAGCCGCGGCCACCGCTCTTGTTGATCGCGGTGGAGAAGGATGGCGTCTGCCCCTTGTCTTTGTCGTAGCCCCAGCCCACGCCCATCATGCCGCCAAGGCTCATCAGGCGCTCGAGCTGCCGGTCGGTGCGTTGGTTCTCCGTGCCGTGGCCCTTGGCTCGCATCGCCCGCGGGGTGTTGTGCCCCGAGACGAGTGGATAGCCGCCGTTGACGCCCTCGGCGATGCTGAGGGTCTTTTGTACTGCGCGCTCGGACATGTGGTCGATGTCGATGAGCATGCCCAGACGCATCATCTCTCGGATCGCGACCTCGCCCTTGGTGGTCAGGCCCTTCTTGTTGCGGTGCCCTCCAGGGATGGTCCGCCACACTTCGGTTGCGGGATCAGGCGTCAGGAAGAAGCTCTTGAGCACCTTGTACTCGCGCTCGGACTCCAAAAACGCCTTCATCGGGACGACGCCCAGCGGGCTCGGCATCGACTCGATGGCCTCCAGGCCGCCGCGGATGCCGACCGCAAAGACGTTCTCGAGCGGCAGCCCCATGCGCTTGTCGATCAGGGGGTCGGGCGCGTGCTCGATGCGGAACGAAGTGCCCGGCAGCGCCGCTCCAAGCCCAGGTGGCAACGGCTGCGTGTTTGCGAACCGGTTGGCGTAGTTGAACATGTCTTCGTAGACCGCCGCACCGCCGAACGTGTTGTCGCTGACGTGCACGGGGAACGCATAGCGGACGCCCAGGGAGTACAACCGCTGGACCTCGGCCTTGATGGCGGCGTTGGTCGCGTTGATGGTCGCGAAGTTGAAGTTGCCGATATTGTCGACTTCGATGCCGAGAACGACGGCCAGCTTGCCGCGTCGCACAATGTCGCGCATCTCGGCCGGGTTGTACGCGATCTCCATGAAGTCGCGGTGTCGACCCACGAACTCCTTCATGTACTTGAGCTGGAGATCGGCACTGGCCTTGTCGTCTTTCGGGTTCTTGCCGTCCAAGACCTCGGCGAGCAAGTGGTTGTTGACCGCCAGGCCGACCATCACCCGCAATCCGCCTTCGTGGGCGCGCTTGATCCACTCGTAGCGCATCTGCTGGTGCGTGATGGTTGTGAAGTGTGGCCAGTGCTGGAATTTCGGTGCACCCCTGTGTGGATGGTCGAGGTCCGCCGTGTGCTTGTACATCCCGTCGGTCATCGTGATGACGGCCATGCGGATGTAGTTGCCGCAGGTGTTATCGATGCCCCAGCCACCGTGCATACAGTTGCAGTTGGCGAGCGCCGTACGAATCGGGCCGTCGGGAGCGCCGAACATCAGCTGCTTGCCGAAACCCAGATGGCTGGCGGGGTGCGTGTGCAGGTCGGCGATCCCCCAGACGGGTGAGTCCCAATCCACAAAGCCGAGCACCGCGCCGGGTGCGGGCTTGAAGACGTGGGGCTTGACCTGATTGACCCACTTCTTGCCGACCTTGACCTTGGCCAGAGACGGTTTGGTGTCTTGGAAGACGAAGTCGTCGACGTTGATGTGCCCCCAGCCGCCTGTCGCGTTGTCGGTGATCCGGATCCGCAGGGTCTTGCCCTTGAGTGCGGTGACCTTCCACCACTCGCGACGCATCAGCTCGTTGCCGTGACCGGTCTTTCGCGTGCCCGACACGACCTTGTATTTGCCGTCGGGCATCGTGATCCCAGCCTTGCCGGAGTTGGACTTCTCGAGCAGCTCGACCTTGAGGTTGGCGTTGTCCTTGCCGCCACCGATGAGGAAGCTGATGTAGTTCTTCTCGGCCTTGAACGAGATGGATGTCAGGGTGCCCGTGCGGCCGTCACCGGCCACCGTTCCGGGGGCGACCGAGTTGTTCGGTCGCTTCTCGTAGGTCCCGATCCATCGCGTGCCTTTGTGCCCAACCGGGAACGTCACGTCGCGCCAGTAGTCACCGCCCAGCGGCATGCTCTGGCCCGTGCTGCCGTTCTTGATGCGGTGTGCGGCGACGTTGTCGCCCAGCGTCGGTTGGTCGTTGAACGCACTGCCCGTCTTTGTCCAGTTCGACAAGCCGCGCTCGAAACCCCAGTTGTCGAGCTTGAGATCTGGCCGCGGCACGTGGGTACCGCCTGGCAGCGGCTGGGTCGGAAACGCGCCCCCCGGGCCTTTCGGGAGCTTCGTGCCTGGCTTCGCCGTCGATGTCGGCGTGGGCTTTTTGGACGTCGGCGTAGGCTTTTTGGACGTCGGAAACGGCTTGGACGTTGGCTTGGTCTGCGGCTTGGGCTTGGGCTTTTTGGACGTCGGAAACGGCTTGGACGTTGACTTGGTCTGCGGTTGGGGCTTTTTGGACGTCGGAAACGGCTTGGCCGTCGGCTTGGCTTTGGGCTTGGCCTGAGTGGGGCTCGAAATTGCCAGACCCGCCAAGGCAAGACAGGCCGACGCGAACACAGGGCGAACGGGGCGGAGTACCGGCATTACTGGGAGAGTCCCGCGCGGCGGAATTATGTTCCCATCTTTTTGCCCCGACCGAGCCCGGCTCGGGGTCGACCGGCTCCGCCGACTATCCCTGTGGTTCGGGCGCGGGCTCGATCACGCCGACGCCCGCGGGCTCAGCTTTCGTCGATCGGTCTGGGACGGCTGCGCCACTGAGCAGCCCAACGGTGCGCTCGAGCAACATCAGTTGTTCCTGCTGCAGGTCGGGCAGGCGTACCGCGAGTGCGAGGCGGACCTCGGCGGCCTCGCCCGCGTTGGGGAGCGGCAGCCCGAGCCAGGCCCACGTGTGGCTGGTGTCGCCGTGGCGGACGATGAGGGTCTCCCCGCGCCGCACCTCGAAACCGGGGACGCCCAGTCGCGCAAGCACGTCGCCCACGCCTGGGGCGAGACGTCGCCAGCGCTCCGGTCCGCTGTCTTCGACCGTGTCGGAGCTCATGTGCTTGAGCATCGCGAGGATCTCCATCACCTCGCTCCGTCGGTCGCGCCAGCCGACACGCCGCTCGCCCGTGAACGCGGGCAGCTGACTCAGCAATCGGTGGTAGCCGAGGATGACGGCCGCGAGCAGCAGCGCCACGAGCGTGCCCAGCAGGGTCCACCAACCGCCGACACCGATGACGTTGAAGTACGCCATCAGTGCAAACAAGGCCATGGACGCCCACAGCACCGTCACCGCGCGTGCGTGCGAGAGGCCGGCCGCGAGCAAGCGGTGATGCACGTGGTCGGAGTCGCTCGCGAAGATGGGCTGGCCGCGGAGCTTGCGGCGCAGGATCGCCATCCCGATGTCGAAGAACGGCAGGGCGAGCACCATCAGTGGGATCGCCAGTTGCAGCTCGGGGACACGCCACCGGATCGGACGGGTGTGCAGGAGCAGCACGCCGAGCAGGAAGCCCAGAAAGTACGAGCCCGCATCCCCCATGAACACCTTGGCGGGGTGTCGGTTGTGGATGAGGAAGCCAGCGGTTGCGCCGAGGGCGGAGGCTGCGACCCAACCCACCGCGATATTCACCGGGCCCACAAATGGCGCCGCGGCGATGGACGCCACGACCGTCGCGAATCCAATCAGGCAGATGCCGCCCGCCAGACCATCGAGTCCATCCATGAGGTTGATGGCGTTGACGGTGGCGACGAGGAAGAGGCCGGTGAGCAGCGGCGTTACGAAGTGCCAGCGAAGGCCCGCGTACATTTCGAGGCCCGGCCAGTACAAGCCGTACAGCACCGCCATCCCCGCGGCGGCGAGCTGCATCGCGAACTTGTGCCGCGCCCGCAGACCCACAAAATCGTCGTAGAGCCCGGTGAGGCCAACGATCATCGCGCCGATGATCCCGCCCGTGAGCGGAGAGATCGAAAACAGCTGATGCACCGCCGAGAGCTCCGTCGTTCCGGCGAGACCGACGAGCAGCATGACCCCGAAGGCGAAGATGATGACCAAGCCGCCCGCACGTGGAATCTCGCCCGCGTGAACCTTGCGCAGGCTGAACTCGCCGTCATGACGACCGAGCGCTCGCCAGGCCCGCAGGACCCAAGGCATGAGCAGGGCGACGAGCGCGAACGCCCCGATGCCCGCAATCCAGAGCGTGCCGAGTGTGGGTGTCACCGACCACCACGCTTGTTCGTACAGCCACGTCGACACAGGGATACCCATCCCGTGCATGGCCGACAGACGACGGATCCGTCGGCACAATATCCCGCGCGATGTGGCCAAAAGCCCACTGAACGCCAGCCTAGCACGCAGTAAGGGGGTAGCGTGCTTTGCGCCACCGCCTAGTCGGTGAACACGAGCTTGTAGTTGATGCAGACCGCTTCCGTCTCGACATCGGGAGCGACGGTGAAGATGGGGCGAGAGGGGTTGAAAAACCCGCAGCCCAGCAAGGCCGAGACGTCCTGTGCCCCGCAGCATCCGTCAAACCCACGGACGTTTGTCGGTTGTCCGCGCGTACAGTTCACGAGGGCGTCCGCGGGGTCGTTGCAGCCCGCAAAGATGCAGGCCACGAGGCCGGAGTCGGCCGAAAGCTGCGCGCTGAACTCCTGAAGCGGGCAGGATTCGAGGACGAAGACATCCGCGTCCGCAGCGTCCACGATGGTGCCATCGACCTCCGCCGCACAGCCGCGCAGTTGGAGCGCGTCGGCGAGATCATCGCCCACTTCGTCCTTGCACGCTGGCCCGCCACCGCTTGAACTCTCGTTCGGCGCGCTGCCCGTGCTGCTGTCGGTGGTGCCCGTACTCGTGCCCAGTGTCGCGCTGGTTGTCGTACCGCCGTCCAGCGCTAGTGTGTCAGCTGCCGCGCCGCTGCTGGCCAGCGCGGAGGCCTCCGCGGACGATGTGCTCGCACCCGTGCCCGTACCTTCGACGCCGGTCGCACACTCGCCGCCGACATCGGCTGCGCCCACCGGGTATGAGAATCCGGAGTCACACGCAGGGTCGGGGTAAATGCAGTGTCCGCCCGCGTGGCACATACCACCCTGGTCGCCCAGCACACAGTCCGCGTTGTCGGTGCAGGCGAAGGTGCCTGATGTGCCACACGCGAGCAGCCATCCCAGTGACCAGGCCGCTGCGATGCGCCCCCTCATCCAGGAGCACCGTACCACGATGCGGAGGCTCTCTCGTGGTACGTAGGGGGCGGATGCCTGCAGAGTTGGCGATTCCGCTTGAAAGCGAATGGACGCTCGGTTGTGACGAGCTGCGCGTCATGCTCGACAGCGCCCGAGCGCGGCTCTTGAGCCTGGTTTCGGATCTCAGCGACGCACAGCTGGAGGTACCGTCGCTGCCGATCGTCAACCCGTTTCGTTGGGAGCTCGGACACGTCGCGTTCTTCTACGATGCGAACATCCTCGCCGCCTACCATGGCGCCGAGTTGCGAATGGCAGGCGGCAACGAGCTGTTCAACTCGTTTGTCGTCGACCACGACGAACGCTGGCGCCTCCCGCTGGGTTCGCGCACCGAGATCCTGGACTACATGAGTGCGGTGCATGCCGATGTGCTCGCGCGGCTCAGCAGTGGTCAGGCCTCGCCCGTCCTCACGTATCTGCACTTTTTGGCGATTCTTCACGAGGACATGCACTGCGAGGCGTTCACCGTCATGCGCCAGACGCTGGGCTACGCTGCGCCCCGGGTTGCCGATGAGCGGCCCGAGCAGTTGGGGATCGAGGACTGCGAGGGCGATGCGGAGATCCCTGGGGGGCTGTGGCAGCTAGGGTCGGAGCGCTCAGAGCCGTTTGTGTTCGACAATGAAAAATGGGCGCACCCGGTCGATGTCGCACCGTTCCGAATCTCTCGGACCCAGGTCACCAACGCCGAGTTTGCCGAGTTCGTGGACGCAGGCGGGTACAACCGAAGCGATCACTGGGGGTACCAGGGCTGGCTGTGGCGTGGTCGGGTAGGACTCGAGCACCCACTGTATTGGCGGCGCGACTCGAGCGGGTGGGCACACAACAAGTTCGGTCACCTCGCACCGCTGGAGCCCACCCATGCCGTATGCAACGTCAGCTGGTATGAGGCCCTGGCCTACTGCAGCTGGGCGGGGCGGCGACTACCCACGGAAGCCGAGTGGGATATGGCCGCGGCGGGTCACCCGAACGGCGGGCCAAAGCGCAGGTTTCCCTGGGGCGATTCGGCGGGCGATACGACGATGGCGAATCTCGATGGGCTCCGTGGCGGCCCTGTGGATGCGCGTGCATTCCCAGCGGGCGACTCGGCGTTTGGATGTCGCCAGATGCTGGGCAACACGTGGGAGTGGACATCGACGCCGCACTACCCGCTCCCGGGCTACATCGTCGACAAGCCGTACGCGGAGTACTCCGCGCCTTGGTTTGGCTATCCCAAGATCCTCCGCGGGGCTGGCTGGGCAACGAGCTCGCGTATCGCTCGAAACGGCTATCGCAACTTCTTTACCCCCGACCGCACCGATGTGATGGCCGGCTTTCGCACCTGTGCGCTGTAGACACCATGGTGGACGAACCCAACGACAGCGGGCACGGCGAGCGTGATCTCTTTGAGCAAGCCGACTCCGAGGGCATGGCCGAGGAGCGCGAGGCGGCACGCGTGCTGGCGAGCGTGGAATCGCGGATCTTTGGGGGCACGAAGACCCCCGCAAAGATAGGCCGGTTCACGCTCATCGAGCGCATTGGCGAGGGAGGGGCCGGCATGGTGTGGGCGGCCTACGACCCACGCCTGGACCGCAAAGTCGCGCTCAAGCTCTTGCGTGCACGCGGTGGCCTGGCAACGTCGGCAACCGAGCGGCTGGTTCGAGAGGCTCAGGTCGCCGGCCGGCTGTCGCACCCCAACATCGTGTCGGTGTTTGAGGTTGGCGAGTACGAGAGCAGCGCGTACCTGGCGATGGAGTACATCGATGGGCCGAACCTCGCGGGCTGGCTCGAAGATGTCGAAGCCAGCGAGCAGGGGGTCATCGATGTCTTCACCCAGGCCGGGCGCGGATTGGCCGAAGCGCATCGCAATGGGGTCATCCACCGTGATTTCAAGCCGGCCAACGTCATGGTTCAAGGGACGGCGACGGGCCCGCGGGCGCGGGTTGTGGATTTCGGATTGGCGGGCTGGGTCGATGCCATGGAGTCGGAGCCCGGCTCTGTTCCCAGCGGTCCGCAGTCGGGCGGCACGCTCACGCGCACGGGCGCTCGACTTGGCACGCCCGCGTACATGGCACCCGAGCAGGCCGCAGGCGAAAAGGCCGATGCGCGCAGTGATCAGTTCTCGTTTTGCCTCTCGTTGGTCGAGGGGCTGATCGGGCGTCGCCCCTTCGAGACGTTCGGCGACTACACCCGGCCGGTCGAGGCGTTGGCCAAGGTCCCTTCGTGGACTCGCGCTGCGCTCACGCGCGGCCTGGCGATCGATCCGGACGCACGCTGGCCGTCGATGGACGCGCTGCTGGCCGAACTCTCGCCACCGTCGCGGTCGGGTAGACGGTGGGCGATGCTCGGAGTCACGGGGGCGGTCGCTGTGGTGGCCGTCGGCGTGGCCGCTCGCCCCGCCGCCACTGAGGACGTTGCTTGTCGCGGAGCCGACGCTGAGCTCGCTGGTGTTTGGGATGAACCACGCAGAGCCGAGATCGGGGCCGCGATCATGGGAAGCAAGGTCGCCTATGCACGCGGCGTATCGACGCGCGTGGCTTCGGCACTCGATGCCTGGACGACGCGGTGGTCGGCAATGCACCGCGAGGCCTGCGAAGCGACCCACCTTCGCAAGGAGCAGTCGAGCGCAGTGCTCGATCTGCGCATGTCGTGCTTGCGTCGAGCGAAGCTGGGCCTCTCCGCGACCACCGATGTCTTGGCAGCCTCGACGGAGTCCGTCGTCGAAAAGGCGGATGAACTCGTTGGCGCACTGCCTCGAATCGAGGCGTGCGAAGATATCGAAGGATTGTTGGCCGACGTGGCGCCGCCTTCGCCCGACGAGGCGGAGCGCGTCCAGGAGGCGCGCGCGCTCTTGGCCCAGGCCGCTGCACGCCAGGGCTCGGGGCAGCTGGACTTGGCGGAAAAGGCGATCGGTGGCGCGCACGCCATTGCCGACGGATTGGAGTATCCGCCGCTCCGCACCGAGCTGTGGCTCGCGGCAGCCGATGTCCATACCGCGCTCGGCAAACCCGTGGAGGCAGAGGCCGAGATCCGGCGCGCCTATGAGAACGCCGCGCGGCACGGCCAGTGGGACTCGGTGCGGGCTGCGACCGTGTTGCTGATGGCGAACCTGGGCGTGGACCAGGGGCGCGGTGTCGAGGCCCTTCCGATGCGGGAGCTTGCGATTGGTCTGTCGCGAGGGTCCCCGTTGCACGAGGCGGAGGCTCGCGCGACGATTGGGATCCTGGTCACGGGAACGGGCAAGTACGACGAGGCCGAAAAGGAGCTGCGGACGGCGCTCGAGCTTCAGCGCGCCCTCCTGGACGAGGGGCACGTCGACGTGGCTCACACCCGCGCCGCGTTGGCGACCAACTTGTTTCGGCAGGGCAAGGTCGACGAGGCCGAGGCGGAGGAGCGAGGGGTGCTGGAGGCGAGAATCGCCGCCATGGGGACAAATCACCCCTCGGTTGCCTCGACCTACTTGAACCTCGGGGTCTACTTGCACGGAAGGGGCAAGCTAGACGAAGCCAAGGCTGCACTTATCGAGGGCGTCGCGTCGATCGACGCTGCCACCAAAAAGGCCCATCCGACGCGCGCCAGGCTCTACGCAAGCCTCGCCGCTATCGCCCATATGCAGGGGGACTTCGAGCAGTCGGAGGCGCAGACGCGGGCCGCGTTGGCGGTGCAGGTCGAGATTTTGGGGCCTGAGGATCCAGGTGTGGCCAGCACCCGCAGCAACCTGGCGATGATCCTGCGTCAGCGCGGAAAGCTCGAAGAAGCGGAGGCGGAGTTCCTCGCGACGCTGCAGCTGCGCAAGAAGACACTGGGCGCGACGCATCCCGATGTGGCGCGCTCACACCACAACCTCGGTGGGTTCTATCAGGAGCGTCAACGGTTCGAGGACAGCGAGCGTCACCTCCGAGCGGCTTTGGAGATCAACCTCGCGACACTTCGCAAGGACCACCCGACGACCGCGAGCGCGCACATGGCCCTCGCTGGGATTCTGTCGCTGCGTGACGACATCGAGGGCGCGGAGGCTGAGTACCGCAGTGCGGTGGCGATTCGCGAGCGGGAGTTGGGGGCCGACGATGCCGAGGTCGCGAACGCCAAAGATGGGTTGGCGCGCACGCTGCAGAAGCAGGGGCGCCACGAGGAGGCGCAGGTCGCGTTTCGGTCGGCGCTGCGGATTCGAGAGGCCAAGCATGGGCCCGACGATCCACGGCTTGTGCTCGCGCTGTTGGGGCTCGGTGATTCGCTGCGGGTCTCCGGGCAGAGGGCTGAGGCGGTGAAGGTGCTTCGGCGAGCTGCGAAGATCATTGATACTCCCGGGGCCAAGCCGCGGCGGCGGGCGAAGGCACTGTTTGCGCTTGCCCAAGGCATTTGGACCGATCCCGCAAAGCGGGCCGAGGCTCGGGAGGTCGCGGAGCGGGCGGCAGGGATCTATCGGGAGCTGGGCGCGGCAGGGGTGGAGCAGGTGCGGCTGGTCGAGTCGTGGCTCGCGGAGCACTGAGGCGCGCTTGAGGGGGCGGTCAGAGAATCGCGAGCCTCGTCGGAGCCGGCCTCAGGTCTCGGCGGTGAGACGCGCGGGCGCACGGGCGGTTCGGGTCAATCTCGCGACTCGACGCCCCAGTGCGCGCCGCAAGTGCCGGAGCGTGCCCTCGACGAAGGCGGTGGCGCTCAGCGGGACCAAGACGACCAGTCCGTCGCCGCGGCGGTAGCCCGGGTTGCGCGCCATGAAGAACTCGCTCATCGCGTCTTGGCGGCGCGCCCACGAGTCGCGGTCTTGGTCGGTCTCACGCGTGATCCAGCCGACCTTGCGCAGACCTCGGTCGGCCTCTTCGACCTGGCTCAGGCCGAAGTTGTCGGCGAGTCGATCCATCGCGCGCTGTGTATCCGTTGGGGTGGGGCGCTCCCAGTGGGGGTACATCTGTGGGGCAACGTGGCCCATCGCAACGTACGCCGAAGGATGGACGAAGCAGCCGAGGTAGGCCTTGCGGGCCCGCGGGTAGCGGACGCAGGCGCGGAGGACCTCGGAGATCATCAGCGTCCCGCTCACATTGCGGCGGTAGGCCGGCAGCTTGCCTGCCTCAGCGCGAACGACGACCCAGCGCTGGCCGTCGATCTGCTCGACGAAGGTGTGGACGGCGAAGTAGCCAACGACGCGTCCCGCGTCCCGGTAGACCTGAATCCGCGTTCGGTCCGCGGGCGAGTCGACCACGTACTTTGCGAACTCTGCCTTGGAGACGCCGCCGAAGATCTCAGTGTGCGCAGCATACAGCTCGTCGACCAGCGCGCCGCGGGCAGGCTCGGACAGGGCATTGGGGTTGACGGTGGTGCTTTGGACGGCTTGGGTCATGGCTCGCGTCTCCCCCGCGCAGAGCCCCGTCGACTCGCCCGTCCGTCGCGCTTTGTCAGCGGTGGTCGGGGCGGCTCGGTCCTGGCCTGCGTGGCGTGATGCGGTAGTCATCACCGCGCAGAAGCTGGTCAATTTATTGTCGCTGGTGACCGAATTCGGCCACGCAGGGCGAAAACCGGAGGCCATGGTGCGAGCCGTAGCTCTCGGAGTAGAGGGGGGTGGGTGCGAGGGGCCGCGTCGCCGCTACCCGCGCGCTCGTGCTAGGCTGCGCCCGTGCGATTTCGTCTGGGTGGTGCGACAACGTTGGCCTTGCTCCTCGGCATGGCCGCTCCTTTCGGGTTGGGCTGTGCCCCGAAGGTCAACGTGACCACGGCGCCAGACTTCGACTTCGCGTCGGCGGGCACGTACGCGTGGATCACCGACGAGCTCGTGCTGATCCAGCAGGGCGACCCGCAGCCAAACGTCCGCACCGAGGCCAACGAGACTCTGGTGCGTGCGGCGATCGAGCGCGAGCTGGCGGCCAAGGGCTACACCAAGGTCGCACACGACGATGCAGATCTCCTGCTCGCTTTTTCGGTGGGCGTGCGCGTTCGTTACCGCGTCGAGGCGGTGGACATTGGCGGCGACGTCGGCGACCCGCAAACCAAGGGAACGCTCAACATCTACGTGCTGGACCGCGCTGCGTCGCGCGAGGTCTGGCACGCGAATGTCACCGATTGGTTGTCCAAATCGGAGGAGCCTGCGGCGGTCGTCGATCGCGCGGTCGGCCGGCTGATGGCCAAGCTTCCCCCGCACGCGGCTCCGTAGCGCCCTACGATGGAACGGTTGTTCAAGACGCGGATGGCTCGCCTTGCGCCGCTCTTTGTGGCCGCTGCGGTCATCACGGCCTGCGGCGACGACACGGGTAGCGCATCCGGCTCGACCGCAAACGGCACGGCGAGCTCACAGAGCGGAAGCACAGCTCCTGCCGACGGAACGTCCGCGGGGGCGAGCGCAGGCACCAACGGCGGCTCAGGCAACGAATGTGCCCCGGCCTTGGCCGAGCCAGCGCTCCCCTGCGATGGCGCGGCACCCTTCACATACGGTGGCCTCGACGTACCCGTCGCTGGCTGGGAGGTGTGCGACTCCGGGCTGGCGCACCGAACCGAAGCCGTCCAATGCGAGCTCCCGCCCGGTGAGTGCGAGCCCGGTATGGGTGAAGACGAATGCACCGTGGACGCGGACTGCACCGATGCACCCAACGGTCGCTGCGAAGGCCCTCTGGGGATGTCCCCGGCCTGCGCATGCCTGTATGGCTGCGAGACGGATGCCGACTGTGGCGACAACCAAGCCTGTCTGTGCCTCGGTGTGTTCTCGGAGTGCATCGCGGCCGACTGCCGGACCGACGCCGACTGCGGAGAGGGCTCGGCGTGCACACTGGACGAGTCCGATCCAAGCTGCGGCCCGAGCCAAGGACGCATGACGTGCACCACCACCGAGGACTCGTGCACGTCGGCGGCGGGATGTGGGGTGAGCGATCTGTGCGTGAAGCTCGACGACGACACGTGCGGCTTCCGCTGCAGCGAGAATCCGTTTACCTGCGCCGACGCGTGAGCCGTTTTGGGCTCTTGAGCCCCTGGGCGACGGTCCTGCGACCTGCTCTGACGTTCAGCGGAGGCCGCAGAGGCCACGATAGCCAGCGCACGGGCTCGCCCAATAATCGTACATAAACGCACATTGTCTCACCTCCGGAATTCGGGCATGCTCGGGGCCGGAGACGGATTTTGAGGACGCGTATTTTCAAACCCGCAGCCCTAATCTTCATGGTGTCGCTCATCGCCGCATGCGGCGGCGACGACTCTTCGAGTGCGGAGAACGAAGCCGACACCGACGGCAAGTTCGACGACCTCGACGATGTTGATGAAGCCGCCTGTGAGCTGGACGACAGCGTCGACCGGCAGCTGGTGCAGTTCGTGCTCAACGACCACGTTCAGTTCCGGTGTCAGGGGCCGTCCGGCTTTGTGGCCACGGGCTGCTGCAAGCCTGCACTCGAGGAGTTCGTGTTTGCGACGGGCTGCCCGCTGCAAGCCAAGTTTGAGACGGTGGACGACCCGTCCGCGGCATCGGGCCAGCGCCAACACTGCGTTGCCGATGTGCCCAACGGCTCGGAGGACATTGGCGTCGTCGAGCTGGTCGCCACGTCATGCTGCACACCGCTTTGCGACGAGGCCAAGTGGGACGACCCCGTAGCCCAAACCGGCTGTCGCGGTGCCAGCGGTCAGTTCAAGGCGCACGCGTGCTGTGCTCTGACCGAGGACGCTTGCGGCGATGCCATCTGGGACGCTCATCCCGACGACCTGGGCCTGACGCGCTGCTGGGCGCAATCCGGCGAGTTCGCGACCGCGTACGCCAAGGCCTCGTGCTGCATGGACCAGTGCTTCCGCAACAGCAGCGGCGACATTGAGATCGACGACCTCCCGATCGGCTGCTTGCTCCCCGTCGACAACGAGTGTGACGGAGCGACCGTCAACGAGGTGGGCGCGTGTGCGGTGGAGCTGACGGCCGACGAGCGCGAGCTCAGCGGCGACTACGTCGGCGACTTTGCCAAGGCGATGTGCTGCGCGGGTCAGAGCGACCTGGAGCGCGACCTTGCCGACGAGTGCTACCGACGCGAAATCTTCGGCGACGACCTTTCAATCTGCGTGCAGGGCTAGGGGACAATCATGAGCAACAAGATCATCACGCCGAACGTCTCCCGCCGAAACATCATCCGTGGCTCCGCCGCGATGGCGACCGCGCTTTCGGTCGGCTGCGACCAAGAGGGCGGGCCCGCGGGCCAGTTCCGCGGCGGCGCCGATCTTCTGGGCAACATCGACCACGTCGTGGTCCTGATGCTCGAGAACCGCTCGTTCGATCACTACTTTGGTCAGCTGACGCTGCCGACCGATCACGCAACGCTTCCCGGCGAAGGGCGGATCTTGCTGCCGTACGGCGCTGAGACGGACTTCCACGCCGCCGACCCGAACGGCGAGATGGTGATCGGCCTCGCGGGCGACGAGACGAACCCCGGGCCAGATGGCGAGGCGGTCGGCTTGTTCAAGCAGGACCGCAGCCGCAAGCTGCACCACCTCCCGCACAAGTGGGAGCCCATGCACGACGCCTTCAACAACGGAGCCAACGATGGCTTCGTGATGGCGCACCACAACTACAACAAGCACGAGACGCTCACGGCCGGCCCCGAGGTGATGGGGATCCATAACCGCGACGACGTGCCCATGCTGTACGCGCTCGCCGACAACTACACGTTGTGCGATCGCTACCACTGCTCGGTGATGGGCCCGACGTGGCCCAACCGCTTCTTCATGCACGCCGCCAGCTCTGGCGGCCGCCAGACCAACAAGCCTCGCGCGTTCCTCGATTCGATCTGGGGCTCGCTGCGCGACGAGGGGCTCACGGGTCGCAACTACTTCTCCGACCTGCCGTGGGCGACCGCAGCGATGTTCCAAGCCCGCGGGCTCCGTCGGATGAGCACGTTCTTCGAGGCCTGCGAGGAGGATCGCCTGCCCGAAGTCTCGATCCTCGACCCCGGCTTCTTCTTCGCTACGTCCGACCACCCAGGCGAGCGCATCGATCGCGCCTTCGGTGGCAATAGTGCTCACCCGGAGATGGCGCCCAACCACAACTTGGCCGATGTGTTGATCGGAACGATCTACTCGGCCCTGGCCAACTCCCCCGCGTGGGAGCGCACCATGTTTGTCATCACGTACGACGAGAGCGGCGGGTTGTTCGACCACGTGCCGCCCCCGCGCAACGAAGACGACGAGCGCGACGAGTTCCGCCAGATGGGCTTTCGTGTCCCCACGATCGTCATCGGGCCGCACGTCAAGCAGGGCTTCATCGACCACACGCTGCTGGAGCACTGCTCGATCGCGTCGACTATCGATAGCCGGTTTGGCACCGAGCCGCTCAACCGCCGCGCAGAAAACGCCAACGACTTCAGCTCGGCTATCGATCCGGATCTATTGAACGATCCGTCCGATCCCATCTCGCTGCCCAAGATCACGATCGACGAGGACGACCTCATCGAGAAGTTGGAGCTCGTGGATACGCAGAGCGAGTTGGCCGCGATGGCGGACGCGGGCGAGACCCCGCGCGACCTCGACGATCGCAAGCGACACGTCGACGAGATCAAGCACCTGCTGCGCAAGGCGCATGAGTTTGGGCTGATCGAAGCGCCGCGCCGCAAGCGGTAGCCAACCCGTCGGGCTGGCGTGGCAGGAACTTGATAGTCTCTGCCCGCCTTGACCGCTGAAGCCGTAGCTGAAGACGCGTTTGACGCCGAGATCTGCGTTTGGGGTCTCGGCTACGTTGGGCTCCCGACCGCCGCTGTCCTCGCCACGCGCGGACGGCGTGTGGCGGGTGTTGATACGCGCGCCGATGTGGTCGAGACGATCAACGCGGGCGAGGTGCACATCGTGGAGCCCGAGCTCGACGCGCTGGTGCGGGCGGCGGTCGCCGTCAAGACGTTGCGCGCGTTCTCGAAGCCGGTGGTCGCCAAGACGCACCTCATCTGCGTGCCGACCCCGTTCGCCGACGATCACCAGCCAGATCTGAGCTACATCGAGTCCGCGACGCGCACGCTGTGCACGGTGATCCGTGCGGGTGATCTGGTCGTGCTCGAGTCCACGTCTCCGCCCGGTACCACCCGCGATCTCGTCGCGCGCGTGCTGGCCGAAGCGGGGTTCGAGGCTGGTCGGGATGTCTTTGTGGCCCATGCGCCCGAGCGTGTTCTCCCGGGCGCGGTGATCCGCGAGGTCGTCGAAAATGCACGGGTTGTCGGTGGCGTGACCGAGGCCTGCACCGAGCGTTGCGCCGATTTTTACGAGAGCTTCGTCAAGGGCGAGGTGCATCGCGCACGGGCCGAGGTCGCCGAGCTCGTCAAGCTCGCCGAGAACGCGTACCGCGACGTGAACATCGCGTACGCCAACGAGCTTGCCAACGTGTGCGGGCGCTTGGGCCTGGATGTCTGGGATGTGATTCGTTTGGCCAACGAGCACCCGAGGGTGCAGGTGCTGCGGCCGGGGCCCGGAGTTGGCGGCCACTGCATCGCCGTGGACCCGTGGTTCATCGCTGCCGCAGCTCCCCTGGACACCCCGTTGATCCGCGCGGCTCGGGCGGTCAACGACGGACGCCCCGAGCGTATCGTGCAGGCCGTACAGACCCTGGCGGAGCGCTTTCGCCGGCCTCGGGTGGCGTGTTTGGGCCTGTCGTACAAGCCCAACATCGACGACCTACGAGAGAGCCCCGCCATGGAGGTCGTGCAGCAGCTCGCGGCACTCGGCACGCTGGAGCTGCTGATCGTCGAGCCGCACGTGAGCGAGTCTCCCGTCGAGGGGCACGACCTGGTCGAGGTGGAGGCTGCGCTGCGCGATGCCGACATCGTCGTCGTGCTCGTTGCCCACCGCGCGTTTGCTCGGGCGCCGCGCGAGTTGTTCACACGGCCATCGGTCATCGACACCGTGGGATTGTTGGCAACCTGATGGCACTCGAAGACGTCCTTGTCGCGCTGCACACGGTTCGCTTCTTGCGACCGCGTCAGGTGGCGCGTCAGGTCCAGCGCCGTCTTGCGGGGCCAGCACGGCGCCCCGCCCACGCGCTGGCGGCCGGCATCGACGACGTGCGCATGATGGCGCCTATCCAGCCACCCTCACCCGAGGGGCGTGTCGACGAGCAAGGGGCCGTGGCACTGCTGGAGCAGCCGTCGTACGACCCGCTTGGTGTTGGCTGGCGCGAGGCTCGGGATCCGCTGTGGACGTACACGCTCCACTACCACGGGTGGCTCGCGCAGCTATCGGCCGACGATGCCGAGGCCACGATCTTGTCGTGGATCGGTGAGCATCGTTTTGGTGTGGGGTGGGAGCCGTACCCCACCTCGATTCGGCTGCTGCACTGGCTGGCGTGGCTGCAGCACGAAGGCGGCGGGCGCCTGTCCGGGCCGCGTGAGCGGATCCTGCGCTCGATGGCCGCGCAGCTCGAGCACCTCGCTTCGCACCTCGAGGAGCACATCGACGGCAATCACCTGTGGACGAACCTTGCGGCGCTCACCGCCTGCGGCCTCGGCCTTCGGGGGTCGCTGGCCGATCTGCTGGTTGAGCGCTTTGGTCCGCGGTTGGTGACGACGGTGCGTGAGCAGCTGTCGTCGGACGGTGTGCATCGCGAGCGGACGCCGAGCTACCACTGCTTGCTCGCCGAGCAGCTCGCGATCGTCGTGGAGTCCGCCAGAGACAACCGACCCGATCTCGTCAAGACGCTGGAGCCGTTGCTTCGCAAGATGGTGGTCGCGATGGGCTCGTTCATGCACCCCGACGGCGACGTCGCGCTGTTCGGCGACAGTCAGCTCGAGGCAACGGTCACGCCCGAGCGGCTCATCGCTCGTGTGGGCACTCGGCCGGCCGAGGGCCATGCACTTGCGCCCAAGGCTGGGTTTGCGCGGCGGGTGTGGGGTGATTGGACGCTGCTGTGGACGGTGGGCGATGTTGGCCTGCCTTGGCAGACGGGGCATATCCACGGTGATGCGCTGGCGGTCGAGATCAGCCTCGGTGACGAGCGTGTGATCGTCGACGCTGGCGTGGGGACGTATGTCGTGGGCGCCCAGCGGCACTATGCGCGATCGACCCGCGCGCACAACACCGTCACGGTTGGTTTTGGTGCGCCCAATCAGCACGAGCTGTGGGCGAGTCATCGGATCGGTCGACGTGCGGAGTGCACGCTGGTGCAGGCCACAGAGCGGCGACTCGTGGGGCGCGTGCGCGGTGTGTCGAGCCCAGGGACACACGAGCGCACGATCGCTCCCGAAGGGGATGCTGTGGTCGTGCGGGATACGGTGGAGCCGTGGGCTCCGGCGACAGCGCGTTGGTACGTGCCGCGGACGGCAAAGGTTGTTGTGGACGGCGGGTGTGCGGACGTTGTGCTCGCCAGTGGCGCTCGCATGCGGATTGAAACGAATGCTGCGTCGTTGGCTTGCATCGCGAGCGAGGGCTGGCAAGGCATGGGCCGGCCAGCGCCGCGTTGGTGTCTCGCGACGGCTGTTCCTGAGGGTGGGTTGACCACCCGGTTTGTGCACGGGTAGTCGGCAGCGCAGGTGTCGCAACAGTCACCCGGATATCCGCGGCCAGCGATCGCTTGTGCTACGGTCTCCCTTGTGAGCGAAGCGATATCGGCTGCTTCCGCGCGTCTTCAAACCGCCCTGCAACTCGCAGAACTGGCGCAGGAGATGCAGAAGCAGAACCTACGCCGTTCCCATCCAAATGCCTCCGAAGAAGAGATCGAGGCCCTGCTCCTAGCGTGGCTTCATACCCGCTCTGGCGCCGAGTACGGGGACGCTTGGGGTCGGCCGATCCGATGGCCGCGAGCGAACCCGTGAATCGCGTCATTGAGTCCATCCGCCGGGCGCTCACTGACCTACAACAGACGAGGCATCCGTTTGCGGTCGTTGGCGGTCTCGCTGTGTCTGCACGGACCGAGCCTCGAACGACGCGAGACGTGGACCTGGCCGTCAGCGTTGACGGCGACGAAGCCGCAGAGGACCTGCTGCGCGAGATGATGAGATTGGGCTACGGAATCTCGGGCGTCGTCGAGCAGACTGACACCGGCCGGCTCGCCACAGCACGCCTTGTGCCTCCCGGAGACGCGGCGATCGTGGATCTTCTCTTTGCGTCCTCCGGCATCGAGCCCGAGGTCGTTTCGGCCTCCGAGTCGCTTGAGATCCTCCCCGGCATTCCTGTGAGGGTGGCGGTGGTCGGCGACCTCCTGGCAATGAAGATACTCTCGCGCGACGACGCCATGCGACCGCAAGACGCGGGCGATATCCGTGGCCTCGTACGCGTTGCTTCACCCGCCGCCTTAGCTCGCGCCCATCACTCCGTCGAGTTGATCGCCGAACGCGGCTTCGCGCGCGGACGTGACCTCGCCAAGCTTCTCACAGACGCTATCGCTACGTTCGGCGAAGCTGCGGGCTGAATCGCGTCCGACGATTTCCGCTTGTGCGATCGATACGTAAGCTGGCGCGAGACGTCGAGCCGATGAGACTCAGCCTTCGGGCCTCGGCACGCACAAACCGCCACCTTCGATCTGAGCATTGGTGCGGAACGTGTTCAGGAGCGTCCACGACTTGGGCTCGACCATGGGGATGGTCCCATCCTCGCGGACGTTGGTGACGTGATACGTGTGCTGGTTCCAGATCCGGCGTGGCTGGATCCAGCGGTCCTCAACGTCGCGGATGACCTGCACGGTCGGTGATAGGTCGCCGCCGATCATGTTTGAGACCACGACGACCTCGGCGGAGCCATCGTTGTCGACATCGACGACGACCGGGTACTCGCTCAGTGTCCCGCTGGTGCGTGGGATCTCGAGGAGTGGGATTCCATCCTCATCGAATGCAAACATCGTCGTCTGGTCGGCGTACATCGCTTCGGCGCGGCCGTCGCCCAGAAAGTCGAACGCGGTCCCGGCAGCGATTCCACTGGGGTCCGCGACCAATGCCGACCACACGATCGTCGCGTCGGGGTTGTACACCGTGTAGTGGTTGGCAGAACTGACCGCGAACTCGGCGATGCCGTCTCCCGTGAAGTCGTGCACCGTCGCCGGGCGCAGCCACGTCGTTCCACCCTGTGGGTCCCCGGTTGGGCGCAGGTCGGCATACTTGATCGTGCCGTTGTGCTCGAGCACGGTGATTCCGTTGGCGTTGTTCACCAATACCTCGGGCTCAGGATCCCCATCGAGATTCGCGACCTGAGGGTAGCCCGGGCTGACCGCGGGATTGTTGTAGTACTGGGTTCCGTCGGCGTGGTACGCGGCGTGACCCAACACGATCTCCATGCCCGCCACGTCGTCCAGGTCGGCGATCGTCGTGGCAGACCAGTTGCCGGCGACGGTCGGGGCGGTCCAAAGCAGTACGCCGAGGTGGTCATACACCTGGTTGCCCGCAACGATTTCGATGTCGCCGTCGTGGTCGATGTCCGCGATCGCGACAGCCCCCGAGTACGCCGCCGCCCAGGGAGACGCGCTCTGCCACTTGAGCGTGCCGTCGTGCTCAAATGCGACCAGGTTGCCTCCCACCACAGCACTGACGATCTCCGGCAGGCCATCGTTGTCGATGTCGGCCAACGCGGGTGTCACTGAGTGGTCGACCGCGGTCGGGACCTGAAAATGTAGCGTCCCAAGGTTGCCGTCCAGCACGTAGATGTGGCCGGGCGTATTGGTGCTGCCGTCCGCCGCCGCCGCCACCACGACGACGTCCGGGATATCGCACAGATCGATTTCTCCGTCCGCGTTGTCATCGGTCAGGTTCGCGACAAGCGGGGTGACGATGCTGCGCGTGTCGACGCCTTGCCCCGCCCATTCCCACTGGATCTCAGGGTCGAAGCTGTCGGCGGGTGCCACGGCGCGGCAGGGGCCCACCGCGTCCATGTCGTCGACCACCGTGCACACCGGTTCGGCAGGCCCCGTGGTCTCGCCGCCCATACTCCCGACGTCGAACACGCCGGGAGGGCTGGAGTCGGAGCTGGTCGAATCGACGGCTGCTGTCGTCGGGTTTGGAGAGCCCGCTCCGCCGCTAGACCCCGTACCGCTGGTTGCCGTGCTCGCGGCGGTGGTAGGGGTCGAACCTGTGCCCGTCCCCAACGCGGCATCGTCGGGCGGGTCGTCGGTCGAGCAGCCACACAGCGGGAGGACCAGCACCAGTGATAGTCCGGACGGTCGTCGCATCGCCCCACAGTACCAGGTGTGACGTGCACCCTGCCCACATCCAAGGTACCCGCTTCGTGGGTCTCGTACGTCTGGCTTGGGATTATGCGGAAGAGCCGCGCATTTCCATGTCGGTTGACCTACTGGCACGACAGCGCGACCCAGCTGACCGTGTCGGCCACGACGCGCACGGAAAAACCGTCCGACTCCGGGATCCCGACGACGGGTGTGCACTCTAGCGTCGACCCCTCGCGATCGACAGCCCGGAGCACGTAGTCGCCGGGAGGCACATTGACCAGCGCATACGACTGACCGTACCAATCGGAGACGAGCTCCCCGGCTGCCGGCTCCAGCGACACGCCAGCGAGCGTACCCTTTGCGGCGACGATGCCCATCGCGGGGTTGATGACGACTCCGTCGTTGGCCGCGACGATGTCGATCAGGTCGCGGTGCGGGTGAAGAAACTCGTTGCCGCAGCCCGAGAAGGTACTCTCGAAGTTGTCCATCGTGGCTCCGAAGAGTATCGAGTGGTGGCCATCCCGCGACACCGTAAGCCAGCCGTGGGGTTGATTCGGAAACCAAGGTGCTTCATCGCCACATTCGATGTCGTCGACGCAGACCGTTTCGCATTCGGGAGTCTCTAGGCAAGCGGAGGCGGCTTGACGTGGCGTGCCCCGGGGCGCTCCGATCGCGGGGAAGGGCCGTGCCAGCTCGAACACGGGGTCACACGGTCCCGCGGGTGCGCCCGTCGACGTGGACTCGCCCGTCGATTCAGACTGGCCGGTCGATGCAGACTGGCCGGTCGATGCAGACTGGTCCGTCGACGCGCTGGAGCCGGTGTCGGCATCTGCGCTTGTCGTCGCCGGACCCGCGGAGTCTGTTCCCGGGAACGTATCGTCCGAGCTTGAACTGGCACCCCCCGTGTCGTTCGTGCCGCCCGTAGCCGGGCCACAACCGGTCAGGACGGCGACGCCAACCGCCCAAGCGACAGGCGCGTACTCGGACCATGACTCGCGTGGCACGTTCCTAGAATGCCCGAGAGCCCAGCAATGTGCGAGGTCAGGCGAGCAGAGCGTTGCGGGGCGGACGCTTTCCGGCAAGGGCGAACGGAGAAGAGGCCGACGACCGTTTCGGATCACAGCGTGCAGCTGAACAGCTCGCCGGGTGTGCTCGTCGATGCGATCGAGAAGCTGACCCCTGTGGGCGTCACCGCAAATCCGTCCGTTGGCTGAGTTCCCGCCATGCAGTCGAACAATGCGCTGAAGTCGGTCGCATAGCTCTCGCCGTCGCCACAGTCGAGCTCGAAGCTCGAACGCAGTTCGGAGACCACCGACCACGACCCGGCCTCTAGCTCCATACGGTTTTCGAACGTATCGACGAAGCGCCCGCACGTTTCACCGTCGTGCTCGATTGTGAACGCGAACGATTCGAGGTCGTCCGTTGTCTCGGGCAGAGGCGCGTCGAAACGGACCATCGCGCCATTGCTGAAACTGCACTGGTCGCGGCCGGTGTCGAGCACGCCGACTTCTCCGGCCGGGAGGCAAGTGGCCAGCTCGCTGGCGGCAGAGGCCCAGCAGTTGGACGGATCGGAGAGGTAGTCGCAGGTCAGCTCCGCGGTTTCGGCATCATCGCTCCCCCCGCTGCCGCAGGCCCCAGCGACACCCAGGACGAACGCCAAGCCAAGTCGGGAACGCGAGCGCATGCCTCAATGTACCGGCTGTGCGGCCTTTTTGGGGGGAAGTCTGCCGTGTTCATTTCCACAACCATGGGACGTCGAACGTTGGCCCGGCGTCCGGCGGCCACTGTGTCTCCCTGCTCCAGGTCTGCCACGGGCTGTCGCACTCGGCGTAGGCGAGCAGGACGACTTCCTTGATCGGGAAGCGCGTGTGGGCCTCAAGGAAGTGTTCGACGAACCAACTCTCTTGTTCGCGGGGCTCAAGGTCAGATTCATCATGGTCGAGAGCCACGTAGAGGAACTGGCCCTCGCGCTTGATCACCAGACTCCACGGCGTGCCCTCGAGCATGGGCATTGTGGCCATGGCACGCTGAGCCGCGTCCATGTCGACGTGAGGGGCGAAGCGCACGCGATACTCGAGGTCGTCGCCTTCGAGGATGCCGTGCCCGTAGAAGCGAAAAGGGTGGCGCGGGGGCGCGTCCGGTAGCGTGAGCACCTCGCTGTCGACGACGAGCGCCTCGTCTTGTGGAGTTCTGGCCTTGCTCGGCGGCCAAACCGGATCCAGACGGCTTTGGTCGGGCGCCAGCCAGTGCTCCTCGAACGGTACCGTGATGCCGTCGATCGGGTGGACTGCGCCCATGAGTCGGACGTCGTCCTTCTTCACGGAGAAGAGGCCGCCCCGGCTGTCGATGCCTGTGCATACCGTGTATGTCGGCTCGAGTACCCAGGCGCCCGAGCGGTCGATGAGGCCCCAGCGGCCTCCGACGTCTTTGTCCCACTGCATCGCGGCCGCGTATTCGCCCCAAAAAGGACGGACTTGGCCGAACCGTCCGTCGATGACGAGCTTCCCCGTGTCGCTATCGCGAAACCCCCAGCGGCCATCCCACGCCTGGATACCGCCTTCGTTGCACGGGAACAGGCCCTCCGATCCTTGCAGTCGCTGGTTGAACACGACGCGGCCCGAACGGTCGAGCCCCGAGAGGCCCGCGAAGTTGCCGTCACGAAACGGAGCTGGGGGTGCTTCGAAGCGTGGCTCGATCACCATCGTCGCGTCCGGGTCGATGTAGCCCCAAAGAGCGTCGACGCGAACCGCGGCGAGGCCGTGGTGAAATGGCTCGGCCTTTTCAAACTGGGGCTTGATGACCCAGGCGCTACCGCGGCGGTAGCCGAATCGGCGTTGTTTGGACGTGGTGCCCGACACTTCCTGGCGGTACCGCCCGCCGTCCAAACGTTCCCGTGCGTGGTTGCCGACAGGTCCGACCCCATAGCCTGCGGCTGCGTTGGCGTGGCCTGCGGCGGCTCCGAAAGAAAGTTTGAACCGCCTGGCCTGTGGTTTCACTACAGGTCTTGAGCGGCCGGGACTCCTGGCTCGCCGCCCACCTCGAGACCATGAACACCTCCATCCTTCGCCTTAGTGCTGTGCTTCTCCTCCTCGCCGGGCCATTGGCCGCGTGTGGCGCCTCGGACAGCCCAGACAATGACGGAGGCGCCGACGAAGGTAGCTCGACGGGCGGCGCCGACGATGCGATGTCGGACGACTCGAGCGACGGGGCCACGGATCCGAATGCTACGAGCGCCGATGACGACGGCAGCACGGGCGGCGAGTCTACGGAGCCTGGCACGGGGTCGTCCGGCGAAGAAGTCGAAGACACGACGCCGCCCACCGTCGTATCCAGCATACCGGCCAGTGGAGAGACCGGGGTGTTTGCGGACGTCATCATGACCATTGAGTTCTCGGAGCCGATGGACACAGCGAGCGTCGAGACGGCCTACTACAGCGCCGACCTGCCCGACCCGGCTGTGGCCATGAACTGGAACGACGCCGGGGACCAACTGATCATCACACCGCTGTCCGAGCTTCCCTACGGCTCGGGGGTCTCGGCGCTGGACATCACTCCGCAAGCCATCGCGCTGTCCGTCACAACCGCCGCGACAGATCTGGCTGGCAACGAACTGGAGCAGGACTTCGACCTCGAGTTCACGATGCTCAATCTGATTCGCGAGGAAATCGGGCTGCTCGGTTCGATGTCGGGCTCGATCCGTGCGGACGGCCTCGCGCAGTTCGGCATGATCCGGGCAGGCGACGCGGGCAATCCTCCCAATGCCCGGTACCGCGGAATCGCCTCGTTCCCCATCGACGACCTGTCGCCAGATATTGCGGAGTTCGTTGACGCCACCCTGTTGTCGACGCAATACGAGACGGCCGGTTCTCCGTATACCGACCTCGGCGAGCTCGAGCTTCACCAGGTTGCGTTCGACTCCATCAGCGCTGCCTTCGAGACTCCATCCGAAGGCTTGTTGGGTGTCCTGGCCGACAGCGGGGCCAACGGCCAGCATGCCCTCCACGTCACCGCGGCGGTGCAAGCCAGCTACGACGCTGGCGCCGACATGACTCAGTTTGCGTACCAATTCCCGCTCGCCACCGATTTCGACGGTACCGCCGACTACGCCGAGTTTCACGCCACCAACGAGCCCGCCACACTGTTGCGGGTCGACTACCTGGTCCCGTAGTCACTCTGGGATCAGGGCCAACGGACTGATGTGTTTGGTACCATGGCCGCATGACACGAGCCCCCATCATAGAAACCGGCGTTCGCTTTGGAGCGGGGCTGCTTGCGCTTGGACTTTGCGGCTGCCCAGAGACCGACGACGGCCCCGCGGCCACCACTGGCACCGACGGATCGACGGAAGGCACAGACAGCGCGGTTACGCCTCCGGGCGTGACCGGTCCCGTCCCGACCGATGGGGACACGTCAACCGGGTCGGGTGCCGACTCGGGCTCGGAGACGGCCGATCCGGATTCCGGCAGCGCGACGGATTCGGGCACAACCGGTCCGGGCACCACGGACGGTACGAGCGATGGCGCGACGGACAGCACCGATACGGGCTCCAGCTCTAGCTCCAGTGGAGGACTCGTGTGCGACGCGCCTGAGGAAAACTGCAACGATGAGTGCGTCGACACAACGATGTCCGCGGACCACTGCGGAGCTTGCAACGATCCGTGCCCGGGTGATGACATCTGCGTTGAGTCGATGTGCGTCGCGGAGCAGGAGCTGATCGCAAATGGGGACTTTGGCAGCGGCCTGAACCACTGGATGACGAGCAACAACCCAGATCAGGTTGCAACCTGCGACGGCGCACCCGACGACGAACTTTTCGTCTTCGTTGATGGCGGCGGGTTCGCGTTCAACGGGCCGTCTACCGGACCCAGCTCGCACGTCATCTACCAGGACTTCGATGTTCCGATGGGCATCGCGGCCGCCACATTCTCGATCGAGTACGCCCAGGACCCACCGATGCCGCTCGACCCGGCGAACGTCCAGACGATCATCAAAGACTGCCTCGACGAAAACATGGACGGCGCCAGCGAGAACGCGTTCAGGATCGACCTGGTCGATCCCAACGACGACGTGTTTGTCGCTCCGATAGCCTTCGAGGTCGCAACCCCCGACATGAGCGCGGGCGACCCGTTGGCCGTTGCGCCCATGCTGGTGAACATCACTGTCGCCGACGGTGCCTTGCTGGCGTACCTGCAGGGCGAGGAGGGCAATACGCTCCGGCTGCGGATAGCGCAGGTCGAAAGCACGATCCCGTGGAACATCGCGTTCGACGACGTGAGCCTCAACGTCGAGTTGAACTAGAGCGTCGGTCGCACGAGGCCCGCCTCCCCCACGACAGGCTTTCGTGGTCTAATCGACGTGATGCGAGTTCGCGCGAGCCTTCCCCCGACCGAGTACTCGCCTCGGGTCGACCGTCGGCATCGCACCGTACTCAAACCAGCCGGGCTCGCACTCATCACCGCTGTGGTCGCATGCTCGACGCCCTCGTCTACCGAGGGGTCGGGCTCGGGCACGACGGGCGGTGGGGGCACCACTGCCTCCAGCCCGGGTTCGACAACCGGCTCAGCATCGGCGCCGACCCCCTCGGCCGCCACCGCAAGCGCGTCCAGCGACGGGGCGGACTCCACGGGTGAGCTTGTCGCCACGGTCGAGTCGATCACCGTCACCCTCGCTGTCCCCAGCACGGCGGAGGACGTTCTCGACACGGCCGACCTCCAGCTGTGTGTGAGCGACGAGACCTGCTTCGATCTCCTCCGACCCGCTCGCGACGACGCAGGCAAGCGCGAAGCCGGACCGCTGCAGTTCGACGTCCACGCCTTCGATGCACTCTCGCTGGACCCCGCCGAGCTCGATCGCTACGAGCTCCGAGTCGCCGCGCCCATCGACGTGTCTCCCCACTGCCTGCAGGTTGCTCTCAACGGTGAGCCCGCCTTTTGCACACGGAGTTTTCCCGCCACGCTCGGCACGGGCACGACCTTTGACAGTGATACGACGTCGGACTGCGCGAGCTGTTTCGATCGCGGGCGGGACACCGAGCTTGTGCTCTCCCACGGGCCTTTTGTCGGGGCTCGCGACGCACAGACCGGCCGAGCCACGGTTTGGGTCCGTACCGATGCGGCGCGCGATGTGACGATCGAGGTGTCGGCGTCATCGGACATGACCCGCGCTGAAGTTTCCGCCGAGATCCAAACGCAAAGCGAGGACGACTTCACGGGTGAGCTCGAGCTCGACGGCCTTGCGGCAGGCGGGGTCTATTACTACCGGGTCCTTGTCGATGGCGGCCTGCATGCACCGATTGAGGGCGACGTGTGGCACGCCTCAGGGGTCTACCGCCTCGAGATGCCGCCCCCGCCCAACGAGGAGGGCACATTCACGTTTGCCGTCGGCTCTTGTGCTCGGATGTTTGCCCACGGCAACTACGACGCTGTCCGAGACTCCGCGCCCTCGTTCTTGCTGAGCGTGGGCGACTACCACTACGGCAACGTGCTTCAGCGTCACTTCTTCGACGAGGGAGCGAGCCTAGATCCTCGCGCGGCCCGTGACGAGATGCGTTGGTGGTATCGCACGGCCCAATGGGAGAAGCACACCCTTCTCGCACGCGTGCCCCTGTTGGGAACCTGGGACGACCACGACTACGGCGGAGGCACCGACTACGCCGATGGCGAGGTGGAGGGGCGAGAGATGTCGGGCAAGGTCTTCCACGAGTACTTCGCCAACCCGGCCCGTCCAGCGCGGCCCAACGACGACGCGACCTACTTCAGCGCGCGGCACGGTGACGCGGAGTTCTTTGTCCTCGACGCACGCTGGCATCGGCCGCGGCAATGCCAAACAAAGGACGGACCCGTCGCGTGCGATGCGGCCTCCGATCCGCTGGGCGCCGAACAAACCGATTGGCTCATCGCGGGGTTGGCCAGCAGTACGGCGACATTCAAGTTTATTGCGGCAGGCACTCGGTTCTACGGTGGCGGAGCCAAAGCTTGGACACCCTTTCTCGTCGCGCGCGACGCCTTCCTCGGCCGCATCGCCGACGCCGGAGTGACCGGAGTCGTGTTCCTCTCGGGCGGGCCCCACGTCAGCGAGTACCGCCGTTTCGACGCCGCCGGCCGAACGTGGCATGAGATCGTCTCGTCGCCGCTCTCCTCGGGGCTGGGCGAGTGCAGCGGAGCCACAGGGCAGATCGAGTGTTACGACGCGATCAAAAACTTCGTGCTGATCGACGTCGACACAACCCTCGCCGACCCCACCGTCGAGGCGAGCATCATGACGTTCGACGGAGCCCAGCCCTGGTCGGACAGTGCGCCCACGATTGTCCTGCCCCTGTCGGCGTTGCAGTAGCGCGTCTCGCTCGGGAGTACGCGTCGAGTCCTGGCGGCGAGCGAACCCGCCTTCAGCGGCTCGAACAAAGGCGCATTGCGGAGCTACCAGTAGTTGACGACGACGCGGTGGTTATCGCGGTCGTGCCCGTACCACCCACAGGCGATGCCGCGTGGTTCCGGTCGCATCATCGCCTGGTAGTGGCCACCCGACTCTTCGAAGGTGTCGCCCATTTCTTGGTAGAAGAGCCTAGGGACCCACTCCATCGAGGCACGCGCGGTGCCATCTGGGTTGCGCCCGCCGCCCGCGGCGCCTTGCGAGACCCAGTCGCAGTAGTCGCCGTTGTGATGCGTGTCGTTGAGCCACGCTTGGTGAGCCTCCTGGGCAGAGCAGCAGACCCCTTCGGTGTGGGCGGTGTAGGGCTCCAGTCCTTCCATCGCGCGGTACTCGTTGATCAGCTCCAGGCAGAACTCGGTCACGTCGATGTAGCCCTGGTCGGGGTCGTCGTCGAGCGCAGCGAGCTCGATCTCGTCGCAGGTTGCTGGTGATTGCCCGCCGCCGTCCGCGTCGCCGCCGTCGTCATCGCCGCCATCGCCATCGCCCTCGTCTTGGCCACCGTCGCCTGCATCCATCGCGCTGCTGCCAGTCCCGCCGCCATCGTCGTCGGAGCTCGAGCTGGAGTCGCATGCGGTCGATGCCAGCGCGCAGATGAGAATCAAGATCGAACGGGGCACGCTCCATCGTACGGCGCAGCTATGGGCGCGTCGTGGGGATACTTCGCGACAGTCCGCGGCGCACCTGGGGGCCTCCGACTCCAACGTGGCTCAGCAGGCGCTCAGCCGCCGTGCAGCAAGGCAAAGTCCAGCCCCGCACGAACCGCCGCCACCTGAGCCGCATTGCAATCCTCCGGCGTGGCCTTCGGACTGTCCGGGTAGACCTCCGTCGTGCTCGTGAACCGTGCGTTGGTCACCCCCGCACAAAGCCCAAGCGACTTGAACGGGTAGTTGATCACACCGTTCTGCGTCACCTCGGATCCGATGATCTTGCCCTGGTCGTCGGGCGGCGCGATGTGGGTGACAGCCTCCACCCCAGCCACGATCGCCCCCTGGAACCCCGCTTGCGGGTTCTCGGTATCGCCCACCGTGTAGAACCCGTCGGGGATGAGCCCAGGCTCGGACGGCTTGCCGTCGCGGGCGGCCAACGCGGGGCGGAACTCCTCTTCGTCGCTGTCGGTCGTCTCGTGCAGATCGATATGCACAAGAAACTCGATGTCGAGCGAGCCGACGAGCTTCATCAGCGCAGCCGATTCCTCGGCCGGGCTGTCGGCCACAAACGAGCGATTGGGGTCGACCGCCTGCGGGTTCCAGCGGTTGATCACCTCGTAGCCCCAAGGGCTGACGCACGGTGCGACCAAGAGATTGATGCGACCCGCGTACTGCGAGGCGAGAGTGTCGAGGAACGCGAGCGCACCCTGAACGCCGCTGGTTTCGTAGCCGTGAACGCCGCCCGTGATGAGCGCCCACGGTGCGTCGGCGGCGACCGGGGTGCTCTTGATCGCGAACAGCGGGTAGCGCTCGGGGTCGATGCTGAGCGCGCCGTACTGCTCGACTTCGAAGGCGGGGCCGAGCTTTTCGACCTTGCTCCGGACCTCGTCACGATAGCTGCGCTGAATCTCGCGGCTCTCGTACCAGGTCGCCTTGTCGGCGTCGGTCCACGGTTGTCCAGGCGTGCCGATGGGATAGAAGCGCTCCATGGTGGCGGGACTGTACCGCGACCGTGGAGCGCTGCCGCCTAGCCGATCTCGGCGTCGATCGCCGCTGCAATCGCGTCGGCGGAGATCCCGCCTTGGTACGGCCTGCCGTTGATATAGAAGGCTGGCGTGCCCTCAACGCCGATCTCGCCGGCCTTCTTCATGTCGGCGTCGATCGCCTTGCCGGGTCGGTCCGAGGCCAAGCACGCCTTGAGCTTCTCTTCGTCGAGGCCCGACTTCTTGGCGGTCTCTGCCAAGTTGGTGCTGATGTTGCGCTGGTCGGCAAACACCTCGTCGTGAAACGCCCAGAACTTGTCCTGCTCGGTGGCGCAGTGAGCGTACTCGGCAGCGGGGCGGGCAGATTTGTGGAAGCTGAGCGGGAAGTGGCGAAACGCGAACTTCACCTTCTTGCCGTAGCGCTTCTTGACCTCGCTGACCGCGGTGGCTGCTTTGGCGCAGTACGGGCACTCAAAGTCTGAGAACTCCACCAACTCGACGACCGCGTCGTCGGGGCCGAAGCTGGCGGCGTGGTCGGGGATGTCGACGTCGAGGGCGGCTGGCCGAACGTCGGGCAGCATCGTTTGAACCTGCGACTTGCTCTTGAGCCCGCCGACAAGCTCGGCGTACGCCTTCTCCGAGCGCTCTTTGTTCATCGCCTGCAGCACTTGCGGCTTGACCTGCTCGAGCGGCGGCGCGCCTTCTTGGCTGAACTTGGCGTAGTACGCCGCGATCTCGACGTCGCTCGGCGCCTTGATCGCGCCCATCACCTTTTCGTTGACGAACGTGTTGGTGTCTTTGCCGTCGACCTTGGCTGCGGCCGTGAGGACCATGTCGTCGACTGCTCGGTTGACGGCGGCCACACGGAGCCGGTTGAGCTCGGTGCAGTACGCGGCGAGCGCCTTCTTCTCGGCGGTGACGTAGTCCGCACCGAGGTCTTTGGCGGCGATGTCTTGGCCATCCACGGACGCGACGACGGCGTCCTCTTGCAGCGAGAGATCTGCGGCGGGACAGTGGCCGGGCTCGGCGTTGTTGGCCTTGCGCTTGGCCGCGGGTCGAGCGGGGAGCTCGGGCGCGGCGGCGACGGGCGGGGTCGCGGGCGGCGTCGCGGTCGCGGGGGCTGCGGCTGCGGCTGGCGCTGCTTGGCCGGCCGGAGGTGGCGCTGCAGAGTTCGAGCAAGCTGCGAGGACTGCCGCGAGAATAAGAGAACAACGCGTCATTGCGGCGCAAGCATGGGCGACGCTCTGCCGCCGAGCAACCCAGCCATGCGCACTGCGCGTGGAACGCCGCAGCAAGCGCGCCAATCAGTTGTCGGGCGCCAGCTCGTTGACCGTGACGTCGATCCCTCGGATCGCGCACACCGGCCCGTTGGAGCAATCAAAGGTGAAGTCGCGCGTGCCGTAGGGCTCCCCCGTGCCGACCCACTCGGAGTCCTCACGGTTGGTCAGCCAAGCGATGATCCGCCACGGCCCGCCGGGTTCGCCGACGTCATAGCCCTCGAGGCGGAACGATGCGGGCACCGCGTTGTTCCCCAACAGAAACGACTGCTCCAGAACCTCATTGCCCTCGTAGATTCGACGGACACTGAACCCTTCGGGATGCTCTGGGAACGCGCGGACTTCGGCGAACGCATACCCCGATGCGCTGGGCGGCAAGTCGCCTAGTCGCAGCTCGCCTTCGACAAACGATTCGCCAGAGCAACCGCCGACGAGCGCAAGTCCTGCGAATCCCAGAGCGAGTCGTTGCGGTCGCACCTGTAGAGAGTCGGTCGGCGACGAGCCGACGTCAACCATCGGCTCGAGTGGGTTTGCGCCGGGTAGGGGCGGCGGCGTCGCGAACGGACCTCAGGGCGCGTCAGCGGCCAGTGGCGGGCGCTGCAGGATCACGCCCCGCGCGTCCGCCCAGGCCTCGACCTGGGCCAGGATTACCGCGTCGACCTCGTCCGGCTTGGTCCCCCAGACAAGAACGGTGCCGCGCGGCAACTGCAACATCTTCTGCTCGAGCTCAGGCACGGTGTTGAAGCTGTATTGACCGAGCCATCCGGTCACGCCGCCGTTGGCGGCATGCGACCACAACACGAAGGCCGGCTTGCCGTCGTTCCAGCGCTTGAGGTAGCTCGCCACCTCGGTCCGACATTGCTCGTCGACACAGTGCTTGGCCAACGGCTCGAGCTCTTTGGCGGTCAGTGTCCAGGCGACGGAGGTTGCGATGGTCTGTCGGAGCCGACGGTGCAGGTTGGACTCGGCGGAGCCCGCGGTCAGCTTGGCGCGGTCGATGGCGGCGAGCCTTTTCCACAGCGCGGGCAGCACCGATGGGTCTGCGTAGGTCCCCAGCAGCATCGCGGCACGGTCGGCTCGATTGGGCTCGGGCTGCTCCAGGTGCGCGACCGTGGCGTTTTGCACGGCTGGGCTCCACTCGATAAGCGCGAGCCGCCGGACGTCATCGAAGCCGAGGGTGTTGATGATCTTGGTGGCGGGGATTGGGTCCTCGCGCACCAGATACGTCAGCAAGCTCATCCGAAAGTACGTCGACGCGCGGTACAGCTCCCAGACGTCCGCGAGCACGGCGGGGCTGGCGTACCGCGCGATCACTTCGGACCGCAGCTCCAGGGTGGCGCCGTCGCTCACAGGGAGCCCACCTGCAGCGGGTGCGCGCGCGCCAGCGATCAGCGCCGCATCGAGCCTGGGCAGGGTGCGCTCGCGCAGCAGGCCCAACGTCTTGGGCGTGAACGAAACGCGGGCGCCCCCTTCTCGAGCCAGTTCATCCAAAATGAACGCGCGGGCCGACTTCGAGTCGAGGTCTAGCCAGCGCTCGAGCGCGAGGTCGGACAGAGAGCGGAGCCGGCCGCCGCGCGGCACGGCACTTCGCACCATGCGCGCAAGGACCGGCGTGAGCGCGGGGGTGCGGATCGTCAGCCACTCGTGCGTGAGCACCCGGGCGCGCGCGTCATCGGGCAGCTTCTCGAACACGCTCGCGAGCTCGGCGCGCCGTTTGTCGGCCTCCGGATCGGCCGCCCCGCTGCGGTGCTCGCCCTTTCGCATCCTGGCGAGCACGGCGTGCGTCGACACGGCACGTGCCCGCGGCGTCTTGCTATCGAGCGCGGCATCCAGTGCCTTGACGGCAGGATCCATCACGGCTCGGGAGGCCTTCGCCCAATCGGTCGGCGTTGGGTCGTCGGCCATCTTCAGCGAGGTTAGGGTGCCCAGGTACTGCCCACTCACCGCGCAGTCCGGGGCGGCGAGCCCTGTCTCGAGCGCGGATATCATGTGCTGCCGATCTCGGACGCCGTGTGCACCGAGATGCAGGGGAGAGACGAACTCCTCGCCCACGATGCACAGCTGCGCCGCAATCTCGGTTGCTGCATCGTTCGTGGCCAAGAAGCGAAGCGCCCGTAGTGCGGCGGCGGCCTCGTCGCTCTTGCGGTCGGCCGCGAGGACGGCCCGGATCCGACCAACCTCGGCCGCGGCCCACTCGGGATCGTCTTTGATCTCGATCTCGATGATGTTGGTGGTCGCGGGTTTCCCCGCCCGGTCGGAGGTGATGAACAGCTGGTGCCTGCCGGGCTTGTCGAACCTCACCCACTCGTTGAGTGTGAGCGGAATTTCGACGGGACCATCGCTGAGCGGTGGGGGCAAGGGCGAGATGCCGCCCATGCCGCCCATGCCGCCCCGGAAATACGACAGCAGCGGGTCGGTCGCGTCGTCCACAGGATCGGCGAAGAAGGTCTCGCTCCACATGCGCCCAGAGCGATCGTATTCGTGCACCGAGACCTCGTAGGGTTCCGAGCCCGTGCTTGAGAACGTGATGATGAGGGGGATCGGTTCGCCCAGACGAAACTGGGTTTGTGTGCCGTCGACCCGAAGTTCCAACGCCAGCCCGGGTGGGTTGTCTCGGATGCGCTCGGCGTGCTGGGCTGCGAACGCGGTGTCGACTACGAGGGTGGGGGCGGTGGGGGCGGTGGGCACAGCAGGGGCCGCGGACTCGCCGCGCCCGCAGGCGAGGCCCAGCAGCAAGAACGCACTGAGTGACAAGCCGCGCATCAACAAACCGTAACGTACCCACACCGTCAATGGCTCTACGAAGACGGCGAGTTCTCGTGGTGTACAGTGGTCGGGCATCGTCATGAGCCGCCGAACCCTCGCTGTTTCCGTTGTGGCCACCATCTCACTGGCCGAAGTCGCTTGCGCAACCCGCAACCCGCCGCCAGATCCGGTGATCTACGCCAACCCGCCTGCGCCAGAGCCCGACCCGGGCGATGGCGGGGATGTCGAGAGCGCCGCAGACGACAGCGCACAGGAGGCCGACGATGGTGCGGCCGCGGCCGATGGTGGCGCAGCGGCCGACGGTGGTGAGGGTGGGTTCACCAGCAAGACAGAGATCCACCAGCGCGACGACGGTACCTGCGTCCAAATCGTTAGCGTCGATTGCCCCGAGGGCGTGGCCTGCAATCCGCCCCCCCCGGTCGAAGTCCCCTGCCCGACCCCGGGGGCGTGAGGCCATGTCGACCGAACCTTCCGAGCGCGTCGGTCATGAGTGGTTGCGCCGTGTCGAAGCGGAGTACACATCCTCGGCCATCACCGCCGAGCTGGTGCTATGGCTCATTCGCCTCGGCGCTTCCCCCGATCTCATCCGCGATGGCCTCGTGATCGTCGAGGACGAGCTCGAGCACGCAGCGCTGAGCCACGCGGTCGCAACCGAGGCGGGCAACAGCGACCGCCCGCAGCTGGTCCAAGAACGACTCGGCCTGTCTCGGGATTCCGCGCATCCGTTGCTCGTCGACGCGGCACTGCAGGGCGTGGACGTGTTCTGCCTGGGGGAGACCGTCGCTGTTCCGTTGTTCGTCGCGATGCGCGAGACGTGCACCGTGCCCGTAGCGCGGGTGGCTCTAGACAGGATCGTCCGCGACGAGGTCCGGCACCGCGACTTCGGCTGGACGCTATTGCAGTGGCTCATTGAGACGCATGGCGAGGACATGCGCAAGCTGGTGGCCGATGCGCTACCCGGGATGTTCGCGGGGCTGCGCAAGAGCTACGGGCAGAGCGACCATGAGGCTCGAGTGGACGAGCCAGTGGACGCGGACGCGGCGTGGGGGCTGCTTCCGACGCAACGGTACGGGGAGATCCTGCTGCGGACGCTCGAGCGGGACTATGTGCCTCGGTTTGCGCGCGTTGGGATTGATGCGGAAGCTGCTTGGGGATAGCTGGCTGCTTTCAAATTTGGGTGCTCAGGTGACGTACCCAATCGGCATCCGACGGAGGCGCGGCACGCTCCAAGCGCTGCCGAGCCATCCCGCCTCAGCGCCCCTTGACCCGCGCACGACTTGGCGGGCGCGGGGCCCGAATCTGATACCGAAGCTTCAACTCGGGTTCGTCGGGATCGTTGGTGTGCACATGCAACTGGTACGCGGCGCGCTCGTCGGGCACGGCTGCTGCCGCATCGCGTACGCGCAGGCGGATCTGTACCGATGGGCCTGTCGACTCGAGCACCTCGACGTCGAGCAAACCCGCAGGGTCCACGACCTTGCCGATCTTGGGCGGGTCGCCACGCCGCGTCGTGATGCGGATCGTCCGCTCGAACTGCCCGTCGTCGCCACGGGTCAGGTTGATGTTCTTGGGGTAGATGAGGTTGTACGCGGCCGTCGCGCGTACCCGCATCGTGAGTTGGGGCGTGTTGGCGCCAGTGGTTTCGACGGTCACTCGGGTGGCGCTCGTGCCAGCATCGTCGCGTCCGGAAAAGCGGACCTCGTAGGTCGCCAGTGATCCGGGCTCTGTGTCGATCTCTTGGATCGCAAAGTGCTCCGTGTCCTGTACGCGGATGGATGTCACGGTCGCATCCGAGCCTTGGGTCTGTTGGAGTGAGAAGCTGGTCGTGCCCGGCTGGCCAGGAGCGAGATTGGCGATCGAGACAATGCCTGGCACGGCGATCATATCGACGAGCAACGTGGCGTTCATCGTCAGCGTAAACTGCGGCTGCTCGGGGTCGTTGCTGAGCACGACGACGTTCTTGCTGATCTCGGTACGCGTGCCCTTGGGTCTCAGCGTGACCTTGATTTGTCCTTCCCCGCCCGGGGGAATCACGTCATCAGAGATGACGGTGGCCGTACAGCCTCATGTCTTCTTGACCTTCTCGATCTTCAGATCTGCGTCGCCCGCATTGCGGAGCACGAAGACATGCTCCACCGATTCGGTGGCCTTGATCGAACCGAAGTCGTGGACTGCCTTGTCGACCGTGATCTTGGGACCGCTGGCGAGCTTCGCCACGTCGGGCGGCTCGGCCCGTTCGGGAGGGACTTCGATCGGGTCCGTGGCAACCTTCGCCGTCGTCGAGGGCGTCTCACCGCAAGCAAGCGTTGTCGCCAAGGCGACCAGGAGCGCCCAGGAGGGGTTGGCGGCGTACGTCATGACCAGCGGGACACTACCAGGGGTACCGATGCCTGCCTGCGCTGCAGCATTGACGTAGGGCGATGGCCGAACCGCCCGTCGGTGGCAGATTCGACAAAACTGCGTCGTACTCGGCGATGGGGTCGATACCGGGATGCTGCCCGAGGCGTGCGTCGACCGGTGGGGGCTCGGAAACGTCTACGACTTGGGCGGCCACTTGAGGTCGATGCACGCGCGCGTGGGCTGACGTGCGCCAAAGGCAACCGTCGCGCCCCCGCCAGTTGCCAGGTCCATCGCCGCGCGGACGCCTTCGGCAAACCCGGTGAGGATGACGTCTCCGAAGAGGCCCTGCGGGAACTCGATGTGCGCGCGGACAAACCCGTCCCGCTCTTGGACCGCGCGACATGTCGTCCCGCGGTGAAACATGCCCCAGCGCAGGGCAGCCGTTTTGATCAGCAGGGACGGTGAGACGAACTTGAACGCGGCCGCGTACAAGCGGCCCGAAAGGAGCGCCGCGCCCTGTTTGTAGGCGTACGCACCGAACTCGGGCAGATCGTTGAAGCCGCGGTCGAACAGCGCGAGCATCATCGCGTGACTGTGTACCTCCGAGATCCAACTCGACACGGGCGGTCGGTGCTCGGACATTCGGCGGAGTGGGGGCGGGAGCGCTGCGAGGTCCTCTGGCGAGGGGGGGCGGTCGTCGGCAAGGTTGAGGACCATCGACGCTTTCGCGGTGCACTCCGGGTAGCTGTCCAGCCCATGGGGGAGGGACTCTAGGAATGCGACTAGCGACGGGAATCTCTCGGGATCGAGCACGGGCGCGTCCTCGGCGACAATATCACGGGCCCGATCCGACGTCGGACCCAATCTTTGGGGTCGCCCTATGCGTGAGGCTCGTGCAGCCACCATTGCGGATTGGGCTGCACGGGCGGAAGCTGATTGGTGCCACAATGAATTTCGCCGTGATTGAGCGAGAAGGGCAGATCGTTGATGAAATGGACGGTCAGCCCAAGCGCTTCGAGTTGGTCTTTGACGTAGCGCTCGAAAACAAACTCTCCGTCCAACACGGGCCCGAAGGGCTGGGGTACCAAGCAGGTGCAGGAATCCCCGGGCGTGTTGAGTGCGAGCAAGTTGATTGAGTCGGGCGACTCGAAGAAGACCCGCTTGTCTTCGCTGAGCTGGGCTAGCACGGGCACCTCGATGAACTGAGACTCGTCGATGTCGAGTTCTTCGGCCAAGATTTTGCGCGAGGCGTCGATTTTCTTTTGGATGGTATCGAAGAGGAAGGCCCAGCTTTCGTCGGTGGCGCTCAGGTAGCCCGCAATGTCTTTTTGGAGCTCCAGGTAACACTCACGCGGCAAATTGCGAGAGCGGATCTGCGAGACGCCACCATCGTTGGACCATCGAAGAGTCCCCGCAGGCCGCTTACCCCAGAGCCGGTCCCACTTCCGATCGAGCTGGCTCTCCACGGTCCACAACACAACCTTCCCATCGGATGCGTCGGGAACGGGCATCGACTCGGCGTAGGCGCTTGTGTACGTTAGCCGGGTGGGCTCGTCGTCTTCGGGGCGGGCTAGGGATGTGCCCATGACCGCGAATCGGGTATCGCGGGTTCCGAGGCGTTGTTTCATCACCGAGAACGCCTCGGGTCGTTGGTACAGAGCGTTGCTCTCAGCACTGGCGTAGCCGCGAGCGATCTCGAGCCGGTCGTCCCCGGACTGTGGGTAGTGCAGCTGGCGAGCGCTCGCCCAAAGCAACAAGAAGGCCAGCCGAGGACTGGCGATCAGAACCTTGAATGGCTTTGCTGCGTCTGCAGTTTCGCTGTAGTCGGGCACGATGCTGAGGAACTCATCGACATGGCCCACGTCCATCCACGTGCTGTCGAGCACGATCGGTTTCTGATGGCGCTGCGCCTTGAAGAAGGCACCCGCATGGCACTTTTCGCTGCCATCATCGCCGTAGATGATCCGGCCATAGGGATAGCCGGGGATTGGAGGCGAGACCAAGTAGTTGCCGCCATTGTCCTGGCCGGTTTGGGCACTCGAGGGCAGGTCGGGTGGCTGCTTGAACACCCCAACGTACGCGTTGTCGCGCTCCATGCTGGTGTGCACGCTCTCGATCGGGGAGCCTGCGTCGAGGTCTTTGAGGACGACCACGCGGTTGGCATGCGGGGCGCTGGCGTAGCCACACTTGACCACATCCCGCATGAACCCCTTGGGGTTGGTGGCTCGTGAAACCGAGATCTCTTCGAATGGCACCGTGACCCTCCCCGCAAGGGCGCCAGCGAGTCCGCGGAAGAGCTGCCCACGGGCATATTCGTCCACCGCGCGACGCTCCAAACGATCGGGGACTGCGCCGAGATTGATGTTGCGCGCGTAGACGGTGCCGGTTGCGTCGAGGTCACTGGACATGATCCAGGGCGCGATGCGGACGACGGCTTTGTGCTGGACCGCATCGCCACCGCGGGGCGGCTTGAAGTCGAAGGTGAGCGTCACCAGGGCGTCTTCATCCTTGTCGCTGGCCGGAAAATCGGCAGCTTCGAGCCAGACACGGATGTGCTTGTCGGCGCCGCAAAGCGAGCTGGTCATCAACTCGATAGGCGTGCCGACGTCGACGGCTGTCGTGCCAGTGCGAGCGGTATACGCACGCACGAGCTTGGGTGGAGAAAGCGTCAGCGTCGAGGTGAACTCCTGCCAGGATTCTGCCGGGGTGCCCGTCCACTTGAACACGACCTCCATGCGCTCGGCGACGTTTTCTTCGTCGCCGTACGTGCGCGTCACCGGGAGAAGCACGCCGCCTTCGCCCTCCTCGCCATACGACCACTCGGTGTAGTTGGCGGGCTCATCGTCGATCGCGCCGTCCCGGTCGGCGTCCAGATGCATGCGGAGCGTGTAGGCGTAGCCAACCTCAGCCGTGGTCGCGATGACTGTGTTCTGGGCGACCTCTTTGTTGTACGAGGTATTGTCGTACGCAAGCTCGCGGTCGGGATGTTGGGCGGTCACCGTGAAGGGGTACGTCACCTCGGGGATCCCCATGACGTCGAAGTGCCCAACCCCGTCTTCATTGACGACGCCGCTGCTTTCGAGACCAAGCCCGGGGATCTTCAGGGTGAGGGTTGCACCCGGGATGTTCTCGCCGATGCCGGCTTCGACCGCGGTGAGAATGAGCCGGCAAGAGACGGGGCAAGGCGCAACGGGAGCGCCCACACCATCGGGGTAGCCGGCCTTGTAGACGATGTGGGTCATCGCGAGGCTCCTTCAGCGGAAACGGCGTCGGTCAGCGCGGCGACCTTCTCGGTGCCGGTGAGTTCACGGTCCCGCAGGATCGGTCCTGCCCAGGCCTTTGTCTCACCGAAATCAAGACCGAAGCGGCCGACGAACATGAGGAAGCGTCGCACATCGTCCGTGGCGAAGATGCCGGACTTGAGTCCACGCGCTCGGCCTGCCCGCACCAACGCGTGGACCTCCTCGACCGAACGCTCGCGCAGGTGCTCGTGGTGCTCGACCAAGTGCTGCACCATCTCGGCTTCGAACCGCTCGGTCAGTCGGGTGCGCAAGGTCGCCAGCTGGCTCTCGGATACGACCAACAAGGCTCTACAGTGGCATTGTGGCCGGCGGGTGACCAGTCAAGATCGCGGGTCTGGGAACGGCCGACCAGGCCTAAAGTGACCCCTTGCACCCCCCTTACCGCAGACGGGAGGCAAGCTGTGTCCTACCAGGCGCGGAAACTGGTGCCCACGGACAGCGGGTCGGCCTGGGCACGCATGTCCGCGCTCAGAGCCTCTCATCCAAACAGGGACGCCTGCGGGGTAGACCACCGGTTGTGAACCCGGCATCCTGTCTTTGCATGCACTGCGCGAGGCGAAGATGGCGGGCGTAGACTCCGCGCTCAATCCGTTCATCGCGCGCGCGCTCGGGCGACGGGCCAAGCGCGGCCCGTCGGAGTTCCAAGCCGACTACGCCATGATCGACGCGGCACGTGATCCGCGGATCTTCCCCGCGCTGACCGAGTCACGTGTCGAAGCCTTGTGTTTGTACGACGGGCCGTTGAGCGAATCCATCGCGCGGGTTGCTCCGTACCTGGTGCGGATGGACATGGGGTCACGTTTCGTTCGCCGGTTCGCGGACGATGGGTGGGGACACGCGTGGGGAACGCTTATCCGGGCGCCCACGAGCATCACCGAACTGCGCCGTCATCTCCGGACGCTCGCGTACGTTCGCACCCCCGGGCACCGCAAGCTGTTGTTTCGCTACTACGATCCGCGGGTGCTGACGGTTTTTCTGCCGATCTGCGACAAGGAGCAGCTCAAGCAAATATTCGGTCCGATTCGCGCGTTTGTGTTGGACGACCCGCCCGCCACAGCGTCGCGCGACGAGACGGGCGCGTTGCAGCTGACGGCGTGGCAAGCACCCACGGAGCCCGTGTAGGCATGCGGCGAGACATTCACTTGCCCTCATTCACCCTGCGACGCGTCCGCTCGTTGTCGTCGTTGGACGGACAAACTCCGTCGGCATCGTTGGTCTCAGAGGTGGAGACATTTGCCAAGGAATCCGAGCAGGAGCTCATCGACTGCCTGCTTGGCCACAATGAACGCTCCACCTCGCGCGACACCGCCGAGCGCGTTCTGGCGCAAGTCAACCGCGGTTGGATTGCAGTGATGCCGGCGGATCTCGCATTGGGTGCGTCGCGAAGTGGGGATGAACCGGCCTCGGACGAGGCCCCCGTGAGCTTGGTGTCTCTTGCGAAGGAAGAGGAGCCGCCGCCACCGGTGAGCTTCGCTCCCGAAACCCCACAACACCAGGCGCAGGCGGCGAGCCTGGTCAGCGCATCCAACGAGGGACAACCCTTTTGCGAGGTCTGCGAGGCGGCAGCCAAAGCGACCGAGACCGACGACACGCACGCGGTTGACCTGGCGCAGGCGGCGACGCTCGAGCGCGCGGCGCAAAGCGGTGCTCCGTTCTGTGAAGTGTGCGAGGCCGCAGCGAAGACGGGCTGAGTCGTTTTTGGCGGAGGGCTCGGTGGGGTCTGCGGTTTGTTAAGGACGCCTCGGACGGGGCTGCGGTACAACCGAATCCTGGCCCCCGGGACCGATAGTGACGAGACCTCCACGGGCTCCGCCGACGGGGATCTGACGCTCACCATCGCCCAACCTGGTGGGACGTCGCCGCTCGAGGGAGGCGCACAGCTAGGCCGCTATGTTGTTTTGGAGCGGATCGGCGCAGGCGGGATGGGCGAGGTCGTGCGGGCCTACGACCCCAAGTTACGGCGGGAGGTCGCGCTCAAGCGGCTTCGTACGGGCGCGCTCGATCCCGAGGCCGAGGCTCGTTTGCTGCGCGAGGCCCAGGCCATGGCTCAGCTCAGTCATCCCAACGTCCTGCCCGTCTTCGACGTCGAGCACACCGACGAGGGCGTCATCATGGCGATGGAGTTCGTGGACGGCCAAACCCTCGGCCAATGGCTGAAGACCACCCCGCCGCGCGACGAGCTCGTGCGCCATTTTGTGGCCGCAGGACGGGCGCTGCAGGCCGCACACGGCGCCGGCCTCGTTCACCGCGACTTCAAGCCGGGCAATGTGATGCGCGGCAACGATGGTCGGGTACGCGTCTTGGACTTCGGTATCGCGCGAGCCACATCGGCCGTTGAAGTTTCCACGGGAGGTCACCGCGCTGTGCTGGAGGACGACGAGGATGATTCGCTGTCGAGCCCGCTCACACAAAAGGGCGCCGTCATGGGAACGCCCGCGTACATGGCCCCCGAACAGCACATGGGCCAGCCTGCGGACGCACGCTCGGACCAGTACGCGTTTTGCCTCGCGCTGTGGGAGGGCCTTGTTGGGCGTCGCCCGTTCAGCGGAACGATGACGGAGGTCGTCATGGCGAAGCGAGATGGGCCGCCGTCGTTGCCGCCGCGCGCAAAGGTCCCAGCGTGGTTGGCCAGTATCGTGGTCCGTGGGCTGCAGCCCGAGCCCGATGCCCGCTGGCCGACCATGGCGCCCCTGCTCGATGCGCTGTCCCACGATCCGGTTCGGGCGCGGCGGCGATGGGCCGGCTTGGCCGCAGGGGCCGTCGGCCTGGTCGGGGCGGGAGCGCTCGTCTCCAGGGTGTCCAGCGAGGCTGCACCCGTTTGTCCCGATGCGCGCACCGGGCTCGCCGACGTCTGGGCTCAGACGCAGCGCGACCAGGTTTCCGCCACCCTGCAGGAGAGCGACGCTCCGTACGCGGGGCCCGTGGCCGCGCACGTCTTGTCTCAGATCGATGACTACGCCGACCGGTGGGTCGCGATGAAGCAGGACACCTGCGAGGCGACGCGTATCCGTGGCGAGCAGTCGGCGGAGTTGTTCGACCTTCGGGTGTCTTGTCTGCAACGGCGACACGCTGGACTCGGCGCGGTGGTCAGCGTGCTGGCCGAAGCGGACTCCGAGATTGTCGAGCAGGCTGCGAAGATCGTCGATGGCCTGCCGGCCCTGGCGCCCTGCGCTGACCTTGATGGCCTGCGTGCCGCAGTGCCGCCGCCGGAGACCGCTCAGGCAGCGGCGGAGGTTGATGCAATCCGCCAGGAGCTCGCCCGTGTCGACATCCTGACGATTGCCGGTCGTCACGAGGATGCATCGGCGCAGCTCGAGCCGTTGGTCTCGCGGGCCAAAGCCGTGGGCTACCCGCTCATCGAAGTGGAAGTCCTCGGTGCGCACGGGTGGAACGAGGACTCGGCTGGTCACCACGCCGAGGCCATCAAGTCGCTGCGCGAGGCGTACGGCACTGCGGTCGAGCTTGGCGCAGATCGCCTCGCAGCAAAGTTTGCCATCGATCTCGCGGCGACCGTCGGGTTGGGAGAGTCGAAGCTCGAGCCGGCCGATGTTTGGGTTGACGCGGGAATGGCTCTGGCCCGTCGAACCGATGACCAGTTACTGTACGCGCGGGCGCTCAACGTTCGCGGCGGCATTGCGAATCGTGCGGCGCGCTACAGCGACGCCGCGGCGGATCTGGAGCGGGCGATCGCCATTCTTGCCCGCAACAGCGGCACGGGCACGATGCGCGCGCGGGCGCTCAACCATCTGGGGATCTCGCTCGACGAACTCGAGCAGTTCGCCGAGGCACAGGAGAAGTTTCGCGAGGCCGCGACCCTCGCCGAGCAGGCGCATGGTCCCGAACACCCCTCGGTACTCAACCCTCTGGCGAACCTTGCGATCAGCCTATCGATCGAGGGGCGGCGCGGGGAAGCACAGCCGATCCTCGAGCGTGTCCTCGCCGCGCGGATAAAGCTGTACGGCCCCGCGCACCCGCGTACCGCCCTGTCGCGCGTGAACCTGGGTTGGAACTATATGGACGACGGGCTCGCTGCGGAATCGATCGATCATTTCGTGACCGCCCGTGCCGCGTTCGTCGAGAAACTGGGCCCGCGGCATGCCAATGTCGCGATGGCGGCCGAGGGCATCGGCGCCGCTCGAATGGCGCTCGGGCAGCTCGATGCCGCCGCCGAGGCGTACGAGGAGTCACTGGCGGTGCGCCGTGAGGCACTCGGGCCCGGCCATGCCTACGTGGCGTTGTCGCTGCGCTCGCTGGCGTCGGTCGCCAAAGAGCGCAAGGACTACAAAGGGGCGCTCAAGACCCTCGACGAGGCGTTGGTCCTGCTCGACGGCAGCGGCGACGACGGCCGACGCATCCTCGCCGATGTCCATGCCAGCCGCGCTGCGACGCTGTTTGCGTTAGAGCGTTTCGGGCCGGCGATCGCTTCGTACGAGACGGCGCTCGAGAACATGACGGAGGACGTCGATCCGATGAAGCTCGGCAAGACAAAATTTGGATTGGCCCGTGCCTTGGTCGCCAGCGGTGGAGACCGTGCGAGGGCCCGCAAACTCGCCGAACTCGCCCACCAAACGTTCGACGCGTCGCGGGATCCAGAGCGCGACGAGGCGCTCGCCGAGATCGGCACCTTCTTGTCCGAACTCGACTAAGCCCTCACACCGTCGCCATTTTCGTCGGTGACATTCGAGCAAACGGTACCGTCAGCTTCACGCCATAGGGGAAGTCGCACGATGCGTACTCGCGGAACAGCCGTGAGCGCGTTGAGCTCGAGCGTCGAGCTTTGCTGCAGCTTGGACTTGGGCGGGTCGCCATCCGCGGGCGTCGCCGACTCTACGTCGAGGCTGAGAAGGCTGAGCTGATCGGGCGCCAAAGCCGTCCCGCGCGGAGTCAGACCGCCCTGGTCGGTCCTCCGCGTGCCGACCGCGACGGCTGGGGTCCGATGAGGTCTGCATGCGATACGCTGGGGCGCGTAGCCGCATGGTCGACCCCGATGTCACCGGACCGCTTCCGGACCCAGGCGATGTGCGCGCGGCCGATGCCGTGGAGCGCGGACAGCTCTTTGGCAAGTACGTGATCCTCGAGCCGCTGGGAGAGGGCGGCGCTGGGCAGGTGTACGCCGCCTACGATCCGCACCTGGAGCGTCGCGTCGCGATCAAGATGCTCAAGCGAGAAGGCGAGGACCCCGATGATCAAGAGGGGGCTGACGCTGCATGGGCGGTGACGGTTCGCGAGGCGCGGGTGGTGGCCCGACTCGCGCACCCCAACGTCGTGGTGGTGCATGAGACGGGGATCCACGACGACGTTCCGTTCATCGTGACCGAGTTGGTGGAGGGCCAAGATCTCTCTGCCTGGCTTCGGTCGCGCTCGCCGAGTGTCGCGAGTCTTTTGCCCGTGTTCGAGGCCGCCGGACGCGGACTGGCGGCTGCGCATGCGGCCGGGATCATCCACGGCGACTTCAAGCCTTCCAACGTCTTGATGGGGAGCGACGGGCGCCCGCGCGTGGCCGACTTCGGCGTGGCCCGTCTCACCGGAGCGGAGCGGACGAGGGAGCGCGGGCCGGTGTCCGGTGCGGTGACGCAGGACGCTGACACTGGGACGTTCCGCGTGGTTGGCACGCCGTACTACATGGCGCCAGAGCAGTTCGAAGGTGAGGCCGCAGACGCGGCTTCGGATCAATACGCCTTCTGCCTGGCGCTCATCGAGGCGCTGCTCGGAGAAAAGCTGCTCAAGGCGACCACGATCGAGGCGTTGGCGGCGGCCAAGCATGAGCCCCATCGGATCCCGGGCAATACAGGCCGGATCCCCCGCGGGTTGTGGCGGGCGTTGAGGCGCGGGATCAGTGTAGATCCACAACGGCGTCATCCTTCGATGCCTGCACTGCTGGATGCGCTCGAGGGCGAACGGCGGCGACGCCGGGTCGTGCGGACCGCTGGGCTGGGGGTGCTGCTGTCTGCCGGTGGCACCGCGCTGGGCTACGGCGTGTGGGGCGAGGCAAAGCCCGCTCAGGCCTGCAGCGGCTCGTCGCGGCATTTGGACGGCGTGTGGGACGGGGCGCGGGCCGAAGCCATCGGCGCCGCGATGACGGCCACGCATGAGCAGCTGTCGGCGACGACTTGGCCCAGGGCACGGGAGAGCTTGGACGGCTACGCGCAGCGCTGGGTCGAGGAACACACGGCAGCGTGCGAAGCATCCGCGTTCGCCGAGCAGTCTGAGACGGTTCTTCAGGCGAGGATGTCGTGCCTGGAAGACCGTCTTGACGCGCTGGACTCGGTAGCCGGAGCCCTCCAGAGCGCGACGATGGATGCCGTCATCCGAGCTGTGGCGGCTGCCGACGGCTTGCCCTCGCTCAACGCGTGCGCCGATGCTTCGAGTGTTTCGGTCTTGTTCGAGTCGACGGACTCCGAAGACCCAGCGGCCGTCGATGCACTGCGGCGATCGGCGCGGGAGGTCGACGCTCAGCTGGCGGTGGCCAATTACGATGCCGCGCGCGCAGAGCTTGAGCCCAGCCTTGCCCGCGCCATTGAGGAGGGGCTGCGCAGCAGTGAAGCGGAGCTCCGGGTCCGGGCGGCGACTCTGGAGAACGCGCTGGGCAACGTTGAGCCCGCCCTTCGGCACATCGAGGACGCTGGCGTGCTCGCCATGAGCCTTGGCCGCGACGCCACTGCGATAAGCGCCCTGCTGCTGCACGTGAACCTCTTGGCGGTGTCCCAAAAAGACGGGGATGAGGCATTGCTGTGGGCGCGCTGGGCCGAGGCGCTGGTCGATCGCTCCGATGACCGACCCAAGACCAAAGCCGCACTGCTTGCCGCTCGTGGGTCGGTGCACGCTCGCCGTGGCGAGCTGACCCAGGCGCGCGACCTGTTGCAGCAAGCGGTGGCCATCCTGAGCAAGTCCACGGGTCCAGACTCGTTCGATGTGGCCAAGGTCGAGATGCGTCTGGGCGAGTTGCTCCGGGATCTCGGGGACTCTGCCGCAGCGGTCGAGATGCTTCAACGCGTGCGGGAGATCTACGCTCGAGAGCTGGGGCCCGCACATCCCGACATTGGCGGAGCACTGAATTTGCTGGGCACGGCGCAGGCTGACATGGGTGAGATGGAGCTCGCTCGTGCAAGCATTCGCGAGGGCATGGACATCGTGCTCGCCGCATGGGGCCCCGACCATCCCGGTGTCGCGATGGTGGAGAACAACCTCGCGATGCTGGCCCAAGCGTTGGGCGACATCGACGAGGCGCGTCGCGGGATGCTCGACGTGCTGCGGATCCAACGGCTTCGACTCGGGGCCGAGCACCCGGCGCTTGCCTTGACACTGAGCAATCTTGCGAGCCTCGAGCTGAACTCGGGCCACACGGAGACCGGCCTGACCTACCTGTTGGAGGCCGAGACAATCCAGCGGGCCACCGACGGCGAGCGGCACATCGGGATGGTGTCGATCCTGGAGAACAAGGCCCTGGCGCTCGGCTACCTGCGGCGGTTTGACGAGGCACGCGCGACCGCAGAGCGGGGGCGCGAGATCGGCGAGGCGGTCTTGCCCGAAGGGCACCCGATGCGCGTCGGCGCTGTCCAGCGCCTGGCCTGGGTGATGGCACAGCAAGAAGACAACGATGCGGCCATTACCACCTACGACCGTGTGGTCGAGATGCTCGACAAGAGCGAGCAACCAGATGCCCTCGGCGCGGCCCTGTGGGAGCGCGGGCACGTGCACATGAAGACCAAGCGGTTCGCCGATGCCGTCAAAGATCTGACCCGTGCCGAGGCTCTGCTGCGACCGCGTGCGGGGGGCATGGCCCACGCCGAGACTTGTTTCGATCTGGCTCAGTCGCTGTGGGCTCGGGGCGAACATGATCGTGCGCGGGACTTCGCCGCTCAAGCGGTCGCAGGGCTGCAACGGTCAGGACCCGCCGAGCGTCACGAGGCGGCGGTCGCCTGGGTCGCCGCCCACTCCGACGACCCAACCGCGGGCAGCGACGGAACCGAGCGCGCCCCCTAAAAGCGTCCCGCCAAGGCCAGGCCCTTGCCCATCGGGACGACGGCCAGGCGACGGTTGATGTGCCGTGAAGAGGTCAGAAGGCCGATGCCGCCAGCGATGGCGATGGCCCCGCCCTGGACGAGCATGTGGTAGCCGATGGAGTCCCAGGGCAGCGCGTAGGAGTCGCCACCTTGGAGCACCCAGTTGACGCGCACCGCAGCGCTCGCGCCCGCCCCAACGACCACGAGGCCGACGCCAGCCCCCAACGTAGCCATGCGTTTGCGAGCGGATGTGTCGTACAGGGGCCCGAGTTTGTGACCCGCGAAGCCGGCCATGGTCATCCCCCCTGCGTTGAGCGCCAAGCTTCCAATGATGCCGAGCCCGATGATGACAGAGTCATCGGCGGCGAAGGCACTGAAAAACCGCAACGCGCTGCCCGCCGCCAATGAGGCACCCGCGCCGATCGCCAGGCCGATTCCTGCACTGCGATACCTGGCCTTCTCGTCCAAGGTCATCGGACGTGGCTTGGGAGGCGCCGTGGCGGAGGTGGCCGCTGCGGGGGTGTCGGGAGTGACGGAGGCGGGAGCGACGGAGGCGGGCGCGACGGTGGCGGTGGGCTCCGGTGCTGGCGTTGCGGGGGACGTCGGTTCCGTTGCGGGCGCGACGGTGGCGGCAGTGGGCGCTGGCGTTGCGGAGGGCGTTGGCTGTGTAGCGGGCGCGACGGTGTCGCTGTCGTCCCAGCCGTGGTCCGCGGGCGACGTCGACGTCACGGGCTCGACGGGCGCTGGCGTTGCGGGGGGAGCCAAGGTTGGGGCGGGCGCGGGCGCGTCGGGCCCAGGCGAAGGGGCGGTGGCCGCCGGAGCCTGGGCGGCAACGGTGAACAATGTCAGGAACAGGGCGGAGGAGGTCATGAGACTGTGGGGATGCCGTCCCGCTCAGTCGACAATTGATTGCGTCTCCGCGGAGCCCAGACGCGGCGACCGCACTTTCCACGCATTTTCAGGCCCCGCGCAATCAAACAGGCAGGAGGCTGGACCTCCAGGGCATGCCTGGCATGACCACCCCTCTGCGACACACCGCTTTGGCCTCATTCCTGAGCGCCGCTGCCGCGATTTCCGCGGGCTGCGAATCCGTCGAGGTCGACTCCAATGTCCCTGGCGTGGGCAATGACGACGACTACGATGCCGGCGTCTCGGAGTTCGAGGGCGAGTACATCGCCCGCTGCGCCGTCGACCCGTTCGAGTTCGAGGTTGGCTTCTCGGTGGTCCTCGAAGGCGCCGACGACGAGGCCACGGTCGACTTGGTCAACGCCTACGTCGTCGGTCCTGAGCAGATCCATGTCGCCCAGGGCTACATCGACGTGTACGGCCGGGGTGCGGGCGCCGACGTCTACGTCGAGTACGAAGACGACACCACGCAGATCCACTTCGAGCGCAAACCGCAGACCGGGACCATCGAGACCTGGTGTGTCGTCGAGACCTCGGATGCCCGCGTCGAAGGCGACGCGGAGGTCGAGTATGAACGCTAGCGACAAAGACATCCCTGCGTCTTGACGACGGGGGGCCCCGTGTCCCCCGTGCTCAGTTCACGCGAGAGACTCGGCAGCTGTCGAAGCGAAACTCGGAGTTGTTGGTGTTGGTCGTGCGGAACTCGTACCCGACGAACTGGCGCTGGTTGGAGAAGGTGTCGAAGGTGCTGGTCAGCGTAATCTGTCGATCGCCGGCTGGTTGATTATCGAACTGGGGGCCGCTGGCCGACAGGGGCAGCCAATCCGAGGTCCCGATCGTCCGAACCTCGGTGTTGGTCTTGAGGGACGAAAACCAGATCTTGCATTCCAAGAGCCGCTTCCCACTGGCACCTTGCTCGATGTAGGTGATGCGCAGTCCGTTCGTCTCCCCCGGCCGCACGCGGTTGACCCAATCCGGCTCGTCGTCCTTGCCCGCATAGCGCGTGTGGATGCCATGGAGTCCCAGCACCGCGGAGATCAACTTGTTCCTCACCGCGAGGTTCGATAGCGTGAGTTTCGCGGAGACGGCGATCTTCGCGTCCGGTGCGGCCAGGAGCTGCGCCCGCTCCAAGTTGGCGATGGTCCCCGGCTGAATTTGAAGCTTGGTCGGGTGGACCCTCTCGGCCAGCTTCTTGGCCTGCTTGCTGAACTCCGCGGCGGTCTGGGCTTGGTCGAAGCTCGGTGCCTGTGAGGGGGAGGCCGACGCGGCCGGAGCGGCGAGCGCGAGGAACACGGGAACGAACAGGGCGGCCCTGGGGCGAGACAGGTGCGACATGCCCGGTGAGTGCGACGACGCAGAGATGTGATCCCGACTTTTTTTTGAGAGTGCGCGCGTACGGGCTGGCCTCGAGCTGCCCGAGTCTCGGCAGACGGGGTCGCAAGTCGACAACAGGGGCCTCGACGACGCTTCGCCGAATTGAGCCTACACTCTTGGCAGTGGCGGAAACCGACTTCGAGCTGCTGGCCGCGTGGCGAACCGGTGATCGCGCAAGAGGCAACGAGTTGTTTCAGCGCCACTTTGCGTGTGTATCCCGCTTTTTTCGCAACAAGATCGATGGTCCGGTCGACGATCTCGTCCAGGAGGTGTTCCTCGTGTGCGTGGAGGGACGCGACCGATTTGAGGGACGCTCGAAGTTCCGCACCTATGTGCTCGGCATCGCGAACAACCTGCTGCGGGCCCACTACCGGCGTAAGACCGGCGGCAACAACCACACCGAACTCGCCTCAGTCGCAGACCTTGGGTGTAGCGCTGGGAGCATCATCGCCCGTGGACAGGATGAGCAACTCTTGCTCCGAGCGTTGCGCCACGTGTCTTTGGACCAGCAGACCCTGCTCGAGCTCTACTACTGGGAAGAACTCTCAGGACCAGAGTTGGCAGACGTCCTGAAAATCCCCCACCACACGGCGCGGAGCCGATTGTCGCGTGCCCGCGAGGCGTTGCGGGATGCTTTCGCGCGCGTAGCCTCGACCGCGGATCTGGCTCGTTCCAGCATCGAACACCTCGAGGGGCTCGCAGCTGGGGTCTGGCGGGCGCGGACCTAATGGTCGATCAGCGCTTGCCCGATCCAGGACGACAAGACCCGGCGAGTCGGCTCCGGAACGTGAAGCCCGGGGGGGACTTCGAGGACCGTCGGCTCGCGAGCGAGGTCGCCCATCGACTCTTCGGCGACCTCGGAGACGGACCCCTCCAGATCGGTCGATTCGAGGTGGTGCGGCGTATCGGAGCCGGTGGCATGGGAGTGGTCTACGAGGCTCGGGATCCACAGCTCGACCGCCACGTCGCGCTCAAAGTCATCGACCCCAAAGGCAGCGGCCGGCCGGAACGGCGGTTGCTCCGAGAGGCCCGATCGGTGGCGCGGCTCAGCCACCCTAACGCCGTCACCGTGCACGACGCGGGCACCGATGGGGACAACCTCTGGATTGCCATGGAGCTCGTCCGCGGCCCGACTCTGCGCACGTGGTTGGCCGAAGGGCCCAGCATCGACTCGATCTTGGAGATCTTTCGCCAGGCCGGCGAGGGCCTTGCTGCAGCGCATCGAGCCGGCATCGTCCATCGAGATTTCAAGCCTGAGAACGTGCTGGTCCAAGACGACACACCGGTTAGAGCTCGCGTGGTGGACTTCGGCTTGGCTTCTCACCTGGACGAGGACCTCGGCGGATCCCACGAGGTTCCCAGCGGCACCCCTGCGGTCGCGGGAGACGAGCAAGTGCCGCCCACCATGGTGACGGCGTTTGCGGGGACACCCGGCTACATGAGCCCGGAGCAGCTGGACTCCGCGTCGATCGATGAGCGCGCGGACCAGTTCGCCTGGTCTGTCGCGTTGGTGGAGGCTATCTGCGGGCGCCGGCCCTTCTCCGGGCGCACGATAGCGGCTCTCCGCGAGTCGATGGACCAACCCACGCGACTCGACACACAGCTTCCTCGGTGGCTGCGACCCATCCTCCGTCGTGGTCTGAGCCTCGACCGACGCCAGCGCTATCCGACCATGGATGCCCTCCTGGCCGATCTCGTTCGGCGGCCCCGCAGGCGCCAGCAAACTCGTCTCGTGGGGGCGGTCGCCGTGGTCGCGACAAGCTGGGTGCTCTGGCCAGCCGCGGAGGCGCCCGACCTGTGTGAACGGGCGGGGTCGCGGTGGGGCGAGGTTTGGACGCCACAACGGGCCGATTCGGTCCGCTCGGCGATCTCGACGTACGGGGCGATGAGCCCTGCTGCCGCCGCCGCCGTCCGGCGAATCGACAGCTGGGGTGAGCGCTGGGTCGCCGCACGAGAGAGAAGCTGTCGCGCCACGAACGTCGACAAGACGGCATCCAACAGCCTCCTCGACCTGCGCCAGTCGTGTCTCGATCGACAACTCGAGGCGGTGGACGCTGTCGTGCTCCAGCTCGAGGAGCCCGACGCCGAAGTGCTGAGCCACCTGAGTCCGTTGCTGGCCGGCATCCCCGACACATCCGCCTGCGAGGATCCAGAGCGCCTTCGTCGCGAGCTGCCCCCCCTCGACTCGGTTCGTGACCGAGCCGAGGCGCTGCGTCGAGAGGCCCAAGCTCGAGTCCCGGCCTTGTACTCGAGTCAGAGGCCGGTGATCTTGGAGCGTTTGGCGGTGATGCAGCGCGAGGCTGCGGCGTTGGGCCATGCCGCGACGCTTGCGGAGATCGCATTGGTACGATCTCGAGGCCTGTATATCGCCGGTGAGCAGGACAAGGCCGTCGAGGCTGCGTCTTTGGCCATCGAGGCTGCAGAGCGGGGCCGCAGTGACGAGCTTGCTGCGCACGCGGCCATCGCCCTCGGCAGCGCGCTCCTGAAGGGGCCAAGAGCCGTGCGCGAGGCGGAGCGGTGGTTGCAGGCGGGGGAGGCGAAGGCATCGTCTTTGGCGGACAGCCATCGATTCCGGATGTCTCTGCTCCAGGCGCGGAACGCAATCGCGCTGCTGAGAGGACGGTACGACGTGGCCGAGACGCTGGCGCGAGAGGCGATGGCGATCCGGGCGGCGGATCCACTCCTGCATGGGCACCCGTCCCAGTCCCGCGTGAATGTGGCCACGGCGCTGCTCCGCCAGGGAAAGGTGCCAGCGGCGGAGCGGGAATACAGGCGAGCGTGCCGCGAGATCGAGCGAGAGCTGGGCGGAGACTTTCCCGCGCTGGGCTCATGTCTGCAGAACCTTGCCGTGCTGCTACACCGTAACTCGGACAAGCAGCAAGAGGCTCTCGAGTTGGTTGAACGCTCGATCGAGATCCGAACCCGAGCCCTCGGCGCCGACTCGCCGACGCTGATCGGAGCTCTGCAAACCCGGGCCTCGATCCATGTCAGCGGGGGGCGGCTCGAGCTGGCGGAGGCTGACCTGCTTCGGGCCCTGGCGGTGAGTCTCGACCGGTTTGGTCCGCAGAGTCAGCGAGCAGCGCTGGCGCACTATGATCTCGGGGTCCAACTGCTGGAGATGAAGCGCTACGAGCCTGCGCGAGTCGAGTTTGCCGCGGCGGCAGAGCTTCTGCCCGGGAAGAGCGAGAGCGCGATGGCGTTCATCGCGGGTGCCTGGTCGGGTCTCGGGCTCGCCTACCTCGGGCTCGATCAGTTCGAGGCTGCAGCCCGTGCGTTCGAGCGGTCGATCGCCGAGGCGGACGCGGCCGGCAGACCCTCGTTCGATAGAGCAGAACCGCGCTACGGGCTCGCGCGGGCTCTCGCAGGCCTGCCGGGCGACGAGCCTCCGCGGGCGCGGCGGCTCGCTCGGGAGGCCAGCGACCTTTGCTCGAGCGACCCGAACTGCGTGCTTCCTGGCCTCGACGAGTGGCTGCGCGCCAGAGAATGATCTTTTCTCGGATCACATCAGGTTGGTCTCGCACTCATCCATCGACATGCTCCAACGCACCGCTTTCGTCTCGGCCCTGTCCCTCGGGGCTGCTCTGCTCGCCACCACGGTCCTCGCCGGGCCACGCAAGCTGAGACCCAAGCAACCGCGCATGAACCTCCCAGCCGCTGCGCTTCCTCAGGTCCAGCTCACGCCGATGATGAAGCTGGGTATGAAGGCGAACGCGCTGACGACCGAGCTGCGCAAGAATGGACACGCGGAGCGCAAAGCCAGCATTCGCGTCAACCGGAGCAGCTTTGGCTACACCTACTGCCGCCTGGACATCACGGGAGCCCAAGTGGGCGCCGAGGACGGCACCTACACGATCGGTCTGACGGGACCGGAGGAGATGCGAAACTTCGGGCAGCACGGGATCAACTTCGGGTGCACCTCGAACCCAAACTGCTACAGCTCTTTCCGCAACAGCGAGACCAAGAAGTCACGCAACGTCCTGCCTCAGGCCATGTATTTCCTCGACATCGGGAATCGGTCCAAGGTCAAGTCTCTCTACGCCGACATGCGTACTATCTGCCCCGCCGCGATCGGCGACTTCGACAACGCGATGGCCGCGGGCAGCAGCACGCCCGAGGGCCAGTACAAGGCCGTGACCGGAGACATCCGGGCTCGTGTGAACAATGGGGCGCGATGGATGCTCCCCAGCTGGGGTGCGCAGGAGTGCAAGATCCGTCACCTGGATGTACAGGGCAACGTCGACGCGGTCATCGATCTCAACGCCCCCATCGAGATCAGCGCGGGAGGAT
>Ga0316189_10000209_pt1:5000-56361 | contig 56361 bp, 39 predicted proteins | sample LowCovwburrow_MG_FD_204930 | JGI IMG/M metagenome (GOLD analysis project Ga0316189, IMG submission 204930) | Coastal sediment microbial communities from Maine, United States - Lowes Cove worm burrow | ecosystem: Environmental > Aquatic > Marine > Coastal > Sediment | place: USA...
CAGCAGGTGACTTTGGGTTGAATCCAAGGTTTCGAGCGAAACTCGTAAGGGAAGGGAGCTACAGGCGTCCCGACCCGGAAATCGCTTCTGCGTGAGCAGGAGCCAGTATCGAATCGATGATGAGGCAAGCCCAACGCGGGCTTGCTGATGACCATCCGCTCACCGATTTTTCTGGTGATTATTGCGGAGGGGCCACACCCGATCCCATCCCGAACTCGGTAGTTAAGCCCTCCAGCGCCGATGGTACTGCAGGGGAGACTCTGTGGGAGAGTAGGACGTTGCCAGATTTATGGCCCGGCTCAGCAATGAGCCGGGCCTTCTTTTTTGGTTCTACGGCAAACGGCAGGGCTCGAGCTGGAGCTCCAGTCCCGGCGTTTTGCCCCAGATTCTCGGCGCGAATCGCAGTTCGGAGGTGGTAGCCTTGTTCCACCGTGCAGCCGCACCAGCCTTACCCACCCCAGCCGGGACAGCCTCACGCGCAGTCCTACGGAGCACCGCCACCACAGGGCGGCTATGCGCCACCACCGCCGGGGTACGGGCCACCGCCGCATCCGGGGGCGTATGGCCCACCCCCGGGCTACCCGCCGCAACCGGGATACGGCATGGCGCCGCCTGTGGACCCGCGCGTGACGGAGCTGAACAGCCAGTCCATGACGTGGCTGATCGTTGCCCTCGCCGGATTTTGGCTGGGGCTCGGTTTCGTCACCGGGCCATTGTCTTGGATGAAGGCAGGACGGATCCGGACGCAGTATGCCGCGCTGGGCCTACCCGCGTCCGGCAATGCGACCGGAGCATGGATCGTGGGGATCGTGTGCACAGCGCTGTACGGCTTGGTGCTCATCGGACTGGTCAGCTGCTTTGCGATCTTCGCGGGCGCCGCCGCGACCAACGGCTACTGAGCGCCGCAGACAGCGCACGGTTACGAATGGGCGGCTGGCCGCGATGACGGGCTGGACCGACGACGACTTGTCGACGGGTGCTCGGGGCACCGACGACACGTTCGATCGCCTCTTGCGAGGCGTGGCGGCAGCGCCGTCGCGCATGCCCACCGTCCAGCTCGACGACGGGGACACCGTCAACGGCTTCCTCATCGAGGGGCGACTGGGCAGCGGCGCGATGGGCATCGTGTACCGCGCGCGCGATCTCCAGCTCGACCGCCCGGTAGCGTTGAAGCTTCTGTCTGGCGCCCCCGATGAACGCACCGTCGAACGGCTGCGTCGCGAGGCCGAGACGATGGCGCAGCTGAGCCACGCGAACATTGTGACGATCTTCGACGTGGGCACCCACGACGGCGCCTTGTTCATCGTCATGGAGTTGATCGACGGTGGTGCCCTAACCGCGTGGCTCGCGGATGCCCCACGTCCCTGGGTGGACGTCTTGGACAAGTTCATCCCAGCGGGGCGAGGGCTCGCCGCCGCGCATGCGTTGGGCATCGTGCATCGGGACTTCAAGCCCGACAACGTTCTGGTTTGCCGCGATGGTCGGACCGCGGTTGCTGATTTCGGGGTCGCAACCCCAGCGGTGCATCGCAGTGTGAGCCAATCCGACGCTCGCGCGGATGAGGCGGACGCCCCGAGTGGGTCCGTATCAAACCCCGCCGGACGACTCACGCGCGACGGGGAGATCATCGGAACGCCAGCGTACATGGCACCCGAGCAGTTCGACGGACTCGAGGTGACGGCGTCCGCCGACCAGTTCGCGTTCTGCGTGTCGCTGTACGAGGCCCTGTACGGACAGCTCCCATTCCCGACCGATAGCGTCAGCGCACTGCGCACCGCCGCGGCCTCCGGCCAGATTCAGACCCCCGATACGGCGACTGTACCTCGCTGGCTACGTCGTGTGGTGCTCCGCGGGCTCAACGCTGCGCCCGCGAAACGCTGGCCGTCTATGGCGGAGCTTGTGGCAGCGCTCGATCGGGGCGCCCGCAGGTCCCCCGGCCGTCGGATCGCTGCTTGGTCTGCAGCGACCGCCGCCATCGCGGCGGGTGCGTGGGCTGTGACTCGAGATCCCGGGCCCAACTGCGAGAGCGGGCCGTCGCAGCTCGCGACTGTCTACGGTCCCGAGCACCGCGCCGCGATCGCGGCCACCTTTGGCGACAGCACGCTGCCGCACGCCTCCACCGCGTTGGAAACCACGCTGGGCGCACTCGACGACTACGCCGAGGCATGGGCATTGTCGTATCGCGGCGCGTGCGAGGCTGGTGCGCGCGCCTCCACGCCGTCCTCCGAGGTGCTCGATCTCCAGATGCGATGCCTGGCAGAGCGGTTTGACGCGCTGGACAACGTCTCTGGCCTCCTCGCCACGGCCGACGACGAGGTGATCAACAACGCCGACACCCTGGCGCGCTCGCTGCCCTCGGTGGAGGTCTGCGATGATGGGGTCGCGCTTCAGCAACAAATCCCGCCTCCGGCGGACGAGGCTACGGCCAAGTCGGTTGTCCTGGCCCGACGAGAGCTGACGCGGCTGACCGCCCTGACCGACGCCGGGCGGCACATCGCCGCAACGACGGCCACCGACGACCTCGTCGCCCGCGCCAACACCATTGCGTATGCGCCTCTGCAGGTTGACGTCGACCGACTGCGCGCACGGCTGTTCAAGCTGGCTGCGCAGCAGCAGGAGGCCGCCGCGCTGTACGAGGTCGCCCTGTGGCGCGCGGTCGAGATTGGCTATCGCAGTCGAATTCCCGAGCTCGCACTTCAGAGCGCCTTTGCGATCGTCAAGGCCCACGGGGATCCTGACAAGGCGGACCAGATGCTGGGCCTTGCCAAGTCGCACCGCGCCGAAGCCCGTACCCCGGGGTTCGACGCCAAGCTCGCGTGGTTCGACGGTATGGTCGCCCACGCGGCGCGCGACTATGTCGCGGCGAGCCAACACTACGCCCGGCAGCTCAAGCTGGCTGCCGAAGCACTGCCCGAGGACGACTCGGTCGTTCTCGACGCACACTCGAACCTTGGATCGATGCAGGACGCGCTCGGCCACTACGACCAGGCGCGTCCCCATCACGAGACGGCGCTCTCCGCCGGGATTGCCCGATGGGGGGCCACTCACCCGACGTTGGCCTCCTACGAGCGCAACCTGGCGATCCACTATGCGCGCCAGGAGGACATCACCCATGCGCTCCCGCACTTTGAGCAGGCGGTTGTGATTCTCGAGCTGAGCGGGCTGGGGACAAAGGCCCTGAGTCAGGCGCAGCAGAACTTGGCGCAGGCGTATGCGCAGGCGGGGCGGAGCACGGATGCGGCCGCCGCGGTCGAGCGCGGACTCCGGCAAATGCGGGCCGCCGACATGGTCGACACGGTCGACTACGCGCGGATGCTGCTGTTCGGTGCGCGGGCGAGTACGGGGACGCCCGCCTGCGAGGAGCACCTTGCGCCGCTTGTCCGGGCGCAGTCTGTCGCAGAGAAGGCAGACGGAGAGCAGAGCCAGGTCGCGACGCTGATCTTGATCTTCCGGGCGAAGTGCTACGCGACGCTGAAGCGATACGACGAGGCGATCGCCACGGGGGCGCGGGCGATCGCGACGATGGAGGCGGTCCAGGCCCCGGAGCTGATGATGACGTACCACGTCCAGGCCACCGTCCTTGCGCAAGCTGGCCAACCCGATGCCTCGCTCCGTACGATCGACAAGGGACTCGCGCTGGCGCGCAAGCGGGGCCGAGACAAGCGAGCGGACGGCGCGGTGCTCTGGGCCAGGCGCGCCCAAACCCTCGATGCCCTTGGGCGTACCGATGAGGCGCTTGCGGCGGCCCGAACCGCGCTCGACGCGGTGGCGCAGGACACGACGGGTAGCGCCAACCAGGAGCGGGCATTGCACGACATCGCCGAGCTGCTGCACACACATGGGCATACCGACGAAGCTCGCGGCATCATTGAGGGGTTGAGCAGCAACTCAGGAGACGCCCTTCGCGCCGCCCGGGAAGAGCTGCTCGCTCGGTTTGCGGGAGGCTGATTCTTCTTCGTTCGTACGTTCCAACACGCACCCGCTCGCGGGGGCGTCGGAGGCGTATACTGCGGTCATGTTGGCAACGTTACTGGCGGGGGCGATGACCCTGACGGGTGCTGCCGGCGACGCGCCACGCGGAGGCGTACTGTGCCTGGATGGTGCGGCGGCCCAGGTCGCGGCCGCACGGCCGAGGGCGCGGCGGATTGATCTCGAGCTTCAAAGCGCCGAGATCTTGGAGGTGCTGCGCCTGTTCAGCGACATTGGCGGGGTCAACATTGTCGCCAAGCCCGGGGTCACGGGCACCGTCACGGTGAAGCTGTACGACATCCCGTGGACCGATGCCTTGCGGGGCATCTTGCGTTCGTTGTCGCTGGGCATGGTCTGGGAGGGCAACGTCATCTACGTAACGCCCCTCGATCGTGCTGGTAGGCCAGGGGGCTAGCCCGCGGTCGATGCTTGCTTGGGTCTTGGCGTCGGGAGTTCTTGCGGCGTCGCGCTCCGCTCCCGCCCCAGATCCGCCGCCCTGCGTCGGGGGCACCGTGGTCGTCGCCGCGGTCGGCGACCTCCTACTGCATAGAGAGCTGCAGGAGCAGGCGATGGCGGCGCCCGCAGGCTTTGGCGTGCTGTGGTCGGAACTCACCCCCGCCCTGGCCAGTGCGGATGTCGCCTACGCCAACCTCGAAGGGCCTACGGCCCACGGCCGCACGCGCCACGGAGAGGCGCCCGACCCCGGCCGAGTCTTCGATGGCGCCGTGTACTCCGGTTGGAATCGCTTCAACTACCACCCGTCGCTCGCCCGCGACCTGGTCGCCAGCGGCCTCGACGTTGTGTCCACGGCAAACAACCACGCGCTGGACCGCGGGCCTGTTGGCATCGACCGAACCCTCGACGCGCTGGACGACGAGGCCCTCGCCCACACGGGTACTCGGCGGCGCCGAACGAAGGACGCATGGCACACCATCACGACCGCGCGCGGAATCCGAATCGCGTGGCTGGCCTGTGCAACGCACGTCAATCATCTTCCCGACCCCCACCGACAGGTCCTGCGTTGCTCGGAGGCGGTCGCTCGGGTGCCCGCGCTGGCGGCCGACGCCGATGCCGTGATCGTGACGCCACATTGGGGGCCGGAGTACGTGCAGCGGCCCAATCGCAAGCAGCGGCGTCTGGCGCGGCGCCTGATCGATGCGGGCGCCCTCGCTGTCATCGGGTCACACCCGCACGTCTTACAGCCGTGGGCCCATCGCACCACCCGTAGCGGACGCGAGGGATTGATCGTGTACTCGCTCGGCAACTTCGTCAGCCACCAACGCGAGCTCCCGCGTCGCACCAGCATCGTGCTCTTCGTCGCACTCGACCGTGGTTCTGACGGGGACGTGTACGTCTCGCAGGCCCGCTACCTACCGCTCGAAGTCACGGTGGACTCGGAGGGGGCGGCGTTCTCGGTCGGGGCCGCCCGTCCGGGCACTGCCGCGTACCAGCACGCGACCAGCGTCTTGGGCGCTTCGGCTGTGCTCGCGCCGCGGGAGTCATCGGCGGCCCTGCGCGCGTGCGACGAGCCACCTGCGACAAAGTGAGCCCTAGGGCGCGGGCTCGGCGAGCACGCGCTCCAAGATCGAGTCCAGCGAAGCCCCCGAGACCTGCGGTGACGTCGCCAGGATGGTGCCCGTCTCGTCGAGCAGGACGGCATAGGGGATTCCTGCCACGCCGAAGAGCTGCCCGGCCTCGTCGAAGTCCAGGTGCGCGTGTCGCCACGGCATCGGGAACCGATCCTTGCGGAACGCATCCACCTCGTCGGTGCCCTTGTCGACGGAGATGCTGAGGATCTCGAACGGACGACGCCCTTTGGCCCCCGCGTGCTTGGCGTAGGCCGCGTGCAGGTTGTCCATCTCGGCCACGCACGGCTTGCACCACGTCGCCCACAGGTCAACGAGATACACCTTGCCGGTCAGGTCCTCGTTGCGCAGCGTCTTGGCCGCCTTCTTGTTGTTCCCACGGATAGCGGCGACTTCGAACTTGGGAAATTTCTTGCCCGTTCGAATCGCGCTGTCGGGGTTGAATTGCTTGGAGATGAAGAAGTAGGGCGTCTTGCCGAAGCGCGGGGTCTGCAAGCGCTTGTACGCATCGCGTTGCTTGGCCTCGTCGTTGCTCATCGTCGCGTCCATCAACCGCGAAAACAGAATCCCAGCGGCGAGCTCGGGGTCGAGTTTTTCATCGAGCAGTGTGCGCAGGCGCTCGGCATCGCGTGGGTCGTTCGACAACTCGGCGGCGCGAATCATTGCGGTGGCGTACATCTGCCAGCCCGGGTCGTCGGTCGCCAGCCCGCCGACAAGCTCGGCCGCGCGCGCTCGGTCGGCGTCTGCTGCGTCGGCCGGAGGAAAGGACCCTAAGCCGAAGTACGCCGCGAGCATCGCTCGGCGGGCGATCGGGTGCTCCTCGGCAGCGAGCGCCGTGAGCACAGCGCCGCGTGCTGGCCCGAAGTCGTACGCGCTCGCGACGGCTCTCGCCTCTTGCCCCGACTGGGGCTTGGACTCCCGGACCATCGCGGTGACCCGCTCTTGCTCGTCGTCGGCGGCGGCGAGCACGTCCGCAATGCGTCGCGTGGGATTGTCGCCGGAGAACGAGAGCACACGTGCGGCGCCGGCCGGAACGAGCGTGGCCGGATCAACGGTGATCTCAACCTTGCCATCCGAGGGCAGGAGAATGGAGCGGTAGTCGCCGCCGCCGTCGTAGGCGTAGGCGTGAGCCTGGGGCCCGTTCACCGACCGGCCCGGACCCGAGGTTCCGAACAGCTGGTACCAAACGCGCTCGCCGCTAGCCTTCACCGTCGCCGCGAGCGTGCCGTTGCTCTGCGGGGTCAGGCCGATGGTTTCTGGCCGACCGCCACCCGATGGATCCTCCGTCCACACGAGTGCGGAGACCGTGCCCAACGGCTCCTGACGCGGGTACGTCCCCAGCTGGATATCCAACTTCAGAGGGGTGCCATCGAGGACAACCATAAAGGCCGTCTGCGCGTGGTTGACGCCCGTCACCTCGAGCTGGGCCAGGCCCTGGCGGCTCACGTCAAACGTGAACGTTCCGTCCCGCGCGACCTTCGTATCGCTGGTCTTGTCCCCGAGGATGCGGACGTGCGCCAACGGGAGCGGGGTGCCGTCGTGGCCGGAGACCGTGCCTTCGATCGTCGTGGCGGCTGCGGGCGAGACGGCCGTCGCTCCGCCTGCGCCCGTTGTGGTGGGGGCGGTGCTCTGCGTTGCCGCCGTTTTTGTGCACGCGGCGACGAGGAAGGCGACGAGAAGGAGATTCTTGCGCGGCATCGGCATCCAGTGCGCCTAAGCCTACGTCATGCGAGCCCGAGCCTCGCCGGTTTCGCTAGAGCGCCAATCAGGTCGAATCGACCCCGCAATGCACGACCCAGGACCCGTTCGGCGTCGTTGACGGGCGCTCGAAGTACGCCCGATACATGTTCGGCCCACCGCCCAGCCGATCGGGCGCTGTGACGCACCCTCGGCGGCGGATTCAAACTGACCGACGCTCTAGTCGTTCTCGCCGCGTGCGCGCCTGGCGGCGAGGTAGGCGGCCCCCTGGATGGCGACCGCTTCGTTGGTCACGATGTGGATCGGGATCGCCTCGAGGATGGGATGCAACCGACCCTTGCCATCGAAGCGCTCAATGAACTTTGAGGTCTTGAGCGCGCCCGCGATCTTCGTGGCGATCTGACCCGCGATGAACATGCCGCTGGCGGCGAGGTACTTGAGCGCGACGTTGCCGGCCTCCGCGCCGTACATCTCCATGAACCAATCCAAGGCCTCGACCGACAGTGGGTCGTTGTCTCGGAGGGCGCCACGGATCACCGCTTCGCCGCCGTCCATGCCGCCTGCCTGCGCCTCAGCGATCGCTGTGGTCACCGCGGCGCTGTCGCGGTCTGGGTCCTGCTCTTTGAGGAACTCCACCAGATTGACCAGCCCTGGTCGCGACAGCACGCGCTCCCAGCTGACATGGCCGTCGAACTTGGCGCGCAGCCAGGCGTTGAGCTTGTCCTCGCGCTCGGTGCCCGGGGCGAAATCGGTGTGCCCGCCCTCGCACGCAAACGCGCGATGACTTCGGCCATCCCAGTACAGGCCCGCTTCGCCCAGGCCACTGCCGGCCGATAGCAAACCCTTGTTTCCCGTTGCGCCCGAGGCTCCCGCGCGCAGCTCGATGAAGTCCGCGCTGGCGAGCGTCGCCAAGCCGCGTGCGCAGGCCTCGACGTCGTTGATCAGATGAACGTTCTTGATCCCGAGGTTCCGCTCGAGTCGATCGGCGTCCAGCTCCCACGGCAGATTGGTCGTGTGGGCGCGCCGCCCACGCACTGGACCCGGCACCCCGAAGCAAGCCACCCGAACCTCAGGAGCGCTCGACGCGATGAACTGCCGCGCAATGTCCTCGAGGCTGTCGTGGTCGCGGGAGGCGTACACCTCTTGGATGTCGCGGCGCACGGTGGTGCCGTCGACCTCACAGATCGCCAGGCGTGCCCGGGTGCCGCCGATATCACCTGCAAGGACTCTCATCGCGCAGCAAAGGTAGTCCCGATGTGCGCTTCACGCCAGTTTCGCGGCTCAGCCGTCGGGCGGGACGGGGCTGGACTACTCGCCGGGGTCGTCGCGGCGAATGGCAAACGCCGCTTCGACGGCAGCCAGGACCAAACGCAGGCCGTTCTCGACGTCCGATCCCAGATGCACACGGAGCAGACGGCGGCCCAGTTGGCCCATCGACTCAAAGTCGGAGCGGGCTTGTGCGGCAGTCAGCCCACCGAACGTAAAACGCTGTCCGGGCACAGGCAGGTCCGAAGCGTCGTCGCACGTGAGCTGCAGGATGACGCCGTTGTTCCCGCCTCCTTTGTACGCCTGGCCGGTGGAATGCAGGAACCGGGGGCCAAAGCCGACACAGGTGGCCACCCCAGTGGCCTCGAGCACTGCACTGCGAATGTCATGCAAGGCGCGCTCATGCTCGAGCGTCATCGGGATATGGGCAAGCAACGCCATGTAGTCCTGCGGGCGCAGCCGAGCGAGATGAACGCTGAGCCATTCGGCGGCGGTGGGCGCGTCGGGGACGAGCCTGCGCAGCGCGTTGGCATTGCGCTCGTTGGCGTACAGGACGAGTCCCCCACCGGACCAAAGTGGGGCCTCCGAGGGGAGCGACGTCCGGGCCCCGTGGGCGTCGGTCATCAGGCGTGTCTGAGCCTTGCTGGCCTCGACCTCCGGTTGGTCGAACGGATTGAGCTGCATGACCGCACCCGCAACGGCGGTCGCGAACTGCCAACGGAAGAACTCCTGACTCAGGGACCACGCATCGTCGAGCTCGATGCGAACCACAGGGTGTCCCGCGTCTGCCAGCGACGCGACAGCGCGGTCTTGGTCCAGATGTGGCGTGGAGCTGAGTCGCAAGTAGACGAACAGACGGTCGTCCCGATACGCGTGCGGGTCGAGCAGTGGCTCGCGCTCGTGGGGGATGATCGCCTTTCCGTGCTTGCCCGTTGACTCGGCGATGAGCTGCTCGAGCCACGAGCCAAACGGAGCGATCGCGGGGGTCGTGATGATCGTCAGCTTGTCGCGCCCGCGCGTGGCGGCGGTGCCCAAGATAAGGCCGAGCTCTGCGCCCGGGTTGTCGCATGCGGGCGCGTTGCCGCAGGCTCCCACCATGAGCGCCGCCTCGCGCAGAAACTCGATGGCGGGCAGCCCCATCGCGGTTGCGGGCACCATGCCGAAGCTTGAGAACACCGAGAAACGCCCGCCGATGTCGGGCGTTCCGTGCTGAAGGATCCAAAGATCGTGCTCGCGGGCGAAGGCCTCGAGCTCGCTTCCAGGGTCGGTGATCGCGATGAAATGCGAGGCCGCGTTGTCGCCGACGACGGTTTGTAGCCTCGCGTAAAAGTGCGCGAGCAGGGAGGCCGACTCGACCGTTGTGCCGGACTTGGACGACGCGATGAAGAGCGTCTTGCGGAGGTTGACGGAGTTCTCCGCGGTTTCGATCTGAACGGGATCGGTCGAGTCCAGGATCGTCAGCTCAGGAGAACCGGGCTGGACCCCATAGACGCGTGCGAGCACCTCGGCCGCCAGGCTCGACCCGCCCATGCCCAACAGCACCACCTGTTCAAAACCACGGGCCGCAATCTTGGCCGCCAGCTGCTGGAAGTACGCCACCCGGTGGCGCTGGCGGTCGACGATGTCGAGCCACCCCAGCCACCCATCCTCGCCCGAGTTCGTCCACAGCGCGGGGTTGCGATCCCATAGCGCCCTGGTCTTGCCGTAGTCATCCCATCGTGACCGAGCGTTGCTCACCGCCTTGGTGAGCGATGGGGGCAGTTGTGCATGGAGCCGGTTGGTCCTCCCGCCGCGATGCTGCCGCTGTCGGTGCGCGACCGTGCCGAGCAAGCCATCCATCGCGTCCTCCAGCCGTTCGACGCCCCGCTCCAGCAGCTCGTCGGTCACGTCGCCCATCGAGATGCCCACGTCTTGGAGGTCGCCCAGGACTCGACGCGCTTGTTCGAGCCCCTCGGTCAGTGGCTGGGGCACGCGCCCGTGGTCGCGAAACGCTGCGAGCGTATCGGGCGACAGCGCGTTGACCGTGTCGGGGCCCACGAGCTGCTCGACGTAGCGCACGTCGCTGTCCTCGGCATTGCACGGGCCGGTTTGTGTCCACAGCAGACGCTGCGGCCGGACGCCGAGCTCGGCCAGCTTGCGCCAGTGTGGCGTGTCGACCATGCGCTGAAAAATCTCGTACGCGAGCTTGGCGCTGGCGACGGCAGCCTGGCCCACGAGCATTTCCAGCCGGACCAGGCGGGTCTTGTCTCGCGTGCGCACGCAGAGTGCCTCGAGGCGCTTGTCGACCTCAGCGTCGAGGGAGCGGATGACAAAGCTGGCGACGCTGGCGAGCTGGCCCGGGTCGCCGCCTGCGTCGACCCACTGTCGCGCGCCACGGATGAACGCGTCGGCGATGCTGTGGTAGGCCCCGCGGCTGAAGATCAGGGTGACGTGGATGTTGATCCCGCTCCCCAGGAGCTCGACAAGGGCAGGAAGCCCTTCGGGCGTTCCTGGGACCTTGATCATGACGTTGGGGCGGTCGACCGCCGCCCACAATCTGCGCGCGTGCTCGATCGTGCCGTCAGCGTCTCGCGCCAGGCTGGGTGGAACCTCGAGGCTGACGTAGCCGTCGCGTCGGTCGGTGCGGTCGTAGACCGGGCGGAGTGCGTCCGCGGCCTCCTGAATGTCGGCGATCGCCAGCGCCTCGTACACCTCGGCGGCACTGCGTTGTGGCTCTGCGACGAGCTGCCCCAACGCGGTGGCATACACGTCGGTTTCCGTGAACGCGCGGTGGAACGTCGAGGCGCTGGCCGTTAGGCCGCGCACACCCTGTTCGAGCTCTGCGACGAGCTCGCCGCCGCGGGTCATGTCCCGCCGAAGGTAATCGAGCCAGATGGACTGACCGTGCTGCGCCAACGCGTCGAGTGGCTTCATCGGGCCCACCCAGGATGCCAACATAGCGACGCTGCGGGCAAGCCCAGTTGGGGGGCGCGACCGCACACGACGAGCCTGCCGCCTGGTATCGTTGCTCGCGATGGCTACCGACGAGTTCCGAGCGCTCCTCGAGCAGCGGATACGGGCTGCCGACGATGAAGCGCGGGCTGTGGTCGATCAGCAAATTCGCGCCCGCTACGAGCGCGACGGTGCGGTGTTGATCTCGGACATGTCAGGCTTCTCTCGGATTACCCAGGAGCGCGGCATCATCCACTTCGTGGAGTTGATCCACCGCATGCGCTCGCTGACGGTCCCGCTCGTGGAGGCGCACGGCGGGCGCTTGATCAAGGCAGAGGCTGACAACCTGTTTGTATTGTTCGACACCGCCCAAGCGGCGGTCGACACCGCAGTGGCCATGCTCGACGCGTGCCGCGAGGCCTTTGTCGGACGGGACCGCAACGACACTGTCGCCATTGGGATCGGGATCGCATCGGGGCGTCTGCTGGACCTCGATGGGCTCGATTTCTTTGGAGACCCGGTCAACCTCGCATCGAAGCTGGGCGAAGACCTCGCCAGCGGGGGCGATCTTCTTGTGACCGCCCAGGCCGCGGCCGAGATTGCGGTTCCCGACGGATGGAGCAGCGCCGCCCGACGCGAGCGCATCTCCAATATCGAGATTGAGTTTGTCGCGCTGACCCCAGCGCCCTAGCTTGTGGGCTTGTCGGTGGGGGCGGGCTTGGGCGAACGCTTGTAGCGCACGTGGAAGTGCTGGGCGTGCCCGGGCCAGTGGTAGATGAGCGCCTTGTGGTCGCCCTCGCGGGGGTACTCGAAGATCTCGTTGAGCCTCTCCTCGCTGACACCGACGGACTTGGCGTGTTCGTACAGGCGACGCTGCAGCTTGTAGGCCATGAAGATCGCCGAGACGCCCTCGCCGTTCACAAACACGTCGATCAGCGTCCATGTGCGGGCCAGGTCGAGCTTGCGTGGCTGTGTCTTGTCTTCGCGTGGCGCGTACACGTAGCCGATGTCGACGTCGCGACCATCCTGGTGTGACATGTGGCTGCGCAAGGGGCCGCCGTTGCTTCGGCTGATGTCGCCCACCTGCACCAACGGCGCGTCGGGCTCGAGCACGTGGTAGTGCGCCAGCGCGGTGGTGATCCCGTTGACCGCCGCCTTTGTGCCCCAAGCATTGTCGGGGCGTCGAAGATTGTAGCCATCGCCGGGCTGCATCTGCACGCCGCCCTTGAGCCATGAACGGTGGGTGTAGCGTCGGTTTGTCGTGCAGATTCGGAGCGACTCTCCGACCCGGATCATGTTGTTCTTGCGCTTTTTGAGCTTCTTGTTGAAGCGGCGGACCGAGTCGCGACTCACCGAGTAACGGGCGGCGATAGCTCCCACGGTTTGGCCCTTGGTCACCTTGTGGGTGACGATGCGAGCGTTCTTGCCGCAGCTCTTTCCGCGGGCGGTCGCCTGGGCCGATTTCGCCGAGCAGATCTTCAGGGTCTGTCCGACCCGCAGGCGGTTGGGGTTTTTCTTGAGCTTGGGGTTGGCGCGAATCAATGCCGCTTCGCTGACGCCTTTGCGCTTGGCGATGCGGGACAGCGTGTCGCCTTTGGCGACCTTGTACTCACACTTGCCCGCGGCGGCGGGCGCTGGGGCAACAAGGAGCAAAACCAGCGCGGTGCCTGCCGATAGCATTGCTGCGGTTGAGCGGCGGCTGAGCATGACCCTCGGGTCGTAGCACATCACCCTCGGTCGCGTCCCCCGTCGCCTCCCGTGATCCGAAACTGGCGTGGGCTGCGACAACAATGGATCATGTGTACCCATGCACCGTTGCGTACTCCTCGTCGCCGGGCTCGTATTCCTCGGCTGCAGCGATAGCCAGAGCGGCAAGCCGGCCCCAGCTCCGACGCCCGCGAGCGCCGTCTCGGGAGCGCCCGCACCCGCGGTCGACGTGCCGCCGTTGCGGCGCGACACGCCACCGCCTCCGGTCGCGGATGTCGATCCGCCCAAGCCGAAGACGCCGTTCGCGATCCCGCCCGAGCCCTGGGACGCGCCCGACAGCAAGGCTCGCGACGTGGGCAATATGATCATCTCCTGCGGCGCCTCTCCGGATTCGTTCGGCACTGCGTATGGGGTGTGGGGTACAGGCAAGGAAGTCTGGGCCGCTGTCGACGGCGCACGTCATGGACATGCGGCGGTCCTGCGCGCCTCGGCCGACTTTACCCAGTGGTCGCCCGTGCCCAGTGGCACCACGTGTCCGCTGCGTTCCGTCTTCAGCTTCGGTCCCGATGATGTGTACGTCGCGGGGTGGAGCGGGATGGTCGTGCGCACGACCGACCGAGGGGCGACGTTCAGTCTCGTGCCCCCGCGAACAGCCAATGCGGTGGGATCGCTGTGGGGCAGTGCTCCGGACGATCTGTGGGCGCTTGGCTCCAAGCACGCGTGGCACACCGCCGACCATGGAGCGACGTGGCAGTCGCTGCGCAGCATCGACACCGGGATCGAAGCGCTGTCGCTGTGGGGGGTCGCCGCTGGGGACGTCTACCTGACGGGTACAAAAGGATGGTTGATGCACACCACCGATGGCGGCAAGGGGTGGACGCGCGAAAAGCCGCCGACGCGCCTGACCATTTACGACGTGTGGGGGGACAGCCCGGGCCGAGTCTTTACGGTCGGCGAAAATGGAGCGCTGCTGCGCAAGCTCGATGGAAAGTGGGAGCGTCTCCGCGGTGGCAAGTCGGACGATGTCTACACCGAGCCGTCGCTACAGGTTGTGTTTGGCGCGGGCGACAAGCTTGTCTACGCGGGCGGTGCCGAGGGCACGTTCTTGCGCTCCCGCGATGGCGGCGACACGTGGGTCGCGCTGAAGCTGCCGATGAAGCCGAGCGTGTACGCCATCTGGGCCGACGCAAGCGGAAGTGTCTTTGTCGGGGGGCATACACCCGGCAAGCAGGAGTTCCACGGTGGCCACGTGGGGTCGCCCGTCGGACCCCAAGGGGGCCCGATTCTGCACTCTTCGGATCACGGCGATTCGTGGTCCGTCGTCTGGCGCGGGTAGGTCGACCAGGCTGCTGGGGCGGCCCCGCTAAGACGTTGGCCACAGCGATGTGATCGGCCGAAGCAAGCGTGCGGGCGTGAGCTTGGCAAACCCCACCAAAAGCGCTGCGAGGTACACAACCAGCACGCCCGCGGGCACGAGCAGCGCCGTCGTGAGCTCGCCCGGCCACAGCGTGACGGCCAGCGGGATGACCCCGATGAACAGCGGTGCGTTGATGGGTACCGAACCGGTCGCCGCCACCACAACGTTGCGGGCGACGGGTCCGCGCAGCTCGGGGTCCACCATGCGCAGCAGCGCGAGACCAGTGGAGATCGTACCCGTCGCCGTGCCGAGCAAGACCAGGCTGTGGGCAAACGGGCGGTCCGGAAACAGGCGCTTGGCAGACCACAGACACACCAAACCGGTGAGCAAACCCGCGATGGTCGTCATGAAGAGAATCGGGCCCAACCAGGCCGTCAAAACATCCAGTCGTACGGCCGCGATGGCGCCCGCGGTCGTGATGTCGACGGCGATCACGGTGATCCGTGCAAGCAACGGATCGTTGAACGGCTGATCGAGGTGCATGCGCTGGGCGGTCCGCCGCAGGCCGATGGCAAACGCCGAGCCGACGATGAAGTGAAAGCCCCAAAGGGTGGCGTGCAAAGGACTCCCCTCGGGGAGCGCGCGGGTGAGCGCGAACAGCAGGCCAAACGTTGCGATGTAGACCCCAGCGACCAGCATGATCTGGACGCTCAGCGGCTCGTTCGGGCCCGTCGCCGCGGGCGTCTCGGTGGGCGTCGCGGTTGGGGTGCTCTGCATCGTGGGCGGATCGACGGGCTCGTCGCCGCACGGCTCGGCCTCGATCCAGCCACGACGTCGCGCGAGGGCGACCAGTGGCACCCCAAGGATGATGCAGTAGGCAAAACCGAGAGCTGCGAAGATCAATCCGATCTGACCGCCGTGCACCAGGCCTTGCCCTTCCCACGCACTGCCCAATGCCAGCGCTTGCCCGGGGCCTTGCATGAACCCAAGCGTCACCATCCAAGAGAACCCGGGGTGGAGCGTGCCCTGGGTGAGCCCCATCCAGGCCGCGACCAAGATGAACCCAAGCAGGGCTTGGCTGACCGCAAGGAAGGCGATCCCAAACGCCATCGATCGTGCCGACCCTGTGGCCTTGGTCGGGGGCGCCGACTGCAGCCCCACCGCGATGAACACCACCGCAAACGCGTGGTAGACGATGACCTCGAGCACGTCCGTGTCGACCGGCAGGACGTCCAAAACGCTGGGGCCCAGCAACAAGCCCAGCAGTCCGGCAAAGATTGCGTTGGGGATGCCCACCCGCCGCAGCGGCGGAACGAGTCGAACGATTGCCGCCGCCAAGATCAGCAGCGCGAGCAACGCCAGCACGTTGGGGACAAACGGGGCGGTCCAGAAGCGCACGAACGCGCGCATCGTACCCCTGCCGCAGGAGGCGGGCTTTGGGCAGACGGCTCTAAAGCCCATGAATCGGGAGCTACAACCCGCTTGGCGGCATCGCACGATATTGGGAAGCGGGCGTGCGTCCGCGCCCGGCGAGGCTGCTCAGATGCAGGAGGCCCCATGCTAGCTTCCGCGACTGCAATGAGTACGCCGTTTCGCGTCGACCTGGAGGATGTGCAGTTTGTCTTTTTTGATCAGCTCAAGGCCGATCAAATTCTGGGCAAAACCGAGACGTATGCGGACCTGGATGCCGACACGTACCGCGCCACGCTGACCGAGATCGAACGCGTCGCCAAGGACGTCTTGCACCCCATCAATGCGCCCGGCGATCGCCAGGGCTGCACGCTCGACGGCGACGGCAATGTGACCACCCCCGACGGCTACGCCGAAGCGTGGAACGTCATGGCCGAAGGCGGCTGGATTGCCCCCGCCGCGCCCATCGAGCACGGCGGTGTTGGCATGCCGCGCCTGATGTCGATGGTCTCCAGCGACATGTTCGGCGCCGCGTGTACTGCGTTCTTGATGTACCCCGGCCTCACGTCCGCGGCCGCTCGGGTGGTCGACGCATTTGGCCCTGAGGACAAAAAGAACCTCGTCGCCGGTCGCATGTTCCAAGGCGAGTGGGGCGGCACGATGTGTCTGACCGAGTCGGGCGCAGGCAGCTCGGTCGGCGACAACCGCTGCAAGGCGAAGCCCTCCGAGGATGAAGAAGGCGTCTATCTGCTCGAGGGCGAGAAGATTTTCATCAGCGGCGGCGACAACAATTTCACCGCCAACATCGTGCACTTGGTCCTCGCGCGCACGCCGGGTGCCCCCGAAGGGACCAAGGGCTTGAGCTTGTTCCTCGTGCCCAAGTTCATGTTTGACGCCGAGGGGACGATCGGCGAGCGCAACGGCGCGAAGGTCGTCGGGATCGAGCACAAGATGGGCATCAACGGCTCGGCGACGTGCACGTTGGCGCTCGGCGCTGACGCGCCCTGCAAGGGCTGGCTCATCGGCAAGGAGCGTGAGGGCATCACGCTCATGTTCAAGATGATGAACGAGGCCCGGATCGGCGTCTCCGGTCAGGCCGTGGCAACCGCCAACGCGAGCTACAACTTCGCCGTGCAGTACGCCAAAGACCGCGTACAGGGCAATCGGCTGCAGGACTTCAAGAACGCAGACGCAGGCAAAGTCTCCATCGTCGAGCACGCCGACGTGCGTCGCATGCTGATGACGATGCAGGTCCTCGCCGCGACCATGCGTTCGGCCGTTTACCGTGTGGCGCTGGCGTACGATCAAATCGGTGCCACCGACGACGAGGCTGCCAACGAGGCCGCCGCCGCCGAGCAGGATCTGCTGATCCCCGTGCTCAAGGCCCACTGCACCGACCTTTCCTTTGAGCTCGCGTCCACGGCCGTGCAGGTCTATGGCGGGTACGGCTACATCGGCGAGTACCCCGTTGAGCAGCTCGTGCGCGACGCCAAGATCCAGGCGATCTACGAGGGCACCAACGGGATCCAGGCGCTCGACCTGCTCGGTCGCAAGATGCGGCACAAGAGCGGCGCGGCGTTCATGGCGTGGATCCAAAAAGCGCAAGAGACCCTCAAGGTCGCGACCGCCGAGGGGTTCGAGGCGCAGTGCGCTTCACTGGGCAAGTGTGTCGGCCAGCTGGGCGCAGCCGCGATGCACTTGGGTCAAAAAGCCGCCAGCGGCAAGATCGACCCCGCGTTCTTGTACGCGGTGCCGTTCCTCAAGACGTTTGGCGTGGTGCTGTTGGGCATGGAGGCATTGGACCAAGCGCGGGTCGCCAAGGCGCTCATCGCCGAGCGCGGCGAGTCACCGCTGCTCAAGCGCAAAGTCCTGGGCTTGGACTTCTACGTGGCGCACCTGCTGCCGCAGGCGGTCGCGTTTGCCAAGACGGTCACCTCGAGCGACGAGTCCGCACTCGACCCCTGCATCTTCGATTGAGTTTTCTCTAGAACTATCTGCGGGGGTAGACGTCTCACTGCTCGTGGCCTTGACCAGCAGCGACCTTGAGCTCGACAGCCCCTGCCCGGTAGCGCTTGATCGGGAGCTGTCGGACGGGCGATATCGCTCATGGAAGTGCGGCCACTGCGACACGGCCGTGCACGTGCTGTCGAGCATGACCGAGAAAAACGCCCGCAAGTTCCTTGCCGAGCACGAGGGCGAGGAGCTGTGCATCACCTACATGGTGGGCCGCGACGGCGACATCCGCTTCCAGCCCGAGCCGAAGGTGGTGCCCGTGTCCCGCCTGCGACGCCGAGCCGTCGCCGGAGTCGGCCTCGCTGCCGCACTTGCCGCGTGCACACCGTCGAGCGCGGCAGAGCCGCCGCCCACGCCCGTCGCAGAAGTGGCAGAAGTGGCAGAAGTGGCGGACGCGAGGGAAGAGGTTGTCGAGGAGCCGTGCCTCGCCACCAAGGCCGAACAGGCCAAGCCATCGATGACGGCACTGGTCGCCCAAGCGCGGGACAAAGCCGCCGAGCAGGAGGCCGCGCGCAAGGCCGAGGCCATCCTCATCACGGAGAAGGAGAAGGCCGGGCCACCCATCGCCGATGTCGATGCGATGCCTGTGCCCGGGGGCATGATGGTGCCGCCAACCCCGCCGCCGACGCCGACGACCAAGATCTCCCACCGTCGTGGCGGCAAGCGCATCGCGCGGGTCAAGTAGGCTCGCGCGCGGCGTTCGGGGTACCGTCGAGGCATGCGAGGTCTTGCTGCTGTCGGTGCTGTGGTGTTCGTGGCTGCGTGTGCCGCCGACCCGGACCCCGCCCTCGAGCAGCAGCCGTCGGGAGGCGAGGGCACCGCGGCGACCGCAATGGGGACCGAGGGCGCGTCGTCGGATACGGGCGGGACCACCGCTGGCGCCTCGGGCGAGGGCATGGCCGACGAGAGCGGCTCGAGCACGGGGGACGACGCATGCCTGTGCGCCCCAGGGACGGACCTCATCTACGTCGTCTCGGACTCGGGCGAGCTGTGGAGCTACGACCCGCCGGCCAACACGTTTGCCTTGATCGGCGCGCTGGCGTGCGGAGGCTTCGCGCCGTTTTCAATGGCGGTGGACCGCACGGGTCGTGCCTGGCTGATGCTGCTCGACAACATTGCCCACTCGACGGTGGCCAAGGGCTTGTTCACGGTCGATATCAACGATCCGTCCGATTGTGAGGCGGTCGGCTACACCGAGGGGCTGTTTGGCGTGTTTGGCATGTCGTTTGTCGACAACCCGCCGCCGCAGGCCTGCGAAGAGCTGTTTGTGCACTCGTACAGCGGCAACGGTCCGTTCGCCGAGGGGGATGGCATCGGGATGATCGGCAAGCTCGACCCCGACAATGTCATGCAAGTCGTCGGCGCTTCGGACTTTGATGGTGCCGAGCTGGCGGGGACGAGCGAGGGGCGCATGTTCTCCATCGCGGGATCCGAGCCGCTCAAGCTCATCGAGTACGACCGCGAGACGGCGGCGGAGCTGGGGCGCCTCGAGCTCGACGGGCTCGAGAAAACGAGTGCGTCGGCCATGGCGTTTTACGGCGGGGACTTTTACGTCTTCACCGAGGCGGGCGCACCCGAGTGTGAAGGTTGCCTCGAGACGCAGTGCACCGACCAGTTGGCGGCGTGCGAGGCCGACCCCGACTGCGCGCCCGTGCTGGCTTGCCTGTACGCGTCGGGTGGCCAGGGCGCCCCCGGATGCGAGGGGGACATCATCGGGCCGGGTGGCCCGCTCCGCGACTGCCTGCTCGACCAGTGCACCGACGCCTGCGCTGTGGCCAATGTGGTCAGCAAGGTCACCCACGTCGACTACGACGACTCCGATGGAGCGGGGCAGGGGATCACGGTTGTCGAAGCCGCGGCGCCCGTCCGCATCGTCGGCGCCGCGTCGTCGACCTGTGTGCCCGTGTCGGTCCCGTAGCCCGCCGCAGGACTGTCGCAAACCGAAGCGTCGCGTCTCACCACACCCGCGCGGTGCGGTGAACTGCGACAAGGCTAAGTGGCTGTAATCGCTTGGACTCGCGCGGCGGTCCGTGCGGCCCGATCTTCGCACAAAGGCCGGTCATGCTTCGCCGCACCCTCTGTCACCTCTCGCTCCTCGCCGCTGTCACCGTCCCCGCCGCGGGCTGCTTTTGGCCGCAAGGCGTCGCGACGCCCGTCTTCACCCAAGAGGACGTCAGCATGGACACGCCGTCGAGCACCCTGCGTGTGCTCGGCGAAAAGGGCGAAGTCATGGAGCTGGCCGAAGACGTGTCGCAAGACGTCAATCGGTGGGTGGGCCACCTCGCCAACAGCTTTGGCGAGATGCTCGAGGAGCTCAACGCGACGGCTCCGACCGAGGTCGACGGCGACTGGCGAATCTACGGCCCGCACAACGACGAGGACGGCGAGAACGCTTCGTGGCTCGCACGGGTCTCGGGCGACGAAGAGGCCGCCGCGTTCGAGGTGTTGGTCGGTGAGCGCGGCGCCAAGGTCTCGGAGATGTCGGTTGTCTTCACCGGGCAGCTCGCCGTCGACGGCAGCATGCGAAACGGTGGCTTCACCATCGACTTCGACGTCATCTCGAAGCTCGAGGCGCTCGCGGGCGAGTACGATGGCGAAGAGTTCGGCGGCAACATCTCCGTGGAGTTCTCCCGGGATATCGACACCAAGTACAAGTACGTCGATCTCGACTTCGACAACTTCTGGTACGTCGATCCCAGCGAGGACGAGGACCTCAACTACAAAGAAGAGGCCTACGCGTACCACCGCGAGAACGACGGCTCGGGTGTCTTCCACTTCGCGACCTGGGCACCGTTCCAAGAGGAGGGCTGGAGCGGCCCGGAGCGGGAGCGCGTCACGGTGGACATGGCGTGGAATCGCAAAGACGCCGGCCGGGCCCGGGCTCAGATCCTCGAGGTCGACGGGCAAGGCGACCTGCGGCACGGCGACCTGATGCTCAACGAGTGCTTTGGCGTCGGCTCTGCGCTGACCTGGGCGCACCTGAACGAGCCCTACGCCACCGAGTACCCCGAGTACAACGAGGGCGAGGAGTCGGCGTGTGTCATGGCCGAAGACGCGCTGAACGGCTTCGAATAGGCCACCCGGCGTAGGAAGGGCTGGCGGTCGACGCCAGCCACGCAGATCCGAAACGGCGGGGTATTGTCCCGCCGATGCTTCGCTCCCTGCTCCCGTGCGTGTTGCTGACGCTGTCGTGTGCCGAGGTTGGCACTGCCACGCCAAGTCCAACGACTCCAGCGAGCCAGGCTCCAGACACCGCGGCGGACACCGGCCGCATTGAAGCGACAGCTCCCGCCAAGCCCGAGCGCCCCGCGAAGGTGGCCGCCCAGGCGCATGCGGTCGACTCGGGCGGACACGCCATCAACGTGTGGTCCAAGTCCGCCGACAGCCCGCGGGACGTCATCGTTTTGGTCCACGGCAGGACGTGGAGCGCTCGGCCCGATTTTGACCTCCAGGTCGAAGGCGAATCCCGATCGTCGATGGATGCGTTTGTCGCCGAGGGCTTTGCCGTGTACGCCGTCGACCTGCGGGGCTACGGCGACACCCCGCGCGACGACACGGGCTGGCTGACGCCCGACCAAGCCGCCGCGGACCTCGCGGCCGTGTTGAGCTGGGTGGCGACTCAGCACGCCGACCTCCCGACGCCGAGCGTGCTCGGGTGGTCGATGGGGTCGATGGTCGCGCACCTCACCGCGCAAAAGCACCCGGAGCTGCAGTCGAGCGTGATCCTGTACGGGTACCCGCGCGGCCCGTCGCGAAAAAAAACACGTGATCCGGACGAGCCGAGCAAGCCGCCGCGCAAGCCGACGACCGTCAAGGCGGCGATCGAAGACTTCATCGTCAAGGGCGCGATATCCCAGGCGGCAAGCGATGCGTTTGGACGCGCCGCGGTCGAGGCAGACCCGGTGCGCGCCGACTGGCGCAACGGCGAGCAGTGGAACGCGATGAAGGCCGCGGCGCTGCATGTGCCCACGCTGCTGATCCACGGCGAGCGCGACCCGTACGCGCCGCTGCGGGTCCAGGGGGCGGTCTTCATGAGCTTGGGCCACGCCGACCGGCAGTGGGTGGTGCTGGCCGGGTGCGACCATGCGGCCCACCTGGAGCGCTGTGGCCCGCGGTTTGTGCAGGCGGTCGTTGGGTTTGTGCGCCGTCCTAGCGTCGAGTAGCTGAGGCGCGGAGCGGACGCGCGTTGCCTCACATCGATGGAGCCGCTACATGGCCGCAACTTGTTCGTCGATGGCTCGGTGACGCAAGAACGAGGATCAACGGCGCGAAGAGAAAGGCGGCTCGGCGGGCTTGGTGTGCTGCTCACGTTGCTGGCCGGGGGGTGCTCTGGGGCGCATCCCGTGCACTTCTTCAACGGGTTCGACTTCGACGTCGAGGCGACGATTACCGGCGACGCGGGCGAGACGAAGGTGACCATCGCGGCGCGTGAGCGCAAAGACGTGGAGGTCTTCGGTCCGGCGACCGTGGAGATCGCCGTCGGCGACGGCACGGTACTGAGCAGCAAGAAGGTCGACTTCCTCCCCAAGGAGGAGCGCGTCGACCAGCAGCGCGAGCTGTACAATGTGCTCGGATCGGCGGCCCTGCAGCGCACCGAGGTCGCGTACGGAATCGCGGGAACGCCCTCGCGCTATGCGCTCACCGGAGAGTGGCACAAGGCGAAGATTCGCTGGTACTTCGAGCCGCCACCGGATTCGATTGCGGTCGAGGAAGGCAATATGGGCATGACGCTCAACGCCCTCGACTACGCAGGCGACGGCTCGTGGCGAACGACGGTCGACAAAGCGATCGAGCGGGCGCGCGAGTACAAGGACGACGAGGTCCTCGGGCGCAGCGAGCCGGGTCGGCAGCTCGCAAAGGTCCAAAGCGTTGTGCTGGCCGTGATCGCACACGACCCTGCCAAGCCCGACATGTCGGAGATCAAAGCGGCCTACGAGGAGATGGGTTTTGTCTACCCACCGCGCAAAGCGAAGCGGCGCCGTCGTCGGTAGGCCTGACGATTCGAAGGCCCACGACAAACGCCGTCGGACTCGGCGTACCGCACGGGGTTCGCTACACTCCGTGCGATGCGCGTAGAGTTCTTGGCGTCAGCGGACACGCTTTCGTCTCCGGAGGCGTTGCTGGCCAAGGCTATCCACACCGCTGGGGTTCGCGGGCACCACGTCACGGGCATGGAGCTCATCCGTCGGGGTAGCGGCGATCCCACTGAGGTGGTGGTGGAGCTGTTGATGATCGGCGATCCGGCCAAACCCGCCCCGTAAGCGGCGATCCGTGCGGGTTGCGTGGGGGTGCGGGTTTCGGTCGCTATCCGTCGGTGTGACGGCTACCGTGCGGTCATGACGGCGCGGGACAACGACGACCTGAGCGGAATGGCTGCGGTGGCGGGCCTGGCGCTGGCTGGAACCGTAGCGCTGCCGATCACGGGTGGGGGGCCCAGCATCCTGCAGGGGATTCTCGAGGCCTTTGGCGACGGATGGGTCGACGGCGTCCTGATGCTCTTGCTGTTTGGTGCCCCGTACTTGCTGGGCCTGTTTGTTGCCGTTGCCGCGGCCCGCAAGTCGCCTCGGAGCGCGCTCTTGTTGCGGGTACCGATCACGATCCTATACGGCGAGCTCGTCCTGCTCGCGCTGTTTCTGCTCAAGGATCAAAACGACGCCGTCGCGCCATGGAGCCTGATCGGCTTTGTGGCCGTTGCCACCCTTCGCGCGGTTGCCCACACCGGTCGCGGAGCCGCGGGCGTGGTTTGGACCGCACGCTGGGGGGCAATGCTTGTCGCAGGGCTGTTCGCGTGGGTGCTCCTTCAGGCGATGTCGCACGGGGCCTCCCTGATCTCGCCATGGGCGACGTTTGGCGCTGCGCTCCTTGTTGCGGCGAGCTGCCGACCACGCCGAGCCCAATGAGCCCTGTCGACCCACCCCTGGGATGGAACGACCGCCTCGAGGCCGAGTTCAAGTCCGTCGCCAACAACAAGGGCACCCGTGGCCGCGTCGTTCGGATCGACACGACGAGCTGTACGGTCGCAGATGCGCTGGGCGTTGATCACGTGTGCCACATCGGCAAACGCTTGCGGCGAGCGACCACGCGGCCCGTCGTCGGTGACTGGGTCATCTGGGAGCCAGGCAGCAGTGGGGTGCCGCCGACGGTCCGCAATGTCCTCGAGCGTCACTCGGCGTTTTGTCGGCTGGCCGCAGGCAAGGCCACGCGGGCTCAAGTCATCGCGACCAACATCGACGTGGTGTTCATCGTGTCGAGCCTCGATGGCGACCTCAGCGAGCGTCGGCTCGAGCGCTACCTGGTCGCGGCCAGTCAGGCGCCGTGTCGTGCCGTCATCTTGCTGACCAAGGCTGGGCTTAGTGACGACGTCGAGCGCGGCGTTGCGCGAGCGCGTGAGGCCGCCCAGGACATCCCAGTGCATGCGATCGATGTGCTCGAAGGGCTGGGGGTGGATGTGCTCGACGAATACTTCGCATCGCCGATCACCGCCGCGTTTGTGGGCTCGTCGGGCGTGGGCAAGTCGACGCTGGTCAACCACCTCGTCGGCGAAGCGCGCGTGGCCACCGCGCCCGTACGCGCAAGCGACAACCGCGGGCAGCACACCACGTCGCACCGCGAGCTCATCACGCTGGACGGCGGCGCTTCGATCATCGACACGCCCGGCATTCGCGAGCTGGGGCTGTGGGCCGACGAGGACGCCATCGAAGATGTCTTTGACGACATCGTTGAGCTCGCGCAGCAATGTCGATTCGCCGACTGCCAACACGGCGGCGAGCCTGGGTGCGCGGTGTTGGCCGCGGTCAGCAGCGGTGAGCTGCTCAAGGACCGCCTCGAGGGCTATGCGAATCTCCGGGTGGAGCAAGCGCGCACTGCGGCTCGTTCTCGGCAGGGGCAGCGCAACGCCGAGCGTCAGGGCGCACGGTTCATGCGAGAGACGCAGCGCAGACGTCGCGGTGCGAAGGGCGATTGACACGCGGTCTGCTCATGATCGGTTGGTGTGGGGCCGATATCGATGTTGGGAGAACGAGACGAAGGGGTTTGGTGGCTGCGAGTTCACGCTAAAAGGTGCAGGTGGACCCCGAAGGCGACGGTACGTTCTTGACGCACGAGCATTCTGGAGTCGCGAGCGCCAATGGCGTGGAGGTTGGCGACTTCAAGTTCGGCGGAGCTCAAGAGTGACCGATCTCGGCCAACATACGTGCGCTCATAACCCCCCCAATTCCCGACCTTCATCCGCGTCCGATCGCCTGTAGTCAGCCCACCGCGCTGACCGCTTCCGAGAAACCCGGGGGGGCAACGCGCCTGCGATCACGCGGGCCTTACAGGCCTTACTGCGCCTGACTGGCTAGGCTCAAGTTATGCGCCTTGCACTCGTGCCAGTGGTCGTGTTGGGAGGGTCCGCGTGTTTCGCGGACCCGTCGTTCCTTCCCGGGGAGGGCACGGGGGAAATGGACGATTCCGCTGGGGAGGAGGCCGCGTCAGACGGCGATGGGGATTCCCGTGCAGACACGGGCGGTTCAAGCAGCAGTGGCGACGGCGGCGGGTCTAGCAGCAGCGGCGGCGGTTCTAGCGGTGGCAGCGAGAGCAGCGACGGCACGGGGACTGGCTCGCGCTGTGAGGGGGCCGACCAGCCGGTTGCCGAGGTCCAGGGCTGTATGGCGTCGTCGCCCGACGTGCGCGACTGCGCCAATTCCTACGACTCTCAAGAGTCCGACGGGCCACCATACTTGGACAGCACACTGCGCGGCGACTGTTCTCCGGGTGGGGGCTCCAGCCACTGTACCTACGGCCCGCAATGCTCGCCCTCGGGGTGCATCGACAACCTGTGGATTCGTTACGATCTTGGGGGCGCGGAGACGATTACGATGCTCCGATTCCGAGCGGGCTGGCGTACCCGTCGCCCGCTCAACTACGAGGTGTGGGCCTCCGACGATCCGGACGCGACTCCAGGCGACGGCGCAAACATCGTGGCGAACGGCGTGGGCCATTTGGACCCGTGGGAGTGCGTGGAAGGGGAGTCCTGCGATGACAGCGCGGTGCCCACCCAATGCTGCCCTGGCGGTACCGACCAGCCGCAAAACCTCGCTGAGATCTCTATCAGACACTGGTCCAAATGGGACGAACTCGCGCTACAGCCCACCGAGGCCCGCTACTGGTACTTGCTTGTCATCGATAGCTACGAGCCGTCCGAGGTGTCATTTCATGAGGTGGAGTGGGTCCGGGCGTGCCCCTGACGGCCGAACAGTAGGCCGCACTGCTAACGGCGCGGTGTCCCGATCGCAAACTGCGAAAGCCCCGAGCCCCCGGGCGCGAACACTTCCTCCCAGCCGCCCAGATCCTTCGACACCGAAATCGTCGCGGGCCAGCCCAGCGTCAGATACTGCCCGTTGAACCAACTGGCGGGAGAGCGGGCGAACTCCACCGAGGACGAACTCCATGTGTCGCCATCCGCGGAGGTCCAGTAGCCCGCGTCGTCGTCGAGAATGAACTCTCCCTGCGCGAACAGGAGGCTGCCGCCACCGCCAACGGACTGGGCGGCATCCGTCCACCGTTGACCGTCGGCCGACCAGTGCAGGCCTCCGCCGCTGTCGCGGGCCACGAACACGCCGTTCCCAAACGCGAGGCTGTCGCCCGAGTACTGCGCGCCGCCGATCAGTTCTGACGTCCAGTTGATGCCGTCGGTGGTGGTGCTGCTCAGGCCTTCGCCTTCGTAGGTGTGACCCACGGCGACCGCGATGCCGTTGCCGGCTGCGATCGCACGATAGTGCCCGCCAAAAAAGCGGGTCTCGTCTCCCCACGAGAGCGCATCGTCGACCGACCGCATGCGCGTACCGTTGCCGCCAGCGGCGATGAACATGCCGTCCATGTAGACGGCGTCCGACAAGAAGCTGCCGCCCGTGTCGTACTCGTCCTGCCAGGTGATCCCTCCGTCCAACGAACGCAGCGATCGGTTGCCCACCGCGACAAAAACACCATTGCCATAGCCGACGCCGCGAAGAAGGTTCTCGTCGTCGCCGCCGTCGGGGTCGACCTCGACAAAGTCGGTCCACGTCGTGCCGTCTTCGGAACGTACCCGCCGCTGGCCGTAGCCCACCGCCACGATGACGGCATCTCGCGGGATCTCGGGGCCCGTCTCGCTGCTGCCGTCGCTGTCGTCCCCAGTGTCCTCGCCCGCGGTGCTGCCACCGTCCTGCGTGTCCGTGGCCACGGCGTCCTCGCTGCCGTCATCGTCTCCGCCGTCGGGGGTGGCACCGTCCACGCCGCCGATCGTTCCGGCCGAGCCCTCGGTCGCGACGCCTCCCGTGTCCGATGAGCCTGCGCCGCTGTCATCCCCCGCGCACGCAACTCCGAGCACGGCAAGGACAAACGACGGGGCGACAATGCGGCAAAAGGCAGTCATGGCTTGTTCCCCTGAGTCGGCTCGGACTCAGACCAGGTGAAGATAGTTTGCCGAGCGCGAGCTAGCCCGCGGGCGGCGGGGGCGGCTCGGAGATGATCTTGAGCCCGCTGCCACCCGGATAGCCGTAGCTCACGTCGTCGTCGTACCCCACCGAGATAATCCCGCAGGGCTCCTCGGACTCGATCAGGTGTGATCCCGTCGGGACCCCGAGGTGCGCGTACTCGTACGCGATGCCGTCGAGCGTGCCCAACGATTGCCATGCGGCCGCGGCCACGCTGACCCCATCGCGCGAAACCTCGGTGCCAGCGACTCGAATCACCGTCACGTAGTTCGACTCGTAGCCCGCGGGGACAAGGAAGATGTAGGTATCTTGGAACTGCGCCGCGGCGGGGAGCGAGATCATCGCGGGGTCACCCGCATTGGCAAAGACATCGATGATCTGTGCGCTGAGCACAAACTGCGTCACGGCAAAGGGCCGGTCCGGGTCGCCGCTGGTGACCGAAAACGCTTGGTTGGTCTGAAATCGGATCGTCTGCCCGGCGTTGATGGTCGTCGGCGCTCCCGCGGGCGCGGACGGCGAGTAGCTCAGCGTCGTGCCGTCGAACGAGCCCGTGATTCGGTATCCGGACGGCACGGCGGCGCCCGGGGTCACCGGGGATGGGGGTGGGGCGGCGAGGTAGCTGTCGCCCCATGCAACCAAGGGGAGCATCTGCTGCTCGAGGTGGTCTGCACAGCAGTCGCCGGGATTGGGCTCAATCGTCGCGACGTTGCCCGAGAACACCGCGACGGGTTTGTCGCTCACCACGCGACTGCCCGACAGGTTCCCATCGCCGGGTGTCGCGGGGTTTGTGCCCGCGCCGACGGAGAGGGCGGTGAAGACCTCGCCCCGGTTGAGCACGACGTCCGCGGTCGCGCCCGGGTACAGCGCCCACGTTGCCGTCAGGTCGACGGAGGTTCCATCTTCCGTCGCCACGATGGAGACAAACGCGCCCGCGTTTTCCCCCTGCGGGTTGGCGTCGGTGCCCAGCAGCAGCGCGTCCCCTGTGATCGCGGTGTAGTCGGTGCCGAGCACGTGGGTCGGGAACAGAAGCGAGGCGTCGTTGGAGAAGACTTGGACCGTGTTGTCCAAAGGGTTGAACTGATAGGCGGTGATCGGGACGTCGCTCTCGATCCGAAAGGCGGTGCCGCCGTAGGTGTTCTCGCGCGCCGCCTGACTGTGATCGGGCAGCCGGAACTCGTGGATCTCCCCGATGGGGACGGAGGCCTCGTCGATGGTGTCGGCCGCGTCTCCGAGAAACACCTGCACGTTCGCGGGTGCGTCCGAGGCGGTGTTGGCGACAACGACCGCGAACTGCTGGGCTTCGGGCGCGGGGCTCCCGTTGCTGCCCGCCCAGGCGTTGGGAAGGTCGACCGCCCAAAACTCGCAGCCCTGGTTGCTCTGCGCCTGCGCGGCTTCCGTACAGCCGCCCACTCCGGGCCCATCGCCGCCGTTGCCGTCGCCCGTGCCTTGTCCCAGATCGAGCCGCTCTTCGAGCCCGTCGTCGTTACCGTCGTCGGTGGTCATCCCCGCGTCGTCGCCCGCCTCCTCACCGATGGTGATCGTGACGACAGCCTCGGGCTCGCTGTCGCGACCTCCGTTGCAGCCGAGAACAAGCGCGAGTCCAATCAGCGCGGGGGCTGACGCGGTTTGCCAAACACGGGGCACCTCACCAGATTGCCACGGCTGCCGCACCTGAGGGTTGCCGGTTTGGGGCAAAAAGGTGAGTCGTCCCACGCTATGGGTCAGCATCGCCACATCGGGCTATGATGGACGGCGTGGGTGGTACGGCGCGTGGGTTGGGTCTGGCGATGCTTATGGTCGGCGCCGCGTGCGACGAGCTACCCCCCGAGCCCCCGAGCACGCGCATCGACGGCGCGAACGTCAACGCATTTGGCAACCGCCACGGCTACGTCGAGGTCCTGCTGCTCGATGGGATCGGTGCATCCGTAGAGGGAACGCGAGCCATCGATGTGGTCCTGGACTACGGCCCGTGCTTCGAGGCGTTCTACAAGAGCGATCCGAGCTGGACCGCCGAGGGCGTCTCGGGGAGTCCGGTATTCGATTCGGCCCTCACCGACTTGTGTGCGCAGGAGGGACCCGAGCTGGCGCGGTGCGAGGTTGCCGAGATCATCCAGCAGCCAGACAACGGGAAGCTGCTTGTCGACTACGAGCTTGCCGGCCTGCAGGACGGGCAGCGGCTGCGGGTCGGGCCGCTGCCGACGCGGGGCTTGGCGAGGTGTCCCAACGATGCCGCGGTGTTCGCTGGGCAGATCACGATGTTTGGTCTGAACGACCAGGGGAGCCTGCTGTGGCGAGCCACCGCAGCGAACGTTCCCGCCTGGCAAGACGCATCGCGTGAGCTGGTTGTGCGGGCGCCCTAGGGCGCCCAAGCGATGGTGCGAACGCTGCAGTCGTCGCGGTGGACGCTGCAGTGAACGCACCAAAATGCTGGAATCATTGATGGTTCGATGAATCGCGGGCTGGGGTGTCCCGTTGAATCGTGCATGAAAATCCCGACGCTTGCGGTCTCGCTCCTCGGTTGCCTCGCTGGCACTGGATGCATCATCACCCCCGGTTTTGCCGACGATGTTGGTGGCACGGAGGGTGACGAGTCTGGGGACGCCGACGGCACTGGCGGTGCCGATGGAGCCGACGACGGGAGCGATGCGGGGCGCGACGACGGCGACGGCGCCGATGACGATGACGATGACGACGGTGGCGCGGACGAGACCGGGGGTGTTGTGAACACCTGCGATGACGTCGAGGTTGCGGGCAACGTGTATCAGCACAGCGGCACGGTCGGTGCTGATACATGGGGGCTTGGCACGCATGTCATCTCGGGTAGCGTTGCGCTCAATGGCCACGTTGAGGTGGCACCGTGCGCGCGGATCGAGATGGCGGACGGTGCCCGCCTACGGGTGCGCGACGGCGGCTCCCTAGCGATGCTCGGAGAGCCGGGTTCGCCGATCACGGTGACGTCGGCCAAGTCGAGTCCGGCCCGCGGGGACTGGGACCGCATCCAGATCGAGGCGAGCGCCGTAGGGCCGCAGAACGTGTTCGACAACGTCGTCATTGAGTACGGCGGCGGAGGCTCGTACGGCATGGTTCACGTCGAGGACGGAGCGTCGCTGGCAATGACCGCGTCGGTCGTCCGCGAGTCGGAAGGCCTCGGGATGCTGGTCAGCGGCGACGGAGCGCTGCGCGACTTCTTCGACAATGCGCTGGTCGACAATGCAGCGGGCGCCCTGTCGATCGCGCCCGACCACGCGGGTGACCTTGGCGTGGGCACGTACGCACCCAACGACAGCGAGGGCATCGTGCTGTCGGGGCCTGGCGTCGCGCACGACCAGACCTGGCTCGCGCACGACGCTGCGTACGTCGCCCTCGCGGGGTTTGCCGTCTACACCCCGGCAGGCTCGGCTCACCTTACGGTCGAAGCGGGCGCTTCACTGCTGATTGGCGACGGTGCGGATATCCGCGTGCGGACCAACGGCGGCCTCACGCTCGCGGGGACCGAGGCCGCGCCCATCACGATTCGGTCGGCCAAGAGCACGGGGGCGCCCGGCGACTGGGACGAGATTCGCATCGAGGCGGAGTCCGTCGACGCGCTCAACGACTTTGACCATGTGCTCATCGAGCACGGCGGGGGGAGCAGCTACGGAGCGGTCTGGGTGCAGGGTGGGGCGTCGCTGGCCATGACAGAGACGACCGTTCGGGCGAGCAACAACCTCGGAGTGCTCGCCGATGGTGGCGCCGAGCTGCGCGACTTTGTCGACAATACGCTCACGGAAAACGCACTCGGGCCGATCGAGGTTGGCCCCGCGGGCGTGGACGCGCTCGGCGCTGGTGTCTACGGGCCCAATCCGGTCGAGGGGGTGCGCGTCTCGAGCGGGTGGGCCGACCACGATGCGACCTGGCTGGACCTGGGCGTGCCGTACGTCGTGCCCAGCGGCTTTCACATCGGCACGGAGGCTGGCTCCGCCAACGTCGTGATCGAGGCGGGCAGCTCCGTGCTGCTGGGAGACGCGGGTGATATCCGCGTGCGGACCAACGGCTCGTTGACGCTCGACGGGACGGCAGATTCGCCCGTGGTCATCGACTCGTCCAAGTCGACCCCCGCGCCAGGCGATTGGGATGAGATCCGTGTGGAGGACGACTCGGTCGGGCCCAACAACGTGTTCCGCTACGCGGAGTTCCGCAACGGAGGCGGCAGCGCGTACGGGATGCTCTGGGTTCAAAGTGACGCTGAGCTCACGCTCGAGAACGTCTCGTTTGTTGGCGCGGGAGCGGGCTGCGACATCGAGCGCGATGGCTTCATCGCTGCGTCCGGTAGCAGCTACGTCGAGTGCCCGTAGGCGACGCGTTCTTCGCTCTGTGCCCCGCGCACCCCGCTGAGTGGGGTGCGCGATCCTCGTTTTTCGACGGGTTTTTCAAACGGGTTTTTCAGCGGGGCTAGCAGACCGCGGCGTAGTCTTCGCAGCAGTCGCCGAACCCCTCGCAGAGGTCGTCGCAGTAGCAAGCGTTGCCGGGCGCAGCACCGCCACACGCTCCGTCGCAGCTCGGACCCGTCGGCTCGGGCTCGGGCTCGGGCTCGGGCTCGGGCTCGGTCGTGCCCTCAGCACAGGAGCCGCTGGGGTTGATGCCGAAGTTCGGGCATGGGTCGGCTTCGAACGGGCAGACGAACTCGCAGACGAGCCCTTCGTCGCACTGCTCGCCAAACAGCGAGCAGGCCTCGCCGACCTGGCCGCCGGACGACGGGGGGGCACATTGCCCGAAGCAAACGGCGGGACAGATCATGCCGTCTTGGCAGTTGGAGAGACACTCGGTGTGGTCGCAGACCTCACCGTCGTCGCACGCCGTATCGCTGAGGCACAGCTGTGCGCCCTCGTCGGTCTCCCCATCGCAGACGTCGACCTTGTCTGCGCAGCAATCGCCGTAGTCGTGGCAAGCCTCATCGCAGTAGCAAGAGCCCGTGCCCGGGCCGTCGCACAGCTCGTCGCCCGAGGGCGCGACGCAGCTGCCCACGTTGTCGGCTTTGCCCAGCGGGCCGCGCTCTTCGGCCGTCTCGCGGGTGTCTTGGGAGCTGGAGGTGCTGCACGCCCCGAGGGTCGTGAGGGCGGCGAGAACGAAGAGGCGAGCGAGCGTGTTCATCGGGGTGTCCGAGATTTCGCGACATGTAAGCAAGATGCGTACTCCTTTCGGGGAGAGTGATTTCGCGCGCTTAGCCTCGTCTCGTTGGGGCTGTCGTGTTGCCTAGGTGGCAACACTCGTTGCCACCCCATGCCACCATCGCTGAGTGTCGAGGCTTTCGACCGCGTGGCTCGCGGGCTTGGTGTTGGGATGCGCGGAGCCGCCAGCCCCACGGGAGCCATCGGTGGCTCGCATGCCAGCGGCCCAGGGCGGGTCGCGGATCCCAGCCGAAGGCGCTGCCTCGGATCCGGTCGCCGCGGCGGTGCGTCCGGCTGCCGTCGAACCCAGAGCCACCGTACCCGCAGCCACACCCATAATAGTAGGAGAGCCGCCGCCGCCGAAAACCGAGCGGGCCCCGCTGCTCGAGCTCGCGTTTGTGGGTGACGTCGTCTTGGGCGAGTACTTCCTTGGTCAGCACCGCAGCTTCGCGGGCCCGGATGCGCCTGCCCCTGCGTTTGCGGGCGTCGCCGATTTGCTCGAGGCCGACCTCGTCGTCGGAAACCTCGAGAGCCCGGTCATGGAGGCGGTGCCCGAGCGGAGCCCGCATACCGAGGGCCATCGCTTTGGTGGATCGGCATCGACCGTGGATGGGCTCGCGGCGGGCGGGTTCAATGTCATGAGCGTGGCAAACAACCACGCGACGGATCTGCTCGGCGATGGTCTGCTGGAGACGCCCGCGTTGCTGCGGGCCCGCGGGATCACGCCCGTGGGCAGCGCGGTCAGCGAGGGCTCTCCGTTCCGCATGCAAACCGTGGAACAGCAAGGCTGGCGGGTTGGCTTTGTCGCAGCCACAACGTGGCTCAACCACCGTGTCGGCGAAGGGGACCCCAAGCTGCCGCTCGTTCGCGTCAACCAGCTCGCTCGGGTCTTGACGCCAATCGTCCAGGAGGCGCAGGCCGGGCACGACCTGGTCATCGTCTTGCTGCACTGGGGTCAGGAGATGCGCGAGCGTCCCAACGTCATCCAGATCCATGCCGCGCACGCGCTTATCGATGCGGGCGCCGATCTCGTCATCGGCCATCACCCGCACGTGCTCCAAGGGGTAGAGCGCTACCACGGAGGGCTCATCGCGTACTCCCTGGGCAACTTCTTGTTCCCGGCTTGGAACGAGGCCTACCGCGACTCGGCGGTCCTCCGCGTCCAGTTCAGTGAAGCGGGGCCATGCCGGCAAGCGGCGACGCTAACCCCCGTGCGTCTCGATCGGTCACCCGGCTACGCACCCCGTGCCCCCGACGTACGGCATCAAGGGGTGCTCACCAAGCAGCTGCGAAGTCTGGGGCGCGGGCTGCAAACCCGATGGGAGACCGACGGGGACAGTCTCCGGCTGCAACGGGCGAGCAAGGCGCATGCGGGCGAGTGCCCGCCTCCCGCGCGGCACGCAAAAAGCGGGGCGGCCTTGGAACCCAAGACCGCCCCGCCCGAATCGGTCACCGGACTTCGGTGACCACGCCTGCGCCGATGGTGCGGCTGCCCTCGCGAATCGCGAAGCGCATGCCCGCCTCGACCGCGATGGCGCGCTGAAGGTCGAACCGAATGGTGGCGCGTGCGCCAGGCTCGACCAAGCCGTCCACGCCAACCGTGGCGGAGACGTCCGTGACGCCGAAGTGCAGCTGAGGCGTGTAGCCGCTACCGAAGGCCGTGTGCCGACCCCCCTCGCTGGGGTGAAGGACAAAGACCTCGGCGACGCCGCCCTGGTGCGGGCGGATCGAGCCCGGAGCCGCGACGACCATGCCGCGCGCGACCTGATCGCGACCGATCCGACGCAGGAGCAGACCCACGTTGAGCCCAGCCCTGGCCTCGGGGATGTCCTGGTGAAAGGCCTGGATGCCCGTCACCATGACGCCCGAGAGGCCCGCACCGACGATGTCGACCTCGGACTGCGTGGGCAGCACTCCCCGTGCGACGCGGCCCGTGACCACCGTGCCGCGTCCCGGGATCGTGTGCACCCCCTCGACGGGGAGCAAGAACGGCGCTTCAAAGTCCCGCTCGGGGCACACGACGGTCTTGTCGAGCGCGCGCAGGAGCTCGCGAACGGGCTCCATTGCTGGGTCATCGTCCCGCTCGGCCTGCAACGCCTGCAAGGCCGACCCGCGGATCACGGGTGCGTCGCTGTAGTTGTGCAACGCAAGCAGCTCGGTGACCTCGAGCTCCACGAGCTCGAGCAAGTCCTCGGAGCTCATGTCGACCTTGTTGATGAACACAACGAGGTGCTCGACGCCGAGCTGGCGGGCGAGCAACACGTGCTCACGGGTCTGAGCCTCCGGCCCCTGCGAGCCGTCGACGAGCAGGATCGCACCGTCCATCTGGGCGGCGCCCGTGATCATGTTCTTGACGTAGTCGGCGTGACCCGGGCAGTCGATGTGCGCGTAGTGGCGCATCTCGGACTCGTACTGCACGTGGGAGGCGTTGATCGTGATCCCCCGCTCGCGCTCCTCGGGCGCGTTGTCGATCTCGTCGAACGCAGCGGCCTTTCCGCCAGCCATTGCCGCGGCGACGCGGCTCAGCGCCGCGGTCAGGGTCGTCTTGCCGTGGTCAACGTGTCCGATCGTGCCGATGTTGATGTGCGTCTTGGTCTCCATTGTCTTGTGCTCGTTTTGTGCTGTTGTGAGCACCGCCGCGGTCGGGTCCGTCCACAGATAGCCCCGCTCGCAACGGGGCTCGGTTTGTCGACTGTCGTCGAAACGCGAAAAACCCCCGGGCGTGAGCGCGAGGGTTTCAGCGTGCGACCGGGGTCGCGGGTGGTGTTGCTGATTAGCCCTGCGTGCTCATAGCGCGTGTGTCCGAGCCGGCTGTGGGCCGGTCGGAACATGCTGTGAGTGACAGAGCGAGGCAGAACATTGCGCAGAACACCATAGGGCGTATCGAGACCGCGTCAACCCTTTGTTCGGCACCCATTGTTTGTCATCCCGCCGATCGAGCGGGGTATCCTCCGCGCCGTGCCGCTGACCACATCGCACAAACGCTGGCTCCTGGTGGGGGGGATCGTCTTGGCTACGTTGGCGGGAATCGTCTTTGGGTTGCAGCGCATGCTGCTGTTCCCGAGCAGCATGGCGCGCGCCAGTGCCGATGCGGGCGAGGGCGTTGTCGGCCGGCAGCAACTCTGGCTTCAGATTCGCGGCGGCCGAGTGGAAGCGTGGTTCCTCCCGGGTGATGGCGTCGATGCCGACCACCCGGGTCCCGTGGTTGTGTTCGCCCACGGTAACGCCGAGACGATCGACCAGTGGCCGCCGACGCTGCGGCACTACCAGGAGCGAGGCATCTCGGTCTTGCTCCCCGAGTACCGCGGCTATGGTCGCTCGAAGGGCTCGCCCTCGGAGTCTGCGATCGTCGACGACGTCTTGGCGTTTTACGACCTCATCGTTGAGCGGCCCGATGTCGATGCGCAGCGCGTGATCTTGCACGGCCGTTCGCTGGGTGGAGGCGTGGTCGGTTCGGTGCTGGGCAAGCGCCCCGCCGCGGCGGTGATCCTGCAGTCGACGTTCACCTCGGTCGCAGACCTGGCGAACGAAAAGTGGTGGGTGCCGCGGTTCGTGATCCTCGACCCGTTCGATACCCGAACGGCGCTGGGCAAGTACGAAGGTCCGGTCCTCGTCGTGCACGGTCGCGACGACGAGCTGATCCCACCCGCGCACGCCGAGGCATTGGCCGAGGCGGCGCCCAACGGATCGCTGGTGATGTTCGACGGCGGCCACAACAACACGCCGCCCTCCGTCGATGAGCTCTGGGCGGTGGTGGATCCGTTCTTGGCCGAGGCCGGCGTGCTCGCCCTGAAGTAGCCCCGCCAGCAGTGCCCGGGCGTTGGATCGCGCCACGAACGCGTCCTGGCCAGCCCAAGCGTGGTGCGAAATCGCTTGCACAGGGCGCGGTAAGGTCATTCGGCGCCAATCCCAAGGAGTTACCGTGCGAGCGACCCAGCCCGTTGACCGCACGGAAGGTGCGGGTATGCTGCCGCGCTCCATGGGCGAACCGCAGACCCAAACCGCCGCGTTCTTCCGCGCTGAGGGGGTGCTCTTCAAGCAGAACGCGGTCAATGCCGCCGCTTGGATGGCAGCTCAGCGTGCTGGCTTTCGAGAGCGTGCCTTCCGGTTCGGGCAGGCCGCACTCGCCGCCCCGTTGTTCAGCGTGTTGGGGCAGAACGACCGAAGCTTCGGCAATCGCGTCGTGCACCTGGCCTATCGCAACATGAGCAGCGACCGCATCGCGATCCTCGGCGAGGAGTACGCGGACGACCTGCTCAAGGACAAGCTGCTCGCGCGCGGCTTGGAGCTGATCAAGAAGGCGAGCAAAGAAGGACGCCGTGTCGTCATCATCTCGGAGGGCATCTCCGAAGTGATGGAGCCGCTGTCCAAGCACATCCGTGGCGTCGACCACCTGGTCTGCAACCACCTCGAGTATCGAGACAACAAGGCCTCGGGCAAGTTGGTCGAGCCTGTCATCGGTGGTCACGAAGGTGGGCGCTGGCTCAAGGACTACGCGGCCGAGCACAACATCGATCTGGCCGGGTCCATCGTCTACGCCGGGCACGGCCCCGATCTGTTGTTGCTTTCGACGGTAGGCCACCCCTGCGTGGTGAATCCGGACTTCACACTGCGCAAGGCGGCCAAAGAAGCCGACTGGCCGGTGATGGACTACACCGCCTAAGGGGGACAAGACCGTGACGCGGCTGTCGATCGAAGAAACGTACAAGGGGCGCCATGTCCTCGTTGCTGGCAGCTCGGGGTTTTTGGGCAAGGTCTGGCTTGCCATGGTGCTCGAGCGCCTGCCCGACATCGGCAAGCTGTACCTGCTGGTGCGCGACAAGGGCCGCGGGGCGGAGAGCCGCTTCGAGAAGATGCTGACGGAGAGCTTCGTCTTCAAGACATTGCACGAAGCGCTCGGCGACAAGGCCAGCGAGTTCATCTCGGCGCGCGTCGAGATCATTGCGGGCGACGTTTCGAGCCCGGGCTTGGGCATCGACGAAGCGACGACCGAGCGTCTGCATCGCGACGTCGATCTTGTGCTGAACATCGCGGGATTGGTGGACTTCAATCCCGATGTCCGCGCGGCGGTCTCCTCGAACATCGACGGTGGCTTGTTTGTCGCCGACTTTGTCGAGGCCTGCGACCACGCCAAGCTCTTGCACGTCTCCACCTGCTACGTCGCAGGCATGCGGGACGGGGTCATCGAAGAGACCGTCTCCGAGCTCACGCCCAACGGTCGCGAGCTCAACGCGGAGCAAGAGGTGGCGCATCTGCGTCAGCTGATCATCGACACGGCCGAGGAGAACGAGTCCCCGGGCGTCGAGGCCACGCTGCACCGCGAGATCATCGCCCGCATTCACAAGCGTGGGCTCGAGCCGTCTGAGAAGCGCATCGGCGACATGGTCGTCCGACTCAAGCGCAAGCGGTTGCGCGAGATGATGGTCAAGTGTGGGACGGACCGCGCCATCGAGCTGGGTTGGCCCAACACGTACACGTACACCAAAGCGCTCGCCGAGCTCCTTCTGGCGGAGCGTGAGGGCCTCGAGCATGCGGTGTTCCGCCCCGCCATCGTGGAGAGCGCGAGCAGCTACCCGTTTCGCGGCTGGAACGAAGGCTTCAACACCTCGGGGCCGCTGGTGTACTTGGCCGAGAGCTGGCTGCACCACGTGCCCGCGCAGGCCGGCAACGCGCTCGACATCATTCCGGTGGACTACGTCTGCAACGCGCTGCTCATCGTTGGCGCGGCGGTCATCCAAGGCGACCACGAGCCTGTTTACCAGTGCGGTTCTTCGGACCGGAATTTCTTCCCCGTCGAGCGACTGATCGAGCTGTCGTCGTTGGGTCACCGGCAGCATCTCAAAAAGCACGGCGCCAACGCGCTCGAGCGGCTCGTCATGTCGCGCTGGGATGCGACACCCGCAGAGCCCGAGCACGCGCTCAACATCAGCAACATCCGTGCGGCGCTCAAGCAAGCCGGGCGTTACTTCCGGCTTGGACGCCCCGAGAAGCTACCCAGCGAGGTGCTTGAAGCCTCCGACGACTTGGCAAAAACGGCCGACACGGCGCGGCGCAAGCTGCGACAGATCGAGGACGTGCTGTCCTTGTTCACGCCGTTTACCTACGACCACTTCTTGATCTTCCGCTGCCGCGCGATCGAAAAGCATGATGTCGTCGAGCCGCTGTTTCGCTTCGAGCCCGAAGAGATCGATTGGCGGGTCTACTGGCTGCAGGCACACATGCCTGGCCTGCGGCGATGGTCGTTCCCGCAGTACGAGAACGGCGAGACCGAGACGTACACGCCCGAGCATCCGTTCCAGATGATCGCGGCCGAGGCCGACGAGACCCCGCGTCCGCGCGTGGGGTAGCCGAGCCCCCGACAGGGATCGCGCTGGCGCGCGTTTGTCGGGTCGCAGACAACCGTTTTTTCGTCATTGTCGGCACGGAATCGGCCGGCTGCGAAGCCGTTTGCGCGGCGCAGCGCACGTCAGGCTTCGGTAGCCGCGACCAAGGCGTGAGTTTGCCCCGCAACGGCCCCCTGGTGGTTGATTGGTGGCGCCGCATGGGTAGACTGCCGCGCCCCGCCGCGCGCGTGGGTTCTCGCTGGCTTTTTGGCTCCGCGAGACGACCACCAGCGAGACAACGATGGCCATCTTTCTAACCGGCGTGACCGGCTACATCGGGTCCTACGTCGCACACCAGCTGCTCACGCAGTTCGACGACAGGCTTGCAGTATTGGTACGGGCCAAGTCGCCCGAGGCGGCAGTGCAGCGCCTGTGGAAATCGCTGCAGCTGCACATGGACTTCGACACGTTCGCGCAGCATGTGCATCGTTTCGATATCTACCTCGGCGACCTGACGGCCCCCGACCTTGGCTTGTCACCCGAGCGTCGCAAGGCGCTGGTCCACAGCATGGACTCGGTGCTGCACATCGCCGCGTCGCTCAACCGCAAGTCGGCCAAGACCTGCTTCAACGTCAACCTGCGCGGGACGCTGTCGATCCTCAAGCTGGCGCGTGACGCCACCGACCACCACGGTCTGCGGCGCTTCTCCGACGTCTCCACCGTGGCCGTGTCGGGTGTGCGCAAGGACGACGTGGTCAGCCACGAGGACATGGTCCAGTGGGACCGAAGCGACTACGACCCGTACGCGCGGACAAAGAAGTTCTGCGAGCACATGGTGCACGAGCTGCTGTCGGACGTGCCCACGACGGTCTTTCGGCCGTCCACGGTGCTGGGCGACAGCCGCTTTGCCGAGACCACGCAGTTCGACATGGTGCGTGCCTTTGTGGCGCTGGCGTACATGCGCGTGCTGCCGCTCGACCCCGCGTGGTCGTTCGACATCTGCCCGGCCGACTATGTCAGCCGCGGCATCGTGCAAGTCCACCAGTCCGACAAGCCCAAGTACGACAGCTACAACCTGTCGTCCGGGCGTGATTCGCTGACGTTTCGGGAGATCGTCGACGCCGTCAAAGCGGCAGGGCACAAGCCGTTGGTCCGCTTTGCCCCTCGGCTGGGGCGCACGTTCGAGCGTGCGATCGAGCTGGGCATGAAGACGCCACGCAAGTTCGGGCTCGCTCCGGCCGCAACCCTGATGAAGGTGTTCTGGCCGTACCTCAGCAACAACACGGTGTTCGACAACTCGCACATCGTCGAGCACTTGGGCGAAAAGCCCACGCCGTTCTCCACCTACGCGACGCCGTTGCTGCGCTTCGCGGTCGACACCAAGTTCAAGTATCCGTACCAGGAATGGCCCGCGGACGCCGATGAACGCCTCAAGAAACTCGCCCCGAAGGTAGCCTGACATGGGATTCCTCCAGCGACTCAAAGACTACGTCGAGCCCGATAACCTCCTGATGGAGCTGACCTCCGGCTTCATCGAGGGGGCGGCCATCAAGCGCGCCCTCGATCACAAGCAAGAGGCGTGGGCGCCCGGCAGCCCGCTGAAGCTGCTGCTGGCCGGCTACGTCGGCACGCGCAATACCGGCGCCGACGTGCGCGTCGAGGAGATGATCCGGCAGTTTCGCCACATCATCGGCGACGACGATCTCGCGATGACGATCATGTCGGTCAATCGCGACCGAACCCGCGGCTACTTCCGCACGGTCCGGCAGGTCGAGATTCCCGTCATCTTCCCCAAGTTCCTCTACGAGGAGTGCCCCAAGCACCATGGCGTCATCGCGTGCGAGGGCTCGATGTTCAAGTCGAAGTTTGCCTCGGCGTTGTCGACGATGATGGCGGGCGGGCTCGGGATGGCCAACGCGGAGAACAAGCTCTCCGTCGGCTACGGGGCCGAGGCGGGCGGGATGTCGCCGCAGCTTCGAGACTTCGTCAAAAAGCAGTGCAAGAACTCGCTGATCCAGTGCCGCAACGAACCCTCGCGTGAGGTGCTCGGACGGCTCGGGATTCGCACGACGTCGGGCACCGATACGGCATGGACGTTTGAGCCCGCGCCTGCCTCTGTCGGGGCGCAGCTGCTCCGCGACCGTGGCTGGGACGGCAAGCAGAAGGTTCTGGTCGTCTGCCCGATCAACCCGTTTTGGTGGCCCGTCAAGCCGGACCTCGCCAAAGCCGCGGCCAAGGACTTGGTCGGCCAGTACAAAGAAGAGCACTACCGGTCGATCTACTTCCATCACACCTCGCAAGAAGCCGACGAGAAGAACGCCTACTACCTCGACGCCATCGCCAAGGGCGTGGGTGACTTCATTCGTGGGCGCGACGTCTTCCCGATCATGGTGGGCATGGAGCGGCTCGATCGCAGCGCGTGCGAAGCCGTCGCGGCCCGTCTGCCCGTCGATCCGCCGCTGTTCATCAGCGACGACTACGACATGTTCCAGCTGGTCAGCATCCTGCGGAACTGCGCGTACATGCTGTCGTCGCGCTTTCACGCGATCGTCACCTCGATGCCGGGCCTGGTGCCCAGCGCGGGCATCACGATGGACGAGCGCATCCGCAACCTCATGAACGACCGCGGTCACCCGCAGATGTTCATGGAGGTCGAAGAAGAGCACCTCGATGAGAAAATCCTGGCCGTGCTCGAGCGCCTCGAATCCGAGGACGAGCAGATTCGCGAAGACATCGCGCGCGTGCTGCCCAAGCAGCTGAAGCTGATGGGCCAGATGGGCATCGACTTCATGGACGAGCTGTGCCGGGTCTATCCGGAGTTCCCTCGTCGCGACATCCCGCGGACGTGGCAGGCCCACCTGCCGCCCCTGTCGCCCGCGCTGCAAGGACTCCTGGAGCAGTACGCGTGAACTTCCTCGAACGCATCTTCGACAACCTCAAGGACCGCCCCGAGCGGGCCAAGTTGATCGAGATCCACGGCGGCAACATGCAGGGCACCGACGGGGCCGGGATCCTGGATCTCGTGGCGCGTGCCCGTGGGTTCATCGATGACGCTGGCGTCAAGCCCGGCGACCGCGTCGCGCTGCTGTCGACCAATCGCACGCGCTGGGTCGCAGCAGACCTCGCCATACTGGCCACGGGTGCGACGGTCGTGCCGTTGTACGACCGCCAAGACCCGGGCGAGCTGGCGGCGATGCTCACCAACGCAGAGCCCGCCCTGTTGCTTGTCGCGGACGACAAGCTGCGCAAGACGATCCTCGAGGCATGGTCGGACAAGCCCGACAGCTGCAAGGTCGCCACGTTCGACGAGCTGTTCGACGCCAAGCCGAGCCACCGCGCTCCGCACCCCGTCGAGCCGGACGACATCGTTACGATCATCTACACGTCGGGCACCAGCGGTGAGGCCAAAGGGGTCATGCTGTCGCGCGCCAACGTGGACTACATGATCCCCGAGACGATCAAACGGATCGCGCTCGCCACGGGCGGCCGACCGGGTGTCGATCGTGTGTTTCACTTCTTGCCGTTTTGCTTTGCGGCCTCGCGCATCATGTTGTGGACGCAGCTGTCGCGGCCCAACCCGTTGATGATGTCGACCGACCTGACCAACTTGGTCGTCGAGATGGCCGTCGCCAAACCCAACTACTTCCTCAACGTGCCCGCCGTGCTGGAGCGGATCCGCAACGGCGTTGCGGCGAAGATGGAGGACGAGGGCGGGGTAGGGCTTGCGCTGTACGAGCGTGGCGTCGCCGCCTACAAGAAGCTGCTCGCCAAGGAGAACACCTTCTTCGACAACGTCGCGCTCGGGCTGGCCGAGCGCCTGGTGTTTCCGAAGATCAAGGAGAAGATCGGGCCGAACCTCGAGTTCCTGATCTCCGGGTCGGCCCCGCTCACCGAAGACACGCAGCGCTGGTTCCAGATGATCGGAATTTCCGTGTACCAGGCGTACGGCCTCACGGAGACCACGGGCATTGTCTCGCTCGATACGCCGACCGACGTGGTCCCGGGCCATGTCGGCGTTCCGCTCGAAGGGCAAGAGACGCAGATCGGCGAGGGCGGCGAGCTGCTCGTTCGCGGCCCCAATACCTTCAAGGGCTACTGGCGCAAGGACAACGAGACCGCCAAGGCGCTCGACGCCGACGGCTGGTTCCACACGGGGGACCAGGTCGAGATCAACGGGAAGAACCTGCGGATCATCGGCCGGATCAAGAACCTGATCATCCCCGAATCGGGGCACAACATCGCGCCTGAGCCGCTGGAGGAGCGCTTCATGAAGCAGTGCCCCAAGGCCGAGTCGTGCATGCTCGTGGGGCACGGGCGACCGTTCTTGACGATCATCGTGACCGGCGACGTGTCGGCCGATGCCGTGGAGAGCGCTATCGAGGCCATCAACGGCTCCGTTCCGCACTACCGCAAGATTCGCAAGTGGCACCGCTCGCGCGAGGGGTTCTCCGTCGAGAACGGACTCCTGACCGCCAACCAGAAGCTGCGACGTGTGGTGATCGAAGATCACTTCAAGCAGGAGATCGACACGCTCTACGCGTGAACGGGCCAACGCGATGATCGAGTGGTCTCTCAAAGAGGGCGTGTACGAGCTCGTGATGAGCACCGAGCCCTGCAACGAGATTGGGGAGACGGTGGTCGAGGCGTTTGAACGCTTCCTCGACACCGTCGACACCGACTCGGCGCATGCGCTTGTCATCCGCAGTGGGCTGAACTCGGGGTTCTCCGCGGGGGCCGATCTTCGCGAGCTGTATCGTCAGCTGTCGTCTCGCCCCGAAAAGGAGCATGAGGCGGCGCTCCGCGAGTTCATCGACCGCATCCACAGCATGATGGACCGCCTGGACATGCTGCCGCTCACCACGATTGGCGTCGTCAACGGCGTCTGCTTCGGCGGTGGGTTCGAGCTGGCGCTGACGTGCGACATCCTGATCGCCGAGAAAAACGCCCGGTTTGCGTTTCCTGAGCTGCGGCTCGGGCTCATCCCCGGGTTTGGGGGCATCCCGCGGCTCAAGCGGGACACGCCCAACAGCGTCGTTCGCGATCTGCTGCTGACGGGGCGCTCGATCAACGCCAAGAAGGCCCAAGCGGTCGGCTTGGTGAGCCAGGTGGTGCCCGTTGGCGAGGGCCAGCGCGCCGCGTTGGCCACGGCACACCAGGCGACAAAGTTCGACCGCGAGGCGTCGCGGACCTGCAAACGCTTCACCAAGCGGCTCCCCGCAGCCGAGCTGGCCGAAGAACGCGACATCTTCGTCCGGCTCGCCACGCGCCCGATTCTCAAGCTCGCGCTCAAGAAGTTTGTTGAGAGCGATGACCTGCGACCCTACCTGCCCTGAGAGACACACCATGACCGAGGTCCTCAACAAGCTCATCGCGCACTCCGCCAAACGCTACGGTGCCGACCCCACGACGCTCGCTGCAGGCGACGACATCTTCGAGAAGCTGAAGATCGATAGCTTTCAGGCCGTGGAGTTGATGTCCGAGCTCGAGCTCGAGTTTGACGTCGAGATCCCCGACTACGAACTCCAAGGCGTGAACACCTTCGGCGGCCTCGCCGAGGTCATCGCCAAACGTACCTAAACAGCACGGGCGCTACAGATATGTTGACACTTGCACACGTGCAGTCGCTGGGTGAGGCGTTCGCGGACGCCTGCATCACGTTTCAGACCAACGAGGCGTTGATCGAGGTCGACCGACACCGCGAAAACGGTCGGTGGACGTACCGAGAGATGCGGGACGAGGCGCGGCGCTTTGGTGCGTTGCTGCAGTCCCACGACTTTGGTGCGGGGGACCGCTGCGCCATCATCATGCAGAACCAGGCCAAGTGGCTGCTGTCTGCAATGGGGGCGCTGTGGGCTGGGGCCACGCTGGTGCCGCTGGACTACAAGCTCAAGGCGGTCGAGCTGATGCCGCTGCTGGCCCACGCCAAGCCGCGCGTGCTGGTGACCGAGTACTCGACCTGGCTCGACCTGCAAAAACAACCGGGCGAGGCGCTCGAGCAGACGCTTGTCTTGGTGACCGAGGCGCCCGAGGGGGCAGACCTCGGCTCCGCCAAGCGGTGGGAGACGCCGACCGACGGCACGCTGACGATGGTGCCGCGCACGCGCGAAGACATCGCTTGCATCGTGTACTCGTCGGGCACGTCGGGCACGCCCAAGGGGTGCATGCTCACCCACGACAACTACCTGGTGCAGGCCGAGGCGCTCGGCACCATGTACCCGATCGACGAGGATGGGCGGTACTTCTCGGTGCTGCCGACCAATCACGCGATCGACTTCATGGTCGGGTTCATCATGCCCCTGACGATGGGCGGCGGCATCGTGCACCAGCGGACGCTACGCCCGCAGTACGTGCGATCGACCCTCAAGGAGTACGGCATCACGCATATCGCGTTGGTGCCCACGATCCTCAAGAACCTCGAGACCCGCCTGCGCGAGCGGCTGGACGATCTCCCGGACTGGCAGCGGACGATTGTCGACGGACTGCGACGGGTCAATACAATCGCCACTGGGGCGGGCCCACGCCCCAAGCTCTCGCGTGCGCTGCTGCGACCGATTCACGACGAGCTTGGCGGAAGGCTGAAGCTCATCGTCGCGGGCGGGACGTTTGTCGACCGCTCGATGGCGGAGTTCTTCTACGACCTGGGCATTCCCGTGGCGATTGGCTACGGGCTCACCGAGGCGTGCACCGTGATCTCCGTCAACGACCTGTCACCGTTTCGTGGCGACACCGTGGGCGCGCCTGTGGACGGCGTCGAGGTGGAGATCCGTTCGCCCAACGAAGATGGCATCGGTGAGGTCTGGGTTCGTGGCCGCACGGTCATGGCGGGCTACCTCGACGCGCCCGAGCTCACCAAGAACACGATCGTCGACGGCTGGCTCCGCACCGAGGATCTCGGCTCGGTCGACGTGACCGGGCATCTCAAGCTCGCGGGTCGTGCCAAGAACATGATCGTCACCGAGGGTGGAAAGAACATCTACCCCGAGGACATCGAGGCGAGCTTTGGCGGTCTGCCCGACTGCGAGGAGTTCTGCGTTTACGCGGCCAACTTCGTATGGCCCAAGCAGACGATGGTGGGCGAGCAGTTGATGATCGTCGTGCGGCCCAAGGGCGGCAGTGTGAGCGACGCGTTGCGACAGGAGCTGATCAAGCGCAACCGGACGCTCCCGGACTTCAAGCGCTTGTCGGCGTTTGTGGAGCGCGTCGAGGACTTCCCTGCGACGGCGAGCCAGAAGATCAAACGCGCCGTGTTGGCCGAAGAGCTTCGGGCACTCGACCGCGAAACTGCGCTAGTTGCGCTGGACTAGACCCGGATTCAACCGCGGCTCAACGCAGTGGCGTTGGGCCTGGGTGCTCCAGCCCTCGACCGCAGGCGAGGAGGAGTCGGGCCTGCCCGCGCCTAGAGCGCATTGGGCTCTAGCGGACCATAATTACTTGTGAGGTTCGTCCACAATCCGGGCAAAGCCGGGATATCCTTGGGATGGGCCAAGCGCCCAGACCCCTGATGCTCACTCTCCTCTGCCTGACGCTCGCAGCTGCCGTGCCGCCCATCGCGGCGACTGGGCCGGTCACGTCCGGACCCGTCGCGCCGCTCGATGGCGCGCAGACGATGTACGAGCGCGGTTCTGCGAAGGCGGCCGCGGGTGACAACGCGGGCGCGATCATCACGTGGACGAATCTGCTCGCGCAGCTCCCCGAGGAGGACGGGTCCAACACGCTTCGGTTGCAAGCTCTGCGAAAGCTCGCGCTGGCCCACGACGAGGCGTACGGGACTGACGGCGACCCGCGACACCTGCATCAAGCGATTACGCTGTTCGAGCAGCACGCACAGGCCAACCCCCAAGGCGATGGCGCGCTTCAGATAGCACGCGTCCAGATCAAGCTCGACGCTGTGCGCAAGACTCCGGAGTCTGCCGCCGATCCATTGCTGTTGGCTCCAGCCCGACCCGGGCAGGACATGCCGTCGCTCCTGCGTCCCAACCTGCGCGGCTTGGGCATTGGCTTGCTGGCCGGCGGCAGCGCGTCTGCGTTTGGTGGTGTCGCGTTCCTCGTTGCCGGATCGGGCTTGCGCGCCTCGGCCGAAGAGCAAGTCGAGGCGCTGGACGATCAGAACGTGCCTGAGGACGACCCCTCGAGGGATCGCGCCGCGGCGCTTGTCGAGTCCGAGACCCGCAAGGGCAAGGTGCTCATGGGGGTCGGTGGTGCGCTGGTCGGCGTGGGTATCGTCGGTATCGGTATCGGCTCCTGGGCGATGGTCAAATCCAAGAAGGAGGGCGGCAAAGAGATCGCCCGCTTTCGGATTCGACCCGCCCGCCGCGGTGTGAAGCTCGAAGGCCGCTTCTAGAGGTTCGTACGGCACCCGCGATGTGCGGGTTACAGCGCGCACGATCTAGTGGACCAGCAGCAGGCGCTCGATCGTATGGTCGCGGCGGAGCAAGACGATGCGGCCACGGTCATCCACGACGGTGTCGAACCTGGGATCGTAGCGAAGGTTGGCCGTCGTGGCGCCTTCGAGCGTCAGCGTTGCGTTGCCTTGCGTACCGTCACGGACAGGCCTGAGTTCGACTCCCCTGTCTCCTGGCGTCATGACCCCAAACCCGTCGGTGCCCAGACGTACCGGGCTCGCCTGCCGGTCGAGCGCTGTGTGGTGCGTCCGCTCTGCGACCACGGTGAGCTGCCAGGGCGCCGCGTGGGGGAGTTCGGCCAGCGCCACCGCGCCGCCCGGCTGGAGGGCCACCCGTGCTTCTCCCTCGCCCGAAGCGTCGGGAAGGTCTTTGCGAGAGCGAAGCACGGGCCCGCGAGGCGTCAGCGCGTAGCGCCACACCTGCCGTTGCGTTCCTCCGATCACGATCGTCAGCCATGCCGGGTCGGTCGCGATGCCAAGGACGGGGCCGGGCAGCTGGCCTACCCGCCACAGTGCTTCGAAGCCATCGGCCTGGGCGTCGATGGCGGACACCGCGTCGGACTCGGCGGTGAACCAACGCGCGCCATCGTAGTGCTCGGAGGCCGCGGTGATGTTTGCGTCGCACCACGGTGCCGCCTTGCCCGTGGTGAGGTCGATGCGGTGAAGCGACCAAGACTCGCCGCGTTCGACGGCGGTGATGGCCCGCGTCGTCTGGGCATTGATGATGATTCGTGTCGCCGGGTGTTGGTACCGTCGAAGCACCCGGCCGTCGCGGCCGAGCAAGTGCAGTCCAGCCTCACCCAGTGCGGCCAGGACGTTGCCGTTGTGCAAGACCACCGCATCGTGCACGTGCAGCAGGCCGCGCTCGGCCGCATCGATGATGGACGATCGTTGCGGCGTTGGGCTCACCGGGTTGGGGTTGGCCACGAGGCGGTTGACGTCGTGGTCGAACAAGGCGCCCGCGCGCTCCGTCACAGCGGCAACGCTACCGACACACGCGCCGCGGTCGACCACGACGGCACGCACAAGTGCCCGGGTCAGCTCGAACGCCAGCGGAGGCAGGGGAGCCTTCAGCTGGGTGAGATGCTCCATGAGCGCCTCCCGATCGACGGCGGCGCCCGGGCCGTCCGCTTCCAAGATGGCGACGACCGCCGCGGAGACCTGGTCGCGCGCCGAGCTGTCTGCGCGGTGCAGGTCGAGCTTCTTGACGAGCATGCGCGTCCCCAGCGGACCGCCAAAGGCGATGGCACGGTCCAGCCATGCAGACGCGAGATGGCGCGCGGCCTCCGCGGGCCATACCGCATCAATGGCGGCGGCATAGTCTCCGCCGCTGGCCAGCCAGTCGGCCCATTGGATACGCAGGTAGGTCGCCAGCTCCGGGTGGCTCGCCTGGAGCCGCGCCACCGCGTCGCCAAATGCGTTGGTCTGCCGGGCGAAGAGCGCGGCACGTACGGGCTGCTTGGCGAGCACCCACAGTCGCACGACGAGGCCGGGCGCCATCTCATGACGTTGGGCCATCTGCGCCGCCAGGTCGAACCTGTCGTGCGCCTCGAGCAGTGCCACGCCCGCATCCTTGTCGCCGAGCAGCTCGAACAGTACGTACGCCGCCTCCTCGACGCGGCCCTGCGCGGCCAGATCGTCGGCCGCGCGTCGGTACAGGTCGCGGAACCGGTTGAGGAGCTCACCGCTCATGCCCAACGTTGTCGAAGGGCCCGCGCTGCCGAGCGTGCCCAAGCCGAGGTCGCCGCGCGGCGTGGGGACGCTCAGCGACGGCCCGACCGAGACCTCGCCGCCGCCGGCCCCCATCGGAATCGCGTGGCGGAGCGCCTGCTCGATGTCGCCGCGTTCGAACATATCGAGGGTACGGCGAAGGTACTGCGCTTGCTTGCGACCGATGAGGTCGGCCATAGGGGAGGCGAGCAGGCGCCGTCGGAGCCAACGGCGAATCACACCCGGCTCCGCGGGGGGCAGCGTCGGTCGCGGCGGAACGGGAGCTCCGGACGTCGACACCGGGCTCGGTGATCCGGCTGGAGCTTTCAGGGCGCGCTGCTCACCGCCGAGCAAACGCGACAGCCAGCCGGTCAACCGCGAACCGGAGTGCGAGGCGGCCGAGTCTGCGCGTGCCTCCTCGGCGCGCTTGAGCGCCGCGACAAGATCGGGAACCCGCTGGTCTGGCTCGGGGATCGCCGCGCCGAGGATGTCGCGCACGCCCGTGGGGGATGATGAGGCCGAAAGCTTGGCGGAAACGGGTACGGGTGGGTCGCCCAGCGCCTGGGTGTGCACGGCCGCAAACGCGCTGACGTCGATCCAGTCCGCCATGTCGACGGGGGTGGGCGCGGCGTGAACCTCCACGCGCCCGTCTCGAACGAGCGCGATGCCACCCCGTGCGCAGTCGGGCTCGGTGGTCAGCGGGGCTGCGACGAGTGTGCCGCCGCAGCGTGTGAGCGCCAGCCCCTCGCTTCGGTCGGTGAGCACGGCCCGCGGCGCCTCGAAGTAGACCACGTAGCCCTCGGCCACGGCGTCGACGCGGGCGCCTCCGCACGCCGCTCGAAGGCAGCGGCGGCGCGCTTCGGGCTCGCCGACGAGGCCCGCGTCGATGTACAGGGCGTGGGCCAGGATCCGGCCTCCGTGCACGAGCTGGCGGGGGGGCGCGACCGTCATGATGGGCCCTCCCAGGCGCCACGCCTGCCGGTAGGCTCTAGGCGCAGACGCACGCGCATGGGGTCGAACGAGTCGATGCCGACATGTCCGGCCTCGGTTTGCCAGATCAGCGTGCCGTGGCATGGCGTCCAGCGCGACGACGCCAGCGGGCCGGGCAGCGCCAGCACTTGCTTGCCCGCAGCGGTGGGAATGCGGACCGAGCGCTTGTCCTCGCTGAGCACAAGGGGCTGGGGCTGGATGACGCGCTCGTTGTCCACGTAGGTGGACAAGCCGATCACCTCACAGCGCGGAGGTACCGAGACCATGAACGGTTCCGGGCGCATCTCAAACACTTCGAGGGTGTCCGGCGAGCGTCGCACGGCGAAGCTCGGAACGTGTCGGGTTCCATGGAACTGTGGCCCGAACACCACGGAGCCCAGCGCGTCTGGGTCGATGTGGGGTGGTGGAGTGTTGAAGCCCGTGCTCGACAGGATCGACGCCTGACTCCGCGAGATCCAAACTAGCTGGCTGGCGCTGTATCGCGTGAGCCTCGCGCAGCCGTGGTCCACACTGATGAGCTTGTGTGTGCCCGCGTGCTGGGCGACAAGCTTGTACAGCGAACCCTGCCCATCGAAGATCCAAGCCAACAGACCCGTGGTGTCCGTTCGGCCAACAAACAGCTGAGGGCGTGCCTCTTGTCGGCTCGCGTGCAGCGTGGGCGGGGCATCGACATCCAGCCGATACAGGGTCGAGGTCGAGTGACCGGCCGACCCTTGGCCCACGCCGCTGCCGCCGAGCACAAGCTGCCGGTCGCGGTCGACGAACAAGACGACCGGACGCTTCCCGACCACGTCGATAGCGACCGGGGTCTCCTCGATCTCGTCGGTGATCCGCCTCTCGGCGCCGCGCGCCGCGTCGGGGCGCACGGGGAGATGGATCGCGACGAAGGGGTGCCTGCTCCGGGCCGCGAAGATCACCCGGTCCCCGCGGACGGAGAGCCAGCCCAGCCCGGTGTCCGAGATATCGAGACTGGTCGGGTTGAGTACGACGGTGCCAACGGGGTGGCGCAGCGTGCGGAGGCAAGCGCGCTCATCGGGGAGGGCGAGCGAAACGTGTCCGCCTGGGGCCGAAGGCCGATGCACGGTCACGTCGAGGCTGCGCGCGTTGGCGACGAGGGGCTCGGCCACCGAGATGAATCCGGCCCGGAACTCGCCCGCGACCGCTTGCAATGCGTCGGCACCGACAACCCACACGTCGCGCGCGTCGAGGTCGGCAAGGGCCGCGTGCCATGCGTCCAGATCGGCGGGGGCTGTCGCCGCGAAGCGTAGAGCCGCCCATCGTAGCAGGCCCGCACGGTCGACCGTGAAGAGGGTCTGGGATGGGTCCTGCAGCGCGCCGAAACGGAACTCGGCACCGCTGTCCGTCGCACGCTGCGCGAGCACGACGAGGGCCGCCAGC
>Ga0316189_10000210_pt1 | contig 56332 bp, 39 predicted proteins | sample LowCovwburrow_MG_FD_204930 | JGI IMG/M metagenome (GOLD analysis project Ga0316189, IMG submission 204930) | Coastal sediment microbial communities from Maine, United States - Lowes Cove worm burrow | ecosystem: Environmental > Aquatic > Marine > Coastal > Sediment | place: USA: Maine...
GAGGACCGAACCATTCGTCGCGACGATCATCGCCGGTCACGGTACACGATCCGAGGCCTGGACGACCCCAGCGCAAGCTCCCGCGCTCCCGCGCTCCCGCGCCGCAGGCTCACCCGCGACGCGGCTTACCGCAGGTGATCAGGCTCTTCTCCAGCAGCTCCTGATGGCAGACCTCAAGACCTGCGCGCTCGAAGGCCTCGCGCCAGCCGGCGATCGACAGGCGGGTCATCTCGACGCCGAGATCTACGGGCCACTGCCGGCTCTCTTCGTGCTCCTCAAAGAAGTCGACGACGCAGGCGAAGCGACCCTCAGGGGCGAGGAGGCGACGGACCTCTGCGAGGGCGCCGTCCAGGTCTGGGAGGTAGTAGAGCGCCTCCATCGAGAAGATCGCCTGGAGGGAGCCGCCCATAAGGCGAGGGCTCGGAAACTCATCGCAGACGAAGCTCGCGTTCGCCAGCTCCTTCGACATCGTCGTCGCTAGCTTGACCATCTCGTCGGCGATGTCGAGCCCGATCGCCGTCACGCTAGGGTCGACCGCAGCCGCCCAGCGGACGGTGTAGCCGTTGCCACAGCCGATATCGAGGTAGCGATCGCCAGCGCCGACCTCGAGCCAGTCGAAGCCCCGACGGGCGAAGGGTCCGTGGCGGCGCTCCATCCCCTCAGCGCGACCGCCCAGCGCCCACTCGTCAAAGACCTTCTGAACACGCGCGGTCTGCGGATCACCGTCTTGCATGGCGCGGACTCTACCAACAAGCGGGGCCCGCGACGACGGTCGAAGAGTCCGCGAAGCGGTCTCGACCAAGCCGCCACGCCGCGCCAGCGGAGGCCTGTACCGCTACACTGTCGCCCCCGTGCCGATCGTCCCCGAGTCCGAGCGTCGCTCCGTGACCTCGTCGCTGATCCGTCCGCGACTGCGGGGCGTCGCCGACATCTTCGCCGCGACGATCGCGATCCCGGCGATCCTCATCCTGATCGACCACGCGAGCCCTGGCACCCCGACCCTGATCGCCGCGGTCTACGGCCTATGCCTGGTGATCCTCCTGGTCGGCAGCGCGATCTACCATCGCCCCGGCTGGTCGCTGCGGACCGGGCTCATCCTCCGCAAGATCGATCACGCGAACATCTATTTGATGATCGCCGGCTCGGCGACACCGATCGTCGCGACCCTGATCCCCGGGCCCGGGCGCACGCTCCTGATCGCGATGTGGATCTCGGCGGCGCTCGGGATCATCAAGACCTTCCTCTGGCCGCGGGCGCCGAGACAGCTAAGCTCGCTGATCTACACGATCATCGGCTGCATCCCGGTCCCCTTCGTCTTTCAGATCGGCGACGCGGTCGGCGACGAGGCCCTGCGGGTCCTCGCCATCGGCGGCGCCTGCTTCCTCCTCGGCGGGGTCGTCTATGCCCGCCGTTGGCCGAACCCCGACCCCTTTATCTTCGGCTACCACGAGATCTTTCACCTCTTCGTCTTCGCCGGCGCGGGGCTCCACTACACGGTGATCTGGGACCTGGTCGCCTAGGAAGCCGCGGCCCGCTCTCGTCGGTCCCCTCAGGTCGGCGGGCGACGGGTCGGCGCCCTGAGGTTAGCCGAGCGTCCAGATCTCGCGGCCGGTCTTGAGCACTCGCTTCGAGATGTTGAACTCGTCTGCGCCTTCGGATTCGGCGATCGCCCGCAGCTCGGCGGTGTCTCCCTCGTCGCCGTCGCAGAAGCCGACCGGGCGGGGGTTGTTGGGCTGTACCAGCTGAACCTTGAACTCGCCGCGGTCCCAGCGGGTCTGTGTCTCGTTGCTATAGGGGTGAATCATGCCGCTCGGAGGGTACGGGATCGTAGGTCCTCGAGCACCCTCATGGGTCGATCGGGCCTCCGACCTGCGCTGGTGGATCCGCCGCGAGCGCCCTTGCACGCTCTTCGGGGCAGCTGTGACGATCATCGTCGGTGTGACACGACATCATTGCGCGGGACAATTCTCACCGCGCCGGGGCGTAGCGCCTGGGCGCGTTGGTCGGCGCTTGTCCGTCCCTTGTGTTGTGCCGTTTGCCCAGCGTTCTGTTCTCCACGGGTCCACGGGTCCACGCGCCCACTGGTTCATTGAGCTCGTCGTTGGTTGGTCCTTGGGGTGGTCGATCGGCGGACGGGTCTCTGGGCTTGACCCTGGGCTCGATGATGAACCTCGCGGCCCCCTACTTTGTAGATGTCCGTTTGTATGCCCGGCTTGCGGGCTGGTGATTCGGTGGGCGGATGCGCGAAGCTCCTAGGCAAAGGTGTCTTTTAGAGCATGTGGTTTGCCGGCGATCGGCGGGAGCATCAGCCCCCCAAAGGCTGCTAGAATGGGCCTATGGGATGGATGGGCTTGGGGAATAAGAACCTTCTTTGTGGCTGCATTGCGCTTGGGGGGGCTCTCGCGCTCGCCGGCTGTGGCGATGACACTGGGACCAGCGAGGGGTCCAGCGAGTCCGGTAGCTCGGGATCCGACTCCGGGATGACGGAGACGACGGCGACGAGCCAGAGCTCGAACTCGTCGACCGAGGCGACGACAGACAACAGCGGGTCCGCCTCGGAGTCGATGAGCGGGACGATGACGGACGGGACGACGGACGGGACGACCACCGCGACCACCTCGACCACCGACACGACGATGACGTCCGGCGAGACGACCGGCGGGATGACGACGACCGGCGTCACGGGGATGACCACCGAGGACACCGAGGGGACGACGATGGGCGCCACAGAGGGGACGACCGGCGACACCGAGGGGACGACCGGCGACACCGAAGGGACGACCGGTGACACCGAGGGGACGACAGGCGGGACGACCGGCGGTGGCGACGAGCCGCCGGAGTGGCTGCTCAGCATCAACAACCAGACCCGCTACCTCCAGAAGGTCAGCATCATCGACGCGACCACAGAGGATCTCTGCAAGCTGCCGAACGGGACCTCCTATCCCTCGCTGACCTTCGCCCGCAGCAACGTTCTCTACGCCTCCGCCGGCGGCAAGGCGCTCGACATCATCAACCCCTGCACCTGCGAGGTCACCCCGGTCGGCCCCTACGGCGGCGGTATCTCCGGGGTCAACGGCATCACCTCCGATCAGAGCATCGACCTCTACGGGGTGGCCAGCACCAACGACGTGACGATCTCGATCGACACGATGTCGGGCGTTGCAGCGATCGTCGGCGCGCTCGGGGTGAACTTCGGCACTGGCGGCGCGACCTGGTCCGACGCTCTGCAGGGGCTCTACGCGATCAACGGCAGCACCGACTATCTCTACACGGTCGATCCAAACAGCGGCAAGGCGACGCCGCTGGTCAAGCTGAACTTCAACTTCGGCACTGTCGGCATCGAGCTCCACCCGGGTAACGGGACGATCTACGCCTGCAGCAGCGGGCCCGACCTCTACACCATCGATCAGAAGACCGGCAGCGTGGACTCGGTCGGGAAGATGGCTCAGAACAGCTGCACCAACCTCGCCGCGCCCTACAAGCCTGTGGAATGCATCGGCGACTAGGACCCGGGAGAGAGGTCGAAGCGCGTCGATGAGCACGCGCAGTGACACGGAGCCTATCGCCGCTTGGCGGGCTGGCGGAGGGTCGGCGGGCGGTGTGCTCTTCGGGCGCGACTGTGGAGTGGATCGGCGACGGGGACCTGGGAGAGAGGTCGAAGCGCGTCGATGAGCGCGCGCAGTGACACGGAGCTTATCGCCGCTTGGCGGGCTGGCGACAGATCGGCGGGCGGTGTGCTCTTCGATCGCCACTTCGGCAGCATCTGCCGCTTCTTCCGCAACAAGGTCCAGCGCGACGTCGAAGAGCTGGTCCAGATGACCTTCATGGGGGCGGTGGAGGGGCGCGACCGCTTCCGCGAGGAGGCCTCGTTTCGCACCTACCTCTTCGCGATCGCCCACAACGTGCTCCGGTCCCACTTTCGCCGGCAGGGCCGGGTGCGGGAGATCGTCGAGATCGACAGCCAATCGCTGGTCGACCTCGGGGGGAGCCCGACCGCCCTCTTGGCGGCCCAGGGGGAGGTGAGGCTGCTCCTCCACGGGCTGCGCCGGATCCCTTTGGAGTCGCAGGTGCTCCTCGAACTCTACTACTGGGAGCGGCTGACGATCCGCGAGGTCGGGGCGTTCCTCGGAGTGTCCGAGGAGACCGGGCGCAACCGCCTGAGAAAGGCGCGGAGGCTCCTCATCAAGGCGATCCATGAGCTCGAAGCGTCGCCGTCGATGATCGGTAGCACGGTCTCCAACCTCGACGCCTGGGCGGCGAAGATCCGGGCTAGCTACGATGTGAGCGCGGAGACCGGAGGTGAGGGAGAGACCTCCGAGACGTGAGCGCAGGCCGCTCTGTGCGGGGAGTTCTCCTGGAGGTCCGCGGCTCCGTTCGGTCTGGCCATCACCGAGAGGGCGGGGTCGCCTTCTCGATGATGGTCAGGGAGCGAGGTCCTGCGGGGTCGCCCTCGCTGAGGACGCCTCCTAGAGGCGACCGACGTACTGGAAGGGGAAGCGGCGGGCGTTGACCTGGGTCTCGACGATGCGGATGGTCCCGGTCTGGCTGCGCAGGGCCATGGTCTGGAGGTGGAGGTAGTCGCCGATCCGCCTGACCCCCTTGAGGAGGTGGCCGGTGGTGACGCCGGTGGCGACGAAGATGACGTCGCCGCGGACGAGGTCGTTCATCTCCATGATCTTGTCGGGGTCCTTGAGGAAGCCCATCTTCAGCGCCCGCTCGCGCTCCTCGTCGGAGCGGAAGCGGAGCTGGCCGAGGAACTCACCTTCGAGCGCGAGGAGAGCCGCCGCGGCGAGCACTCCCTCCGGCGCGCCGCCGGTGCCGATGACCATGTCGACGCCGCTCTTGGGGATGCAGGTGGCGACGGCCGGGGCGACGTCACCGTCGGTGATCAGCATGATCCGGGCGCCGGCGTCGCGGAGCTCCTCGACGATCTTCGCGTGGCGGGGACGGTCGAGGACGACGACGGTCATCTCGTCGGTGCGGCGACCCTTGGCGGCGGCCAGCGCCCGCAGGTTCTCCGTCGGCGACATCTCGAGGTGGACCACGCCTTTGCCCTCGGGCCCGGTCGCGATCTTGTACATGTAGGTGTCGGGGGCGTTGAGCAGGTCGCCCTTCTTGGCGACCGCGAGGACGGCCATCGCCCCGGGTCCGCCGGAGGAGCAGAGGTTGGTCCCCTCGAGCGGGTCGACGGCGATGTCGACCTCGGGGAGGTCGGGGTCGGCAGGCCCGACCTTCTCGCCGATGTAGAGCATCGGCGCCTCGTCGCGCTCGCCCTCGCCGATGACGATCGTCCCGCGGGCGTTGACCCGCTCAAAGGCCTCACGCATCGCGGTGACGGCCCGCTGGTCGGCGCCTTCGCCATCACCGCGGCCGATCATCGACGAGGAGGCGATCGCAGCGGCTTCGGTGACGCGTGCATATTCGAGAACGAGGGTGCGGTCCATGGTCTTCTCTCCTGGCGATTGGCGGTGGTGCTTTGTGGGCTCAGTCGGGGTCGGTCGGGGTCGGCCTTGAGGGCCGGGTCAGAGCGTCGGCGTCGGCGGCCATCGCCGCGGCGAGGCGCTCGAAGAGCACCGGCGGGAAGGCGACCGGACGACCTGTGGTCGGGTTCATGCAGCAGTGGCCGGTGGTCCCGCGGAGGATCGGGATGGTCGTCTCGAGCTCCGCGCGGTCGCCGGGCTCGACCGTCAGGCGGTAGCCGAAGACGAGGCGGGCCCGGCTCTGGTCGATGAGTCCGGCGCGGAGCGTGAGAATGTCGTCAAAGCGCGCGGGAGCGGTGTAGCGAACGTTGAGCTCGGTCACCGGGACCGCGTAGCCGGCCGCCTCGACCTCGGCGTAGACCGTGCCGCGCGCCCGCAGGTACTCGATCCGCGCGTGCTCGAGGTAGCGGACGTAGGAGCCGTGATAGACGACGCCCATCGCGTCGGTGTCGGCGTAGAGGATCCGCACCTTGGCGATGAAGGGCAGGCGCTCGGGGAGGTCCAGTCGATGCTTTCGCCGGCTCATCCGTCGTCCTCAGGCTCGGCGAGGATCCGCAGGCGTCGCGGCGGGTTGGGGAGATCGGAGAAGGCCCGGAGATCGGCGAGGGCGGCGACCATGTCGGCCTCGCGGGCGGGCTCGGTGAGCATGATCAGCGGCACCAGGTCGGAGCCCTGGGGCTCGTCCTGGTGCATGTACTTGATGCTCACCCCGTGGGCGCCGAGGCAGGTCGCGACCCGGCCGAGCACGCCCGAGCGGTTGGGCGCGTCGACGCAGATGTAGTTCTCGTGCTCGAGGTCGCCCAGGGGGGCGGGCGCTGAGGCCCTGGCTTGGACCCGAGCACCGGCTGGGAGCGAGTCTCCCGGCTGCCTCGCGAGGAGGAGGCGGGCGACCTCGATGATGTCGGAGAGGACGGCGACGCCGGTCGGCATCATCCCCGCGCCGCGGCCGTAGTAGAGGCTGCGCCCCAGCCCCTGCGAGCGGACCTGGCAGGCGTTGTAGGAGCCGTTGACCCCGGCGAGCACATGTCCCTTGGGGACCAGCGTCGGGTGGACCCGCAGCCGCGGCGGGCCCCCGTCGTCACCGCGGTCGGCGATAGCCAGGCTCTTGATCACGTAGCCGAGGTCATCGGCGGTGCGGATGTCGAGGGCCGTGATCGCCTCGATCCCCTCGGTGAGGATCGCCGCCGGGTCGACCCGCCGTCCGAAGGCGACCTGGGCGAGGAGCGTGAGCTTGTGGGCCGCATCGCCGCCGCCGACGTCGAGGGTCGGATCGGCCTCGGCGTAGCCGGCCTCCTGGGCCATTCGCAGGGCTTCGGCGTAGGCGAGGCCGCGGCGGCTCATCGCGTCGAGGATGAAGTTGGCCGTGCCGTTGAGGATCCCGCAGACGCCGTCGATCCTGTCGGAGGCGAGCCCCTCGCGGAGGGCGCGGAGGAGGGGGATCCCGCCGGCGACTGAGCCCTCGAAGAAGACCCCGAGCCCGCCCCGCTCGGCGGCGGCGAAGATCTCGGCGCCGCGCTCGGCGAGGACCGCCTTGTTGGCGGTGACCACCTGCTTGCCCGCGGCGAGGGCGTCGAGGATGTAGGTGCGGGCCGGCTCGATGCCGCCGATCAGCTCGACGATCACGTCGATCTCGGGGTCGCCCAGCAGCTCCGCCGCGTCCCTGGTCAAGAGGCCAGGTTCGACGTCGATCTCGCGCGCGCGATCGAGGTCGCGGACGAGCACCCGCTTGACGACGACCGTCGCTCCGAGGCGGGCCTCGATCGCCGCTCGGTTGTCGGCGAGGAGGCGGAGGCAGCCGGCGCCGACGTTGCCGAGGCCGAGCACCCCGAGGACGATCCTTCGCATAGCCCGCGGACACTAACGAGCGCCGATGACGACGGTCAACGGCGGCGCCCGTCGGCGCAGAGCTGGCCGCTCGGCGCAGTCGCGGCGCAGCGGCCCGCCTGCGCCGCCGGGCGGGGAACGATCGCAAGCTCACGGCGAGGACGGAGGCGCGAGCCCCAAGAGGATCATCGTCGCGGTGCCCGCGCGAGGAGGCTGTCCGAGGGCCTTCGCAGGAACCTCTGCGGGGATGGATGAACCATTGTCCGCACGCCGGCCTTTGGCTACCCTCGCCGCCGATGAGCACCATCGTCCATGTCCACGCGCGTGAGATCCTCGACTCCCGGGGCAACCCTACCGTCGAGGTTGAGGTCCACACCGAACTCGGCAACGTCGGCCGCGCGGCGGTCCCCTCCGGCGCGAGCACCGGGGAGCACGAGGCCCACGAGCTGCGCGACGGCGACAAAGCGCGCTACGTCGGCAAGGGCGTCCTGGGGGCGGTGGTCAACGTCAACACCCGCCTGGCGGAGGCGGTCGAGGGGCTCGACGCGGCCGATCAGGTGATGCTCGATCGCGCCCTCCTCGCGGCCGACGGCTCGACAAACAAGGCCAACCTTGGCGCCAACGCGATCCTCGGGGTCTCCCTCGCGGCCGCCCGGGCGGCCTCCTACGACGTCGGCCTGCCCCTCTATCGCTACCTCGGCGGGCCCCTGACGCGGACGCTGCCGGTGCCGCTGATGAACGTGATCAACGGGGGCGCCCACGCCGACAACAACCTCGACTTCCAGGAGTCGATGATCGTCCCCCACGGCTTTGACACCTTTCCTGAGGCGCTGCGGGCCGGCGTCGAGGTCTTCCACGCCCTGAAGAAGATCCTCAAAGGTCAGGGGAAGTCGACCTCGGTCGGCGACGAGGGCGGCTTCGCCCCGGACATGGCCAGCAACGCCGAGGCGCTCGGCACCCTGACCCAGGCGATCGAGGCCGCCGGTTACCGCCCAGGGGAGCAGATCAGCCTCGCGCTCGACGTCGCCGCCTCGGAGTTCTACGACAAGAAGGAGGGCGTCTACGTGCTGAACGGCGAGGGCGGCCGCCGCCTCGACTCGGGGGCGCTGGTCGACCTCTATTCGGAGCTCGCCGGGCGCTTCCCGCTGGCCTCGATCGAGGACGGCATGGACGAGAACGACTGGGAGGGCTGGAGGGCGCTGACCGATCGGATCGGCGATCGGGTCCAGCTCGTCGGCGACGACCTCTTCGTCACCAACCCGATCCGCCTCCAGAAGGGGATCGATCTCGGGGTCGCCAACGCGCTCCTGGTCAAGGTCAACCAGATAGGCACGCTCACCGAGACCCTCGAGGCGGTCAAGCTCGCCCATCGCAGCGGCTATCGCTGCGTGATCTCCCACCGCAGCGGCGAGACTGGCGACACGTTCATCGCCGATCTCGCGGTCGGCTCTGAGTCGGGGCAGATCAAGACGGGGTCGGCGTCGCGCTCGGATCGGGTCGAGAAGTACAACCAGCTCCTGCGGATCGTCGAAGAACTCGGTGACGACGCCCACTATCCCGGAAGAAGCCTCTTCTCCGGCGTTTAGCGGCCTGGTCCCAGGATCTCGCGCTGTCGCCCCCGGGCAGCGCTAGAGCCTCGGCCCTCGGGGGCTGCTCTGGTTCTGCTAGGCTGCTCGCCAATGCTCTCTGGACTCACTCATCTGGCGATGGCGCTCGGGCTCGGGCTCGGGCTCTCGCCGGCCGCGGGCGGGCTTGGAGGCGGTCCTCCGAGCGCGTCCGCGGCGAGCTCGACGAGCGCCTCGAAGAGCGTCGCCTCGCAGGCGCCCGAGGTGGCCCCGGATCAGGCGCTGGAGGTCGTGCTGGAGTGCGGGCTGCGGCTCCTGGTCGCCCGTGATCGGACGCTGCCGGTCGCCTCGGTCGTCCTCGCCGTGGAGAGCGGCCCCGAGGACGACCCGAAGGAGTACCCCGGGCTGGTCCACGCCCTCGCCTACTACCTGCTCCAAGGAAACCGCGAGCTGCGACCGGGCGAGGCTATCGACACGGTGCACGCGGGCGGAGGCGTCGCCAACCTGGCGATCGGCCTCTCACAGGTCCGCTACGAGAGCGTCATCCCTGCCTCCCGCCTCGAAGAGGTGCTCTGGATCGAGTCGCAGCGCCTGCGTTTCCCGAGCATCCGCGAGTCGATCTGGAAGAAGACGATCGGCTGGGCCGCAGGGGACGCCCGACGTCCAGGGATCCTGCCGCCGCCGGCCCTGGCCGCTGTCCACCGGACGCCCGGGCTGGGGCACGATAGCCGGCGCCCGGGCCCGTCGATGGCGTCGCTGAACGACGGCGCCCTGGCGTCGCAGCTCCGGACTCGGTTCAACTATGCGCGGGCGACCCTCGTGGTCGTCGCCCCGAACGAGCCGCGCGAGGTGGTGGCGATGGTCGAGCCGCTCTTCGCCGACCTGCCCGGGACCCAGCGCAAGGTCATGCGTCGCCTCCCCGGCGAGCGAGCGGGGACCGCGGCCGATCCTGCGCCGCCCGCAGCGGCAGCCGAGCCACCGAGAGCCGAGGATCCTGCGGCTCTCGCCGGGTCGCGGGGAGCAGCGGATGGAGCGGGCGCAGCGGATGGAGCGGGCGCAGCGGATGGAGCGGATGGAGCGGATGATGCGGGCGCAGCGGATGCGGCCGCAGGCGCGCCTTCCGACAAGGGAGGCGAGGCTCCCAGCGAAGCGGCGAGCGCTGTCCCGGCGGCGGGCGATGCCCCTGCGGGAGGCGCCTCCGAGAGCCCGACGCCGAGCGTCGGCGATGCTGGCGTGACAAGCCCGGAGCCGCCGACGGAGCCGCCTGCCGAGGCTACCGTCGTCGAGCCCGATCCCGAGGTGGTCCCGGTCGGCCCGCACAAGCTGCCGATCTACGCCTGGGCGGTCCCTGGTGACTCTGCGTCCAACGCCTGGGCGACCGCGTTTTGTCGGACGCTCAACCGGCAGCGGCGGGGACGAGGAGAGCCGAAGTCCCTGCGGGTGAGCTGCGCTATCGACAGCGATCCGCGGCGCAGCGCCGTGCTGATCCAGGTCGCAGGCGCTGAGGAGCCGCTGGTGACCCTGCGCGAGCGGCTCGCCCGGCTCGCCAGTGGTCGTGATCGGGGGCTGCTCCGCTCGCAGGCGAAGTCCCTCGCCAACGAGCTTCGCTTCGTCGGCCATCGCCCGCTCGGGCTCGCCCGTCAGCTCGCGATCACGGCGGACGCCGACGTCGGCGAGACGCCCGTGGCCCGGTCGATCGAGGAGCTCACCGGCATCGCCCCCCTCGACGATGTCGCCAGCCTCGAGGAGGTCTTCCCGGCGCTCCTCCACCTCGGAGAGGCGGTGGTCCTCGTCCGACCCGAGCCCGAGGGAAAAGGCAAGGCGATCGATCCTGGCAAGGGGAGCGGGCAGGGCAGGGGCAAAAAGATCCCCGGCGAAGGGAGCGGAACATGATCACCCGCCGCGCGCTGATGATCTTCGCAGGTACGGCCGGCCTCGGCCTCGGCGCCTGCAAGCGCCGTGAGATGCCCAAGGTCGAGCTCTTCGACGAGGACGGGACGCCGCCGGAGACCGAGGCGATCAGCGCCTTGGCCCCGCCTTGGCCGCCCGCCGAGCGGGTCGTCCTGAGCAACGATCTGCTGGTCCACTGGCTCACGGAGGAGGGCTCGCCGGCGCTGCATGTTCGGCTCCTCCTACCGACCCACGGCCAGGAGGAGCTCGCTCGCGGAGCTGCGGCGGTCGTCGCCGAGGCCGTGGCGATCGAGCTGCGGCGTTGGACGCAGCGCCACGGCACCTCGGTCGAGCTCGCCTCGCGGGTGGATCGCTACGAGGTCGCGGTCCACGGGCTCGATAGCAAGATGGACGCGATCGTCGCGGGCCTGGGCCGGGTGCTCGCGATCCAGGAGCCCGAGGGGCTGCTCGTCCGTGCGCGGGATATCGTCGCCGCAGGGCTACGAGCGATCGACGCCGAGGTGCTCGCCCTGACGACGCTCGTCGGGATCCTCGACGACCGCGACCCTGCCCTCGATCGCCTGTCCAAAGAGACTGTCTCATCGCTCGAGCCCAAGGAGATGCTCGTGGCCTGGGAGGCGCTCGTCGATCCGAAGCGGTCGATGCTCGTGGTCCATGCTGGGCGCCCCGTCGATGAGCGGGCGATGACCCGGCTGGCGAAGGCCTGGAGCGGCGGCGGGTTCCTGAGCGGGATCGGCAAGGTCAACGAGCAGGCGCTAGAGCGCCTCCGACCAGCCCCCCAGGGTCGCGCTGTGCGGAGCAAGGGGGCGGAGCGGAGCGGCAGCGACAAGCGCCTGCGGGGCTCGCCGAAGGCCCCGCTTCACCTCCTGGAGCTGGCCCCTGCGAAGCGGGGCTCGCTGCTAGTGTTCGGGCGGATCATGCCGCTGCCGACGGTCGAGGACCGGGCGCGGGCCCGGCTCGCCCAGCGGCTCCTCCAGGAGGAGGTCGACGCTCGCCTGACGATCGTCGGCGACCGCGGCCTCTTTGTCATCAAGACCGTGATCCGCAGGGGACCTCCGCCGAGCGACGATAGCTCGGGCAAGGGCAAGGGCAAGGACAAGAAGAAGGACAAGGACAAGAAGAAGGACAAAGAGGCGCCGAAGGATCCGCGCGCGGCCTACCTTGTCGATGTCCTGGACGAGACCCGCGAGTTCCTCCGTGCGCGGGCCCCTAGGCTCCGCCTCGCGCAGGCGGCGGAGCTCTGGCTCGGGGCGAGGATGGTCCAGGCGAGCCTGACCGGTGAGGACTGGACCGGGCTGTGGAGCGAGTCGATCGACCTCTCCCTGAGCGAGGCTGAGATCGGCGGGGCGCTAGCCCGCGACGCCCAGGCGATGTTGGCGATCGACCCGGAAGAGCTGGCTGAGTTCTCGCGCAAGTGGCTCGACTACGACGGTGGTGAGCCGGGCTGGGCCTGGGTCGCCGCCAGCAGCGAGCCTGACATCGCCAAGGCGCTCAAACAGATCGCGAAGGTCACGCCGATAGGCAGCGAAGGCTGAGCGCCCGCGAGGGGGGCTCGCCCTAGCCTGCGGATCCTGTGGATTGCGGGCTTGTGTGCTTGTGTGCGGGTCGTGGGTTGTCGCGCGCGAGCTCTGCTCGTTCATGATCGGACTCGCGCGGCGCTGACGGTGAGGGTAGAGGGCACGAGGCCGTGCTCATGTGAACGCACAGGGCTGTGCCCGAGCCTGCGGGCATGCCCCGCGCGCTGGAGGAGATGACACGGTGCCGGAGGTCATGCCCCGCGCTGGAGGAGATGACACGGTGCCGGAGGTCATGCCCTGCGCTGGAGGAGATGACACGGTATCGGAGTCATTCAGGCGCCGGAGGCGATGCCTTGCGCCGGAGATCATGCGTCGTGCTCATGGCACGTGGTCATGGCCGTGGCCGTGGTCATGGCTGTGGCCGTGGTCATGGCCGTGGCCGTGGTCGTGCTTGTGGTCATGGCCGTGGTCGTGGCCGTGGTCATGGCCGTGGCCGTGGTCGTGGCCGTGGTCATGGCTATGCCCGCCCGCCAGCTCCCAGAGCTTGCCGAGGAAGCCGCGCGGGGTCTGGCGGAAGAAGGAGAAGAGGAGAAGCGCGCCGAGGGCGAGCAGCGCGAGGTCTTCGAGGAGGCTGGCGGAGCTGTGGTCGTGCTCGACATGGCCGAGGAGCGGAGCGTCACCCAGCACGAGGTTGAGGCCGAGGCCGAGGCCTATCGCCATGATGATGATCGTGATCGCGAAGAGGCCAGCGATCCGGCGGCCGTGGAGCTGTACGAGGAGGCCGAAGGTGGTCGCGTTGGTCGCCGGTCCGGTCAGGAGAAACGCGAGCGCAGCCCCTGGGGATAGACCGCCGGCGAGGAGGACCGCGACGATCGGGGTCGCCCCCGAGGCGCAGACGTAGGTCGGGATCCCGATCACGGCGAAGAGGCCGACCTGGAGCGCTCCCGGCAGCTCGGTGAAGGCGCTCGCGGCGATCCAGGGCTCGACCAGGGCGGCGAGGAGCACCCCGAAGAGGATCCACGGGCCGATGTCGTCGACCATCGTCACCAGGCCGGTCCGCATTCCGTCGCGGAGCCGGCGGCCCAGGGGCTCTAGCTGCGCCGGGCGCCCGCCAGGCTCGGCGTATCCGTCATCTTCGGCGGGGAGGTGGGCCGCAGCGCAGGCCTTCGCACAGGAGCCCTCGGCCTTGTCGGCGCCGCACGGGCCAGGCGAGCTCTCAGGCGCTGCCTCGGAGGCTCCTCCGGCAGCGTTGGTGTTGGTCTTGGTGTTGGTCTTGGTGTTGGTCTTGGTGTTGGCGGCGGCCTGCGCCTGGCCGCCGACCCACCAGCCGACGACGAGGGCGACCGCCGTCGCCCCGGCGACCCGGGCGATCGTCATCGGCCCGCCGAGGAGGGGGAGCGAGAGGAGGATCGCGTCGAGGCCCAGCTCGGGCGTGGCGACGAGGAAGGCCATCGCCGCGGCGGTCGGCACCCCGCGGGTGATGAGGCCGCGGTAGACCGGGACGACCGCGCAGGAGCACAGCGGCAGGGGAAGGCCGAAGGCGAGGCCGCGGGTCGCCTGGCTCAGAGAGCCGCCGCGGCCGAGCCAGCGGACGCCAGCGCCAGGGAGCAACGCGGTGACCAGGCCGGCGAGAACAAACGCGAGGAGGAGGGCCGGTGCGCTCTCGTGGGCGAGCGAGAGGAAGGTGTCGAGCATCCTCGCGCCGGGATCCAAGACTTCGCTCCCGGGGCCGTGGGAGTGGGCGTGGGAGCTGTCCGCGAGGAGCACGCCGATGAGGCCGAGGCCGGCGAGGCCGCCGACGCCCGCGGCGATCCGCACCCTGGGGTTGTCGGGGTCTTCGCTCTCCGCTCGATGGGCGACGACGTGGAGCAGGAGGCCGCCGATCAGCGCTTGGAAGAGGCCGATCCACTGGGGGTCGATCAGGGGCAGGCGGGTCGCCGCGAGGGTGTAGCCGGCGACCGTCGCCGCGGCGATCGAGGTGAGCACGAGGGCCGCGCGCAGAGCCCCCGCGGTTGGCCGCAGGAGCCACCAGATCGCGACAGCGACCGGCAGCTGATGGGCGATGATCGCGATCTCGAGACCGTGACCGCGGTTGCCCCCGATGTGGGCGCCGCCGAGGGCGAGGCCGTCGGTGAAGGCGTGGGCGGCCATCCCGAGGATGGCGACGAAGAGAGCGGCGCGGTGGGTCCCGCGGGTCGCCATGCGCATCGGCCCCTCGGCGATCGTCGGCGCTGCGATCCCGAGGAGGAGGGCGAGGAAGCCGTAGCCGCCGGCGGAGGCGAGCGCGTCGGGGGTGATCTCGAGGAGGACCAGGCCGACGATCGCGACCAGGACGAAGTTGTCGAGCGCCGCCATCGTCACCCGCTCGCGGCGGGCGACCCTGTGGATCAGCGGACCCAGGAGGAGGGCGCCGACGCTGATGGCCAGGACCTGCGGGCCGTGGTCATCGCTGAAGAAGGGGAGCGGCAAGGGTCGTGGATAATAGCCGAAGCATCGCGCGTGGTATTCCACCGCCGATGATGGGCACAGGGAGTCGCGCGAGCCGCGGACAAGGGGCCAAGGGGACCCCAGACGGTGATGGGGCGGTGACGGTGTCGCCGACCTACCTCGAGATCTACGCGGCCGTCGAGCGGGTCCCCTGCGGCTGTGTCGCGACCTACGGCCAGGTCGCCCGGGTCGCGGGCCTCCCCGGACGAGCGCGCCAGGTCGGCTACGCCCTGCACGCCCTGCCGCCGGGGAGCCCGGTCCCCTGGCAGCGCGTGGTCAACGCTCGCGGCGAGATAAGCCTCGCGGGCGCCAGCGCCGAGCGCCAGCGTCGGCTCCTGCGGGCTGAGGGGATCGAGTTTGACGAGCGCGGTCGGGTCAGCCTTCGCCGCTTCGGCTGGCCAGCCTGAGCCGCGACGATCGGTCTTTGGCTGGGCGCGGCGCTCTGGCCCCCTCTGTAGGTGTTCTTATGGTCATGTTGTCCTGTCTGCTGGAGGAGCGGCGGCGGCGATGCCTGAGGTTGGTGCGCTGGTCCGCGCCTGCCGACCCTCGTCTTGACCACGCTGCGTTTGGGGAAGCCTGCGCGCTCGCGCGCTCGCGCCTCGCAACTCCCCGCAGGGGAGGGGTAGACACCCTTTGCTGGCGGCGGCTCAGCCCCTGTCGACGCCGGTCGCAGGAGCGCGCGCTTCCCCGCGTTGACGAGAAAACCTGGCGCGACATAGCGTGGTCCCATGTCCCTTAGGTTTCTTGTTCTGCTTTGTGGTCTCGGGTTGGTCGCCTGCTCCGGTGATGATGCCGCGTCCGATACCGACACGATGGCGAGCTCCGCCGGCTATACGACGCCGGGCACGACCTCGACCGGTGAGGGGTCGAGCACGACGGATGACACGACGTCGACGTCGACGACCTCGGAGAACACCAGCACCTCCGAGACGTCGACGACGACCGAGGCCTGCCCCGCCGGGGGGGAGGGCTGCGACTGTCTCGAGGGGGACGCCTGCGACTCCGGCCTCGAGTGTGTCGACGGGACGTGCATCGCCGACGCCGGGACCGACTCGGACACGGACACGGACACGGACACGGACACGTCGACCGGCGCGGACCCCTTCTGCGGCGACGGGATCGCTGTCCCCGACGAGCTCTGCTTCTCGTCGGCGGTCACCCTCGGCATGGGCTCGGGCCCGGCGGCGGTGCTCGCCGAGGATATCGACGGCGACGAGCTCGCGGACGTCGTCTGTGCGAACAGCCAGTCGAACAACCTGACGACCCGGGTCTACAAGGGCAGCAACACCTTCGGCAGCCTCTCAGCGTTGATCGCTGGGACGACCCCGAGCGCTCTCGTGAGCGTCGAGGTCAACGGCGACGCCAACATCGACATCGTCTCGGCGAACCGCGGGGCGAGCACGGTCTCGCTCTTCACCGGCAGCGGCGATGGCAAGTTCATCGCCGGGGTGTCGATCCCGGTCGGCGGACAGCCGCGGGGGCTCTTGGCGGCCAAGGTCGACGGCGATGACCTCGTCGATCTCCTGGTGGCGAACGCCGCGGACAATACGGTCGGCCTGCTCCTCGGGGATGGCGTCGGCTTCGGCGAGATGACGACCTTCGCCGTGGGGGCGACCCCGGTCGACATCGGTATCGGCGACTTCAACGGCGACACGAACCTCGACATCATCGTCGCCAACGCGGGGACCACCTCTCTGAGCATGCTCCTCGGCAACGGCCAGGGCGGTTTTGGAGCGGCGACGGCGGTGCCCGTCGGCGCCGCGCCGTCGGCGATCGCCGTCGGTGACGTCAACGGCGATGGCAAGCTCGACCTCGCGGTGTCGGTGCCGTCGATGGACTCGGCGGTGGTGCTCCTCGGCGCCGGGTTTGGCATGTTCTCGCCGGGCGTCCCCTTCGGTACGGGGGTCAGCCCGACCGACATCACCCTCGCCGACATGACCGGCGACGGCGCCCTCGACATCGTCACCAGCAACGGCGGCGACAACACGGTGACCGTGCTTCGCGGCATAGGGGTCGGGGCCTTCATGGTCGCCGAGCCGCTCAATGTCGGCATGTCACCGGCGGCCGTCGCAGTGGGCGACTTCAACGGCGACGATGTCCCGGACCTCGCGACGGCCGACAGCGCGGCGAGCACGGTGACTGTGCTGATCAGCGATCCCTAGGAGGCTGTGGTGGCGCGGGCCCTCGGGGGGGCGAACGAGACGCCTCCCAGCGCCGGTGAGGGCGATGGGAGGTCGGGGGCTGTTGCGGTGCTCTCGGACCGTCGTCGGCCGGCGCGGGTTCGTGGCCGATGCGCGGCCGGGCCGTGCTAGTTGGCCGAGCTGCCGCTGAGGAGCCCGCGAAAGGCGCTGCGGTGGATCCACGCCAGGCCGAGGCTCATCACGACCAGGGCTACGGCCATGCCGGACTCACCGGGCGTGAGGACCAGGTGGAAGGCGAGGATGTTGACGAGCACCGGCGCGAGGAGGACGAGCCCGAGCGGAAGGGCCCGTCCGCTGAGGATGAGGGCGCCGGCGACGATCTCGGTGCCCTTGATCAGCGGGAACATGTAGCCGGTCGCGGCCAGCGCCCCCATGAACGAAGCGGCGGCCCCCTCCATCGGCGGCATCGGCATAAAGCCGAGGAATCCGTTGAGCCCGAAGACGACGAAGATGAGGCCTAGGATGACGCGAAGGATGAGGGAGGTGATGCGGATTCGTGCGGACATTGTCTTCTCCAGCGCCCTTGTGGGCCGCTCTAGTGGAGCGTGGACCCGACCTCTTCATCGCGCTAGAGTCGTCTAGGCAAAGGATTAGTGCGTGGGCGCAAAAGTTGATCTCAACGACCTCGCGACCTTCGTCAGGGTCGCGAACGCCGGCTCTTTCAGCGGGGCGGCGCGGCAGATCGGCGTGCCGACGTCGACGGTCTCGCGAGCCGTCGCTCGCCTCGAGGACTCGCTCGGCGTCGTCCTTCTTCAGCGGACGACGCGGCGGGTCGCCTTGACCCGTGAGGGACGGTGGTTACGCGAGCGTAGCCACGGCGCGATAGGATCGTTGGAGAGCGCGGCCGAGGCGGTCCGTGATCTCCAGGGGCAGCCGCAGGGGGTCCTGCGGATCGCCGCGCCGCAGGACATCGGCCACAACATCGTCGCGCAGCTGATCCAACGCTACTCGCAGCGCTACCCCGCCGTGCGGATCGAGCTCGAGTTCAGCGGCCGGCTCGTCGATCTCGTCGCCGAGGGCTTTGACGTCGCGTTGCGAGCCGGTGCTCTCCGCGACTCCTCGCTCATCGCCCGCAAGGTTGGCGACCTCCGGGCCTATGTCGTCGCCACCCCGGGGTATCTTCAGGTCCACGGGAGCCCCCGCCGACCGGAGGAGCTCGCCGCCCACGAGTGCGCGCTCTTTCGCGGCAAGGACGGCTCGCAGGTCTGGACCCTGACCCGCGCCAAGGAGGGCGCTGCGGGCCGCAAGGGGCGAGATTCGACCCTCAGGGTCGAGGTCCACGGCCGGGTCGACAGCGACGACTTTGGCTACAACCGCGAGTTTATCCTCCAGGGCGGCTGCCTCGGCATGCTCCCGCACCTGCTGTGCAGGGATGATCTCCGCGAAGGGCGTCTGGTCAACGCGCTCCCCGAGTACGTCCTCCGCGAAGGCGCGCTCTATCTCATCTACCCGTCGACCCGCAACCTCTCGCCCAAGGTCAAGGCCTTTCGCGAGCTGGCGATTGAGACATTGAGCGAAGACTAGCCGCCGCTGGTGCAGGTCGCGGGGGGGCAACCTTCGTCCCCTGTCCCCCGTCCCCCGTCCCCCGCGGGGTCGGCCTCAGCCGGTGGGCTGCTCAGTCGGACGCGAGCGTCGGTGACTTGAGCAGCGCCTCGACGTCGTCCATCGTCAGCTTCTTGCCGCCTGTGGTGTCGCGGCCGAGGGCGCTCTCGGCGACCTCCCGCTTGCGCATGCCGAGCTCGACCATCTTCTGCTCGACGGTGTCCTCGCAGACCAGGCGGTAGACGTTGACTGGCTTCTCCTGGCCGATCCGGTGGGCGCGGTCGGTCGCCTGATCCTCGACGGCGGGGTTCCACCACGGGTCGTAATGGATGACCGTGTCGGCCTCGGTGAGGGTGAGGCCGCTGCCGCCCGCCTTGAGCGAGATCAGGAAGACCGGGGGCCCGTACTTGGTCTGGAAGGTCTTGACCAGCTCCTCGCGGTTTTTGGTCCCGCCGTGGAGCCAGAGGTACTCGATCTGCATCTCCTTGAGCGCCGCGCCGATGATCTTCTGCATCTCGACGAACTGGGAGAAGACGAGCACCTTGGAGCCGGAGCCGATCGCGTCGGCGATCAGCTCCTTGAAGGCGTCGAGCTTGGCCGAGCCCGGGAGGGTCGCCATGTCGGGGAGGCCGAGGAGCTTCGGATCGCAGCAGATCTGGCGCAGGCGGGTGAGCGCCGCGAGGATCGTCATCTGCGACTTCTCCAGGCCGACCTCGTCGATCCGGCCCATGATCTCGGAGCGGGCGGCCTTGAGGATCCGGTTGTAGAGGCCGAGCTGGGTCCGCCCCATGTTGACGAAGAGCGTCTGCTCGGTCTTCGGCGGCAGCTCCTTGGCCACGTCCTCCTTGCGCCGGCGCATGATAAAGGGCCGGATCCGGGCCCGCAGCGCCTCCAGGGCCCCGCGGTCGCCGTCCTCGATCGGCCGGACGAAGGTCTTCTGGAACTCGCTGAGCTTGCCCAAGAAGCCCGGGGCCAAGAAGTCGAAGATCGCCCAGAGGTCGGCGAGGTGGTTCTCGACCGGGGTGCCGGAGAGGGCGAGGCGATGCTCCGCCTTGAGCATCCGCGCCGACTTGGCCGTCGAGGTGGTCCAGTTCTTGATGTACTGGGCCTCGTCGAGGATCACGTAGCGGAAGGGGATCTTCGACAGCTCGTCGATGTCGCGGCGCAGGAGTGCGTAGGAGGTGACGGTGATGTCCCTCTTTTTTAGGAGGCGGCGGTTCTCGGACCGGTCAGGGCCGTACCACATCAGGATTGACAGGCTCGGCGCCCACTTGGCGACCTCCTGCTTCCACACTGAGACGACCGAGGTCGGGCAGACGATCAGGGTCGGGGCGGGGCCCTCCTCCTCCTTGGCCTTGGTCAGGAGGGCGATCGCCTGGACCGTCTTTCCGAGGCCCATGTCGTCGGCGAGGATGCCGGTCATCCGGTTCTTGTGGAGCTGCCACATCCAGGCGAAGCCGGAGCGCTGGTAGTCGCGCAGCTTGGCGGTCAGCGCCTTCGCCTTGCGCGGCGCCCTCGACGACTTCTTGCCGGTCATGTTCGACATCAGCTGCTTGACCTCCTTGGCGACCGCGGCGGTGGGGACCGCGGTCAGGAGGCGCGAGAGCGTGCCGAGCTCGAGGGTGGAGAGCTCCGCGTGGCCGACCTTGTCGAAGTCGATCGCGTCGGCGGCCTCGGCGATGGGCTCTAGGATCTTCGGGTCGAGCTTGGCGACCGAGCCGTCGGCGAGGGTCACCCAGCGGCGGCCGTCGTGGAGCCAGCGGAGGAGGTCGCGGAAGGAGATGAGGCCGTCCTCGCCGTCGATCTCGACGATCGCCTCGATGTCGAGCACCGAGCCCTCGCGGTTCGACACCGAGACCTTCGGCGACGGCGACTTCGAGCGGATCTTGGGCAGCGCCGGGACCCGCTTGTCCCAGGCCTCGGGGAGGAGCGGGATGCCGACGATCATAAACTCGACCGCGGCGTCGCCGTTGGCGATGAAGCCGTCATCGCCCTCGACGTCGCGCAGGCCCAGGTTGGTCAGGACCTGGCGAGCCTCGGCCTCGGCGGTGAGGTCACGGTAGAAGGAGACCGACTGACCGCCGTCGAGGTGGGCGGCGTAGCGGGGCGACTCTGGGTCGGTGCCCTGGATCTCGATGGTGACGTCTTGGTAGCGGGCGGCGAGGCGGACCTTGATCCGGCTGGCGTCGCCCTCGATCGTGGCGATGATCACGTCGATCTCGCGGGAGTCGGAGGCCAGCGCGAAGAGGTCCTTGCGCGGGATGCCGACGGTCATCAGCTGATCGGAGAGGGTGTCCATCTGATCGGCGCTGACCCGGCTGTCCATGACGATCTTGGGCTGGCGGGCGACCGCCGCGAGCACCCAAGGCGGGGTGTCAGGGATCAGGAAGAGCTCGCCGGTGGTGAGCACGAGGAACCACGTCGGCGCCCCGGCGATCACACGGCCCTCCTCGACCTCGAAGGTGCGGCCGCGGACGGGCTCCTCGAGGAAGGCGTGGAGATCGATCGTCGCCGAGCCCTTGCGCGGCTCGGCGCGGACCCGCAGCGCCAGGGGCTCGCCGACGAACTTCAGGCGGCCGACCCCCTTGAGGCTGACCGAGGCGTTGCGGGCGAAGTAGAGCATCCCCGCGAGGGCGACATCGTCGAGGACGTGGGTCCCGTCGTCGGCCTCGTCGGTCTCCCAGTCGATGTAGTGCTGGATCATCTGGTCGCCGGGCGCGAGCGCCTGGCTCTTGCTCTTGCGCGAGCGACCGCGGTCGACCGCACTCGCCCCGCCGCGGAAGACGTGCACGTGCCAGCGCCCGCGGCGGTAGTCGATCTGATAGCGACGGCGGCCCTGCGGATCGGCGATCACGTCCTCGACCCAGGGGTTGTGGGCCATCGTGATCTCGCCGCCCGCGAGGTAGTCGCGGCGGAAGGTCAGGCCGAGCGCGACCGAGTGGTGGCAGACCTTCTCCCAGCCGTCGGTGAAGGTCGGACAGGTGCAGCGGGCGAGGAGCGGAATTTCGCCCTTCCCGTGCTTGAGCGTCGCCGTGTGCGGGACCGGCTGGGAGCCGAGCACCTTGCCCCGCAGGACCTCACCGTCAAAGACCAGGTCGGACACCTTGCCCCGCTCAAAGAGCTCGGTGCCGGCGGCGTAGGCCTTCGGGGAGGTCAGGTGCGAGAGCGCTTCAGGCTCCAAGAGGGGGAGAAAAGCCTCGAGATTGGACACGAAATTTCCTGCGGCGAAGTCAGCGGTTCTCTGCTCAGCCCGGCGAGACCCCCTAGCTAGGGGGTCTCAGGCGGCCTCTCGCTGGTCTTCACCAGGGAAAGGGTTCTCATCGACACTTCGGCTCCGCCGGTGCTGGACAAACCAGCGACCTCGGCTCAGCCGACCACGAACTCGTGTATCACGCGGGATCTCTGGGGTCCACGACAAAAGGCCGTGAAGCGTCCCCGTCTGGGGTCACCCTGCTCGTCTGAGCCTCTGACGTCGAGGTCAGACGAGCTGCGCGGTAGCGCGCTCGGCGCGAAAGGACGTGCTTCGGGCCCTGAGGCTCGTCCTTTCGCAGTCGGGCCGCCGCCGGCCTCGCCGTGGCCGTCGAGGCGCGCCGAGCCCCGAGGACGCGTCAACGTGGATCCAGGTCGGCGGCTGTGAGCTCGCGTCCCTCGAGACGATGCGCTACGTGGTCGGGCTACCTCGACCTCTCAGCGCCGAGCGAGAGCCTGCTCCTGCTCAATCCCCTCGTCGAGGAGCAGGGCGGGTGGTCCACGGCGGAGACGATAGGTTCGGCTCCATCGAGGACCCCACCTATATCGATATCAGCGGCTGGATCGAGCGTGAGGCGAAGCGCCAAGAGCGGCCTGGCTCTCCCCGCTCAGCGCAGGAGGCCGCCGAGGCGACGCTGGGTCCGGGCGCGACGCCAGTCCGAGCGGATGAGGCGGAGGCCGAGGGCGTAGAGCGCCCAGAAGGCGCCGCCGATCGCCAGACCGGCGAGCGTCGGCCCGACCACCGGCGCCTCGACCCGGACCTCGCGCAGCTCGGCCGCGGCCCGCTGCCAGTTGATCGCCAAGAAGGCGACGACGAGGCTCAGGAGGATCGCCCGGAGCAGGGTCCAGCCGGCGAAGCGACGGCGGCGGCCGAGGCCGAGCCCCTCGCTCTCGAGGAAGCGGAGCAGAAGGCGGAGCCAGGCGCCGAACATCGGGATCAGGGAAAAGCCGACGAGGCCGGCGAGGCCGGCGACGGCCTCGCTGAGCCGCTCGACGGTGATGGCGGGTCCTGGCAGCACGGCGCTGAGCGTAGCAGCCCGCGGCGACCCGGAGTCGAGGAGTCTTCTCATCCGCGGGTCGCTGCGGGCGCTGCAAAACCCGCGGCGGAGGGGCCGTACCCTGGCGTATTCTCGGGCGATGCAGGGAAACGGCGAGCTGACAGCGATCCAAGCGCGGGCGCACGCGACAGTGCGCGGGATTCAGGACAGGATCTGCGAGGCGCTCGAGGCGATCGAGCGCGAGCACGGCAAGGGCGCGACCTTCGTCCATGACCGGTGGGTCCGGGAGGCGGGCGGCGGCGGCGAGAGTCGGGTCCTCCGCGGCGATGTTTTTGAGAAGGCGGGCGTCAACGTCTCGGCGGTCTACGGCGAGCTCAGCCCGGACTTTGCCGCCCAGCTCCACGGCTCTGGCAGCAGCTTCTTCGCCACCGGCGTCTCGCTCGTCTTCCACCCGACAAACCCGCACCTGCCGACGACCCACGCCAACTTTCGCTACATCGAGCACGGCGATCGTCGCTGGGTCGGCGGCGGCGGTGACCTGACGCCCTACTACTTCCACGCCGAGGACAAGGAGTCCTTCCACCTGGCGTGGCAGCGCTACTGCGAGGCGTTCCCCGAGATCGCAGACTACCCGGCGTGGCGCGACTGGTGCGATCGCTACTTCTTCCTCAAGCACCGCGGCGAGCGGCGAGGGGTCGGCGGGATCTTCTTCGACTACGTCAACGTCGACCCGGCGATCGAGGGGCATGACCTGCAGCTCTTGGACTTCCTCAAGGCCGGCGGCGACGCCTTTTTGGCGGCGTACATGCCGATCGTCGACCGCCGGGTCGCGATCCCGTGGACGGCCGAGCAGCGGCGCTGGCAGGAGCTTCGCCGCGGCCGCTACGTCGAGTTCAACCTGCTCTTTGATCGGGGGACGATCTTCGGGATCAAGACTGGCGGTCGGACCGAGTCGATCCTCATGTCCTTGCCGCCACATGTCCAATGGGGCTACTGCGAAGAGCCCGAGGCGGGGACCCCAGAGGCGCACCTCCTCGAGGTGCTCCGCGAGCCGCCGCCGTCCGGACCGATCGCGGGCTCCGAGCGCTGATGCGGACGTCGTAGGATGGGCTCGACTGTGCGCAGAGGGGCCCCCTGGGGGTCCTCAGGGGAACTCCCTGGTGTAGGCGATGTGTTCGATGAGGGGTTCCCCCTGCGTCGCCGTCCGCTCTCGCTCACCGTCGTCGCAAGGGGCTGATCAGCGCTGGGCTCAGGGCCCTGCCGTGACATTCTCCCCTCCCCATGGTCCCTCGGATCCTCACCGCCGCTGTCGTGGCAGCGTGGTTGGTCGCCGCGTCGTCCGCCCGGGCTGCGCCGGCGAGCCGCGGTGGGAGCGACGGTGGGGGCGACGCTACGACCGACGAAGGAGCGGCGTACGGCGAGGCGGAGAGCGACGCTGACGAGCAGAGCGGGGACGACGACGGGGGCGACGGCGAGGCCGCGGAGAACCGGCGGACCATCGTCGTTCAGGGCGCTCGGGCGGCCAACGATGAGCGGGCTTCTTCGGTGGTCCGTCGTCGCGACATCGAAGAGCGACTCCCGCGCTCGGCCCCCGACGCGCTCCGCTACGAGCCCGGGGTCTACGTCCAGCAGACGGCGCATAGCCAGGGCTCCCCCTACGTCCGCGGTCTGACCGGCCAGCAGACGATCATGATGTTCGACGGGATCCGCCTCAACAACAGCACCTTCCGTCAGGGGCCAAACCAGTACTTTTTTACGATCGACTCGCGGACGATCCAGCGCCTCGAGGTGGTCCGCGGCGCAGCGTCGACCCGCTACGGCTCCGACGCGATGGGCGGCGCCCTCCTGACCACGCCGATCCAGCCGTCGATGGCCATCGGTGACAAGGCTTGGACCGTGAGCCCGAAGGTCAGCCTGCGCAGCGGCACCGCCGACGGGGAGCTCGGCGGTCGCGGTCAGATCGAGCTCGGCTACAAGGGCAAGCTCGGCTTCATCGGCGGGGTCGGCTATCGCGACGTCGGCCAGCTCAAGACCGCCGGGCCGATCCGTTCGCCGACGACGGGCGCTCCGGTGATGTCGCCCCGCTTCGCCGACGATGGCGTCACCCAGCTAGGCACAGGCTTCAAAGAGCTGACCGCCGACGGGCGTCTCGTCTGGCAGCAGAGCGACAAGCTGCGGCTGACCCTCGGCTACTACGATTATCGCCAGTTCGACGCGCCGCGGACCGATCGCTGTCCCCCTGCGACCGCCCCGGAGAACGAGTGCCTGACCTACGACGAACAGTTTCGCACGCTGGTCTACGCCGCCGCCGATCTCCAGACCAAGTCGGCGCTGGCGGAGCGCGGTCGCTTCACCCTCTCGTTCCAAAACCAGCACGAGCGTCGTCACCATGATCGGCCGTCGACCAACACCCGCAACGACGGTCGCGATGATGTCTACACGATCGGCGGGAGCGGGCGCCTGCACACCCGGCGCTTCGCCCCGGCGCCGTGGATCCGCGCCGGCGCCAGCTACGGCGGCGAACTCTACTTTGACACGATCCGCTCGAAGGCCTGGAACGTCTTCTCTGACGTCGGGATCACCAGCCCGCAAAGCCGCGGCCAGTACCTCGACGGCTCCCGATACCTGAGCACCGGTCTCTACGTTGAGGGGCAGGCGGAGCTGTGGCAGCGCCTGGAGCTCCGGGCCGGCGGGCGGGTGGCTGCGGCGCTAGCGAGGGCAGAGGGCGATGTGGAGTCGTCGTCCGTCGGCGTCGACCGGCGCTGGGTGACGCCGGTCGGATCTGTCGGCGCGGGCGTCCGCCTGAGCGACTGGCTGCGCGTGCTGGTCAACGTCGACCAGGGCTTTCGCGCGCCGAACCTCGACGATCTCACGAGCCGACAGCAGACTGGGCCCGGCTTCCAGCTCGAGAACGCAGACCTCAACCCCGAGCGGGCGCTCTCCCTGGAGACCGGCTTTAAGATCACGAGCCCGTGGATCGAGGCGGCGGCCTTCGCCTTCCAGTCGAGGATCACCGACATGGTCGCCCGGGCGCCGGTACAGGTGGACGCCTGCCCCCCAGGGTCGGCCGGATGCGGGGCGTCGCAGACCGTCTTTCAGCTGGTCAACCTCGAGGACGAGGCGCTGATCCGCGGCTTCGACGGGGTGGTCCGGGTGATCCTGCCCAAGGGCTTCGGCCTGCGGACGACGATCGCCTACGCCTGGGGCGAGGGTCCGAACCCGGTCGAGGGGGGCTCGCCGTCGCGGCTCCCGCTCTCCCGCGTCCCGCCGCTCAACGGCGCCGCAGAGTTCACCTGGCGCTCGCGCAAGCTCGGGATCTTCTCAGGGGCTGGGCTCCGCTGGGCCCGGGCCCAGACCCGTCTCGCCCTCTCCGACATGTCAGACGTCCGGATCCCGGTGGGCGGGACGCCGGGCTTCGCCGTGCTCGACGTCCGCGCCGGCTATCGCTGGGGTCGTCGGGCGCTGATCTCGATGGTCTTCGAGAACGTCACCAACGCTGCGTATCGCTACCACGGCTCCTCGGTGAACGGCGCCGGTCGGGGGCTGCGGATCTTCGCCGAGTTCGGCTTCTAGGTTCTTTTCTTTTTGTTGGTCAGGGGGTCAGCGGGTTTGTTGGTTTGTTGGTTTGTTTGTTGGTTTGTTGGTCTCAGGGTCTCAGGGTCTCAGGGTCTCAGGGTCTCAGGGTCTCAGGGTCTCAGGGTCTCAGGGTCTCAGGGTCTCAGGGTCTCAGGGATTTCGCGGTCTGAGGTCAGGTCTTGAGGTCAGACACCGGAGTTGAAGCAGAGGGCGTGTCGGCGGCGGACTCCGGCTGGTATCGTGAGGCGGCGATGCTCGGGGCGGAAGAGGTGCCGCGGAGAGGCGGGCTCGCCCGCTCCTCGGGGGTCGTCGTTCTCTGGGCGGCGGTCATCGGCGTCCTCGCGGCGATCGTGCTCATGGCCGGCGCGGTGGTTGGCGAGCTCGACGCGAGCCCGCCCTGGCGCGTTCAGGCGGGGGGCGGCGATCGGGGCACCCTCGAGAACCTCGGCGTCGAGGGGAGCGCCGACGCCGACGCCGATCAGCAGGTGATCCGCCTGGCGGGGTCAGGCTCTAACCTGCCCCTCACCCGCGAGATCGCCGAGGCTTTCATGCGCCGCTGGCCGGGCAAGCGGGTGATCGTCTTTGAGAGCGTCGGCTCGACCGGCGGGATCCGGGCGGTCAGCGACGGCGTCGTCGATCTCGGCCTGGTCTCGCGACCCTTCAGGCCCGCTGAAGACGGGCTCGGGTTGGTCGTGCTCCCCTACGCGCGGGTCGCCGTCGCGGCGGTCGCCAACCTCGACGTGCCAGAGCAGGGGCTCAGCCGGAGCGGGCTCATCGACGTCTTCGCCGGGGAGCGGCGGCGCTGGGAGAACGGCGCGCCGATCGTCGTCCTCCAGCGCGAACGCGGCGACTCGAGCCACGCGGCGGTCGACCGGGCGCTCCCCGACTTCGCGGCGGTCAACGACACCGCCTATCGTCAGGAGCGCTGGCGGGTCGTCTACAACGATCGGGCGATGTACGAGACCTTGGTGAGCACGCCGGGCGCGGTCGGCCTCCTCGACGTCGGCGCGACCCAGACCCAGGCGCTCGCCCTCAAGGTGCTCGAGCTCGACGGCGTCGCGCCGACCGAGGCAAACCTCCGCTCGGGCCGCTATCCCTTCGCCAAGGACCTCTCGTTTGTCAGCGTCGAGCAGCCCGCCGGGCTCGCCGGAGAGCTGGTCGACTTCGTCCGCTCGAGCGACGGCCAGGCGCTGATCCGCCAGCGCGGCTATATCCCGCTGGCGGCCCCCCTTCCCCGTCTAGACGAGAGAGGGGCGCCCTAGAGCGATGGCCGCGGCTCCACACCCGGCGCCGAAGATCGCGGCCGAAGACCCGGACCGTGGGGCCAGCTCGAGCCTCGCGCTCCGGCGCACCCTCGGCCTTCGTCTTCTCCCACTCTCTGTGCTCCTGGCTCTCGTCGTCTCGACCGTCGCGCCGCTCGCCTACCTCGCGTTGACCCTACGTGAGCTCGGCGTCGAGGCTGAGGCGAGGGCCAAGCAGGTCGCCCGCGAGCTCCGCCGCGAGGTGGAGGAGCGGCCGATCCTCTGGCGCTACGGTTCGGCCAAGCTCCTCACCCACATGGGGGAGATCGCCGCCTCGGCGGGGCTGCTGACGATCGCCGTCGTCGACCGTCAGGGACGGCCTGTGGACCTCGACTTTGAGCTCGGGGTCGACCGTCCGACCGAGGTGCCGGCGCTCTGGGTCTCGGCGCCGCTGACCCTCCACGGTGATGTGGTCGCCGACGTCTGGGTCGCCGCCGACCCGCGGCCGGCGATCCGCGGCGCCCTCGGCCTGCTCCTGGGCTTTGGCGTGCTCGGCCTCGGCCTCGGCGGCTTGGTCTATTGGTTGCCGATGCGAGCGATCGGTCGAGCGCAGTCGCGGATCGGCGCCCTCATCGATCGCCTGGGTCGGGCCCGCGGCGCGCTAGAGGAGCTAAACGCGACCCTGGAGGTCCAGGTCGCCGAGCGATCGTCGGAGCTGCGCGACGCCTACGAGGCGCTGCGGCGCAAGGAGGAGCACCTGCGGGCGCTCTCTGGCCGCGCGGTCGCGCTCCAGGAGGCGGAGCGTCGGGTGATCGCCCGTGAGCTCCACGACTCGGCGGGCCAGGCCTTGACCGCGATTCGGATCCACCTCCAGCTGATCGCCCAGAGCTGCGAGAGCCCCGAGGTGGTCGCCCGCCTCGCCGACAAGACCCAGACGATCACCGACGCGACCCTAGAGGAGATCCGCCGGGCGGTGACGATGCTCGGGCCGGCGATCCTCGACGATGTCGGCCTGTCTGCTGCGATCGATCGCCTCTGCGACGATCTGCGCGAGGATGGTCATCTAGAGATCGAGGTCAGCGTCGGGCTTGGCGAGCGGGTCCTGACGCCAGCGCTCGAGAGCACCGTCTATCGTCTGATCCAGGAGTCCTTGACCAACATCGCCCGGCACGCGAAGGCCCGCGCCGCCAGGGTCGAGCTGGTCGCGGAGGCGGAGCGCCTGCGCCTGACGATCCGTGACGACGGCCGCGGCTTTGTCGTCGAGGAGGCGATCGCCGCCAGCCGCAGCCACGGGCTTGTCGGCATGCGCGAGCGGGCGGAGCTCCTCGGCGGCGAGCTCGTGATCCACTCGACCCCAGGCGAGGGCACGGTGGTCACCGCGTACCTGCCCCGGGTCTCGGTCGCCGGCGATGGTGATGACTCGGCGCTGATCGTCGCCTGACTTGGGGCGAGACGCAGGGCCAGCGCGAGATGCGGGGAGAGATCTGCGCCAGGACCGGGTTCGGCTCCTAGAAGCGACCGCGCAGCCTCAGAGCCGGCGGAGCGGGGCCAGGGCCAGACGCGGGGCCAGACGCGGGGCCAGACGCGGGGCCAGACGCGGGGCCAGACGCGGGGCCAGACGCGGGGCCAGACGCGGGGCCAGACGCAGGGCCAGACGCAGGGAGAGACGCAGGGAGAGATGTGGGGCCAGACGTGGGCGAGATGCGGGGCCAGACCGAAAGTCTCGGGCGAGGCGGGCCACTCACCGTGGGCGGGCTGAGGCCCCAGGGCATCGCTCCGACGGGCCTTGGGTCGAGGTCCGGGCCACTCACCGTGGGCGGGTCCTAGAAGCGACCGCGCAGGCTCAGCGCCGGCCGAGCGCCGAGGGTTCGCGGGGCCAGGAGCCGGGGTCGGGTCACCGCGGACGCGGCGAGGACGGGCAGGTCGAGGCCGACCTGAAGATCCTTGTCGACCACGTACTCGAGCCGTGGATGGATGCTCGGCGGGCTCTGCTCGGCCTTGATCGTCTCGACGCTGAGCGCCAGCTTGGAGAACCTCGGAGCGGTCGGTGAAATCTCGACGCGCCAGACCTCGACGGGCTCGACGGTCAAGCCTTTCATCGGCCGAACCACCGCGCGCCAGGTGAGAAAGTGCTCCGACTTCAGACGAAACGCCTTGCCGAGCTCGCGCTCAGAGATCGTGGTTGGTGGCTGCGAGGCGCCAGCGGGGGCCGCGGTCGCGGCGGTCGTCGGCGCCTGGGCGAGGAAGAGCCCGAGGAGCGTCGTCGAGAGCATAGAAGAAGCCTATTCGCAGAAGCCCCGCTCGGCAAGCGCAAGAGGATACGCCGCGTCAGAGGGCCGCGCCGTGGCGCGAAGACTCCTTTCGTCGAGGCGTCGCGGCTGGTCGCGGCTGGTCGCGGCTGGTCGCGGCTGGTCGCGGCTGGGCCGAGCCGCTCGTCGATGAACATCGCCCTGGGGTTCGGCTGTGTGGGCAGCAGCTTCGCGGCCTGTGTTCATGGCGCTGGGAGCTCGGCTGGGGCGACGGAGGCCGAGGGCAGAGGTGCTCGGGGAGCAGGTGCTGAGGGCGGAGGCTTCAGCTCGTTCTCATGAGGCTGTGCTCGGGGGATCGAGGGCAGAGCTTCAAGGCGTGCAGGAGGTGGCCTAGGGCGGTCTGGCGCCCGTGCTACCCTGCCGACGCGATGACCGCCAGCAACGCGCCGATCCGGGTAATTCTCGCGGAGGACCACACAATAGTCCGTGAGGGCCTCCGCGCGCTCCTCAGCGTCCGTGATGAGATCGAGGTCGTCGCAGAGGTCGGCAACGGCCGGGCGGCCGTCGAGGCCGTCGCCATCCACAAGCCTGACGTGATCGTCATGGATCTCGGGATGCCCGAGCTCAACGGTGTTGACGCCACCCGTCTCGTCCGCGAACGTTTCAAGGACACGCAGGTGTTGATCCTCTCCATGCACTCCTCTGAGGAGTACGTGCGCCCCGCGATCCGAGCAGGGGCCAACGGCTATCTGGTCAAGGGGTCAGGTCTTAGCGACCTCGTCTCGGCGATCATCGCCCTCGCCAAGGGCGAAGCCTTCTTCAGCCCGGCGGTCGCCAAGATCCTGCTCCAGGAGAGCCGCCGCGCCGCGGCCCCCAAGAAGCTCGAGCCAAGCGACGGTCTGACCAACCGCGAGCGTCAGGTGCTCACCCTCGTCGCCGAGGGCAAGTCGAGCCCGGACATCGCCCAGCTCCTCAGCCTCAGCGTGAAGACCGTCGAGGGGCATCGCTCGCGGATCATGACCAAGCTCGAGACCCACAACGTCGCCGGCATGGTCCGCCACGCCATCCGCATCGGCCTCGTCTCCGCGGACGCCTGATCGACGCTGGCCGGCCTCGCATCCCGCGAGCACTCGCGGGTCTCTCTAGATGTTGAAGTACTTCGCGTCCATGTGGTGGACGATGATCGCGCTCGTCGACTGCTCGGGGACCAGCTGAAAGCCTTCGGTCAGGTTGACGCCGATCCGCTCAGGCCCGAGCAGATCAAACACCGCCACCTGGTCCTCGAGGCGAGGACACGCCGGATAGCCGAACGAGTAGCGCGACCCCTGGTACTTCTGCTTGAAGAGCCCCTTGATGTCCGTCGCATCGCCGTGGGCGATGTCCAGCTCGCGGCGGACGCGCTTATGCCAGAGCTCCGCGAGCCCCTCGGCGGCCTCGACCCCGAGCCCGTAGAAGTGGAGGTAGTCATCGTAGCGATCGGCCGCGAAGAGCTCCTGGCACAGCTCTGTCGCGCAGGCCCCCATCGTCACCACCGTCATCGCGATCACGTCGCGCTCCTTCGACTGGACCGTGCGGAAGAAGTCGGAGATGCACAGCGTCTTCTTGTCGAGCTGCCGCGGGAACGTGATCCGCAGCGGCGCTCGCTTGTCCTCGGGGTCGTAGACGATCAGGTCATTGTGGTCAGCTTGGCAGGGGAAGTAGCCGTAGACCACCTGCGGCGCGAGGAGCTTGTCGTTGGCCGCCCGCTCGCACCATCTCCTGAACTTGACCTCCGCCTCACGCTCGATGAGGGCGTTGTACTCGGACTCGCTCAGCGACCCGCGCCGGTACTGCCATTGGCCGACGAAGAGCGCCTTCTTGTTGATGTAGCGGAAGATCTCGCCGATGTTGAGCTCCTCAGAGCCGACCACGCGAGAGCCCCAAAAGGGCGGCTTCGGGATCCGCGACGCCGGCTTGATCTTCGACCGGACATAGGTCGTCATCGCCTTTTGCAGGTGAGCCTCCCACTCGGCGTGGGTGTTGTGGCGATAGGCCCGGCGCCGCTTCGGCGCGGTCAGGGTGATCTTGTCGGCGGGGACATGGCCGCACAGCTCGTCCATCAGCGAGAGCCCCTCAAAGGCGTCCTTCGCGTAGAAGACCCGGGCGTGGGCCTGGGCGAGCGGAGCCTGGCGATGCGAGCTGTCGTCGCTCGGCGCCTCGGTAGCGGCGGCTGCCCCCTCCGCGATCTGCTCCTCCTTGGTCACCCCGGAGTAGGCCGCCTGGAGGTCGAAGTCGACGTAGCCGCGGGTCAGGGCTGCGCCGCCGCAGAGGACCGCGGTGTTCATCCCCAGCTCGCGCATCCGCTGGAGGTTCTCCTTCATCACCACCGTCGACTTGACCAGGAGCCCGGACATGCCGATGACCTCGGGCTTGTGCTCGGCGGCGGCGGCGAGGATCGCGTCGATCGGCTGCTTGATCCCGAGGTTGATGACCTCGTAGCCGTTGTTCGACAGGATGATGTCGACCAGGTTCTTGCCGATGTCGTGGACGTCGCCCTTGACCGTCGCGAGGACCATGCAGCCCTTTCGCGGGCCGGCGACCTTGTCGAGGAGGGGCTCTAGGTGGCGGACCGCGGCCTTCATCGTCTCCGCCGACTGGAGGACGAAGGGGAGCTGCATCTTCCCCGCGCCGAAGAGCTCGCCGACGACCTTCATCCCGTCGAGGAGGAAGCGGTTGATGATCTCTAGCGCCGAGTACGACTCTAGGGCCACGTCGAGGAGGGGCTCAAACTTGACCCGATTGCCGTCGATGATCCGCCGCTTGATCCGCTCGGGGAGCGGCAGGGCGGCCTCTTGGTCGGGGTTGGCCTCGTGGCGGCGGATCCCGGTGAAGCGCTCGATGAAGGCGAAGAGCGGGTCGTAGCCGTCCGCGGGGCGCCGCCTGTCGTGGATGAGGTCGGTCGTGACCGTGAGGTCATCGTCGTCGAGCTTGTGGGTCGGGATGATCTTCTTGGCGTTGAGGATCGCCGAGTCGAGCCCCCGCTCCCTCGCCTCGGCGAGGTAGACCGAGTTCAGGATCTGCCGCGGGTAGGGCTTGAGGCCGAAGGAGATGTTGGAGAGGCCAAGGATCGTCCAGGCCTCCGGCATCTCCCGTTTGATCGCTGCGATCCCGTCGAGGGTCTCGAGGCCGAGCTTGCGGCTCTCCTCCTCGCCCTGGGCGATCGTGAAGGTCAGCGGGTCGAAGACCAGGTCGGCCTCGCGCAGGCCGTGGCGGTCGACCGCGAGGTCGCGCATCCGCTTGGCGACCGCGAGCTTGGAGGCGGCGTCCTTGGCCATCCCCTCCTCGTCGATCGTCAGGGCGACCAGGGCCGCGCCGTACTCCCGGGCGAGGCGGGCGATCGTGTCGAACTTATCCTCGCCGTCCTCGAGGTTGATCGAGTTGATGATCGGCCGGCCGCCGATCAGCTTGAGCGAGGCCTCGAGCACGTCGACCTGGGTGGTGTCGATCATGATCGGGATCGTCACCGTCTTGACCAGGCGGGTGAGCACCTCGGTCATGTCGCGGACCTCATCGCGGCCGACGTAGGCGACGCAGACGTCGAGGACGTGGGCCCCCTCGGCGACCTGCCCCTTCGCGAGCTCGACGATCCCGTCCCAGTCCTCCTTGAGCAGGAGCTTGCGGAACTTCTTCGAGCCGTTGGCGTTGGTCCGCTCGCCGACGAGGAGGGGACCTGTGTCCTGGCCTATCGGACAGGATGAGTAGAGGCTGGCGAGGTGCGCCGCGTAGGTCTCGGGGCGCGGCGACGGGGCCGGCAGCTCCGCCGCTGCGGCTGCGATCTCGACGGTGTGCTCGGGGGTGGTCCCACAGCAGCCGCCGATGAGCGAGGCCCCGAACTCGCCGGCGAAGCGTCGATGGTAGTTGGCGAGCTCGCGCGGGGTGAGGTGGTAGACGGCCCTGCCGTCGACGTTCTGCGGCAGACCGGCGTTCGGCTGGACCGAGATCAGGCGCGTGGTGGTCTTCCCGAGGAGGCGGACATGCTCGACCATGAGGTCAGGTCCGGTCGCGCAGTTGAGGCCGATGACGTCGACCGGCAGGGCCTCGAGCGTCGCGATCGCGCCGCTCAGGTCGGTGCCGACGAGCATCGTCCCGGTGGTCTCCATCGTCACTTGGACGAGCACCGGCAGCTCCTTGTCGCGCTCGGCGAGGGCGCGTGAGGCGGCAATCACCGCGCACTTGACCTGGAGGATGTCCTGGCTGGTCTCGATCAGGATCCCGTCGGCGCCGCCGTCGACCAGGCCGCCGATCTGCTCCTGGTAGTTGGCGAGCAGCTCATCGAAGCTGATGTGGCCGAGCGAGACCAGGCGGGTCGTCGGCCCGCAGGCGCCGAGGACGAAGCGCGGGCGCTCCGGCGTGCTGAACTCATCGGCCACCTCGCGCGCGATCGCGGCGGCGTGGCGGTTGAGCTCGTAGGTCTTGTCGCCGAGCTGGTACTCGTCGAGGACCAGACGGGTCGCGCCGAAGGTGTCGGTCTCGACGCAGTCCGCACCGGCCGCGTAGTAGGCCCGGTGGATCTCCTTGACCACGTCTGGGCGGGTCTCGACGAGGATCTCGTTGCAGCCCTCCTGGCCGGCGAAATCTTCGAGGGTGAGGTCGTAGCCCTGGAGCATCGTCCCCATCGCCCCGTCGCAGACGAGCACGCGCTCGCACATCGCCTTGAGGAGAGGGAGGCGTTGGCGGCGGCCGACGAGGTCGAAGCGGGGGATCGGCGGGGTTGGCATGGGACGTCGAGGCTACTAGCAGGGCGTGCAGGCAAGCGCAATTGTGGCGGTCGCCAAGCCGCCCGGTCTTGGGGCACTGGAGGGGGCCTAGGGTCAATCTCGCCCGGCGATCAAGCTTCCATGGCGCGCTCTGCGTTGGTACCTTGGCGCGGTCAAAATGGAGTCTCGAATCATGCGCAATCGTCTAGTAATCGCCTCGTTCGCCACATCTGCCCTTCTCGCAGGCTGTGTCGGTGACGTTGGATCCGAGGAGGACGCACGGGCGGGATGGGCCCCGACGAGCACCGTGCTCGCGATGGGAGCAAGCTCGGCGGAGAGCAGCGCCGGTGCGACGGCCCCGGACGAGAATCCGGTCCTTCGCGCGGGCAATGCCGTGTCGGTCAACTACGACCACAGCTGCAGCTCGGGTTCGATCAACTACAACGGCAATTACTTCTTTGATGCCTCGAATATCGGCTCCGCGGTGGACTTTGACTATCAGGCCGACTTCGACAAGTGCTCGGACGGCAACCTGACCATCGACGGCAGCCTTGACTACAAGCTCACGGCCGAGGCCACTGACGCGGGCTCGAACCTCACCTACTCCTACTCCGGTGAGTTGGTCTGGTCCGGCAGTGTCGAGGGCTCCTGCGCGATCGAGATGACGAGCTCCTTCTCGGCGACCGAGGCCTCCGCGGGCGTCAGCTACTCGGGCAAGATCTGCGGTTACGACGCTGCTGCGACCCTCAACGTCTCCCTCTAGCAGATCGCCGCATGGGTCGGCCCCGCACACTTGCTCGCAGGCAGGCGCGCGGGAGCCGGCGATGCGGCGCTCCGTCGAGGGAGAATGCCTATCTCGCCCAGCCGGCGGATACCGCTGAGATGGGGGCTCTCCCTCAGCGGAGCTATTCCTCAGCGGAGCTATTCCTCAGCGGAGCGGAGCTCAGCGGAGCTATTCCTCAGCGGAGCGGAACTCCGCGGAGTGCGGCTCAGCTAGGCGGAGCTAGGCGGAGCTAGGCGGAGCGCAGGCAGAGCTAGGCGGAGCGCAGGCGGAGCGCAGGCAGAGCTAGGCGGAGCTAGGCGGAGCTAGGCGGAGCTAGGCGGAGCTAGGCGGAGCTCAGCTAGGCGGAGCTAGGCGGAGTTCAGCTAGGCGGAGCGCAGCGCAGGTCCTCTGGGCGGCGCAGAGCGGAGTTCAGCGGGATACCTCGGGACGGGGCCCCGGGCGGTGGCGGAGGAGACGGAAGATCATCTGCTCGCTGGCGTCCAGGCCTCTGCTTAGGTTTTCGTCGTAGGGGCGAGAGGCTCGCTCATGACGCGCGATCTCCTCGAGATCGAGGCGCCCGCGGAGCTCAGCGCAGGCCGCCGACATCGCCGAGCCGAGCGCTTTGAATCCGGCGCAGGGGAGGCCTTCGTAGACGTAGAGGCAGGCCGGCGGCGAGCTGAGGATGTCTGCGAAGGGTGGCTCGCCGAGGTCGTCCGGGCTGGCATAGCCGACGTTGTTCCAGAGATTTTCGCCGGCGCCCGCCTCGGCGTAGGTCCCGACCCTGGCGAAGCGGGCGCCGACCTGCTCGGGGCGGTACTCGATGATCGTGCAGCCCGCTGGGATCGTCTGCCTCTGGTCGTGGACCCAGCGCCACTCGTCGACCAGGTTGAGATCGACATCGCGGATGAAGCCGCTGTGGATCAGGGGAGCGCCGAGGAGCGAGAGGAGCCCGAGCCCGAGCCCTGCGTGCCAGGGCCAGCGCTTGCCAACGCTCCACTGGCCGGTGGCGAGGAGGCCGACGCTCGCCAGGTAGATGAATGGGATCACCAGGTGGAGGTGGTAGCGGGCCTGCATTAGGGGCTCGCGGGGGATCACGTAGGCGTGCGCGGCGAGAAAGGCGAGGAGCCAGATCCCGAGGAAGGCGAGCAGACGCCGACGACCCCGGCGCCAGAGCTCTCGAGCGCCGAACACCGCGAGGAGAGGCAGCGCTGGCGGCGTCATCGACGGGTTGAGCAGGGCGTTGTCGCGGGGGCTGAAGAGCACCCCCAGGGCGTGGATGAGGGTGTCCAAGCTCAGGCCCTCGCGGACCTGATCGGGGTATTGGCCGAGGAGCGCCGGCACGCCGATGAGGGCGGTGAGCCCGAGGATCAGCGCGGTGAGCCCGAGCTGGCGGCGGCGGCTGATCGGCGGCTTGGGGCGGGTGCCTATCCCTTCGTGGACGACCAGCGCTCCGAGCATCAGCGGCGCGTAGAGGATGTTCAGCGGCCGCATGAGGAAGGTCAGGGCGAGCGGCGGGCCTAGGAGGATGAAGGCGAGGAGGGCAGCTCGGGGCTCGCGCTCACGGGCGGCGCTGTGGAGCAGGGCGAAGCAGAGGGACGAGATCGTGATCGAGGCGATGAAGATGACGTCGCTGTGGGAGAAGCGGATGTGGAGCGGGAGGAGGACGATGAGCCCGGCGGCGATCAGGGCAGCCCGGTGATCGGCGAGGAGGTGGCGCGCGTGGAGGAAGATCGCCAGCGGGGCGGCGAGGGCCAGGGCGAAGGTCGAGCCGGTGATCGCATCGCTGAGCCATAGCGGCCCCGGGGCGACGAGGGCGACGAGCGGCCCCTCGTAGATCCGCTCGGCGATGAAGGGGACCCGGACAAAGGGCCAGGCCGTGAGCCCGACGACCGGCGAGAGGGCGAGGCGAAGGGCGGCGCCGAGGGCTGTCAGGGCTGCGAGCGCGGCGACGAGCTGGACACGCGCGCGGCGACGGGCGTGGTCGCGGAGGGTCCGCGCGAGGAGGGCGAGGAGGGCGAGGGCGAGGGCGGAGAGGAGGACGAGGCCGTCGAGCAGCGCAGACCAGCCGGCGCTGGCGAAGCGTCCACGGTCGCGATCGTCATCGACGTCTAGGGTAGCGGGCGAGCCCTGTGCGCCTCGTGCTCCTTGTGCGCCTTCGCCATTCTCGCCACGACTGGCATCAGCCGTCGATCCGCGCCAGAAGGTGCCGTCGTCGGCGGCGACGATCGCCGCGCGGAGGGCTGCGATCGCCTCGTCGCTGCCGGGCGGGGCGTCGACGATGGTCACGGAGAACGCGTCTAGCCGCTCGGCGTCCGCAGGGGCGTAGTCCGGGTGGTCGAGGGTGAGGTGGGCGGCTGCGTCCTCCGGACCGGCGAGCCATATGTGGATCGTCGACACCTCGGTGTTGATCGAGCGCAGGCTCCAGGACCCGCGGATCGGCTCATCAAACCCATAGGGGGCGACGAGGGCGACGATCTCTGCCTCGCGTCCGGGGGGGATCGCGGGTCTGGCCTGGGCGGGAGCGGCGATCCCCAAGAGGGCGGCGACGACGACGAGGGGGCGGAGAACGAGGAGAGCGCGGGCGACGTAGTGTCCCGATCCTCGCACCCGCGGGCGGGCGGCCCCGGTCACCGGGAGCTGCGCACCGGAGCGCGCGCCCGTGGAATGCGGTCTCGCCATGGGCACGATGCTCACCCTATATGACCCTTCGACCAGGCTCTTCCTCCATTGCTCGGCAGGCCGGCCGCGCATCTGAATGTCCGATGTGTCCGCGATACTGTGGATATACCGGATGTGTGCTCGCCCGAGCAGGCGCAACGTCGCAGCGCTGGGCGGAGTTCTCTAGAGCGTCGGGTCTAGAGCGTCCGGCGGAGGAGGACCGCGGAGATGTTGTCGGGGCCGCCCTGATCGTTGGCAGCGGCGACCAGCTCACGCACAGCGTTCTCGGCGCTGTGACGGGCGATGATCTCGTGGATCTCCGGCGGATCGACGACATCGCTGAGGCCGTCGCTGCACAGGAGGATGTTGTCACCGATCGCGATCAGACCGGCGTTGATGTCGGGGACCCCCTTCGACTTGCCGTGGCCGAGGCAGCGGGAGATCCGTCCGCGGTAGGGGTGGACGGCCGCCTGCTCCTTGGTGATCACGCCCTTGGTCACCAGCTCCTGGACCATCGTGTGGTCGAGGGTGATCGGCGTCGCCGCCCGCTTGTCGACGAGGTAGGCCCGCGAGTCGCCGGAGTGGGCGACCCACATCTTCTCGCGGACACCCATGACCATCACCGCGGTGCAGCCCATGCCGTGGGTGTCGGGATCGTCCTGCGTGTGCTGGGTGATCCGCTGCGAGGCGAGAACAAAGGCGTGATAGAGGAGCTCGCGCGGGCCCAGGAGGCGGAAGTTCGCGTCGATGTAGTTGGTCACCGTGTCGACGGCGATCGCAGAGGCGACCTCGCCAGCGTTGTGTCCGCCCATCCCGTCGCAGACGATCGCGAGGTAGTAGCCGCGGCCGTCGTCGGGGACGAGGGCGATCGCATCCTCGTTGTGCTCGCGCGACATACCCGTGTCACAGGCGCCGGCCATGTGAACCTCGAAATTCCCAGGGTAGTGGGAGCGCCTGAAGAGCTTGTACATGAACCGAAGTTGAGCGGCCGGTAGGCGCTAGGGGTCGCGAAACCCCGCCATCGTTACATTTGGGGCCCGGCTGTCGCAAGCCCGTTGGTGTGCCTAGATGACGAGTGCGTTTTCGTCGCCCGCTCAGGGTACCAGAGGTCCGCGCCAGGACTCGCTTGGAGCCCGCCGAAAGAACAAGAGCCCGAGAGGCCTTGCGGTCTCTCGGGCTCTGAAGCGGTGATCGCGTGGGTCACCGCTTGTTTGTTGGAGCTGAGGGGGATCGAACCCCTGACCTGTGCATTGCGAACGCACCGCTCTCCCAGCTGAGCTACAGCCCCATGGGTTTGGGCCCGGCAAGCTACCGGATCGATCGGGGGCTCGGCAAGCACGAATTGTCTGGCTCCCAAAAAACGTCCTGCGAGGGGGCTCACGTCCGTTCTCGGGGGGAGCCTACGAACTCTCTGGGGGGGTGCCCGTCGCCGGTCTTGGCGGGCTGCTTGGCTGGCTTGTTAGGGAGCGCTCGACGAGGCCGCCGAGCGCCGCCGCTGCGCAGAGCGCGAGAAGCAGGCGTAGCTGCGGATCCTGGGGCATGGAGAGCCAGGTGAGCGCCGCCTCCCAGCCGCTGACGGGCGGGGCGTAGGCCAGGAGGGGGTCGAGCACGGCGCGAGAGTACCGCGGCTTTGACGGGCGAGGGCAGGGCAAGGACACTGCGCCGATGGCCGTCGCGAAGTCCGCGCAGACCGGGGACACGAGGGAGATGGAGACCAAGAAGACGAAGAAGCCGGGGAAGGAGCGCCTCGACAAGCTCCTCGTCGCCCGCGGCCTCTGCGAGACCCGAAGTCGAGCCCAGGCGCTGATCATCGCGGGGCGGGTGATCGTCGGCGATCACGCGGAGAGCAAGCCCGGCACGGCGGTCGCCGTCGACGCGCCGCTGCGGGTCAAGGGCGACGAGCACAGCTTCGCCTCCCGGGGCGGGCTCAAGCTCCGGGGCGCGCTCGACAGCTTCGCCGCGGTCGGCCCCGGGGGGGAGCCGGGCCTCGAGGTCGAGGGGCGGATCGCGATGGACGTCGGCGCCTCGACCGGGGGGTTCACCGACTGTCTGCTCCAGGCGGGGGTCGTCCGGGTCTACGCCGTCGACGTCGGCTACGGCCAGCTCGCCTGGCGGCTCGCTCAGGATCCGCGGGTGATCAACATCGAGCGGCAGAACATCCGGACGATGGCCCGGGAGACGATCCCCGAGCCGGTCGATCTGGTCGTCATCGACTGCTCCTTTATCTCGCTGACCAAGGTGCTGCCGTCGCTGTCGCCCTTCTTGGCCGAGCGGGCGGAGATCGTCGCCCTGATCAAGCCGCAGTTCGAGGTCGGTCGCGAGGGGATCGGCAAGGGCGGGATCGTCCGCGACCCGGCTGCGCGCCGCTGGGCCCAGAAGACCGTCGAGGAGGCCGCTCGAAAGCTCGGTCTTCATGTGCAGAGGGTCTGTAACTCACCGATCACCGGCCAAAAGGGCAACCACGAGCTGCTGATCTGGCTCTCCTGGGTCGCTGTGTGAGCCGAGCGCTGGCCGGAGATCGCGGGGGGCCCGCCCTGAGCCGGCCAGCGTTCCGGCCGGAGATCTGGCTTCGACGGGGTTTTCATGTATGTTCTCCGTGAATGCGCGGACTCGCCCTTGGCGTCCGCACTCCGCGCATTCACCTCGGAGCTGCCCGTGGATCTCTCGCCGTCGACAATCGTCGCCTACCTCGTCGAGCGGGGCGTGGTCCCGGCGACGTCTGCAGCGGCGCTGGTGGTGAACCCCTCGGTCCGCCGCAACCGAAACTTTAAGATCCTCAGGCCCAACCACCCAGGCTACTTCGTCAAGCAGGCCAAGGAGGAGGACGGGGCCAAGACCCTCCGGCGTGAGGCCCTCTGCTACTGGCGGGCCCACGATGACCTCCGCCTCGCGCCGCTGGCCCGGCTGATGCCGCGCTTCGTCGACTACGACGAGGACAACCGGGTGTTGGTGGTCGAGCTGGCCGGCGAGAGCGAGACCCTGCGCCAGCACTTTCTCCGTGATCGGGCCTTCGCCCCGGAGATCGGCATTCTCCTGGCGGACGGCCTCGCGGTCTACCAGTCAGAGCACGGCAGACGCCTGCGCGGCGAGGTCGACGACGAGACGTTCCCCGGGACCTTGCCCTGGATCTTCACCGCGGCTGACGAGCCCGAGTGGTTCCGCGGCTGGTTCGGCGAGGCTGGCTCGGAGCTTCTCACCTGGCTCTGCGGACATCCTGAGTTTCTCGCGACGATCCGTCGGGTGGCGGGTCGCTGGCGCCGCGACACCCTGGTCCACGGCGATCTCAAGTGGGACAATTGCCTGCTCATCCGCGAGGGCGAGGGTCGCCACAGCCTCCGCTTTGTCGACTGGGAGCTCGCCGACGTCGGCGACGCCCGCTGGGACATCGGCGGGGTGATCCAGGCCTTCCTGGTGTCTTGGTCGTCGTGGTCTGCCTACGGGGTCTCCCTCGACGCGGTCCAGCCGGCGATCGAGGGCTTCTGGCGGCGCACCGTCGAGGCCCGGGCGCTCCCTCGCGATCAGGTCCGCACCCTCCTCGAGCAGTGCATCGAGTGCGCCGGGCTGCGGATGGCCCAAAGCGCGCTCGAGACGGTCTACGGCGCCGCAGAGGTCCACCCGTCCGCGTTCGAGACCGCCCAGCTCGCCCTGCGAATGGTCGCTTCGCCGAGCGCCGCGATCGCCGATCAGCTCGGCCTCCTCGAGGGCGATCTCTGGACGACTCCGAGCGCCAACGAGCTGCCGGTCGGGGATGTCGGTCGCTACGCGGCTGTCCCCTGAGCAAGATCGACCTACTCCGCCGGCTTGACCATCAGCAGGAGATCGCCGCCGTCGACCACATCACCGACGGTGACGGCGACGCGGCCGACGACCCCGGCGTGGGGCGCCGCGACGACGGTCTCCATCTTCATCGCCGAGAGCACGACCATCGCCTCGCCGCCCTTCACCTGTGCGCCGTTCGCCACCCGGACCTCGACCACAGCTCCCGGCATCGGCGCGGCGATCGACGCCGGATCCGCGGCGTCAGCCCGCTCGCGGGTGACGATCGTCGTCGACGCCGCAGCGTCGGCGACCCGCAGCGATCGAGGCTGGCCGTTGAGCTCGAAGTAGACCTCGCGGTGTCCATCCTCGGAGAGCTCGCCTATCGCCATCAGGCGGACGATCAGGGTCTTGCCCGTCTCGATCTCGACGCTGAGCTCCTCGTCGATCCCGAGCGGCGCGAAGTAGGCCCGGGTCGGCAGCTTGGACACGTCGCTGTAGCGTCCGCGGAACTCGAGATACTCGCGGAACACCGCCGGATAGATCGCCGCCGAGGTGACGTCGACGTCGCGGATCCGTGCCCCGTGCTCCTCCTCTAGAGCGGCCCGGAGCGCGTCAAAGTCGAGCGGGGGCAGGCTCGCCCCCGGCCGCCCAAGGACCGGCTCCCGCCCGCGCAGGACCCGGGTCCGCAGCGGCTCAGGAAAACCGCCGTAGGGGATCCCGAGGTTGCCGACGAGGAAATCGACGACGCTCTTGGGGAACGAGAGGGTCTCCGCCTGCTCGAACACGGCGGCCTCATCGAGGTCGTTTTGGACCATGAACTGGGCGAGGTCGCCGACCACCTTCGACGACGGCGTCACCTTGATCAGATCGCCGAGGAGCCTGTTCGCCGCGGCATAGGCCCGCTTGATCGCCGGCCAGCGATGGGCGAGGCCGAGCGCGCCCGCCTGAAACTGCAGGTTGGTGTACTGCCCCCCGGGCATCTCGTGGAGGTAGACGTCGGCCGAGCCCGAATGGAGCCCGCTCTCGAAGGGCGCATAGACGCCGCGGAGCTGCTCCCAGTAGGTGTTGATCGGCTGGAGCCTGCCGATCTCCAGGCCGGTGTCCCGCGGCCCCCCGGCGACCCCAGCGACGACAGCTCCGAGCGCCGGCTGCGAGGTCATCCCCGACATCGCCGAGGAGGCGACGTCGACGACATCCGCCCCAGCGTCGGCGGCCGCGAGCATCGACGCCACGCCCGTGCCCGCGGTGTCGTGGGTGTGGACGTGGATCGGCACCTGCGGGAACGCCTCGCGGAGCGCCGAGACCAGCAACGAGGCGGCCCGCGGCTTGAGCAGCCCGGCCATGTCCTTGATCGCGAGCACGTGGGTGCCGAGCTCGACCAGGGTCCCCGCGAGATCGACATAGTACTGGAGCGAGTACTTGGTCCGCGAGGCGTCGGCGACGTCGCCGGTGTAGCAGAGCGAGGCCTCGATGACCCCTCCAGCCTCGCCGACCGCGTCGATCCCGAGCTTCAGGTTCTCCGTGTAGTTGAGGCAGTCGAAGATCCGAAAGACGTCGATCCCGTGGCTCGCCGCGTCGCGGACGAAGCGCTTGACCACGTTGTCGGGGTAGTTGGTGTAGCCGACCGCGTTCGCCCCGCGCAGGAGCATCTGAAAGGGGATGTTGGGGACCAGCGCCCGCAGCTGGTCGAGGCGATCCCAGGGACACTCGCGGAGGAAGCGGAGGGCGACGTCAAAGGTCGCCCCGCCCCACATCTCCATCGAGAAGGCGGGCGCCATCAAGTGCGAGGTGATCGGCGCGATCGCGGCGATATCCCCAGTGCGGACGCGGGTCGCCAAGAGCGACTGGTGGGCGTCACGCCAGGTGGTGTCGGTGATCAGCAGCCCGCTGTGCTCGCGGACCGCCGCGGCGAAGCCCGCTGGCCCCTTCTCCAAGAGCACGTCGCGCCAGCCCTTGGGGACAGGCTCGCCCAGCGGTGGCTGGGGGATCTCCGGCCGGGCCCGGGACGGCGGGTTCTTGCTCGCCCAGGGCGTCGTCGGCCCGTTGACGGCGACCTCCGCCAAGAAGCGGAGGAGCCGCTGGGCCCGGTTGCGCCGACGAGCGAAGGAGAAGAGCCCCGGGTTTTGGTCGACAAAGCCGGTGGTCACGGTGCCGGAGGTGAAGTCCGGGTGGGCGAGGACCTTCTGTAGAAAGGGGATGTTGGTCTTGACCCCGCGGACGCGGAACTCCGCGAGCGCGCGCTGGAGCTTCTGCGTCGCCGCGGCGAAGGTCAGCGCCTTGGCGGTCACCTTGACCAGGAGCGAGTCGTAGTGGGGCGAGATGACAGCGCCCGCGTAGCCCGACCCGCCGTCGAGGCGGATCCCCATCCCGCTCGCCGAGCGAAAGGCCTCGATCCGCCCGGTGTCCGGGCGAAAGCCCTCCTTGGCGTCCTCCGTCGTCACCCGGCACTGAATCGCGTGGCCGTGGTGGCGGATCGATCCCTGGACGAGCCCGAGCTCTTCGAGGCTCTCGCCGCCGGCGATCCGGATCTGCGACTGGACCAGATCGACCCCGGTGATCTCCTCGGTCACCGTGTGCTCGACCTGGATCCGCGGGTTGATCTCGATGAAGTAGTGGCCACCTTGACGGTCCACCAGGAACTCGGCGGTGCCGGCGTTTTGATAGCCGACATGGGCGGCGAGCCGGAGCGCATCCTCGTAGAGCGCTTTGCGGACCTCGGGGGCGAGGTCGAGGGCTGGCGCCATCTCGATCACCTTTTGGTGGCGGCGCTGGACCGAACAGTCGCGCTCGAAGAGGTGGACGACGTTTCCGTAGAGATCGCCGAGGAGCTGGACCTCGATATGCCGCGGCTCCTCGACGAAGCGCTCGATGAAGACGGTGCCGTCGCCGAAGGCTGACTGGGCCTCGGACGCCGCCCGCGAGAAGGCCTCGGCGAGCTCACCTGCGCTGCGGACGACCCGCATCCCTCGGCCGCCGCCCCCCATCGCCGCCTTGATGATCAGCGGATAGCCGTGCTCTGCGGCGAAAGCCTCGGCCGCCTTGATCGTGGCGACGGGACCGTCGCTGCCGGGGACCACCCGAACCCCGCACTCGATCGCCAGCGACCGAGCCGTCGTCTTGTCGCCGAAGGACTCGAGGATCCGCGCTGCGGGGCCGACAAAGGTGATCCCAGCCGCCGCGCAGGCGCGGGCGAAATTCGGGTTCTCGGCGAGAAAGCCGTACCCCGGATGGATCGCGTCGACCCCGTTCGCGCGGGCGATGGCGAGGATCGAGTCGATGCTCAGATAGGCGCCGACCGGGCTCCGATCGCGCGGCACCATGTAGGCCTCGTCCGCCTTGTAGCGGTGGAGGTGCACCCGGTCCTCGTGGCTGAAGATCGCGACAGTGCGGATCCCGAGCTCGGTCGCGGCGCGAAAGACTCGGATCGCGATCTCACCCCGGTTGGCGCAGAGGAGCTTGGTGATCGGCCGCTGTTCCTTCGACATAGGCCGTGGATAACAGAGTGTCAGGCCCACCGAAGGCGAAAGATTGACCGCCGCCGGAAGCGACGGCCAAAACCGATCCACGGGCGACGACGCGCATTCCCGCGCCCCTAGGCCTTTCGGCGGGACGCGCGAAGAAAGGCCCTAGAGGCTATCCTGGGCTACGAGGCCTCTCGTGGAGGTCGACACGCCGTCCCGCGTCTCCGTCGCGCCGCATCTACCTAGGACCCGCTTTGGGACCCGCTCCCAAACCCAGACCCTCAGCCCCGCCATGGCGCCCCGTCAGCCGCCCCTCGCCCAGCTCGCAGAACTCCTCGTCCTCGCGACCCTCACGCTCGGCTGTCGCGGCGAAGGGGAGGTCCTGGACCTCAGCGAACCGCTGAGCGAGCCCGCGGCCGGACGCTGCGCCCTCGACGTCCTCGACGCAGCCTCGGACCTCGCCGTCGCTCGCACCTTGACGAGCGATTGGGAGTCTGGCTCCTGCTACGAGCTGATGCTGACCAACAACGCTGAGACCCGCCAAGAATGGTGGGTGCTGGTCGAGCTGACCCCGACCCAGGCCACGGTCGACAACCGGTGGAACCACACCGCGACCGCGATCGGCGGCTCTGCCTCGGAGTGGCGGGGGATCGCCTCCTCCAACAACACGACGCTCGAGGCGGGAGCGTCCACGGCGGTCGGCGCCTGCTTCTCCTGTTGAGCGCGGAAGGTGGCGCTCACCATGCTCGCCCTCCACCTCCGGCTGCCCCTCGCCCTCGCCCTCGCCCTCGCCGAGCCCGCGGCCGCCACCGCCCCACCTCCGTCGACGACCGCGAGCGCTCGGGCCGAGGAGAACGACCCTGTCGACGGCGCAGCGGCTGAGATGTGGATCGTCCTCGCGATCTCAGCCGACGGCGAGCTCGAGGCGCCGCCGCTCGAGCTCACCCTGAGAGGACACCTGACAGACCTCGCGATAACCCCCGAGGTCGAGCTTCGCGGCCCAGATGACGGGCTCCGCGGTCACCTGGGCTGGGCCCGCCGGAGGATCCAAGCCGGCGCCGAGGCGGTCTTCTGGCTCGTTCGACCGCCCTCCGGCGAGGCGACCCTCTATCTCTTGCTCGACGATCCTGAGCGCCTCTACATGCGAGCGCTGCCCCTCTCCGCAGAGCCCATCGAGACCCAAGAGATCCTCGGCGTTGTGATCCGCGGCCTTTTCACCTCGCTCGCGAAGAGCGAGCCGCCGCCGAACATGGAAGAGGTGCCCCTCCCCGAGCCCGCAGGCGGAGCGGCTCCTCCGGCGATCGAGGGGGCGTCCTCAGACCCTGTCTCATACGACATACAGAACAAGAGACCGCGCCTCCACCTCGGCCTCGGCTACGCAGGCTCGAGCTACGCCTCCGCGCTCCCCTGGGCACACGGCGTCGGCCTTAGCATCGGCCTCCTCGGCGCCCGCGGCCTCGCCTTCACGCTCGACGCCTCATGGCTGCTCCACGGTGTCCTGACCCCGACCCTCGGTGACGCCCGCTACGCCGACGCCCGCCTCCGTCTAGGACGCGGGGGGCTCGGCCTCCGCCTCGGCTACCGCGCGGCCCTCGGCGCGCGGCGCCGCGCCTTCGTCGAGCCGGCGCTCTCGGTCCGGGGCGAGGCGCTCGTCTGGTGGCCCGTCGACAGCTCCCAGGCCCTGCGAGGCGTCGGCGCGCGGATCAGCGCTGGTCCTGCGACCACCGCTGGCGTCTACCTCGGCCGCGGCTTCGGCCTCTCGCTGACGGCGGGCCTCGACCTCTGGCTGCGCAACCTCGACCTGGTAGCGAAGACCCCCGCGGGAACCACTCCTGTGGCCACCCCGTCGACGGTCGGCGCGAGCGTCCAAGCAGGGCTCGTCTACGTCCGCTAGCGCGGCCATCCCCGGCGCCGGGCGATCGGCCGGATCTTTTCTTCAACCACTCGCGATCCTCCGTGCCACCCACTGAAGACATGTTCGCCGAGCCAGAGGCAGCCGCGCAGCTCCGCGCGATCGCCCAGCCCCCGGACGGAGCCCGCTTCGCCGAGGAGCGGGCGCTGGCGAGCTCTGTCGGCCTTGGCGATCCCCGAGCGGCGACCGCCTTCGCGCGCCGCCTCTTGCCGCTCGTCCGCCGCGTCGTCCGGGGCCTCGTCGGCCCCGGCAGCGACGCCGACGACCTCTGCCAGGCGGCGCTGGTCGAGCTCCTCCAGTCCGCGGGCGGCTACGCCGGTCATGGTCCCCTCGAGGCCTGGGCCCGACGGATCACCATCCGCGTGAGCCTCCGGACCCTCAAGCGCCACCGTCGGGTCCGGACCGTCGAGCTCGATGAACATCACCTCTCCGCTCCAAAAGAGGCCGACGCCCGCCTCCGCGAGCACCTGCCGCGGGCGGTCGACGACTACCTCGACCTCCTCCCCGACAACCAGCGAGAGGCGCTCCTCCTCCGCCACGCCATGGACCACACCCTCCCCGAGATCGCCGCCCTCACAGGGGCCCCCGTGCCGACCGTGAAGTCGCGGGTGCTCAAGGCGATGGCGACGATTCGTCGCCACATCCGCCGCGATCTCAACCTCGGCCCCAAGCAGAAAGTGAGGCCCCTATGAAGCGAAGCCAAAGCACCGACGATACCCCCGAGGACCTCCGCTGGCAGCGGCTGGCCGACTCGGAGGCGGTCGGCGAGGCCTCCGGCTCCGAGGCTGAGTTCGTCCGCGCGTACAGGCCCGAGGGAGACGCGACCCGGGCCGAGCAGGAGCTTCTCGCGGAGCTCCGCGCCCGCGCCCACGGGGCACAGAGCGCTGGCGGCGAGGGGGACGAGGCCCTGATCGCCGCGGCCGTCGGTCGCTTCCTGGCGGCCCCGATCAAGAGCCCGATCAAGAGCCCGATCAAGAGCCAGCCCACGACCGCCAAGCCCCCCCGATGGCGCCCTATCGTCCTGATCGGCGGGTTGACGACCGGCCTCGCGGCGGCCGCGAGCTGGCTCATCCTCGCCTCGCCCATGGAAGATGTCCCCCAAGACATCCCGCCGAAGCCGGCGCAGATCGCTGTCGCCGATCCCTCACCGACCATCGCCGACAAGGCCGAGCTCTCACTGCTACGAGGACCTGCGAGCCGCGCGGGGCGTGCCCTCGAGGGAGCCGGCCCGCTCGCCCTCGGCGGCGGCCCGCTCGAGCTCGGAGCCGGCGCCTGCGTCGGGATCCCCGCCCAGCTCCGCGCCTGCGCCCAGGCCAGCCCGGCGCCGGCCGAGCCCCGAACACCGCCTCAGGCCGACGCCAAGCTCACCATCCGCAGCTCCGCCCTGGTCCTCGAGCGAGGTCGGCTAGAGGTCGAGATCGAGGCGGCCGCCCCCGAGGTCGGCCTCGTTCTTGTCCGGGTCGCTGGCGTCGCGCTCCTCGGCGACTCCGCTGGCGTCGCGACGATCACCCACAGCGAGAGCTCATGGGAGCTGAAGGTCGAGCAGGGCTCGCTCCAGGTCGAGGTCGACGGAGAGCCCCGTCGTCTCGTCGCCGGCGACGTGCTCGTGAGCCACGGCCTGCCTACCCCCGACCAGGCCGGCTCGGGGGAGCTCGCCGAGCCGGAGCGCTCCGGCGATGCAGGGTCGGAAGATCCTGACAACCCAGAGAGCACGGGCGGCTCCGAGCGGCGACGACCGACCAGCGATCCGCGGGAGCTCTTGGGGGAGGCGCAGAGCCTCCGTGGAGCGACCGACTACCGCAGGGCTGCCCGGACCTATCGCCGTCTGATCCGCGAGCACGGCGACACCTCGATCGCTCGGACGGCGCAGGCCTCCCTTGGACAGCTCTACCTCGGCCCCCTTCAGAGCCCAGCGAAAGCGCTCCGGGCGTTCCGCGCCTACCTCCGCGACGCTCCCGCCGGGGCGATGGCAGAAGAGGCCCTCCGCGGCGAGATCGACGCTCTCCGGCAGCTCGGCAAGGACGCCGCCGCGAACCGCACGAGCGCCGACTTCCTCCGCCGCTTCCCCCGTTCAGGCTACGCAGAGCGGATCCGCCGAGACCTCGAGGCCGACGCCCGCTAGCGAACGTCCCACGCATTGAGCAGGACGACCCGGCCCCCACGCTCCCCGCTTCGAGGAGCGCCACGGCATCCTCTGACCGCCGGTAGAGGCCAGGAGGCCAGGGGGCCAGGGGGCCAGGGGGCCAGGGGGCCGAGGCTGAACGCTGCCTTCGATCGAACACAACGGCGCCGAGGAGCCGACACCCGACGCACGCACCAACGCACCAACGCACCAACGCACCAACGCACCAACGCACCAACGCACCAACGCACCAACGCACGGGAGAGCGCCACCGCAGGCTGCTCGCCTCGCTTGATCCGGCGCTGAAGATCTCACATTGTGCACCCTACGGATGGGACTCTTGAACCGCCTCACCCCCGCCCCCCAGCGTCCGCTCTGGGGCCTCGGCCTCGCCTCGCTCCTCGCCTCGACCATGCACGGGTGCATCCTCCCCTCGCCGAGCTTTGACGAGTACCCGCCGACCTCGGGGACCGAGCCTAGCAGCACCGCGAGCGCGGGCTCCTCGACGACCTTCGAGATGCCGACCTCCGCGAGTTCGACGACCCCTGAGCCGACCACGACCGCGGTGACGACGAGCGGCGAGACCTCGACCTCCACAGGCTCGACCTCCACAGGCTCGACCTCCACAGGCTCGACCTCCACAGGCTCGACCTCCACAGGCTCGACCTCCGACGACAACGGGGTGGACTTCCCGGTGACCAGCTGCACCGCCCTCCAAGAGTTCCTAGAGGCGAAGCGGCTGCCGCTGACGAGCGGCGTCTACGAGCTGCAAAACCCGCAGGGCTTGGATCCTGTCGAGGTCTATTGCGACCTCGAGATCGCCGGCGGAGGCTGGCTCCTCGCCGGACGCTCGACCGAGGCTGGCGCGGCAGGAAACTTCGGCTGGCGCTCACAAACCGGGGCCGCCGACGATGACGAGCTCCCCTACTCGCTCGGGTTCGACGTCCACCCCTTCCCCTTCACCGAGCTCCTGATCGGAACCTACGACCAGGGTAAAGATTGGGGCGAGCAGGTCTACCTGCTCACGGTCCCAGAGAACTTTGTCTCCGCCAATGCGGCGCTCGGCCAGGAGCCCACCTACACCGAAGCGATCAAGGGATCGTGCCAGCCGGCCGACGGCCCGACGATGTTCAACTATGTCGGCTACACAGACAAGTCCGTGACCTTCTGGTTCCGCGACAAGAACGCCTCGAACGCCGACTTCGGGCTGAACCACGACAGGTTCTCGACCTTCTTCTTCGACAACTGCCCCAACGGCGGGCTCCTCGATCAGAAGCAGGGCATGATCATGGTCCGCTGAGCGTCCAGCGCTAGCGCTGTCGGCTCAGCGGAGGTCGTTGCTGCGCGAACACAGCTCGACCGCCATCTGGGCGCTGGAGGATCTGCGCGCGTTGACGCGCAGCGAGAGAGGAGCGCGGAGAGGAGAGGAGAGGAGAGGAGAGGAGAGGACCGCGGAGCCCGGCCGTCGACGAGCGCGCGGGCGTGCGCCTCGTGAGCCGGTCACGAGCGCTGACGAGCGCCCACGAGAGGCTCGCTCGCAGCAGCGATAGGACTCCTCTGCGAACCCCAACAAAGCGCTGGAGGATCTGCGCGCAGTCGCCCGCGACGTAGTTGGAGGCCCCACCCCACTTTTTTTCATCCGTTTGCTGGCCGCCCTGTCACCTCCAAGACATGGCTCGAACCTTCGGTAGGCGTGAACTCATCCGGGGCCTCGGCATAGGCCTCGTCGCAGCCCCCTTCGTCGACCTGCTCGCCCGACCACGGTCGTCGCGGGCGGCCGGGGGCGCCACCGCCACCCGCCTGGTCGTCTTCTTCTCGCCGAACGGGACGGTCCCCGCCCACTGGACCCCCGGCGGCGGCGAGGCAGACTTCACCTTCGCGCCCGGATCGATCCTCGAGCCGCTCGAGGAGATCCGCGACGCGCTGACCATCGTCAGCGGCCTCGACTTCTTCGGCGCCGACAACCACGAGGGCGGGATGGAGGCGATGCTGACCGCCAAGGGGACTGTCGGCCACGGGTCTGGAGGCATGTCCCTCGACCAGTACGTCGCCAAGGAGCTCGCGGCGCCGACCCGCTTCGCCTCCTTGGAGCTCGGGGTCCAGACCTCAGCCTGGGGCGGCAACAACCAGACGCGGATGAGCTACAGCGCCCCCGGCCAATTCGTCACCCCCGACGACGACCCTGCCCACGTCTACAGCCGACTCTTCGGCGACTTCGTCGGCGGAGACGATGCCGCGGCCAAGCTCAAGGCCCGCCGCGCGCGGGTCGTCGATCTCCTGGTCGACGAGGCAGGTGATCTGCGGCGCCGGCTCGGCGCGGAGGAGCGCCCCAAGCTCGACGCCCACCTGGAAGCGCTCGCCCAGGTCGAGCAGGGGCTCGCCGGTGGCGGCCTCGGCTGCGCCCTCCCGGACGCCCCCGCCGCGCTCTCCCCCTACGACAACAGCGCCTTCCCCGACGTCGGCAAGGTCCAGATGGACCTCCTCGCGACCGCCCTCGCCTGCGACATGACCCGCGTCGCCTCGCTCCAGTGGTCGCACACGGTCTCGCCGATGGTCCCGTCTTGGCTCGGGATCAGCGACGGCCACCACTCGCTCTCCCACATCGACGACTCCAACGTCGCCGGTGTCGCCAACTTCGTCGCCGCTGAGCGGTGGTTCGCCGAGCAATTCGCCTACTTCGTCGGCAAGCTGGCGGCGACCCCCGAGCCCAGCGGTGACGGGACGATGCTCGACAACACTCTAGTCCTCTGGGCCAAGGAGATGGGCGACAGCCGAGCCCACGTGTGCAAGGGCGTCCCCTTCGTCCTCGCCGGTGGTGCCGGCGGCTACCTGAGCCCCGGGCGCCACCTGAGCTTCCCCGGCGAGTCCCACGGCAAGCTCCTCGTCTCGATCTGCCAGGCGATGGGCCTGACCAACGAGAGCTTTGGCGACCCCGCCTACGGCACTGGCCCCCTCTCGGGCCTGAGCGCCTGAGCCCCGACGATCTCCCCACGCCCAAGCACAAGGCCACGACGATGAAGACCACGACCTCGTTCAGCACCCCCACTGGCGACCCGAAGAGCGACCGCCCGCCCGCTCCGATCAGCGGCAAGGCGCTGCTCCTCTGCATCGGCCTCGCCGCGGCTGCGCCGAGCGGCTGCAACAGCGCTGGCGAGGACGACGAGCTCGCGAGCTGCCCCTCCGACCAGGAGTACTTCGAGCGCCACGTCTGGGGGCCGGTGCTCTCGACCCGCTGCGCCGGCTGCCACAACCCCGAGGGCCTCGCGAAGGACTCGCGGATGGTCTTCTGGGGCGACGAGCAGGAGGGCTACATCGAGCACAACATGGAGGTGACCCTGCCGCTCGCGCGTGAGCTGGTCGGCGATAGCTCGCTCTTCCTCCTCAAGCCGAGCAACGAACACGCCGACGGGCACAAGGGCGGCGAGATCCTGACCCGCGACAACCCCGAGTTCGCCGCCCTCGAGCAATGGGTCGCCCGGGCGACCGGAACCTACGCCTGCGACGATGAGGAGGACGCGCTCACCTGCGATGCCAACGGCGCTGGCGCCCGTCGAGTCCGCCGCCTCGATCACCGTGAGTACCAGCAGAGCGTCGATGACCTCTTCGGCGCCCCCGTCGAGCTCGGCGTGACCTTCGCCCCAGACAACGTCGTCGACGGATATACCAACAACGCTGGCGCCCTCCAGGTCTCGGGCCTCCTCGCCGAGCAGTACCGCGAGGCCGCCGAGGCGATGGCCGACGTGCTCGTCGCCGATATCAACGGCTACCTCCCCTGCGATCCAGTCACCGACGGCGAGGAGACCTGCGCTGCAGACTTCATCGACGACTTTGGCCGACGCGCCTTCCGCCGGCCGCTCACCGTTCCCGAGCGCAGCCGCTATCTCGGCCTCTACTCGGAGGTCGCCGAGGAGGACGGCTTTGCCGAGGGGATCCGCTGGGCCACCGCCGCTCTCCTCCAGGCGCCGGGCTTCCTCTACCGCACGGAGCTCGGGCAGGCGACCGGCGACGGCAACTACGCCCTCACCCCGCACGAGCTGGCGAGCGAGCTCTCCTACCTGCTCCTCGGCACGGCCCCGGACGCCGCGTTGCGAGCCCTCGCCGACGACGGCAACATCAGCGATCCCGAGATCCTCGAGGCCGAAGCCCTGCGCCTGCTCGCAGACCCCCGCGCCGAAGCCAACGTCCTCCGCTTCGCCGACGAGTGGCTCGGCCTCGACCGCCTCGAGCTCGTGACCCGCGACCCGATGCTCTACCCCGAGCTCGACGACAACATCCGCGCGGCGATGACCGGCGAGGCCCACCGCTTCGTCGCTGACGTATTCGCCGGCGGCGGCAGCCTCAGCGACCTCCTGACCAGCTCCACCAGCTTCATGACCCCCGAGCTCGCCAGCTACTACGGCCAGCCCGCCAGCGGCGACGCCGATCCCGAGGGCTTCATCCGGGTCGAGCGGAGCAAGGGCGCAGGCGCCGGGATCCTCGCCCACGGTGCGACCCTGACCACCCACGCCCTGCCGACCTCATCGTCGCCGATCCACCGCGGCCTCCTGATCCGCGAGCGCTTCCTCTGCCAGCATATGCCGCCGCCGCCCCCCTCGGTCGACGCCTCACCGCCGCCGGTCGACCCCGACCTCAGCACCCGCGAGCGCTACGCGCAGCACTCCGAGGATGCGACCTGTGCCGGCTGCCATCAGCTCATCGACCCGATAGGCTTCGCCTTCGAGGGCTTCGACGCGGTCGGCCGTCACCGCGAGCTCGACGGGGTCCACCCGATCGACGACTCCGGCGAGCTCCTGCACACCGCCAGCAGCGACGGTACCTTCACCGGCGTCGCTGAGCTCGCCGGACTGCTCGCGGCGAGCGAAGAGGTCCACGCCTGCTACGTCGATCAATGGTCGCGCTTCGTCCTCGGCACCGCCGATCCCGGAGATCTCGCCTGCGCCCGCGACGAGCTCTTGGACGCCTTCACCGAGTCCGAGGGGCGCCTCGACAGCCTCGTCCTCGCCCTCGTCCGCTCCCCCTACTTCCGCCTGCGGACAGGCGAGATCGCCGAGCTCCCGAACGACAGTGGCTCCGACTCCGACTCCGACTCCGACTCCAACAGCACCGGCGACGGCGACTCCGGCTCCGACTCCGACTCCGCCGGTACCACCGGCGACTCCGGCGACTCCGGCGACTCCGGCGACTCCGGCGACTCCGGCGACTCCGGAGGCGACGAGCCCGACGCCCCCGACGGCATCGAGGTCATGGTCAACGTCGACTCGATGTGGCCCGCCGGCGAATGTGACACGGTCACGATCACCAACACCAGCGCCGCCCCGATCACCTGGTACGCGGTCCTCGACCTCCCCGGCGCCCTCGTCAACAACTGGAACTCCATCGCCACCGCCGAAGGCGACCGCACCCGCTTTGTCGGCGAGGCCTACAACGCCTCCGTCGACCCCCAGCAGTCTGCCTCCTTCGGCTTCTGCCTAGAGTACTGAGTACTCAGCACTCTGCACTCTGCACTCGGTTCCGCGCCCCCCTCCTACAGGGCCTCCAGCGGACCTTCATGTGGGCTAGCTCCTGGCCCTAGGAACCCTGCCGCGATCGACTCGGCGGCTCGACCCGGTACTGGCGAGCGAGCGACCCGACGCGCCCCGCCCCCTCGCGCGAGCCGCCAGGGTCTGACCGAGGACGAGCGGCGGCCGCGTCTAGACGCCGACGAGCGGCCCTTGCACTCCGAGGTCGGGCAATCGCTACACCCCTCATACGGAGCCGGAGACAGCCATTCGCGGGCGAAGGGGCGAGCCGAGCGGCGACCTGTGGGACGCAGCGGGAGGACCCCCCCTCGCGCGCAGACGCACCAACACCGTCTCTTCAGACAGACCACAACACTCCGCGCGTAGACGTCTACATGTCCATTCGGCCAGATCGTCAACCTCCGCGGCGAGCACATCGCATCGACACCCCAGCGTCCCGAGTTCCTCGGCGCAACGGTGGCCCGTGGCGGTCGAACCCCGGGACATGGTCAACGAAGCGCTCAGCTCCCTCGCATCCGCTCCGAGCTCCGACTCGGGGCACCGCCACCCCGCTCTCGCGCTGAAACTCCAAGAGCCTCGCCCTGAGCGCGTAGACGAAGGCAGAGTCGAGGCCGGCCGCGACGATGCAGACGATGCCGGTGTGGTCGACCTGCTCATCGATCGCGAGCGTCCCCAAAGCGCCGCACTTGGGCGAGCCCGCCGACCCTCTCAAAGGACCCGGAGGATCCCCCGCGGCGTTCCCTTCAATGCCGCCGCAGAGCGGAAGAGCGGCGCAGGGGAGCGGCTCGCCAGTCGCTGCGCCTGACGACTCCGACGACGTCGACCCTGTGGAGCCAGTCCGCCCCCCACACTCCCGTCTTGCCGCCCCTCAAAACAGTCCCTGACGCGCTCTCTCTGGTCGTCGACCCTGTCCTCTGACCTGGAGACTTCGCCTCTCTGAGCGATCTCGCGCGCATCGTCAAGGACGACCCGTGGCCACAACCTGTCCCACGGAACACAGACACAGTCGAGCCGCACATCGCGGCTCGACTCGGCGACCGCAACACCGGAGCGTCTCGACCCGTCCCGACGATCAGCACGCGCGATCTTCAGCGAGACATCTTTTCTTAGAAAACCTGTACCGGTTCTGGGTTCTCCGGGCACTACCAAGAAGAGCCCGACGCGATTGCTCGACGCATAGTTCGAGGTCGCCTCGGAGCAGCTCTCACACCCAAGCCCTCACCTGTCCTCGACAGAGTCGACGACAGTCCACCCGCAGGCACGAAAGCACAGCGCCTGTTCATAGCACCACTATCGACATTGTCACACATGTAGCTATCGACACGGGGTCCCTCACACCGCTCGCCGCCCTTCGCCGCCCCTCCTCGCCCTTCCTCGCCCTCTCCCCCGCCTCGGGGTCGCCAACCGCAAGAACCGATGACCACCTTCCACCACACTCAGCCCCGCCGTTCGACCTCAGGAGCCCCAGTGAGCGCTGCAGGGCTCCTGTCACGCCCTCTCGCGAACATCCTCGCGAGCCTCGTCGCCTGCCTCGCCTGCGACGCTGACACCCCCAACGCCCA